>Ga0208587_1001901_pt1 | contig 10896 bp, 8 predicted proteins | sample NGESurdeep092012_7_FD_184472 | JGI IMG/M metagenome (GOLD analysis project Ga0208587, IMG submission 184472) | Arctic peat soil microbial communities from Barrow, Alaska - NGEE Surface sample 210 deep-092012 (SPAdes) | ecosystem: Environmental > Terrestrial > Soil > Wetlands > Peat ...
TGGGCCGGCTCGGTGCACGATGCGCCCGGTTTCACAAACGATGTGCTGGCGCGGGCCAACGTCCTCGTCAGTCGGAGGTTCGAAGCTCCCGTGGGGCTCGAGGAAGTCCAGGCGGTCGAGCACGCCGGCGCGAGTTGCCTGTCGACCCACCGTGTGCACTTCGTGCGAACGTACCTGTCGACCGACCGCCGGCGCATGATCAGCCTTTATCAAGCGCCGGACGCCGAGTCCGTGCGCCTCGCGCTGCACGATGCCAGCATGCCCGTCGAGCGGGTCTGGGCGTTCCGCCAGTTCCGTCCCTGAGCCGCTGAGAACCGCGCAAGGCACCACCCCTGCGCGGATTCCACACCGGACGGCATGATTCCACGGTCGCTTCCACGCTGGCTTCAACGCGCCGCGCACAAAGTCGCTCCTGTCCGATGACTGATCGGATGACCTCATCACCCATCGACAGGAGCACGACACATGACCAACCAGGCAAAGACCGCCGAGAACGGCGTCAACGTCGCAGCACTGCTGGGCGCCCGCGAAGCGCTGAGCGGGGCTCCCGAAGCCGCACGCTTCAAGTGGCGCGCGACCAGCGAGTGGCTCAAAGGCACCCACAGCCGCGCCACCGTGGATGGCTTCTTCGGCCTCGGCGGCGAGCAGAACCATCTCCAGACGTATCAGTTCTGCACCGATCATCCGGAGGTCTTCGCGTCCGAGGACAACGGCGCGACGCCCGTCGAGCTCGTGCTCGTCGGCCTCGCCGGCTGCCTGACCGCGGGCATCGCCTCGGTCGCGCAGCACCGCAACATCCAGCTCAAGTCGGTCAAGGCGACCCTCGAGGCCGGCATGGACCTGCAGGGCATCCTCGGCATCGATCCGAACGTGCGCAACGGCTTCGACGGCATCAAGGTGCACTACGATATCGATGCGGATGCCAGCGCAGAGGAGATCGCTGCACTCGTCGCGCAGTCGCAGAAGCGTTCGGCCGTGTTCGACGTCATCGTCAATCCGACCGACGTCACGGTCACCACGAGCAAGTCGTGATGACGAGGCGCACAATGCGCCGGCCGGCTGGCCCCGTTGACGTTGTCGTCATCGGTGCCGGTCACTCCGGCCTGGCGATGAGCCATGTGCTCAGCCAGCGCGCGATCGAGCACGTGGTGCTCGAACGCGGCGAGGTCGCGAACAGCTGGCGTACGGAGCGCTGGGATTCGCTCCGTTTGCTCACGCCGAACTGGATGACGCGGCTTCCCGGCTACAGCTATCGGGGTGACGACCCGGACGGATACATGCGCGTCGGCGAGGTCGTCGATTTCATCTCCGCTTATGCCACATACACGTCAGCTCCTGTGCTGACTCGCACCGCGGTGATCGGCGTCGTGCCGAATGGCGACGGCTATCGGGTTGCGACCGATCGCGGCGACTGGCTGTGCCGCGCCGTCGTGCTCGCGACCGGTGCCTTCAACAAGCCGACCGTGCCGCGCCTGGCCGAGGCCATGCCCGCCGGCGTCGAACAGCTGTCGGCGCAGACCTACCGCAATCCGGAGCAACTCGCCGAGGGCGGGGTGCTGGTCGTCGGCGGGTCCGCGACGGGCTTGCAACTCGCGCAGGAGATCCAGCGCAGCGGCCGGCCCGTGACGCTCGCGGTCGGAGAGCACGTGCGGCTGCCGCGCGTCTATCGGGGCCGCGACATCCAGTGGTGGATGCTCGCGTCGGGCGTGCTCGACCAGCGCATCGAGGAAGTGGACGAGCCCGACCGTGCACGACGGGTGCCGTCGCCGCAGCTTGTCGGCACGCCCGAGCGTGCCACGCTCGACGTTAACGTCCTGCGAGGACAGGGCGTCGAGGTCGTGGGCCGCCTGGCGGGCATCCGCGACGGCAAGGCGCAATTCTCCGGGTCGCTGCGCAACGCCTGCTCGCTCTCTGACCTCAAGATGAACCGGCTGCTCGCCTCGATCGACGAGTGGGCAGAGCGCAACGGGCTGGCCGGTGTGGTCGGTCCCGCCGAACGCTACGCGCCCACCGAGGTCGGCGCGTCACCACGGCTGGGGCTTGTGCTCGGCAAGGACGTTCGCACGGTGATATGGGCGAGCGGCTTCCGCCCGGACCATTCCTGGCTGGATGTGCCGGTCTTCGACCGTAAGGGCGGACTGAAGCACGATCGCGGCGTTGTTGACGCGCCGGGACTGTATGTGCTGGGGCTGCCATATCTTCGTCGCCGGAAGTCGAGCTTCATGCACGGCGCCGAGGACGATGTCCGCGAACTCGGCGCGCATCTCGCCGACTACCTCGACCGAGCAACGACGCAGTGCAAACCGCCGCTCCACAGCGTTGCCTATCTGCCGGTCCAGCTTCCGACGAAGTTCGAATTAGCCATCAACCTGAAAGCCGCCAAGGCACTCGGCCTCGATATGCCGGCCGCGCTGCTCGGACGCGCCGACCAGGTGATCGAATAACGCCGCTAATTGCTGCAGTGCATGAGTCTCTTGTTGGCACGAAACGGACCTGGCGCGATGTCCGCTCTGAGTCCGGTTTCGGGGTTAAAGCAGAAGTTGGACTTCGGGGCGTCAGGTCAGTTTTTGACCCCGATTCGGAAGCCGGCGACCTCTGACCTTTTCAACAAATCTCAGTTTTACTTGTGGCCTGTCACCCCGGGGAGAACACTGAGGCAGCCTTCATCAGCCTCCTCCCACGATATCGGCGTTGCCGCCAGCAACCCCGGTCCGCGCCGCAACCTTGGCGTCAGACTGTTTGTACCATGACGCCAGCCACGCCACCGCGGACATGATCAGGATTCCGAAAATGCCGACGAGGAAATGTAGGCCGATGCCGGCGGAAATCTCGGTCAACAGGAAATACCCCGCAAAAGCCAGGAACACGCCGAGGCAGAATATCGCCAGGGAATGCTGCCCGCACAGGATCATCGGCCGCAGCCAGCGCGATCTCAGTATCGGCCAGTCCTTTGGCGCGAAGCGCAGGGTGACCGTCGCCATCGCCAGGAAATGCACGAACCTCAGCACGTCGAGATCGGGCTTGTCGATCGGGTAAATCCATTGCTCCAGCCGGGGCGGTATCAAATGACTGAGCTGCGGGAAATACCAGGTCAGCGTGACGCCGAACGCCGCGAGCAGATAAACGACCGATATCCACAGCGTGGCCGGCGACGACAAAATGCCCGACAGCCGCCGCCCGCCACCCAGCGCGCACCACGAGCCGAACACGAACAGCAGTTGCCAGGCAAACGGATTGAAGGACCAGAAGCCGCTCGGATAGGCCGTCAGGTACAGGTCGTACTTCCATCTCACCACATAAAGCGCGACCGACAGCGCCAGCGTTAGATCGGCTCGCCACTTCATCAGCCACAGAATCAAGGGGAGAAAAAACAGCAGCACGATATAGAGCGGGAGCACGTCCATGTTCAGGGGACGGAATCTCAGCAGCAATGTCTGGACGACGACGAGGTCGGGTCGCCGGAAGAACTCCGTAACGCCCATTTCATCCGAATATAACGGGTTATTGACACTGGCGACGACGTACGCAATCTCAGCGAATAAGATCGTGAACAGAAACACGTGAGCGATATAGATCTGCCAGACCCGGCGCAGGATTCGCGCGGTCGCGATCACGAAGCCCAACTCCAGCATTGCTCGGCCGTAGACGAATGCGGCGGTGTAGCCGGAAATGAAAATGAATATCTCGGTGGCGTCGCTGAAGCCGTAATTGCGGATCGTGAACCAGGTCAACACATCCGGGGACATGTGGTCGATGAAGATCAGCCAGAGCGCCAGCCCGCGGAACAGATCGATCCGCAATTCCCGGCCGCCCGCAGGCAGCGAAACGGCCGGCTTCGAAATGGCCGCCGGAGCCGATTCCCGGGCGATCGCGTCCGCCGCACCCGGAAGGGGTGAGGCTGCAACCCGATCGGCAATCAACACCATTCCGCCCCGTCTTCAGAAAGATCGGCTTACGCGTTTGCACTGCAAAAGATCATATAGTTCTCGCGTTTGTAAGCAAGTTATCGGCGGCGTCCGCTGGCACGCCCGGGTATCAAGATAGCGAGGTCGAGGCCCAATCCCGACGCCCCCGCTCCCCCCGCTCCCCCCGCAACCCTTGACTAACCGGCGTCGTTGAGTCGTGCTTAGTGTTAGGGAGTGCGCGCCGGGGGCTTGGCGCTGGAAGACAAAATAGAGGGGACATCATGGCCAATCCGAAGGGGTTTGCTCCGCCGCTGAGAGTCGAGCGCGACCTCCGGCTCGATCTTTTCCGCGGCATCGGGCTGTGGATGATCTTCCTGGATCACATTCCAGACGACGTCGTCTCCTGGCTGACGCTGCGCAATTACGGTTTCAGCGACGCCGCCGAGGTTTTCGTGTTCATTTCCGGCTATCTGGCCGGTTACATCTACGGCCCGATCATCAGCACCGGCCATTTTCTCGCCGCCACCAAGCGACTGCTGAAGCGCGCCGCGGAGATGTATGTCGCCCACATCATGCTGTTCCTGGTCTTCACGGCGCAGATTGCCCGCGCGGCCAGGAAATTCGACAACCCGATGTACAAGGATGAATTCAACGTCGCCAATTTCCTTGCACACCCCGACGTTCTGATCGGGCAAGCGCTCACGCTGCGGTACAAGCCGGTCGATCTCGACGTGCTGCCGCTCTATATCGTGCTGGTGGCCGCCTCACCGCTGATCCTGTGGAGCCTATTGCGCCGCCCGAACCTGACCTTGCTGGCTTCGGTCGTCCTGTACGCCGCGGCGCGCTGGTTCGACTTGAACCTGGCCTCGTATCCGCCCGGGACCCATTGGTACTTCAATCCGTTTGCCTGGCAGTTGCTGTTCGTCTTCGCGGCCTGGTGCGGTGTCGGGGGCCTCGCCAAAATCGAGTCCCTGATCCGGTCTCCCGCGGCGCTGGCGCTGGCCTTTGCTTGGCTTGCCTTTGCTTTCGTGATCGTCATGACCTGGCACGCCCCGTGGCTGGAAGCCATGATCCCGAAATGGATGATCAAGGCGATCTATCCGATCGACAAGACCGATCTCGATTTGCTGCGGCTCACGCACTTCCTCGCTGTGGCAACGGTGGTCACGCGATATTTCCCGCGCAGGGATGCCCTGCTCGCCTCCAAATGGCTGCGGCCGCTGGTCTTGTGCGGTCAGCACTCGCTGCCGATTTTCTGCTTCGGCGTATTTCTGTCCTTTGGAGCGCATTGGATCCTGACGCAGTACAGCCATGGTGTGTTGGTGCAACTGGCCGTCAGCTTCGGCGGCATGCTGATCATGGTTGCGATTGCATGGGTTCTGGATCGGGCTGCGAAAGTCCCCGACCTGTTCGTCGACGCGGCTGAGCTCGAGCCGGATACGGGGACCCTGCAAACCGCGAAGACGTGATCTCGGGGCAGGATGGCTTGACGCTCGGCCCGCTCCGCCGGCAGAAAGTCGATGGAGTGTCGCTGCCCGCCCTGCAAGGCACAAAGGCCGGTAACAAGAGGACGTGCCACGCACCAATTTCAGCGCTAGGTGGGTGAGCTGGCGGCCGCGGGATTTGCAAACCGCCTGGGGTGAAATGACCGATACCGTTGTCGAGACGAAGTTGGCTGAGGAGCGCATTCCCGGCAGCGCCGAGGAAGCTTCGCCCCGGAGCAGGCCGACATGGATCACGCGTTTCGACGCTTATGATTTTGCCACCATTGTCCTTGTCACCGGGCTCGTGGTCATCGCGCTGTGCACCTTCAAGGATTATGCGATTTCCAACGACGAAGGCGTTCAGCACCACTACGGCGAATTGATCATCGCCTATTATGCAAGCGCCTTCAGGGACCAGAGTGTATTCAGCTTCCAGAATCTTTATCTCTACGGCGGCCTGTTCGATGTCGTTGCGGTCGCGCTCGGCCATCTGCTCCCGGTCGATTCCTACGATCTGCGCCATATCCTGTGCGCGCTGATCGGCATCGGCGGGATCGGCGCCACCGCGGCCACCGCGCGGCTGATCGGGGGTCCGCGCGCGGCCCTGATCGCCGCGATCGGGCTGAGCGTCAGCGGCGCGTGGTACGGCACCATATTCAACCACACCAAGGATATTCCCTTCGCCACCGCGATGATCGGGGCGACGCTGTTCCTGATCCGCATCGCGCGTTGCCTACCCACGCCTCGCACCGGCGATGTTGCTGCATTCGGCCTGCTCGCGGGAGCAGCACTAGGTATGCGCGTCCTCGGGTTGCTGCTGGCGATCTACGCTGGCGTCGCGATCGCCCTGTACATGCCGCGGCCGTGGTTCGGGCACGGCCGAGCGCGGTGGCGTTTCGCAACCGGATCGGCCCTGCGGTTGTTGCCGGCGCTGCTGCTTGCCTACGTCGTGATGATCCTGGCTTGGCCGTGGGCGGCGCTGTCGCCGCTCAATCCGATCCGCGGCCTGCTCGCGTTCTCCGAGTTTGAGTACGATATCCGAACGCTCCTCGCCGGTCAGGTTTACGAGATGGCGAACGCGCCGCGGCTCTATGTGCCGATCTACATTCTGATTCGCGTGCCGCTGCTGACGCTGCTCGGCGCGGCATTGGCGATCATGTTCATACTGTTGCCGCGTCTCGCCGCCGGCTCGGCGCAGCTGCGGCGCAACGATCTCACGCTGGTTGCGCTGACCGTGATCTTTCCGGTGGCCTGCCAGGTGATCTGGCACGGCCCCGCATTTACCGGAATGCGCCATTTCCTGTTCGTGATCCCCGCGCTGGCGGTCCTCGGAGGCGTCGGTCTCGACATGGCAGTGACGGCCCTCGCGACGCGCGGTCGCGCAGTCGGCTCCGGCGTGCTCGCGGTCGCGACCGCATGCTTCCTGCTGGACGCTGTCACGCTGGTCAGGCTGCACCCTTATGAATATCTGTTCTACAACCCGTTGGTTGGAGGTATCGAGGGAGCGTCGCGGCGCTACGACCTCGACTATTGGTTCAGCAGCATGCCCGAGGCGATCCATCAACTCGAAGCCTATCTGCGCCGCACCGAGCCCGCCGATACTACTCGCCGGGCGCACCCCTATTCCGTCGCGGTGTGCGGCGAGCGCCTCCCGTTCGAGAAGACCGTTACGCTCCCGGAACTGCGCTGGGACTTCAAACCGCAGTGGAACCAGTCGGAGTTTTTCATCGCGCCGACCCAGATGAATTGCGACGGCGATCTCGACGGCAAGGTCATCGGCACCGTCGAACGGCTAGGCGTCGTCATCGCATACGTCAAGGACCGCCGGGCGCTGACCCGGCCGGTGGCCGCCGCGGTGCGGTAAACGTGCCCGCACGGCCCGAAGCTACGCTATGTCGGTTCATGGCACTTTTCGGACATGCCGTGATGTCCGAGCTGAGTCCGCTTTTGGGGTAGAGCGGAAGTCTCATTCCAAGGCCGGGAGGACCGCTTTTGACCCAGAACACATCCAACTCCAGAGACATCAAAGCAAAATCAGTGTAGTGTCCGTACACGGTCAGGCGCATTGCTTGCCTAAGAGCTGTCCCAAAAACGGCGACGCACCGAAGTCGGCGCTTCTATCAATTGGCAGCCTGGTGCCGTCGGTAGGCACGTTCTCAATCCGGAAATCGATCTATCTTTTGTATCGCGGTGCCGCCGGCACCCGCGTGCGCGCAGATAGAAATGCAGCGTGACATCTTATATGGAAAACTCGGAATAATCATATGGCAAAACAAGGACAAGTAATCGATTTGGGGAATAGTGGAGTCAGAATGACAATCACTATATCCGCGAAAGACACTAACGGACAGCTTTCTCAGATTGAGGCTGTAATGCAAGCTGGTAAGAAATTGCCAGCTTTGCCACACTATCATCCATCACAAGAGGAAAGGATCGAAGCTATTTCAGGAGAAATGACAACCTTGGTGGATGGGAAAATAAGAAAGTTAAAAGCCGGCGACTCTTTAATTATCCATGCAGGACAAGTTCACAATTTCTGGAATGAGGGCGTAGAACCTGTAAGCGGTCGTGTAGAGCATAGACCCGATTTGGGATTTCAGAATTTTGTAACAACCCTTGGTGGTCTCGTTAAGGACGGAAAATTAAAATACGACAATAGCTTTTCAGATAAGATGCAAATGGCAGTTGTTGCAGATTATTATAAGGACTTTATGATATTGCCAGTGCCCTTAAGATTTGTGATCAAGATAGTTGCGGCAGTTGGACGAAATCTTGGAAAGAAAGGATACTTGCCAGAATATTTTGAAGAATAATACGGCACCAACCTACGGAGTGCCTAACCTCCTACCCGCACATTCTGTTTGCTTGCGCCGACGAGGTGATCGAATAACAATGCTGTTTGCTGGAGCGCGCGTGCATCCAAGCCGCCAGAGAGCTTGACCTGCGTCAAAGTGCGGTCCCCACAACACAGCCATACTTAAACGACTTTTTTGCTTCGCCAAATGCCGCTTCTCAACGTGAGTTCCCGCCATGAAAATCAGTCGCGGCATGTTTACGGGCGTCGGTCTTCTTGCCCTTAGTTGGTAGCGTCAAGAATCTTTCGCACATTCATCATGCGACGGCTTCGGTTTCAGACAACTGCTGCTGATAGAGTGGCCGCATGTTCATGTAGCATTTGGCTGACCACGTCGTTCCGGCGATGTGGCGTAGTCGTGCGGCCGCCAGGTTGAGACAGGACTGACCGTCCGGGAAGGCACCGACCACGCGGGTTCGACGCCGGATCTCTTTCATGATCCGCTCCAGCGGGTTGTTGGTTCTGATCTTCCGCCAGTGAATGTCGGGAAAGCCATAGTAGGTCAGTGTCTCGTGGACGGCCTGCTCGACGAGGTCGGCTGCCTTGCCCATCTTGCTTGCCCGCAGGTCGTCGACGATCGCCTGTGCCTTCTTGTCGGCGGCCTCGCGGCTCTCCTGCGCATAAATAGCCTTGAGCATGTGGCTCACCTCGCGAACCCTGGTTGAAGGGACGTGGCTGAAGACGTTGCGAAAGAAATGCACCTGCAGTGAAGCACCTGGTGCTGTGCCGCATCGAACGGCGACCACCGCGCCTCGACATGACGGTCTATCCGTATCTGCCGAAGGCCCATGTCGCGATGACGTCGGCCAAGACGTACCTGGGGCTGCTGACGGGGGCGGCATCATGACAGATACGCCCCAGCTTCTGCTTGCTCATCACCTCAAGGCGCTCAAGCTGCCGATGTTCCTGCGCGAGTACGACAAGCTCGCTCGGCAGTGCGCCGCCGAGGGCCTTGATCATGTCCGCTTTCTGCTGCGCCTGACCGAACTGGAGCTGATCGAGCGGGAACGGCGGATGGTTGATCGTCGGATCAAGGAGGCTAAGTTCCCGGCCGTCAAAAGCCTCGACAGCTTCGACTTCATGGCCCTGCCGTCGCTCAACAAGGCCCTCGTGCTGGAGCTCGCCCGCTCGGAGTATGTGACCCGCCGGGAGAACATCATCGCAGTCGGCAACAGCGGCACCGGCAAGACGCACATCGGTCTCGGGCTCGGTCTCGCGGCCTGCCAGAAAGGGCTATCGGTTGGCTTTTACACCGCCGCGGCTCTCGTCCATGAACTGCTGGAGGCTCGCGATGAGAAGCGGTTGCTTCGGCTGCAGCGGCAGCTTGCCGGATACAAGCTCCTGATTATCGACGAACTTGGGTATGTGCCGCTCTCACAGACCGGAGCCGAGCTGTTGTTCGAGGTGATCAGCCAGCGTTATGAGCGCGGTTCAACCGTCGTCACCTCGAACCTGCCGTTCGACGAATGGACCAGCGTGTTCGGTTCCGAGCGCCTTACCGGCGCGCTGCTCGACCGGCTCACCCATCACGTCCATATCCTGGAAATGAACGGCGACAGCTACAGGCTCAATCAGAGTAAGCGTCGACCACGCCGTACCAACTCGGACACGCCGGCGGATAATCCCACCCAAGCCTGATACCTAAAGAGACGGCCTCCAATCCGGGGCCTTCTTGCCAGCATCATTGATGTATTTTCTCTCCGGAAAACCGATGCATTTTTGCTCCGGCGTTGACATCATTTTGCTGACCCCGCTTTTACCGACACCGAGAGCCCCCATTTTCTGTTATTTGGAGGGTTTTCCAAATAACATCCGGACCGGCTAGAAATTCAAGTTATGCAATGATAGCATGATTTTTTTAATAGCGCGCCCGAAGAGATTCGAACTCCTGACCCCTAGATTCGTAGTCTGGTGCTGGATCCAATATCACCAACATCCGTTACAACTCTTCTCATGGCTGGCACCTATAAAGACTTCTTTTCGGTAACAATCCGCATTCTGTGCACTGAACCGACCAGTGAATTTTCTTTCGGGCATTCTGTCATCCTACGGCAGAGTCATCAGCTGCAGCAGCCTCCAGGTCCTCAATCGCTCGAGCCAATGCCCGTCCCGCCATACGGGATTGGGCCATGATGTAGTGTTGTTCCGTTGTGGCGAATGTTGCGTGACCGAGCAGATCCTTGACGCCCCGGACATTGACGGGATCACGAACAGACCAGAACGTGGCGGCAGCATGCCGAAACCGATGCAGGTTAACTGGGAAGCCCAGCGTCTTTTTCGTTCGGCGCCGAACGGTCTTGTAAATCATACTGTCACTCATGGGCCCACATCGGCTGACCCACAGATGCTTATTGCCTGCCACGCCCGAAATCGGAGGCCGGATTTCCTTCAAGTAAAAATCGATGCGCTCCGACAGGTCCTGTGATAACGGGAATTCAAACGGCCGCTTCGACTTCGTGTCATTGGCCGGAATGTCGACTGCCCAGCCGGCCCCAGATCTCACCAAATGCCGCCCGATCTGCAGCAAGCCAAGCGTACGACGCCGCAAGGGAATGAGCGCGAGGAAGGCGATGATGAGACCGTCGCGATAGGCAGTCTGGACACTGCTGGCCGTGACCGGCTTGCCGTTCGACAATGCGCCGTCCATGAGGGC
>Ga0208587_1001902_pt1 | contig 10892 bp, 8 predicted proteins | sample NGESurdeep092012_7_FD_184472 | JGI IMG/M metagenome (GOLD analysis project Ga0208587, IMG submission 184472) | Arctic peat soil microbial communities from Barrow, Alaska - NGEE Surface sample 210 deep-092012 (SPAdes) | ecosystem: Environmental > Terrestrial > Soil > Wetlands > Peat ...
TCGTTGAAAGTGGTATTGAGGAAGCTGCGCGACGGGCTGGTGGCGAGCCGGAACGGATGCGCGTCGTCGGCCTCCTCGATGATGGTCCAGTGATCCGGCAGCGACGGCATCTGCTGCCAGGGACCCATACCGGCGGTGCCGAAGGGAGGGTGCGCCCAATCGGCCTTGAAGTGGAACTTCTTGTCCGCATGCGCGAAGCCGTCGAGGTAATGCGAGGTGCGGAAATCCGGCTGCAGGTCGCGCCACAGATCGGCTTCCAGCGTCTCGATATCGCCGTGGCCGCTCTTCTTCAGCGTGGCGTCGATCAATTCGCGCGCCGTCATCTCGAAGGCGGGATGCACCGCGTTGAGCCGGCGGCCGAGACCTTGCAGCACCTCGTGGTTGGAGTGGCATTCGCCGGGTGGCTCGATCAGCTTGGCGCCGACCGAAATATGCTGGTGGCCGCCACCGTAATAAAGATCGTCATGCTCCATGAACATCGTCGCGGGCAATACAATGTCCGCCATCTGGGCGGTCTCGGTCATGAATTGCTCGTGCACCGCCATGAACAGGTCCTCGCGCGCAAACCCCTTGCGCACCAGCGCCTGCTCCGGCGCCACCGTCATCGGATTGGTGTTCTGGATCAGCATCGCCTTGACCGGACCGCCGCCCTTTAAGGCCTCGGCATCGCCGGTCAGAATACGTCCGATCTGCGATTGATCGAGCACGCGCGTTGTCCGGTCGATCGCGTCATGGCCCTCGATCAGCGATTCGTCGAAACGCCAGATCGCGTAATTGTTGAAAAACGCGCCGCCGCCTTCGTACTGCCAGGCACCGGTCACGGCCGGGATGCACAGCGCCGCGTGCATTTGCGCAGCACCATTGCGGCTGCGGGTGAAGCCATAGCCGAGGCGGAAGAACGAACGCTTGGTCTCGCCGACCAAACGGGCGAAAGCCTCGATCTCTTCCACCGGCACGCCTGAGATCGACGAGGCCCATTGCGGCGTACGGGTCGCCAGATGCGCCTCGAGCTCACCAGGGCAATCGGCGTAGCGATTCATATAGTCGCGATCCGCAAAACCTTCGCGGAACAGCACATGCATGACGCCGCAGGCGAAGGCGCCGTCGGTGCCGGGCCGCAGGATGATCTTGATGTCGGCCTGCTTCATGGTGTCGTTGTTGTAGATGTCGACCGCCGCGATTTTGGCGCCGCGCTCTTTCCGGGCGCGCATCGCATGCGTCATCACATTGACCTGGGTGTTCACGGGATTGGTGCCCCAGATCACGATCAGGTCGGAGACCCCCATCTCGCGTGGATCGACGCCTGCGATCTTGCCGGTGCCGATGGCAAATCCCACGCGGGCGATATTGGCGCAGATCGTCGAGTAGTAGCGGGAATATTTCTTCACATGCGCAAGGCGGTTGATGCCGTCGCGCATCACGAGGCCCATGGTGCCGGCATAGTAATAGGGCCACACCGACTCGGCGCCGAACTCGCGCTCGGCCGCATCGAAGCGCGCCGCGATCTCGTCCAGCGCCTCGTCCCAGGAAATCCGCGCGAATTGACCGGAGCCCTTCGATCCGGTCCGGCGCAGCGGGTGCATCAGCCGATCCGGATGATGAATGCGCTCGGCATAGCGCGCGACCTTGGCGCAGACCACGCCGGCGGGATAGCTCTGCAGCCTAGAGCCGCGCACCCGGCCGATCGTGGAACCATCGATCACCTCGATATCGAGGGCGCAGGCCGATGGACAATCGTGCGGACAGGTGGAATGCCGGATGTCGATCTTGGTCTGCTGGTTCATGCGCCGATAGGTACCATCAAAAGCCGGGACAGCCGAGCGCATTTATCCGGCAATGCACGTACAAAAGCAGCGCGCGAGCCATGCATTACGAGCCGAGATATGCCCCGCCATTGGCGTGGATGGCCTGTCCGTTGATGTAGCGCGCACCGGGCCCGCACAGGAACCGCACCGTTGCGGCGACGTCTTCCGGCTTGCCGCGCTCGCCGGTGATGGTCTGATGGATCAGGTGATGCGCGGGTTCCGGCTTGTCTTTCGGGCGCGGCGTGCCGATCAGCCCGGGAACGACGCAATTCACGGTAATGCCGTCGTCGGCAAGGTCGTGCGCGAGCGCGCGGGTGAAGCCGACAAGTCCCGCCTTCGCGGTCACGACATGGGCGCGGTTCTTCGCACCGGTATGCGCGCTCAGGCCGCCGATGTTGACGATGGTTCCGGCCCCGCTCTTGCGTAGGCCCGGCAGGCAGGCCTTGGTGCAATGAAACGCGCCATCGAGGGTGACGTCGAGGATTTCGCGCCACTCGGCGTAGCTCATCTCGCCGAACGGCTTTTCCCGCCGCAGCGCGGCATTGTTGACGAGGATGTCGAGGTGGCCGAAATGCTTTACGGCAGCGTCCGCCATTGCCTGCACCGCCATGGCGTCGGCCACGTCACCGATATGAACCAGCGCTTTGCCGCCGGCGATCTCGATCTCGCGCGCCACGGCCTCCGCCTCGGCACGGTTGCTGCGGGCATTCACCAAAATGGATGAACCGCCCTCCGCCAGCGCCAGCGCAATCGCGCGGCCGATATTACGACCAGCGCCGGTGACGATGGCGACCTTGCCGCTGAGTTCGCTGTTGCCGGCCATGCCCTGTGCCCCTCATTTCGTCATCGTCCGCGAAAGCGGACGATCCAGTAAACACCGACGTCCGCGATTCATCCGATGGTACTGGATGCCCCGCTTTAGCGGGGCATGACGGTAGTGGTTATATCCGCAGTGCACCCAGATCGATGCGGCCATTGTAGAGCGTTGCCAACAGCTTCAACGTCGCATCGCTCTGCGCCGTGGCCCAGCCGCCGTGCTGCGCATTGAGCGCGAATTTCTCCGTCACGTCCTGCCGCGTCAGCGGCTCCTGGGCGCCGCCGCGCAAGTATGGTTGCCGTTCCTCGATCACGCTGCCGTCCTTCATGGTCGCGCGGACGTGGCCGGTATAGTTGTTCGGATAGGGATTGTCCGGGTCGATCACGAATTTCACCTTTGCTGCAAGTGCGAGCACCTGGCGGTCGCCGATCGCCGCCTCGGTGAATGCGCCGAGCCCGACGCCGCCATGCACGAAGCCGGTTGCGAGCAGATACGGCACGGCGAACTTGGCGGAATAGCCGTTGCGCGGACGCTGCTTGTCGGCAAGCGGCTCCCACAGCCGGTGCACCGTCCCCTCCGCCACCTCGCACACGATCTCCTTGATGTCCTCGGCCTTGACGCCGCGCGCGGCCAGCCGTCTGGCGCAATCGATGTAAGGCTGCGCCATCGTCCCACAGGGATACGGTTTGAACGCCAGCGTGTCCGTCACCCAGCGCGCGCCGAAATCGCCTGTCAGCGCGCCGTAGTCGCCCTTTGGCGTGTGCGCGAAGCCGTGGAACAGCCCGTGCACGCCCTCGAACACCGTGCGCGGGCCGACAAACCCCTGCCGCGCCAATAGCGCCGCCCGAATCCCTGATTGCGCCGCCCAGCCCGCATGCAGCCGCTTGGTCCATGCGCCCTCGGCGAGATATTCGATGATGCCGCCGGCCATGCTGCCGGCGATGCCGAGCGCGTCGACAATCTGCCTGGCATTGAGGCCGAGCGCCGCGCCGACGCCCGCGGCCGCACCCATGGCGCCGAAAATCGCGGTCGGGTGAAATCCGGCCTTGTGGACGGCCTTCGGCACCACGAGGCTCAACCGGCAGAGAACTTCGACGCCGATGGCGATGCCGGTCAGCGCCATCCGTCCATCGGGATTGTACCGCTCGCAGGCTGCCAAGACCGCCGGCACGATCACCGCGCCAGCATGCACCGGACCGCCCTCGAAGGTATCGTCGAAATCCTCGCCATGCGCCGCGGTGCCGTTGACGAAGGCCGCACCCGAGGCGTTCAGCGTGCGCCTGTGACCGATTGCGGTACACGGGCCGTCATCGTCCCAACCCGCAAGCGCGCTGCCGACGTAATCCTGGTTGCGCGCGGTGACGCACAAGCCGACGACATCGATCAGCAAATCCTCGCATTTGTGTTTGGTCGCCGCCGGCAGCCCACCCGCCTTCAGCGCAACGATTTTATGCGCAAGCGTTTCGGCGACCGAAGTTCTTGGCAATTCGGAAGTCATTGTCGCTCGATCGCCGGCGGATCAAACATGGAAGAGTTTGGTATAGTGCGCCTTGATCGCGTCACCCTCTTTCTCCACCGCCGCCGCGTCGTCCTTCATGGTCTTGATGTCCTTGAACGGCTTGCGTCCTGGCTTCTCCTGGGTCTGCGGATGCACCGAGCGCAAGCCGCCGACATCGATGATGAGCTGCTGGGCGTCCCGGCTGAAGCAGAACGACTGGAACAGTTTTGCCGCGTTCGGATTGGGCGAGGACTTGAAGATTCCGTTCGGACCGATGATCAGCGGCGATCCCTCGCTGGCATAAACCGGCTCGACCGGGCGTCCCTTCTCCTTGAGCTGGAAAATGTTGTACTCGTTACCGTCTGCCATGACAGCGCGTTCGCCGAGATCGAGCTTCTTCGGCGGGTCGGCCGACGATTGCACCTGCATGATGTTCTGCTTGGCGAGCTGTTCGAACCAGGTCCAGCCAAGATCGCGCTGCATCTGATAGGTCGCGGTCATGATGGTGCCGCTGTAGCCGGGATGGGCCTTGACGATCTTGCCCTTCCATTTGGGGTCGAGCAGGTCGGCAAAACTCTTCGGCGCCTCCTCCGCCTTCACCAGATTGGTGTTGTAGGCGATGATGCTGAGCCAGACGCGGAAGCTGGCAAACTGGCCGTCCACATCCCTGTGCTCGGCCGGATAGTTCGCGACGTCTTCCGGCACGTAGGGCGCCAGAATGCCGTCGCGTTTCCAGACGATGAAATGCGCGGCGTCGGACGAGTTCACCACGTCGACCGCGTGGATGTTGCTGGAATATTCCTGGCCGATGCGCTGAAACACCCGCTCAGCCCCGGTGCGCTCGACGCGCACGGCAATACCAGGATATTTCGCCTCGAAGGCCTTCGCCAGTTTCTCCGCGACCGGCAGATCGGTCGAGGTGTAATAGCTGACCTGGCCTTCCTTCTTCGCGGCCTCGATCAGCGCCGGCGTGACCGGCTCCGGCGGCGGCGCCGATGCCATGACGCGGGTCGAGAACGCAGCGCCCGCGAGCAATGCACCGGATCCCTTGAGCACGGTGCGGCGCGATATCCTGGCATGTTTCATTGGCTCATTATCCCCTTGTTCGGGCGGCACTTGGTACACCAGAGGTTATCTTTTATTCCTAGAGCGCGCAGCGAGTCTTTCGTCGACAGCGCGTTGCCATTGCCGCTAGACTTGATAGCAGGATTTGGCCAACCACCAGTACAGAACAAGACCAGAATTCGGGAGACTGAAATGACCGGCCCAAGATTTGCGCTTGCATTAGCGGTAACTCTTCTTGCGACGCCAAATCTTGCTACTCCATGCCTAGCGCAGGATTATCCCACTAAACCGATCAGGATCATCGTTCCCTTCGGCGCCGGGGGGCCTGCCGACGTGGCGGCGCGCCTGATCGGCAACATTTTGCAGGAGAAATTTGGCCAGTCGATCGTGGTCGAGAACCGAACCGGAGCCGGCGGCGTGATCGGCACGGTTGAGGTCGTCAAATCGCCGCCTGACGGCTATACGCTATTGATGATGTCGAATACCCAGACCGCCAACGAATCGCTGATGCCGCAGCGCAAATACGAGCTGATGCGCGATCTGGTGCCGATCGCACCGGTTAATTATTCCGATCTTGTCATCGTCGTGAACCCGCAGGTGCCGGCAAAGACGCTGCAGGAATTCATCGCACTCGCCAAATCGCAGCCGGGTAAGCTGAACTACGCTTCGTCCGGCCAGGGCACGCCCTACCACATGGCCGGCGAACTGTTCAAAGCCATGGCCGGCATCGATGTCGTGCACGTTCCCTATCGCAACAGCGGCGAGGCGCGCAGTGGCGTCATCGGCGGACAGGTGCAGATGATGATCGACGCGGTCCCCGCGATGGCCCCCAATGTCGGTGCAGGCCAGGTGCGGGCGCTCGCCACCACAGGCAAGACGCGCTCAGGCGTGTTGCCTGACGTGCCGACCGCCGGCGAGGCCGGCGTCCCCGGATACGAGGCGACCATCTGGCTCGGATTGATGGCGCCAACCGGGACACCAAAGCCCGTTATCGATAAGCTGAATGCCGCCGTTAACGAGGTGGTCAAGCGGCCGGACATCGTCAAACTCTGGAAAGAACAGGGCGCGGTTCCGATGTCGATGACGCCGGAGGAGTTCGACAAATATCTGCGCGGCGATATTGTGAAATGGGCCAACGTCGTCAAACTATTCCCCAACAAGCCGCAGTAAGATCTAACCAGCGTCAAGGTCCTTTTTCTCGATGCCGCGCATTCGATTTCGCCTCAATGGCGTCGAGACTGATGTCGACGCCGATCCCGATCGCTCGCTGCTCGATATCCTGCGCGGGCCACTGCGCATGACCGGCCCACATTTCGGTTGCGGCGCCAATGAATGCGGCGCCTGCAACGTCATCGTCGGCGATCGCGCGGTGGCCGCATGCGACACGCCGCTGTGGTCCGTCGCGGATAAGGACATCACCACCATCGAAGGGCTGGGAACCGAGCACGAGCCGCATCCGCTGCAGCGCGCATTCATCGCCGAGCAGGCCTTGCAGTGCGGCTATTGCGTTCCCGGCATATTGATGAGCGCCGCAGCACTTTTGATGCGAAACCCGAAGCCCACTGGCGAGGATGTCAGGGCTTCGCTGGACCGTAACCTTTGCCGTTGCGGTTCGCATAACCGTATGGTGCGGGCGGTGCTGCGGGCGGCGGCCGAGATCGAAGCCCGGTGACCAAGCTCGCACCCTCCCCCTCCGCGCGCCTATTGCCGGTCAGCCTCGCGGCGAACCCTGTCCTGTCGTCATGGATCCGGTTTTCGTCTGAGGGACATGTATCGGTCTCGCCGGGAAAGGTGGAGATCGGGCAAGGCATCGTCACGGCGCTGGCCCAGATCGCCGCCGACGAACTCGATGTCGATATCGGCCGCGTCCAGATGGTCCGCGCGTCAACGGCAGGCAGCCCCAACGAGGGCGTCACCTCAGGCAGTCTTTCCGTGCAGCAGTCGGGACGCGCCGTCCGGCAGGCCTGTGCTGAAATCCGGCAGATCTTTCTTGCCGCCGCGTCGGATCGGCTGGGCGTCGGGATCGACGCGCTCGACATTAAAGACGGCACCATCTCCGGACCCGGCAATATCAGGACCAGCTACTGGGAACTCGCCGATGATGTTTCGCTGGACCGCGACGCGACACCGGGCGCTGTGTCCAAACTATCAACCCAGCGCACGCTTGCCGGAAATTCCGTTCAGCGGCTGGATATCCCCGACAAGGTTTTCGCGCATCCCCGTTTCATTCACGATTGTGCGCTGCCCGCCATGCTGCACGGCCGCGTGCTGCGATCGGAGATGTCAGCTGCAAAACTTACCGGCATGCCGGAGGATGGCGCACGCGCGGTTGCCGGCCTGGTCGCCATTGTGCGCGACGGAAATTTCGCGGGCGTGGTCAGCGAAACCGAGGATGGCGCCGAGGCCGCGCTGAAGGCCCTGCGCAAAAGCGCGGCGTGGTCATCAGGCGAAACGCTCCCCGATGAAGACAGGCTGGCGGAGTGGTTGCAAGCCCAGCCGTCGGAGCCGACGGTCATCGACAACAAGACGGCGTCTGAAGCGGGCGAAAAGAAGCGCACGATCCGGCGGCAGTATACCCGTCCGTATCTCGCGCATGCGTCGATCGCGCCGTCCTGCGCCATGGCGCAGTGGACCGGAGACCGCATCCACGTCTGGACCCACAGCCAGGGGGTCTATTTGCTCCGCGCCGACCTCGCGCTCGTTCTCAAATTACCGGTCGAGAATATCACGGTCGAGCATATGGAGGGCGCCGGCTGCTACGGACACAATGCCGCCGACGACGTCGCGCTCGATGCCGTTCTGCTTGCGAAGGCGGCCGCCGGCCGGCCGGTCCGCGTGCAATGGTCGCGCGAAGACGAGATGTCACATGCGCCGTTCGGTGCAGCGATGGCGATCGAGATCGAGGCCGATCTCGATGCGCAAGACGAGATTGTCGGCTGGCGCCACAGCATCTGGAGCAACGGGCACGCCGCACGGCCGGGGCGCGCGGCTCAGCCGGCCCTGCTTGCCGCTACCGAACTGGCGAAACCGTTTCCGCGCACCATCTCGACAAATCCGCCGCAGGCCAATGGCGGCGGCGCCGATCGCAACTCTGTACCGCTCTACGATTTTCCGTCGTGGCAGATCGAAAGCCATCGGCTGCTGACCATGCCGATACGAACCTCCGCGCTAAGAACACTTGGCGCGCAGGGCAACGTTTTTGCGATCGAATCCTTTCTCGACGAACTGGCAAACGAGCGCGGCGAAGATCCGGTCGACTTCCGGCTGCGTCACCTCAGGGATTCGCGGGCGCAAGATGTGATCCGCTCCGTCGCCAAGCGCGCGAACTGGAAGCCGGACAAACAAACAGGCTGCGGTTATGGCATCGGCTTCGCGCGATACAAGAACACCGGCGCTTATTGTGCCGTGGTCGCCGAGGTCGAGGGCGCCGAAGACATCAACGTCAAGCGGCTGACGATCGCGGTCGATGTCGGTGAAGCCATCAATCCGGACGGCGTGATCAATCAGATCGAAGGCGGCGCGATCCAGGCCACCAGCTGGGTATTGAAAGAGCGGGTTCGCTTCGACCGGCAGCGCATCACCAGCAGCACATGGACGGCGTATCCGATCCTTCGCTTCAGCGAGGTGCCGGAGGTGCAGGTCGAACTCATTCAGCGGCCGGATATGGAGCCTGTCGGCGCCGGCGAGGCGGCCCACGGCCCGGTCACGGCGGCAATCGCCAATGCCGTGTTCGATGCGCTTGGCGTGCGGGTTCGCAACCTGCCGATCACGCGCGACAGACTGATCGCGGCGATGGAATTGACCACATGACCGCATTGAAGATTCTCAGCGGCGGCGCGGCCCAGGGACTGGTCGCTAGTCTTGCGCCAAAATTCAAGGCGCTGACCGGATTCGACATCGAGGGAGAGTTCGGCGCGGTTGGCGCCATGGCCGACAAATTGCGCAAGGGCATGCCAGCCGACGTTGTCATACTGACGGCAAAAATGATCGCGGATCTGGCGGAGGAAAACCTCGTTATCAGCGCTTCGACATCAAACATCGGCCTGGTCGAGACTGCGATTGCCGTCCGTGCCGGCGATTCCTTGGTCACGGTCAGAGATGCCGCGGGGCTGCGCGAGGCGTTTCTCGCCGCCGACGCGATCTTCGTTCCGGACACCAAGGCCTCGACGGCCGGGATTCATATTGCGAAAGTTCTGCACCAACTGGGCATTGCCGACGACGTCGCAGCCCGGCTCAAGATCTATCCGAATGGCGCGACCGCGATGCGCCATCTGGCTGAAACCGACGCCGTCAGGCCGATCGGCTGCACGCAATCGACCGAGATCATCAGCACACCCGGCGTGATGCTGTCCGGATCCCTGCCGCCGGGATGCGAACTCTCGACCGTCTATACCGCGGCCGTGACCACACGGGCCACCTCTGCACAACAGGCTCAGAGCCTGATCGATCTATTGACCGCTGCGGATCAGCGCGAGCTGCGTACCCGCGCCGGGTTCCTCAGCAGTCGAAAATAGCGGCATTCAATTTCCGCGGTCTTATTTGACCAATTGCGTCAAGCCGGTCGGCGGCCCGTCGATGGCGGTCCAGCCGCCGTCCACAAACAACGTGCTGCCGCTGACATAGCTTGCCGCGTCGGAGGCCAGATAAGCGACGGCGGTCGCGACTTCGTCGGCGCTGCTCCAGCGATTAAAGACCGTGTGCGCCGCGTAAAGATTGTAGATATCGGGCCGCTCCTTGAAGGGCGCGGTCAGCGCGGTCTCGGCGATGCTCGGCGCGATGGCGTTGACGCGAACCCCGAAGCGGCCGACTTCAGATGCGAAGCCTTTGACCAGCAACCCTATGGCCGCCTTGGTCGAACCATAAACAGCAAGCCCGGGCTCGATGGTGACGGCGCGCACGGAAGAACAGGCGATCAGACTGCCGCCTTGCTGCTTGACCATGATGCGGCCGAAGGTCTGGAAGAACCACACGGTGCCCTTGATGTTGAGGTTGATGACGCGGTCGAGATCCTCCTCGGTATAGTCGAGGATGGTCTTGCGGATGTTCAGTCCTGGCGTCGTAACCGCAATATCCAGGCGCGGAAATTTCTGCATCACCCTTGTTGCCAGCGCCGCGACATCGGCGGCGCTGGCCGCGTCGCAAGTCGCGGCATCCGCCCGACCTCCGTGCTCGCGAATGCCGGCGGCGGTCGCTTCCGCGCCCTCGCCTGCACGATCGGCGCACATCACGCTGGCGCCGAGCGACGCCAGCGCTTCCGCCGAAGATTTGCCGATGCCGGAGGCCGCGCCAAGCACGACGGCGGTCTTTCCGGTGGGATCGAAAAGCTTGCGATAGTCCGTCACAGCCGAACCTCCTTTGTGCAAGAAAGAAATCCACGCTGCCGAAGCACTGCGGAAGCGAGAGCACAATTCCTGTTTGGCGTCCCTCCGGAGAGCCCAAATTTTGGCAGGCGCAATTAAGCGGGCGAGCCGGCCAACTTTGTCTTTGCCAAAGTCTGTTCATATACTAATATATCAATTACGTTTGAGAGCAAACATGCCGACACGCGCCACGAAAAAGACTGAGGCCACGGTCCGTTCGGCAGCCGCCAGCCATCGCCGTAACGGCCGGCCGCGCACGGCTACGGCTTCGTCAAAGATATATTGTAACTGCCCAGGTTCTGGTTTCAGTTTACGACAGACGAAGGGACCTGGCCAATTCGGAGGGG
>Ga0208587_1001905_pt1 | contig 10878 bp, 4 predicted proteins | sample NGESurdeep092012_7_FD_184472 | JGI IMG/M metagenome (GOLD analysis project Ga0208587, IMG submission 184472) | Arctic peat soil microbial communities from Barrow, Alaska - NGEE Surface sample 210 deep-092012 (SPAdes) | ecosystem: Environmental > Terrestrial > Soil > Wetlands > Peat ...
GCCGGACCTCGCCTTGATGGATCTGAACCTGCCGGATGGCCGCGCCGTGGAGGTCATGACGAATCCGCCCGAGGCCGGGTCGTTTCCCATCATGGTAATGACGAGTTATGGCAACGAGCAGGTGGCGGTGGAAGCGATCAAGGCGGGCGCGCTGGATTACGTCGTCAAGTCCGCAGAGGCCTTTGTGATGATGCCGCGCACGGTGGAGCGCGCCTTGCGCGAGTGGAAGCTGCTCACCGAACGCCGGGAGACCGTGGCGGCGCAAAAGCAATTGATTGCCCAACTGGAGGAGGCCCTGTCGAAGGTCAAGACCTTGAGCGGCTTGTTGCCCATCTGCTCCGCCTGCAAGAAAATCCGCGACGACCAAGGCTACTGGAGCCAGGTGGAGGGCTACATCCAGAAGCACACCGACGCCCGATTTACGCACAGCTATTGCCCGGAGTGCGCCCAGAAGTATTTGTCGAAACTAGAGGGGGACTACCCCGACACCCAATGAAGACATCAACCAGCACGCTGCCCCGGGTAGCGGCGGGCATCCTGCCTGCCGTAGCCAGCGGCATCCCTGCCGCCTGGCATCCCGAAAAACGGCTCACAAACTGCTGCATAAAACCTTGGAAACCCCATTATGATTAAAGGAAACCCCGTCACCATTCTGCTGGTGGAAGACGACCCGGCGCACGCCGAGATTGTGCGGCGCAACCTGGGAGATTTTCGCGTGGCCAACCGCATCATTCACGTGGCCGACGGCCAGGCGGCACTGGATTATCTCTTCCACCAAGCCGCCTATGCCGACCTCAAGACCAGTCCCCGGCCGAATTTGATTCTCCTGGACCTGCGCCTGCCCAAGGTGGACGGGCTGGAGGTGTTGCGCCGGATCAAAGAGGATGAGGAATTGAAGAGCCTCCCGACGGTCGTGCTCACGACCTCGGGCGCCGAATCGGACATAGTCAACGCCTACACCCATGGCGCGGGGAGCTACCTGGTGAAACCGGTGGACTTCGAGAAGTTCACCAAGCTGATGGAAGCCTTCGGCTTCTACTGGCTGGCGTGGAACCGGTTTCCAGACTGAAAGCAGACGATGCCGACCGCCCGTGACCTTGTTTTCACATCCAGATCACCCGGCTGGAAGCCGGGTCCCGCACTGCGGGAGCAGCCAGGGATGGCTGCCATTACGGACAAGCCGCGCTCCGTTTTAGGGTCCGTTCTTTTGGGCACCACGTTCCGCTTCACCCTGGCATAAACCCAACGACATCCCGCCAAGCCATGACCTTGCAACCGAAAACATTCAACACCCAACGTCCAACATCCAAGTGACCGACGCAGGAAAACTTGGAGGTTCGGCGTTGAATGCCTGCTCGCGCGATAGCGGAGTTGAATGTTCGATGTTCGTTCGGGAAATATCGCGGCGCGCGACGATCTGGACGGATAGCAGTGTAGCGGCGGGCATCCTGCCTGCCGTAGCCGGCGGCATCCCTGCCGCCCCGGCTCCAAACATGTAAACCGCCGTGAAAAAAAAACATAAACCCATGCTCATCTTGCTGGTGGAAGATGATCCGGCCCACGCGGCGGCCATCCAGCGCGCCGTCGAAGCCAGCGGGTCGGAGTCCGAGGTCAAGGTCGTCGGCACGCTGCGGGAGTTCCGCCAGAGCAGCGTGGAACGGCCGCCGAACATCGCCGTGATGGATCTGAACCTGCCGGATGGCCGCGCCACGGAGGTGCTGACATATCCGCCGGAGGCAGGACCGTTCCCCATTTTGGTGATGACGAGTTATGGCAACGAGCGGGTGGCGGTGACGGCGATCAAGGCGGGCGCGCTGGAATACGTGGTGAAATCCCCGGAGGCCTTCGCCGACATGCCGCATACCATCGCCCACGCCTTGCACGAATGGAACCTGCTCCAGGAACGCAAGCGGGCGGAGGAGAAGCTGGAATTTAAAAATATCATGCTAGTCACGCAGCAGGAGACCTCCCTTGACGGAATTCTCGTGGTGGATGAAAACGGGGAAATAATATCCTTCAACCGGCGGTTCGTTGATATATGGGGTGTTCCTTTGGACATGGCGGAATCCAAAGCCGATGAGCAGGTGCTGCAATCGGTGATGGATAAACTGGTAAATCCCGAAGAATTCGTCGGAAAGCTGGAACAACTCTACGAGGACCGGGATGAAACCAGCCGGGATGAGATCGCCCTGAAAGATGGCCGGACGTTCGACCGTTATTCGGCCCCGATGCTCGGCGAAGGCGGGAAGTGCTATGGCCGGGTATGGTATTTCCGCGACATCACCGAACGCAAGCGGGCGGAGGAGGCGCTGCAGCAGAGCGAGGAGCACTTCCGACTGCTGGCGGAGCATGCGCCCACCGCCATTTTTGTGCAGACCCAATACCGCTTCGCCTACCTGAATCCGGCCGCGCTCAAGTGCTTCGGGGCTGAAACCCCCGGCCAACTCCTCGGCCAGCCCACGCTGGACCGCTTCGACGCCCGCTTCCATGAGCGGGTGAAGGAAAGGATTCGTCTGCTCAACGAGGAGAAACAAGCCGTTCACATGCTGGAGCAAATCTACCTGAAGATGGACGGCTCGCCCTTCGATGTGGAGGTATCCGCCGCGCCGATCCGATGGGGCGGCCACAATGGGGCGTTGGTGTTCTTTCGCGACATCACCGGGCGCAAAAAGGCAGAGAAAGCGCTGCGGGCCAGTCAGGAGCGGCTGAGGGAGATCTTCGAGGCCAGCCCCAACGTCACTTCGGTGTTTCGGATGGAAGGTCAGAATTTGCGGCGGACGTGGGTGAGCCCCAACCTTGAACGCCTGTTTGGCTACACCGTCGAGGAGGCCCTGCAACCGCATTGGTGGAGCGCGCATGTGCATCCCGAAGACCGCGCGCGAGTGATTGCCGAGTCCGGCCGCATCCTGGCCCACGAACACATTGTCCACGAGTATCGCTTTCTTCGCCGGGACGGCCGGGTGGTGTGGATTAACGATGAGTTGCAACTGCTGCGCAACGCCACCGGTCAGCCGTCCGAGGTGGTGGGCGCGTGGACGGACATCACGGAGCGCAAGGAACTGGAGACACACTTGCTGCGCACGCAGCGGCTGGAAAGCGTGGGCCGGCTGGCCAGCGGCATCGCCCATGACCTCAACAACATTCTCGCGCCGATGCTCATGGTGGCGCCACTGCTCCGCGAGGCTATTCAGGATCCGGAATTACGAAATATGCTGGACTTGGTTGAAACCAACGCCCAACGCGGCAGCAACATCATCAAACAATTGCTCACCTTTGGGCGGGGCCTGGAAGGCGAGCGCGTGCCCGTGCAACTCCGCGCCCTTGTCACGGACATGTCAGGCATCATCCGGGAAACCTTCCACAAGAACATCACCACCCGGCGCGAGACGCCACCGGATACCTGGCCGGTGAAAGGCGACGCCACCCAGTTGCACCAAGTCCTGATGAACCTGTGTGTCAACGCCCGCGACGCCATGCCCGAAGGCGGCACGCTCACCCTCAAACTGGAGAATCACGAATTCGATGAATCGTTCGCCCGGATGACCCCCGGCGCCCGGCCGGGACGTTACGTGTGCTTGAGTGTGACCGATACCGGGGAGGGCATCGCGCCGGAGCATCTGGACAAAATCTACGATCCCTTTTTCACCACCAAGGAACTGGGCAAGGGGACGGGGCTGGGCTTGTCCACGGTGCTGGGGATTGTGCAGAGCCATGGCGGGTTCATCCAGGTCCATAGCCAGCCCGGGCGCGGCACGCAGTTCAAGGTTTACCTGCCCGCCAGCGAGACGGCGGAAGCCCAGCCGGCCAGTCAGGCGAACCAACCCCTCCCTCAAGGCGGCGGGGAACTGGTGTTGGTGGTGGACGACGAGAGCAGCGTGCGGCAGGGGACGCGGAAACTCCTGGAGCGCAACGGCTATCGCGTCATCGAGGCGGCAGAGGGAGCGGATGGGATAACCCAGTATGTGGCGCACCAGCAGGAAGTGCAGGTGGTGGTGACGGACCTCGCGATGCCGGTCATGGACGGCCCGGCGTTCATCCGGGTGTTGCGGCGAATGAACCCGCAGGTCCGGGTCATTGCGGTGACCGGATATCAATCCAAGTCGAGCTTGCCCGCCGACCTGGGTGTGCCGATCGAAGCCCGCCTGTCCAAACCGTTCACTGGGGCCATGCTGTTGCAGACATTGCAGCGCGTGCTCCATCCGGAAGCCCCTCGAAAAGATTGAACGTTCAGGTAACGGAAGGGCCGGGAGTTCCGCTCGCAGCGCATCAAGGGCTTGGTCAGCGGCGGGAAATACTGGTTCCGCATCCGCGCCGTGAATGCCCATGGCCCCGGTTTCAGGAGCCAGCCCCCCAGTGCACGGGTGAAATGAGTTCTGGTCATCACTTACAGCGACTTTTGGAAGCGGAGGCCGCTTTTTATTTTGTCGCGAGCATCTCGTTGGCTAACAATAAAGCTTCCATCGGAAAACAAATCTGATAAAATGAAGCTGTAGAAGTTTTCTGGTGCAAATGAACTGTTTTCAGGTGCAACTTCTACAGGATTAAATAATGAAAAGACTGCTACTGATTTCTTTGCTGCTGGCCGGGCAACTGCTGGCGCACGCTGATGTCACGGTGATTGGATGGGGCGACAATGGTTCTGGACAATCAAGCCCTCCAACCGGTCTCAGCAATGCCGTGGCAATCAGTGCCGGATATGGTTACAGCCTTGCCCTCAAAGCCGATGGCACAGTCATCGGGTGGGGCAATCAACCGGCGGCCATTCCGGATGGTTTAAGCAATATTACCGCTATCGCCTCAGGCGTAATTTTCAGTCTGGCGCTGAAAAGTGACGGCACGGTGGTCGCTTGGGGTGACGATACTTATGGTCAGATTGATGTGCCAGCGGGTTTGAGCAATGTCGTCGCGATTGCCGCTGGCGCGGAGCATAGCATAGTGCTCAAAAACGACGGCACAGTGGTTGCATGGGGGTATGATTCCGATGGACAAATTGATGTGCCTGCAGGCTTGAGCAACGTGGTGGCGGTTGCGGGCGGGAACTATCATACTCTGGCTTTAAGGCAGGACGGCAGCGTTTTAAGCTGGGGCGGATACGGAGGTGGGTTCTCAGTGACTTCCGCCGGATTGAGCAACGTGGTCGCCCTCGCAAGTGAATATTACGCGAGCGTCGCTTTAACGGCCGACGGGTCTATTTATAGTTGGAGTGAATTCACACCCGTTGACCAGGCTGAATTGGTTGACGGTTTTACCAACATCATTGCCATCGCGGCTTTTTACGATCACTTCATGGCGCTCAAAAATGATGGAACCGTCATGGTTACGGGAGATGACCCCTTTGGGGTATCCGCTGTGCCCGCCGGCTTGAGCGGAGTGATTGGCATCGCCACTGGCGGCCTGCACGGTCTGGCATTGGTTGGCAGTGGAGCGGTGACCATCGTCCAACAGCCAGTCCCCCGGACACTCTACAGCGGATTGGATGCAACATTCAGTGTCGGTGCCATCGGCACGCCGCCTTTGAATTACCAGTGGCAACTGGGAGGAACCAACCTCGTTGGCGCGACGAACAACATTTTAACCATCACCAACGCGCAACCGTCTGACATGGGTCTATACCGCGTGGTAGTGACCGGTCCCGCCAGCACTGCAACCAGCGCGAGCGCCGCTTTATCCCTCCTGCTGACGCCGCCCATCATCACGTTGCAACCCGTCGGTCAGGCTAACTGGCTGGGAGCATCCGCGACCTTCACCGCTGCGGCGACCGGTTCCCAGCCCTTGTATTACCAGTGGCAGTTCAATGGAACCAATCTGGATGGCGCGACCAATATATTCTTGAACCTGACGAATTTGCAAACCAACAACATGGGATTTTACAGCTTGGTGGTGAGCAATGCCTATGGCGTCACCAACAGCAGCAGTGTTCCCTTGACTGTAGGGGGACTGGACGAAGCGTTGAATGCGACGAATCTTATTTGGCAAACTTATGGCGATGTTCTCTGGTTTGCCACCACCGGTTCATGGCCACATGACGGAGTGGCCGCTGCGGCAGGTTCTGCCCCTTCTCCCGGTCAGCAATCCATTCTGCAAACAATGGTAACGGGACCGGGAACCGTGACTTTTTGGTGGAAAGTAGACCAGCCAGTTTTCGGATTTAATTTAAGCATGGTAGTTAATGGAAGCGTTCAGCCGCTAACGAGTGCGGGGATGAGCTGGCAGCAGCAAACATGTTATGTTGGGGCGGGCACAAACGTGTTGCAGTGGATTTATGCCAATACAGGTCCCTACGTTGACTCTGTCAGTGGCTATCTGGATCAGGTAAATTACGTTCTTGGCGGAACTGCCCCCATGATTACGGGGACACCGGGAAATCAAACCCAGCCGGCAGGAACGAATGTGACTTTCAATGTTATCGCCATCGGCACACCGCCGCTGAATTATCAATGGCTGTTCAATGGTTTGGCCATCTCCGGTGCGACGAATTTCACCTATATCTTCAATTTGATGGATACCAACCAAGCGGGTAATTATAGCGTCGTTGTCACTAATGACTACGGAAGTGTGACTAGCAGTCCGGCAATTCTGACGGTGTTCACAACTCCACCCGGTATATCTTCGCAGCCCACCAGCCAATTAGTGCCAGGCGGCAGCAATGCAACGTTCAGCGTGGTTGCATCCGGTTCGCCGCCGTTCAGCTATCAATGGTTGTTCAATGGGGCGACGATGGATGGACAAACCAATTCCATATTGTCTTTATCCAGTGTTACGACGAATTTGGCGGGTGCTTACGGCGTTTGGGTGTCCAGCCCGTATGGGAGCGTCACCAGTCATATCGCCACCTTGACGGTTGGCTGGCTGCCAACCATTACATCGCAACCGACCAATCAAACGCTGCTGTCGGGCAGTAGAGCATTGATGGTTGCCGGGGTGTCAGGCGTGGGCCCGCTTACGTTTCAATGGCAGTTGAACGGGACGAACCTGCCGAACAACCTGATCACCACAATCGCCGGAAACGGAACCAGCGGTTTTGCCGGCGATGGCGGCATCGCCACAACCGGCAAGGTTAATTTCCCCTATGGCGTGGCGGCGGACGGCGCTGGTAATGTATTCATCGTGGACTCCAGCAATTACCGCATCCGCAAGGTGGACCTCAACGGGGTGATGACGACTGTGGCGGGAAAGGGAGTGGCCGCTTTTTACGGCGACTGTAGCGCAGCCACGAATGCCTATTTAAACACGAGTTATGGTATGGCTGTGGATGGCATGGGAAATCTATTTATTGCCGACACCTACAATAACCGCATTCGCAAAGTGGACACCAACGGCATCATCACGACGGTCGCAGGAAAGTCAAGTTCGGGCTTCTCCGGTGACGGCGGTGCGGCGACCAATGCTAAGCTGTATTATCCTTATGGTGTAATGGTGGATACCAATGGAAATCTATTTATTGCCGATACCTACAATCACCGTATCCGCAAAGTGGATACCAACGGCGTTATTACGACGGTCGCAGGAAAGTCCAGCTCAGGTTTCTCCGGTGACGGCGGTGCGGCGACGAATGCCAATCTTTACAGGCCGCAAAGTGTGGCCATGGACGGGAACGGCAATCTGTTCATTGCCGATGCATATAATTACCGGGTGCGCAAGGTGGATGTTTATGGAGTCATCACCACAATCGCCGGCAACGGCTCGACTTCATTTTCCGGGGATAATGGCGTGGCCACCAATGCGGGCATGAATCCATTCGGGGTATCCGTGGATGGATATGGCGATGTGTTGATTGCCGACCGCAGCAACAACCGCATCCGCCGGGTGGATCCGTATGGCATTATCACCACGGTGGCAGGAACCAACTCATACGGCTATGGCGGTGACGGGGTGGCGGCCACCAATGCGCCGCTTTACTATCCCTCTGGCGTGGCGATGGACAGCTACGGTCGGATTTTAATTGCTGATACCTACAACAACCGCATACGCCGGTTTGGACAGGGGCCGACGCTGGCATTGGATAAACTGACTGCTGCCAATGCCGGCAACTACACCTTGGTGGTCAGCAGCAGTTATGGCAGTGTGACCAGTACGGTGGCTACTTTGACCGTCTTGCTGCCACCGGCCATCGTGAGTCCGCTTGCCAACCAGACCGCAGGATTGGGGAGCAATGCCACATTTACGGTGAATGTCACCGGCACGGCTCCGCTGGTTTATCAATGGCAGATGAACGGAACCAACCTGGCTGGTCAGACCGGCCAGTCATTGAACCTGACCAACGCGCAGTGGAGTGATGCGGGCAATTATCAGGTGGTGATTACAAACAATTACGGAAGCATCACGAGTGCGGTGGCGACCATGACCGTTGGTTTGCCATCGGCCATTGCCGGTCAACCGACGAATCAGATCGTGTTGGTTGGCAGCAACGGCCAGTTGAGCGTGGTGGTCACTGGTGATGGGCCGTTTACTTATCAATGGCGGCTCAATGGCACAAATCTGCCGCCCATCATCACGACCGTGGCCGGGACGAGCGGCTGGGGGTTTTCTGGTGATGGCGGATCAGCGACCAATGCCAAACTGAATTTTCCTGAAGGAGTGGCGATTGATGCTGCCGGCAACCTGTTCATTGCCGACTACAGCAACAACCGCATTCGCAAAGTGGATACCAACGGTATTATCACGACCATAGCGGGCACTGGAACACAAGGTAATTCCGGTAACGGCGGGCTTGCGGTCAATGCAACCTTGTATCGGCCTGCGGGGGTAACGTTTGACGCTGCCGGTAATTTATATATCTCCGAATATGGCAACGGTGATGTGCGCAAGGTGGACACCAACGGCATCATCACCCGCGTGGCTGGTACCGGCACGGTGGGCACATCGAATGACGGTGGCCAGGCGACAAATTCACAACTTTACTCCGCCACAGGTGCGGCGTTGGACAGCAATGGCAATCTGTATATAAATGAGAGTGCCCATTGTCGCATTCGAAAAGTCGGTACCAATGGGATCATCACGACTGTGGCAGGTAATACGGATTTTATCACCGGAGGATTTTCCGGTGACGGCGGGCTGGCCACCAATGCCCAGCTCAATACTCCCTGTGGGATAGCTCTGGATTCATCCGGCAACGTGTTCATTGCCGACAACGACAACAGCCGCGTGCGCAAGGTGGACACCAATGGCATTATCAACACGATTGTTGGCGGAGGCTCCAGTTCCAGTGATGGCCTGTTAGGGACCAATACTCTCCTTTCCTATGCTTATGGGGTGGGGTTGGACCGCTACAATAATTTATACATCACGACAGGTTCTCGGGTCCGCAAAATGGATACCAATGGCATTATGATGACTGTGGCTGGTGGCGGAAACAATAATCCCGGCGATTATGGCCCGGCTACCAGCGCCAAACTCAGCAGCCCCAGGGGCGTGGCCTTCGATTCACAGGGCAATTTGTATATTGCGGATATAGGTTACAACCGCATCCGCAAGGTTCACTTCAGCGGTGATCCCACGCTTCAACTGTTGAATGCCAGCGTAACCAACTCCGGAAACTACAGCGTCCTGATCACCAGTCCGTACGGCAGCGTTGTCAGCAGTGTTGCCAGTTTTATGGTGGTGGTTCCCCCAACAATTCAGACCTTCAACTGGGTGAATGGCCAGTTTAATTTGACCTGGAACACGGCATCCAACATGACGTATCAGGTGCAATACAGCTCGGATTTGTCCACCACCAACTGGATTAACCTCGGCAATCCCATCACCGCCACGAATGGTTCCGTTACGGTATCGGATGTTCCTGGCGCGGACAGCCAGCGTTTTTACCGGATCAAGATGAATTGAACCGCCACGGTTGAAAGCGAAGGTCTGTTGAGCGTGCCGGCGATGATTGGCTTCATTTTGCCTTCCGGCAGGTCAAGGCACGGACGGAACCTGCAGGCAAGCTGAAATCTTGCCGTCAAAGTCCCGGGTTGATTTGTAATTCTGGGAGCGCCGACGTCTCGTCGGCTTGCCGCGTTGCGACCACCTGCCGGCGGGACGCCAGCGCTCTCAGGGGAAAGAATGATGGTGGTGCCGGTGGTGCGGCTTCGCTGCTCGACAAACCGGCATTATTTCTTAAATTGGATGCAATGTCGTCTGCCAGCCAGCCATTGGTCATCGCCGGGCGGGTTTTCCGGTCGCGGCTCATCATGGGCACCGGGAAATTTTCGGCGCCCGAAGCCATGCGCGACGCCCTCGCCGCCAGCGGCGCGGAGATGGTCACCGTCGCCCTGCGCCGTGCCGATTTGAGCGGCAAAAAGGACCCGTTCGCCAACATCCTGGAATTCATTGACCCGAAAAAATTTCTGCTCCTGCCCAATACAAGCGGCGCGATGAACGCCGAAGAAGCCGTGCGCCTCGCCCGTCTCGCCGCCGCCGCCGGTCTGCCGAAATGGGTCAAACTCGAAATCCATCCCGACCCGCGCTATCTGCTGCCCGATCCGGTTGAGACGTTCAAGGCCGCCGAAATTTTGGTGAAGGACGGTTTCACCGTTTTGCCTTATATCAACGCCGATCCGGTTTTGGCGAAACGGCTGCAGGACGTCGGCGTTGCCACCGTGATGCCGCTCGGCTCGCCCATCGGGTCGAATCGCGGCATCCAGACACGCGACCAAATCCGCATCATCATCGAGCAGGCCACGGTGCCCGTCGTCGTGGACGCCGGTCTCGGCGCGCCGAGCCACGCGGCGGAGGCGATGGAAATGGGCGCGGACGCCGTGCTGGTCAACACCGCCGTCGCGGTGTCGAGTGATCCGAACCGCATGGCCGTCGCCTTCAAAATGGCCGTTGAAGCCGGACGCGCGGCGTTTGAAGCCGGACTCGGTGCCACGCAGGAAACCGCCAGCGCGACGAGTC
>Ga0208587_1001906_pt1 | contig 10866 bp, 8 predicted proteins | sample NGESurdeep092012_7_FD_184472 | JGI IMG/M metagenome (GOLD analysis project Ga0208587, IMG submission 184472) | Arctic peat soil microbial communities from Barrow, Alaska - NGEE Surface sample 210 deep-092012 (SPAdes) | ecosystem: Environmental > Terrestrial > Soil > Wetlands > Peat ...
CCAGCCGAACGTGGCGGCCGCAACCCGCACGCTGCGAAGCGGCTGGGACGGAGCATCGAGATGACCCGCCGACTCGTCGCGTTGAGCATCGCGGGCAGCGACCCGTCCGGCGGTGCCGGCATCCAGGCCGACCTCAAGACCTTTTCGGCGTTGGGCGTCTATGGCACGTCCGTGATCACGGCCCTCACCGCCCAGAACACGGTTGGCGTAACCGGGGTGCATGTCGTACCAACGGAATTCGTCACCCAGCAGCTTGAGACCCTTGTTGTCGATGTGCGTCTCGACGCGATCAAGATCGGAATGCTTGCCAACGCGGGCATCATCGGTGTCGTCGGGGACTTCCTTGGCCGACACCCTCATGAGCATGTCGTGCTTGACCCCGTGATGGTCGCCACGAGCGGTGACCGGCTGCTCGACGACGATGCCATCCAGGCCATGCGTGACCTGATTCCGCAAGCCTCGCTCATCACCCCGAACCTTGCCGAGGCGGCGGCGCTGCTCGACACCAGGGCGGCCCGCAGCCTGCCCGACATGCGACTCCACGCCATTGCGCTGCAGGACCTCGGCGCAGCCCGCGTGCTCATCAAGGGTGGCCACCTCGACGACGGCCCCGAGGCCGTGGACCTGCTGCTCGACGTCGACGGCGAAGCGATACTGCGGGCCCCAAGAGTCGACACCGTCAACACCCATGGCACCGGCTGCACGTTGTCCTCAGCCCTGGCCGCGCTTCGCCCCCAACGAGACTCCTGGCTCGAGGCAGCTCTCGACGCCAAGAGCTGGCTCACCGAGGCGCTGGCCGCGGCGGATGTCCTCGAGATCGGCCACGGGCACGGTCCCGTGAACCACTTCCATGAGCTGTGGAGTGACTAGACACGAGCTCTGGGCCGGCTGAGGGCGACTGCGATGGCGGCAGCGATGAAGGCTGCCAAGGCGCCGCCCAGGAACACTGTCTGCACCTGCACGACGCCGGCCGCAGCCAACGCCGCGGTGTCACTCTGGTCCGGTAGTGCAGCGACCGTGCGGTAGTAGCGGTACAGACCGATCGCGGTCAGCAACCCGAGCCCGACCACCATCCCCACCATGCGCGCCAGCACGACCAGCGAGCTGACAACACCGTGCGCGTCGTTCCGGGTCGACGCCAGCGCCGCCGCGTTGACCGGGGCGATCGGCAGCCCGAGACCCAGGCCCACGAGCACCAGGACGGGGGTCGCCGACCAATTCTGCAAGGAGCCATGCCCCCAGCCGGACATGGCCAAGAGGCCGGCCCCGGCCAGGATGAGACCGGTTGCCGCCACCACTGCGGGACCGAACCGGTGCAACAGCCAGCCGCCGACGAAGGCACCGACCGGGACGGCAACCAGGAACCTGACGAGCACCAGCGCGGCAACGGTCTGGGACCCGGTCATCGTCAGCCGTGCCAGGACAGGGATGTCAACCACGATGCCGACCAGCGCAACCCCGACCAGGACGCTGACCAGCAGAGCCGGGAGGACCGCGGAACGCCCCCCCGCGGACTCGGTCGCCATCACCCCGCGGGGCACGAGCGGGTCGCGCGCCGTGAGGTGCCTCCAGAGGTATGCCGCGACGGCGACCAGTCCAAGCGGCACCAGGGCCCAACCCCAAGGCCCCACCACTTCACGCTCCGGATCGGCTGAGGCGAACGTAAGGACCAGGGAACCCAACGCCACCGCGATACAGAACGCGCCGAGCACGTCGACCCGCCGCCACAGGGCAACGAGCGATCCCGAGGAGAGCGACGACGTTGCCAAGGTCGCCAGGAGAAGGACCACGGTGATCACACCCATCGGGGTCGCGAGGCGGTCCGTCCCGATGAAGGGGACGAACGGAATACCGAGGGTGACGTCGTCGGCCAGGGACGCGGGTGCGACCAACGTGAGCAACCCGGAACCGATCGTGGCCAGGGCCAGAACCGTTGGTAGCACGCGTGGTTGAGGCCGCGCTTCACGACCGCCGGTCAGCAGCATGGCGCCTGCAATGACGATGCCGAGCACGACATTGAGCCAGAAGATCGCCCGCCAGTCGGCAACGGCGAGCACAGCAGCTCCGAGCAACGGACCCAGGACGCTGCCGAGCTCCTGCACGGCGCCGACCACACCCAACGGCGTTCCGCGCCGTTCGGGAGGCCAGAGGTCCGCAACGAGGGCAAGCGTCGCCGGCACCAGCCCGCCGCCGCCGATGCCCTGTAGAACCCTGCCTCCCACGAGTACCGGCAGCTCGACCGAGACCGCCGTAACAGCGGAGCCGATCACGAAGAGGGACAGGCAGATCAGCAGTATCCGTTGGCGCGACACGAGATCCGAGAGCCGACCGATCAGTGGCAGGACCGCGATGTAGCCGAGCAGGAAGCCCGAGATGATCGGCGTCGCCCGCTGGAGCTCATCGTTGCCAAGGCCCACGCCGGCCATCATGTCCGGCAGCGCCAGGACCACGACGTACGTGTCCGCCGAAGCAAGTGCCACCGCGACCGATGCGGTCGCGAGCAGGGCCCTAGGGCTTGCTGATCTCAACCGGGGCGCCGTACTTGTCCAGCGTGAGGACGTACGTTGATGTCACAGGGGTCGAGGTCGCTCCCTTGAAGAACGGGCCGACCAGGGTGACGCTGCGCAGCTCGCCGCCAGGATCGGTGATGCCATAGGTGACGACGAAAGTCTTGGCTGCGTCGCCGAAGTTCAGCAGCTTCACGATGCTGGCGCCCGGCAGCTTGCCGGTGATGGTCTTGAGGACGTCGGCACCTGAACGGGTGGCCTCCCCCTCGACCAGGTTGGTCGTCGCGGTCATCAGCGAGGTGATGCCGCCTTCCTTGGCGAACATGAGGGCCGGGTTGGGTGCGCTGTACTGCTTGGGGTCGGCCTCGGTGAACTCGGTCGTGAAGGGCAGCTTCAGATAGAGCAACGAGTTGATCGCGACCACTTCGACCTTGACCGCAAACCCGGCGATGCGCGCATCAAGAGTCCCCTTGAACGCCGGGGCGTGGGTGCCCGAGCCGTCTGCCGCAAGGACACCGTTGGCCGTTGCGGGGATGCCGCTCGAGCGAAGGGTCAGGTGCATGGACGTCGCAGCGTCAGCCTTGGCCTTGGCCGCGCCCAGCTGCTCGGCTGCGGAGAGCTTCTTGGCCTCGGCCTGCTTGTCCCCGCCACTGCAGGCCGTGAGCGCAGCCGCCATCACCAAGGCAAAGACCACGGCTGGCGTTCCGGTGTGCCTCAGGCGGATGTGTCGCAGTCGCATGGGGGCACGTTACCCGGCTGCAGGACACGGAGCAGAAAGCCAGCTCAGCGCAGGACCAATGCGTCGCTGTCCTGATCCCGGTCGGCGACCACCGTGCCTCCGTCCCGGACCGTGCCTGACAGCAGGGAACGCGCCAGACGGTCGCCGATCTCACGCTGCACCAGCCGTCGCAACGGCCGTGCCCCGTATGCCGGGTCGTAGCCGGTGATCGCCAGCCACTCACGCGCCGCCGGAGTCACCTCGAGGCTGATCCGGCGGTCCTCGAGCCGCTTGGCCAGCCCGGCCACCTGAACGTCGACGATGCGTGCGAGGTCGTCGGTGGACAGCGGGTCGAAGATGACGACCTCGTCCAGGCGGTTGAGGAACTCCGGCTTGAACGTCGCGTGGACGGCGGCCATGACGGCGTCGTGCTTTGCGCCCGGAGCCAGCGTCGGGTCGATCAAGAAGTGCGAGCCCAGGTTGGAGGTCATGACCAGGATGACGTTGCGGAAGTCGACCGTCCGGCCCTGGCCGTCGGTGAGGCGTCCGTCGTCGAGCAGCTGGAGCAGCACGTCAAAGGTCTGCTCGTGGGCCTTCTCCACCTCGTCGAGCAGCACCACGGAGTACGGACGCCGTCGCACCGCTTCGGTGAGCTGGCCGCCCTCCTCGTACCCGACATACCCCGGGGGTGCACCGATCAGGCGCGCGACCGCATGACGCTCGGAGTACTCGCTCATGTCGATGCGCACCATCGCGCGCTCGTCGTCGAACAGGAAGTCGGCGAGCGTCTTGGCCAGCTCCGTCTTGCCGACGCCGGTGGGGCCGAGGAACAGGAACGAACCCGTGGGGCGGTCGGGGTCGGCGATACCGGCCCGGGTTCTCCGGACGGCATCCGCCACCGCCCGGACCGCGCTGCCCTGACCGATCAGGCGCTTGCCGATGAACTCCTCCATCCTCAGCAGCTTGTCCGTCTCACCCTCGAGCAGCCGGCCGGCCGGGATGCCGGTCCAGGCGCTGATCACGTCGGCGATGTCGTCGGGGCCGACCTCTTCCTTGACCATCGGCGCGTCTCCCCCGGCCGTTGAGGACGTCGCCTCGGCGGCCTGCGCCTGAGCCAGATCCTTTTCGAGAGAAGGGATCTGGCCATACAGCAGTCGGGATGCGCCGGCCAGGTCACCGTCGCGCTGCATCCGCTCGGACTGACCACGCAGCTCGTCGATCTGGGCCTTGAGATCTCCGACCCGGTTGAGCCCGGCCTTCTCCTGCTCCCAGCGCGCGGTGAGGGCAGCGAGCTGCTCGGCCCGGTCGGCGAGGTCGCGGCGTAGCCGATCGAGCCGTTCCTTGGACGCATCGTCCGACTCGTGCTCCAGCGCGAGCTCCTCCATCTTCAGACGGTCCACGGCGCGGCGGAGCTCGTCGATCTCGACCGGTGAGGAGTCGATCTCCATCCGCAGCCGGGACGCGGCCTCATCAATGAGGTCGATCGCCTTGTCCGGCAGCTGTCGTCCGCTGATGTATCGATCAGACAGGGTCGCGGCGGCTACAAGCGCACTGTCGGCGATCGTCACCTTGTGGTGGGCCTCGTAACGCTCCTTGAGCCCGCGCAGGATGCCGATGGTGTCCTCGACACTGGGCTCGCCGACGAACACCTGCTGGAACCGACGCTCCAGCGCCGCGTCCTTCTCGATGTGCTTTCGGTACTCGTCCAGCGTCGTGGCTCCGACCATCCGCAGCTCACCGCGGGCCAACAGCGGCTTGAGCATGTTGGCGGCATCCATCGACCCTTCGGCGGCGCCGGCACCCACGACCGTGTGCAGCTCGTCGATGAAGGTGATGACCTGGCCACCCGCCGAGCGGATCTCCTCCAGCACCGCCTTGAGACGCTCCTCGAACTCGCCGCGGTACTTCGCGCCGGCCACCATGGCAGCCAGGTCGAGGCTGATCAGACGCTTGCCTTTCAAGGACTCCGGTACGTCGTTGTTCGCGATCCGCTGCGCGAGGCCCTCGACCACGGCGGTCTTGCCGACACCCGGGTCACCGATCAGGACGGGGTTGTTCTTGGTACGACGCGACAGCACCTGCACGACGCGGCGGATCTCGGCGTCGCGCCCGATGACCGGATCGAGCCTGCCTTCGCGGGCAGCTTCGGTCAGGTCGAGGCCGTACTTGGCCAGAGCGTCATACGTGGCCTCGGGGTCTTCGGTAGTGACCTTGGCGCCGCCACGCAGCGCCGGGATCTCACCGGCGATGGCCTCGGGGTCGAGGCCGAAGTCACCGGTGCGGGCGAGCGCGAGCAGGAGGTGGTCGGTCGACACATAGCTGTCGCCCATCGAGGTCATGACCTGCTGTGCCTGGTCGAGCACCGCCAAGCCCGCTCGGGACAACCCCGGGGCGCTGACCGAGGAGCCACTCACCTTGGGCGTGTGGGCCAGTCTGGCGGTCGCCGCCTGAGCTGCGGCTGCAGCCGATGAACCGGCGGCTTCGAGCAGCGGGCCCGTGGTCGTCTCGGTCTGCCGGGTCAGGGCGAGCAAGATGTGTGCCGGCTCGACATGGGGATGACCCGCCGCCACAGCATCACGGACGGCGGCGGAGAGTGCCTCTTGAGCCTTGGTGGTCAGGTTCATGTCTCTGATCTTGGCAGGTTGGCGGTGATCTTGGCAGGTAGTCGGCCGGCGGGACTATGGTTCCGAACATGGACCGCCATAGAGCTTCCCTTGAGGCTGTCGAAGGCGACATCACCACCGAGCGGGTCGATGCGATCGTCAATGCTGCCAACAGTTCCCTGCTCGGCGGCGGAGGCGTCGACGGGGCCATCCACCGAGCTGCCGGTCCGCGCCTGCTGGCCGAGTGTCGCGAGCTGCGTCGCACGACGTACCCGCGCGGCCTTCCCGTCGGAGAGGCTGTGGCGACCGGTGCCGGGGCTCTGCCGACGGACTGGGTCATCCACACCGTCGGCCCGAATCGTCATGCGGGGCAAACCGATCCAGCTCTCCTCGCGTCCTGCTTCGAGGCCTCGCTCAGGGAGGCGGTGCGAGTCGGTGCCCGGTCGGTCGCGTTCCCTGCCGTCAGCGCAGGGGTCTACGGATGGGACGCGGCCGAGGTTGCCCGTATCGCGGTCACCACCGTCCGCGCGTCACCTCACCTGAACGACCTGGACCTGGTGCGTTTCGTGCTGTTCAGCCCGGCGACCCACGAGGCGTTCATCCACGCGTTGGGGTGACGGCTTCAGCCGCGCGGGCGCCAGACGACGAGGGACTGCGACGAGCTCACGCTGCGAGCGGGCCGCCGACCCGCACGCACCGCGATGATCTCACCGGCTCGGCCGGCCGCGAAGACTCTTGACCCTGAACCAATCACCGCCTTCATGGCGTCGAGCTCGGTGTGCAGCTCAGTGACCCGTGCCCGAAGCGCCTGCACCTTGTTCTCAAGATCGAGGATGCGCTGGATGCCGGCCAGGCTGACGCCCTCATCCTGGGAGAGACGCTGGACCTCTCGCAGCCTGGTGACATCGCGCGCCGAATAGCGACGTCCACCACCGCGAGTCCGAGACGGCGAGACCAGGCCCAGTCGGTCGTACTGCCGCAAGGTCTGCGCATGCATGCCGGCCAGCTGTGCTGCCACCGAGATGACGAAGACCGGGGTCTCGTCATCGGGTGAGAACCCGCCGGAACCTCGCGACGCGTTCACGTCTCAGTCCTGCTCATGGCTCAGTCCTCCCGAGCCTTGGCGAACACGTCCGCACGCGGATCTGCATCGGCGTCCTCAGCGCGAAGCACCTCGACGGCCTCTCGTGCCTTGTCGGACAACCGGTGCGGCACCGCGACACTCACTTTGGCCAGCAGGTCGCCGGTGTGGTTCTTGGCCGCGATGCCGCGACCCTTGACGCGCAATACCCGCCCGTTCGGGGTTCCGGGAGCGATCCGGACCTTGACCGGGTCGCCGGACAGCGTCGGTACGGAAACCGTTGCCCCCAAGGCGGCTTCGGCAAACGTGACGGGCAGATCGACCGACAGGTTCTCACCATCGCGGCCGAAGACGGCGTGTGGCTTGACGTGCACGGTCAGCATGAGATCGCCTGCGGGGGCGCCCTGATCGCCTGGGTTGCCCTTGCCCCGCAGTCGTATCTTTTGGCCATCCTTGACGCCGACCGGGATGCGGGCGGTGATGCGGGAACCGTTGGCACTGCTCAAGGTCACCGTCGCTCCCTCAACCGCGTCGCGAAAAGACAGCGTCGTCTGAGCCTCGATATCTGCGCCTCGCCGCGGTCCCGCAGCGGCGCCAAAGCGTCCGTAGCCCTGCTGACCCGGTCCGCCGCCGGACTCGCCCTGTTGGCCGAACATGCCCCCGAGCAGGTCCTCGATATTTGGCTGGCCACCACCGCGACCGGTGTTGAAGCGCACGTTGCCTCCACCGCCTCCGCCACCGAACAGGTTGCTGAAGACGTCCTCGAAGCCGGCGCCGGAACCCCCGGGGCCACCCGAGGTGAAGCGGGCGCCACCGTGGCTCATCGAACGGATGGCGTCGTACTGCTTGCGCTCCTCGGGACTGGACAGGACGGCGTAGGCCTCGCCGATCTCCTTGAACCGCTTCTCGGCTGCCTTGTCCCCCGGCTTCTGGTCGGGGTGCAGCTTGCGAGCGAGCTTGCGGTACGCCTTTTTGACCGCGACTGCGTCGGCGTCAGCAGGGACGCCGAGGATCGCGTAGAAGTCCTTCTCGAACCAGTCCTGGCTGGCCATCGACGTCTCCTTTCCTTCTCACACATTCTCATCCGGACACCGCTCGAGGTTTTGGTGGCTGTGGGCGGTTAGTGGGGGTCGGCCACGGCGACACGTGCCGCGCGGACGAGCCGCTCACCCATCTTGTATCCGGGCTGCAGCACCTGCACCACCGTAGTCACCTCCGTGCCCTCGGCCAGCTCAGCCTCGATGTGCATGAGCGCCTCGTGGACCGCCGGGTCGAACGCGTCGCCGGGCTGGCCGAAACGCTCCACGCCGAACTTGGCCAGGGTGGCCTCGAGCTTGTCGGCGATGGCCGCGAACGGCCCGCCCTCGAGGTCACCGTGCTGACGCGCGAGATGGACGTCATCCAGCACCGGCAGCAGCGCCTCTACGACACTGCGGACCGCCACGTGATGGTGCAGCTCGCGGTCACGGTCGACGCGCTTCTTGTAGTTGACGTACTCGGCCTGCAACCTCTGCAGGTCGCGGGTCAGGTCGGCCGCCAATGTCGTGTCCGGATGGATCTCATCGCCCTCGACCGAGGAGACATCACCTGGTACGTCGGGCGCAGCTGACACCTCGGGCACCACGTGAGCCTTAGCGCGCACGGCTCCGGTCTTCGGGTCCAGGCGCCGCTTGTCGGTGACCTTGGGGCCCGTGGGCTCGGATTCCTCCGAGTCCCCGCGCTCCGGGTCGACCGGCTTGGCCTCGGTCACTTCTTGTCTTCCTCGGTCTCGTCGATGACCTCGGCGTCGACGACATCCTCGTCACCAGACTTCGGGGCATCGGTCGACGAGTGATCCTCGTGGGACTCGGATCCTGCGGCGCCCTCAGCTGCTGAAGCTGCGGCATACATCGCGGTGCCCATCTTCTGGGACTCCTCGGACAGCTTGGCGTGCTTCGCCTTGATGTCCTCGAGCGAAACGCCCGAGCCGTCCTTGAGAGCATCCTTGAGGTCGGCCAGAGCGGCGTCGACCGGACCGCGGCCATCGGCCGGGATCTTGTCTGCGCTGTCGGCCAGGAACTTCTCGGTGGAGTAGACGAGCTGCTCGGCGGTGTTGCGAGCTTCGGTCTCCTCGCGGCGAGCCTTGTCCTCCTCCGCGTGCTCCTCGGCCTCGCGGACCATCCGCTCGATCTCGTCCTTCGGCAGCGCAGAGCCACCGGAGATCGTCATGGACTGCTCCTTGCCGGTGCCCCGGTCCTTGGCCGAGACGTGGACGATGCCGTTGGCGTCGATGTCGAAGGTGACCTCGACCTGCGGCACGCCGCGGGGAGCCGGCGCGATACCGGTGAGCTCGAAGGTGCCAAGACCCTTGTTGTGCTGGGCGATCTCGCGCTCACCCTGGAACACCTGGATGAGGACCGACGGCTGGTTATCGTCGGCCGTGGTGAACACCTCGGAGCGTTTGGTCGGGATGGCCGTGTTGCGCTCGATGAGCCTGGTCATCAGACCGCCCTTGGTCTCGATGCCCAGGGACAGCGGCGTGACGTCAATGAGCAGGACGTCCTTGCGCTCACCCTTGAGAACACCGGCCTGCAGGCTCGCGCCAACAGCGACGACCTCATCGGGGTTGACACCCTTGTTGGGAGCCTTGCCCCCGGTAAGCGTGGTGACGACCTCGGTGACGGCCGGCATACGGGTCGAACCACCAACAAGGACAACGTGATCGATCTGGCTGACGTTGATGCCGGCATCCTTGATGACCTGCCGGAACGGGCCCTTGACGCGCTCGAGCAGGTCGGCGGTCAGCTGCTCGAACTGCGCGCGGGTCAGCGTCTCGTCCAGGTGGATCGGGCCGTTCTCGGACATCGAGAGGTACTGCATGCTGATGTTGGTGCTCGTCGCGGTGGACAGCTCCTTCTTGGCCTGCTCGGAAGCATCGCGCAGACGCTGCATGGCGATCTTGTCGTTGGCCAGGTCCATGCCGCTCGTGTTCTTCACGATCGTCAGCAGGTGGTTGACGATGCGCTCGTCCCAGTCGTCGCCACCGAGCTTGTTGTCACCGTTGGTCGCACGGACCTGAATGGTGGAGAAACCGTCATCGGGGTCCTTGCCAACCTCGAGCAGGGAGACGTCGTACGTGCCACCACCGAGGTCGAAGACGAGGATGAGCTCGTCCTCCTTGCCCTTGTCCAGGCCGTAGGCGAGCGCGGCAGCGGTGGGCTCGTTGATGATCCGCAGGACGTTGAGGCCCGCGATCTCGCCGGCCTCCTTGGTGGCCTGACGGTGGGAGTCATCGAAGTACGCCGGAACCGTGATCACCGCGTCCGTGACGGTCTCACCGAGGTAGGCCTCGGCGTCGCGCTTGAGCTTCTGCAGGATGCGCGCGCTGATCTCCTGGGCGGTGTAGGACTTGTCGTCGATCTTCCTGGACCAGTTGGTGCCGATCTCGCGCTTGACCGAGCGGATGGTCCGGTCGACGTTGGTGACGGCCTGCCGCTTGGCGATCTCACCAACGAGGACCTCGCCGCTCTTGGTGAACGCGACGACGGACGGGGTCGTGCGCCCGCCCTCCGCGTTGGCGATGATGGTGGGCTCGCCGCCCTCAAGGACGGCGACTGCCGAGTTCGTGGTGCCGAGGTCGATCCCTACCGCACGTGCCATTTTTTCTCTCCTGTATGACGAGTGGTCAGGCTAGCTTTGTTCGCCCGCTTGATGACTGCTGTTTTGCTTCGCCGCCCAATGTGCTCGACATCGGCCTGAGTTGTCAAGCCAACGCTCCGCAAACTTGCGTCCACTGGGCTCAACTTATGCCTCAAGCCGTTTGTTCCCCCGGACTCGACTCATCCGCTCATGGAGCACGTGAGTCATTGATCGAGCATCAACGCGCCTGCGCTATGAGTGACGGACCTGCGCCAGGTGGGGGGCTTCGCCTGGACTGCCGTCAGTCCTTTGCCGAGAGCCAGCCGAGGGCGGCGTCCG
>Ga0208587_1001911_pt1 | contig 10854 bp, 11 predicted proteins | sample NGESurdeep092012_7_FD_184472 | JGI IMG/M metagenome (GOLD analysis project Ga0208587, IMG submission 184472) | Arctic peat soil microbial communities from Barrow, Alaska - NGEE Surface sample 210 deep-092012 (SPAdes) | ecosystem: Environmental > Terrestrial > Soil > Wetlands > Peat ...
CGAGCGACGAGGTGACGGTGATCGACGATGGCACGCTGCCGGGGCTGTTCGGCACCTCTCCGTTCGACGATGAGGGCGTGGCCTCGCGGCGCACGGTGGTGATCGAGCGCGGCGTGCTGAAGAGTTACCTGATGAACACCTATGCGGCGCGCAAGCTGGGCATGAAGACCACCGGCAACGCGTCGCGCGGGCTGACCGGCAACGCCGGGATCGGGCACGGGAACTTTTTCCTGGAGAAGGGCGTCCAAACGCCGGAGCAGATCATTGCGGGGATACCGAACGGGTTCTATGTGACCGAACTGATGGGGTTCGGCGTGAACGTGGTGACGGGAGATTATTCGCGGGGCGCGGCCGGGCTGTGGATCCGCGATGGAGAACTGGCGTTCGCGGTGAGCGAGGTGACCATCGCCGGGAATCTGAACGACATGCTGCGCGGCATCGCGGGCGTCGGCAGCGATCTGGAGTTTCGCGGATCGGTGGCAGCGCCTACAATCAAAATGGGAGAAATGACCGTTGGTGGTAAGTAAAACAGCGCCCAAGAAAGCGTCCATCCCGCCGATGGCGATCGTGATTGGCCTGGTGCTCGTGCTGGGCCTCGGCGGCTTTTTCTATCTCGACCGGGCATCGAAGAAACCGCCGCCCGAGCCTCCGCCCCTCACCGGGGAGGCGCGGGCGTATGCCGGCAAACTCAAGCTGACGAACGTGGAGATGAAAGCCCACGAAAGCTATCTGAAGCAGAGCGTGGTAGAGATTGTGGGCAACATTCAGAACGTGGGCGACCGTATCGTGAAGACGGTGGAAATCAGGTGCGTCTTCTACGACGCGTACGGGCAGGTGGTGTTGCGCGAGCGAGTCCCCATCGTGAGCCCGAAGATCGGCGCGGTGGCGCCGGAGCAGATCAAGCCGTTCCGCCTGCCCTTCGACAACGTTCCGGAAAGCTGGAATCAGGTGATGCCGCAACTGGTGATGGCGGGGATCGAGTTTCAGTAGAGGGTGGCGGGGCGGACGCAATGCGGTTCACTCGACAGACCGAGGCTCATGCCACCGAAAAAACCTTGGTGAACGGTTCGGGAATCTCCTCACCGTGATCGATGCAATCGGCGGCCACGCGCAACGCCAGCGCTCGCACGGCGGCAATCGCCAACTCGCGAGTTGCGCCGTACGCCATCACCCCTGGCATCAACTCGATATCGGCCCACCAGCGGCCGTCCTCCTCCCGCCCGACCAGGATCGGAATGGATTCTACCGTGATTCTCTCCATCGATCTCTCCTCTGAATACATGGTACTGGAGACGGCCCCACTCTACTTAAACCGTATGCGGATGCGGTTTTCCTTGCCGCCATAGACGAGTTCCAGGTCTTTCATTTTCTGGTTTTCCATGGGGAAGAAGAGGAAGCCGGTCACCGGCTCTTCGATCTTCTTTTCGGGCAGCACCTTGGCGTCGAGGAGTTTCTTGAGCGGGTTCTCCTTGTCGCTGTTCTCCATGGTGGCCTTCACGCCGGTGGGGTTGGCGCCTCCGCCGGCGCCGATTCCGCCGCCCCCCATGCCGATGGGGCCGCCCATGCTCCAGCCGCGGCTGCGCTCGGCGCCTTCCCCGCCCGGACCTTGCGTGCCGGTCAGCACCAAGGCGCCGCGCCCCGCGATCTGGCTGGGCGCCATGGGCTTGGTGCGATCGCCATCCTTGTCGGTGCGCAGCATGAAATCGTCGCGATCAATGGTAATTTCCTTGGTGTACTTGGGCTCCACTTTTACCTGGGCCACGATGTAGTGGCCGGCCAAATCGTCGCCGAGCGCTTCCTTGACGGCGGCGGAGTCGATGTAAATGGTGACGTTGAGGATCAAGTCTTCGTTTTCGCCGCGAGCGGTGGCGGTGGTCTTTTTGGCGGCGCCGGAGACCAAAAGGGCTGAGGCAAGAAGGCACGCAACGAAACGTGAGAGCATCGGCAAGTCCTCTGCACCAATTATAGCGGCTGGTACAATGTCTCTTTACCCCCAATTCCAGGAGTGATAACCAACATGGATGAAAAGGAGCGCTCGCGCGCTTTAGAACTCGCCCTCAGCCAGATTGAGAAGCAGTTTGGCAAGGGCTCGATCCTACGTCTGGGGTCGAAGGACGCCATCGTACCGGTCTCGGTGATCTCGACGGGCTCGATTTCGCTCGACGCCGCGCTGGGCGTGGGCGGTCTTCCGCGCGGCCGCGTCAACGAAATTTTCGGACCGGAGTCTTCCGGTAAGACGACGATTGCGCTGCAGGTGATCGCCGAAGCGCAGAAGGCCGGCGGCATCGCCGCTTTCATCGACGTGGAGCACGCCTTGGATCCGGCCTACGCGCGGAAACTGGGAGTGGATGTGGACAACCTGCTGGTGTCGCAGCCGGATTACGGCGAGCAGGCGCTGGAAATCACGGCGCACCTGATCGCCTCCGGACAGATCGACGTGCTGGTGGTGGACTCGGTGGCGGCGCTGGTTCCAAAATCGGAACTCGACGGCGAGATGGGCGACAGCCACATGGGGTTGCAGGCGCGGCTGATGTCGCAGGCGCTGCGCAAACTCACCGGTTCGGTCAGCAAATCGAACACCTGCCTAATCTTCATCAACCAGATCCGAGAGAAGATCGGCGTGATGTTCGGCAATCCGGAAACCACCACGGGCGGCCGCGCGTTGAAGTTCTATGCGTCCACACGTCTGGACATCCGGCGCATCGCGGCCATCAAGGACGGCGACGTGGTGGTGGGCAATCGCACCAAGGTGAAGGTGGTCAAGAACAAGGTGGCGTCGCCGTTCCGCGAGGCGGAGTTCGACATCATCTACGGCGAAGGCGTTTCCAAGGAAGGCGATTTGCTCGATCAAGGAGTGGCGCAGAACATCATCGAGAAAAGCGGTTCCTGGTTCAGCTATAAGGGCGATCGAATCGGCCAGGGGCGCGAGAATGCGCGGCAGTTCCTGAAGGACAATCCGGACATCCGGCGCACCATCGATACCGAACTGCGCAAGGCGTTGGGCCTGATCAAGCCGGACGGCGCACCGGTAGCGGCGCCCGTGGAAGCTCCGCTGGCGGCGGCTAAGCCGGCTCCGGCACGGCGCTAGAGAAGCGCTCCCGCCCCGCGCGAACCTATGGGACTACCGCTCCCGACCCAGAGGGTACCCCGGTCGCGGCTCTGCAATCACATCGGAGCCGCGACCGTAAGAACGTGAGAAGAAAACAATCAGCCGCCGATGAACGCCGATGAACACTGATAAAAACAAGGGCGTTATCTGCGTTTATCTGCGTTTATCGGCGGCCCAAAATGATTTTTTCACAGCTTCTAAGGGAGCGGTTCACACAGTTGTTTTGGAACAACTCCAATGAAGAAGGAAGAGGAGCGGCAGCGGGCCATCTGGTTGCGGCTGGCGCGCATGCGGACGCCCTCGGGCGCGCTGGGGTGCTTCTTCCCCTCGGGCTTCCGCGCGCTCGACGAGGTGCTGGGCGGCGGATTTCCGCGCGGCCACATGGTGGAAATCTTCGGACCTTCGGGCTGCGGGAAGACCACGCTCGCGATCCAGTGCGTGGCGCGTGCCCAGCAGAACGCTCTCACGGCCGCGTGGATCGATGCCGACCATACCTTCGACCCGGCCTACGCCGCGCGCCTGGGCGTGGACATGGAGCGTGTGCCCTTCGCTCAGCCGGCATCGGCGGAGCAGGGCATGGAAATCGCGCGTCAGTTGGCCGGCTCGGGTGCGGTCGACCTGGTAGTGGTGGACTCGGCGGCGGCGCTGGTCCCCCGTCTGGAACTGGAGGCCGGCATCGGAAACGACGCTCCCGGCTTGCACAGCCGCGTGCTGGCGTCGGGTCTGCGAAAATTGCGTCGCACCTTGGTGAAATCTGGCGCCTGTGTCGTGTTTCTGAACCAGATGCGCAACCGGCCGGAGGCCTCGGCGGGAGAGGGCGAGACCACTGCCGGCGGCGCACCGCTCAAACTTTTCGCCGCCGTGCGCATCGCGATGATCCCGTCCGCGGGAGCCCGCATGGTGTTGCGAGTGCGGAAGAACAAGGTCGCGGAGAGTATGGCGGAATGCGCGTTGGAGCGCCGGCGGGGTGTCGGATTCGTGGAAAGCCCGTAAAATTGGGGGTTCCAGTGTACGTGGCACAAAAAACCTGCGGAAAATCAGGGGTTTTGGGTTGTTTTGCCCTTTACATCCCCATGCCCTTCCCTTATCATTGATTACGTTCAAGGCTTAGGCTCGTTGGAGCGCCGAGGCTGAAATTCGTTCGATGGCAACTGTGGCGCGCAGCGCTACGGGAGAATTATAAGGAGAAATATGGCGAATCAGAGAATGACCCAGACGCAACTGGTACGGTCGCTGGCGGAGAAGGTCGAAGGAATCAACAACAAAATCGCACGCACATTCCTGGATGAACTGTCCAAGATCGCGATCGCGGAAACGAAGAAGAACGGCGTGTTCGTGCTGCCCGGCATCGGCCGGATGGTGCGCGTGGACCGCAAGGCTCGCATGGGGCGCAACCCGGCGACTGGCGAGGCCATCAAGATCGCGGCCAAGAAGGTCGTGAAGTTCCGCCTAGCCAAGAGCGCGAAAGACGCGATTGTTCCGCCGAAGAAGGCGAAGTAGTCGACTCTACAACGCTGTGGCTGTAAAAAGAGAACCCCGCGATGCCCAAACGAGCCTCGCGGGGTTGTTTTGTTTTGCGGTTCTCTTTTTGTTTGCGGATCTTTTGAAGCCGAGACGAACTCAGCCCAACGTGCGGGCCGATCCTCGAAGCCTACGCCTGCTTCTTTTCTTCGACCTTCTCTTCGTCACCCTTCAAGGCATGCTTGAAGTTGCGGATCCCTTCGCCCAAACCTTTCGCGACTTCGGGAATTTTCTTGCCGCCGAACAACAGTACGGCAACACCGAGGATTACGAGAAGCTCAGGAAAGCCAAGTGATCTCATGCGGCCTCCTTCTATCAGCCATTGTATGGACTCCGTCAGGTCGCCGTCAACCGGCGTCTCCAGCATCTATGGTAGCAGAGTGCGCAGGTTGCGAATGTCCTGGCGCATTCCGGCGGAGTACGGAGCCATCAGAATGTTGGCCGCAAACCACATCACGCTGAGCGAAATCAGCCAGCGCGTGAGCTGATTGTTGCCCAGAACCAACCGCATGAAAATGGCTGCCGCGAAGGGCAGTACGGCGGTGACCACGCGCGCGTGAGGGCTCAGGTCGTTGAAGATATTCCCCGGGAACACTACAGGAGTCTAGCGCCGGGCGCGCCACCGGGGTCAATACATCGTCGGTTAGGGTCGGCCTGCTACCGGACGGCGGTGTCAAGATGGCTCCGGTGCGGGATAATAGCGGCAAGGGGCGCCCATGGATTTCGTCGAGCAACTCAAATCCTCGGTCGATATCGTCAATGTGATCGGGGAGTATGTGAAGCTCCGGCGCTCCGGCGCCAACCGCTACATGGGGCTGTGCCCCTTCCACAGCGAGAAGACTCCGTCCTTCACCGTCCACGTGGTCCACCAGTTCTACAAGTGTTTTTCGTGCGGGGCCGGCGGCGACGTGGTGAAGTTCGTGATGGAGAAGGAGGGGCTGAGCTTCTACGAGGCCCTGAAATCGATGTCGGAGCGTTACGGCGTTCCGATGCCGAAGCGTTCGCAGTACGCCGATGAAGATTCCAAGCTACGCGGGGCGCTGCTGGCCATGCACGAGCAGGCCGCCGAGAATTTTCGCGCCAATTTGCAATCCCAGGCCGGCGAAGCGGCGCGCGGTTACATCGCCAAACGAGGCCTGGCGCCGGAGACGGTGGAGCACTTCGGCCTCGGCTACTCGCTCTCCTCGGGGCGGGCGCTGGTGCGGCTGTTCGAGCAGCGCGGATTCCCCGTGGCTCAGATGGAAGAGTCGGGCCTGGTGGGCAAACGGCAGGATGGCAGCCTCTACGACCGCTTTCGCAACCGGCTGATGTTTCCGATTCACAATGAATCGGGCAAGATCATTGCATTCGGCGGGCGGGCGCTCTCGGCGGAGGATGAGCCCAAGTATCTGAATTCGCCAAAGACGCCGCTTTACGTCAAGACAAAGGTGCTCTACAACCTGCACCGCGCCAAGGAAACGGTGCGCAAGGAAGATCGCGTGATCCTGGTGGAAGGGTACATGGACGCGATCGGGGTGACGGCGGCGGGTTTTCGCAACGTAGTAGCCAGTTGCGGGACGGCGCTGACGACGGATCAGGTGCAGGCGGTGAAACGGCACTCGCACCGCATCGCGGTGAATTTCGACCCCGACGCGCCCGGGGCGAACGCGTCCGAGCGCTCCATCGACCTGCTGCTGGCCGAAGGCATGCAGGTGCGGATCGTGGAACTCGATGGCGGTCTCGATCCGGACGAGTACTGTAAGGAGCGCGGCGCCGCGGCGTACCAGGAGCGCGTCGACGGCGCCAAGGGCTACTTCTATTGGTTGGCCGACCGGGCTAGGGCGCAGCACGATATGCGCACTTCCGAAGGCAAGGTCGCCGTGCTGAATTTTCTGCTTCCGAAAGTGCAGAGCATTACCGACCAACTGGAGCGCATGACCATCGCGGGCGACGTCGCGGGCTATATCGGCGTGGATCGGGGGATGGTGCTCGATCATTTCCGCAAGGCGGTTTCGGAACGCAGCGAAAAGGCCATCGAGCGGCCGCAGAGTCCGTTGCGGCACGATGAACGGATGCTGCTGATCGCGCTGTTGACGGACGCGGAATTGCGCGCTGAAATGATTGGGCCGCTGCGATCACTACAGACTATCGGCCTGCTGCCCTCGTGTCGCATCTTCCAGGCCATCTTCGCCCTGGAGGATGCGGGCGGCCGTGTGGGTTTCGATGAAGTCAACGGAAGACTGGAGGAGGCCGACCAGAGCCTGCTGGCGGAAACCGTGTTGAACGAGGAACGCGAGATATCGCGCGAGGAGGTCGCGGCGGCGCTCGAAAGCATGCAACGCAGCGAACAGCAGAACCTTCGCACGCAGTTGAAGACGCGCATCAGGGAATTGGATCGCGCCGGCAAGTTCGACGAAGCCATGCGTTTGGCGCTGGAATTACAGGGCCTCGAACGCGCCGCGCCGGGCTGGCGCCGAGGCGGTCGCGCATGACAGGTTGGCATCGGAATGTGCAGCGCGCAGTAGTGTACAATAATCTGGATTATCCATCCGCTGGGAGTACGGGGATTCAGTGGCGTTAGACGATAAATACGACGGGCTTCAAAGGCTCGTACAGATGGGCAAGGAAAAAGGCTACGTCTTGTACGACGAGGTCAGCGAAGTCCTGCCCGGCGATCTCGCCGGGGGCGCCGACATCGATGACGTGCTCGCCGGGCTCGACACCGCCGGCATCGAAATCCTGGAAGAGCCCAAGGATTTCGAGAAGAAGATCGAAGAAGCCGGCGAAGAACTGATCGATCTCGACCTTCCCCCGGGACTCGGCGAGAAAGTCAACGATCCGGTCCGCATGTACCTGCGCGAGATGGGCACGGTTCCGCTGCTCACCCGCGAAGGCGAAGTCGAAATCGCGCGCCGCATCGAGCGCGGCCAGAACACGGTGCTCAAATCCATTTTCCGCGCGCCGCTGGTGATTCAGGAGATCATCGGCATGGGCGAGGAGGTGCAGCAGGACACGCTCTCGGCGCGCGACGTCATCCAGATCGCGGACCCCATGCTGACCGACGAGATGGTGGAGGAGAAGCGGCATGAATTCGGCCGCCAGACCGAGGACGTGGCGCGGCACTACAAGAAAATCCTGCAGTGCCGGCAGAAACTGATGGCCATCCCGCGCGGCATGAAGCCGAAGCAATACCGCCGGCAACTGTGGGAGCTGGGGCGGCTGATCGTGCGCACGTCGCGCTTGTGCCGCGCCATCAAATTCCAGTCGGCGGTGATCCGCCATCTGATCGGCCGTCTGCGGGCCGCAGTGGAAGAACTCCGGCCGCTGGAGAACGACCTCGCCAAGACACAGCGCAAACTGGAGACTTGGCCGACCGCCCGCGCCGAGGGCATCAAGGAACTGCGCAAGGAACAGCGCGCCTTCGGCCAGCGGTTACAGCAAATGGAAGAGGTGTTCGGCGCCTCGGCGGCGGAGCTGCGGCGCACGCTCGAGATCATCACCCGGGCGCACCAGGAAGCCGAGACGGCCAAGAAAGAGCTCATTGAGGCCAACCTGCGCCTGGTAGTGAGCATCGCCAAGCGCTACACCAATCGCGGGCTACAGTTCCTGGACCTCATTCAGGAAGGCAACATCGGCCTGATGAAGGCGGTAGATAAGTTCGAGTACCGCCGCGGCTATAAGTTCTCGACCTACGCCACCTGGTGGGTGCGCCAGGCGATTACGCGAGCCATCGCGGACCAGGCGCGCACCATCCGCATTCCGGTGCACATGATCGAGACCATCAATAAGCTGATCCGGACCTCGCGGCAGATGGTGCAGGAACTAGGGCGCGAGCCGACCAACGAGGAACTCGCCAAGCGCTTGCAGTTGCCCGTGTCGAAGGTGCGCAAAGTGCTGCGCGTGGCGCAGGAGCCCATCTCGCTGGAGACGCCGATCGGGGAAGAGGAGGAATCGCATCTGGGGGACTTCATCGTCGACCAGAACGGAATCTCGCCTTCCGATGCGGTGATCAATCTGAATTTGCGGGAGCAGACGGCGCAGGTGCTGAAGACGCTGACGCCGCGCGAAGAGAAGATCATCAAAATGCGCTTCGGCCTGGAAGACGGCAGCGAGCACACGCTGGAGGAAGTGGGGCAGAATTTCGCGGTGACGCGCGAGCGTATCCGCCAGATCGAAGCCAAGGCCCTCCGCAAACTGCGCCATCCGAGCCGCAGCCATCGCCTGCGCGCCTTCCTGGAAAACGGTACGCGCGGCGGGGTGTAACCGCGCCCCCGTAGCGTAGCCTTTCAGGCTGCCATGCCCCCATTCATGGGGGCACGCTGCTCAATCCAAGCAAAGTTCGCCCCCCAAACGCACAACGAGGGACGTCGGGGGACGTCCCTCGTTGTGAATGCCGCTCAGAAGACTACCAGCGGGGTTCCCGGCGACTGCCGCCACCGCCGCCTCCCCCACCGCCCGGTTTCCGGCCACCGCCACCGCCGCCGCCACCGGGACGTCCACCACCGCCTCCGCCGCCACTGAAGCCTCGGCCACCGCCGCCAGAGGCGCGATCGGGTTTAGGACGGGCTTCGTTCACATTCAGTGCCCGTCCGTCCAGGGTGTAACCGTTGAGGGCGGTAATGGCCTGATCCGCCTCGCCTTCATTTTCCATCTCGACGAACGCGAAACCGCGGGAACGTCCGGTCTCACGATCTGTCATGATTCGGGCACTGTTAACCTGGCCGTAGCGTTCGAAGAGGCCGCGGACGCCCTCTTCGGAGGCGTTAAAATCCAGGTTGCCTACGAATATGTTCTTCACTCTAGTCTCCTGTCAATTTGAAAGCGGGGCTTATCGGTGAGGTCACACAAGCGGGAAAGCTCACAGTTACACTCGGCCGGATTCGCGGAAGCTTGTCAAACGCGTTTCGAATATAACACGGGCCGGAAAGGCTGGGCAAACAAAATCGGCGAAAAAAGCGTGAGGAAAATGACAAAAGGCCTTCGCCGAAGCGAAGGCCTTTGATTTAAACCGGGCGACGTCCTACTCTCCCACACACTTGCGCGTGCAGTACCATCGGGGCTGAGGAGCTTAACTGCCGTGTTCGGGATGGGAACGGGTGGGTCCTCCTCGCTAGGGTCACCCAGAAACTGGCGACATCCAAGGGCTGAAGTGGCCCTTTGGACTGAATATTGACGGGCTAAACGTTGGAAAGTAACGTCCACACCGCGTTGGTGTGAACAGTAGTATTTTATGGTCAAGCCGAACGGGCGATTAGTAACGGTCAGCTCAACGCATTGCTGCGCTTACACATCCGTCCTATCAAACAGGTAGTCTACCTGTGCCCTACATAGCTTTCGCTTGGGAGATCTCATCTTGGGGAAGGTTTCACGCTTATATGCATTCAGCGTTTATCCTGACCGAACTTCGCTACCCAGCGGTGCCCCTGGCGGGACAACTGGATCACAAGAGGTTCGTCCACCCCGGTCCTCTCGTACTAAGGGCAGGCCCCCTCAAATCTCCTACGCCCACCACAGATAGGGACCGAACTGTCTCGCGACGTTCTGAACCCAGCTCACGTACCGCTTTAATAGGCGAACAGCCTAACCCTTGGGAGCTTCTACACCCCCAGGATGCGATGAGCCGACATCGAGGTGCCAAACCGGAGCGTCGATGTGAACTCTTGACTCCGATCAGCCTGTTATCCCCGGCGTACCTTTTATCCGTTGAGCGATGGCCCTTCCATACAGAACCACCGGATCACTAAAGCCTACTTTCGTATCTGCTCGACTTGTTGGTCTCGCAGTTAACCAGGTTTATGCTTTTGCACTCGTCGGCGGATTTCCAAACCGCCTGAACCTAGCTTCGCGCGCCTCCGTTACCGTTTAGGAGGCGACCGCCCCAGTCAAACTACCCGCCTTCCACTGTCCCTCATCCGGATTACGGATGGAGGTTAGAACCACAGAACGATCAGGGTGGTATCTCACCGTTGGCTCCGCCGAGTCCGAAAACCCGACATCAAAGCCTCCCACCTATCCTGCGCAGATCGCCCCATAGTTCCATGAAAGGGTATAGTAAAGGTGCACGGGGTCTTTCCGTCTAGTGGCGGGCACCCGGCGTCTTCACCGGGACCACAAGTTCGCCGGGCGGCAGGTTAAGACAGTTCTCAGATCGTTACGCCATTCGTGCAGGTCGGAACTTACCCGACAAGGAATTTCGCTACCTTAGGACCGTTATAGTTACGGCCGCCGTTCACCGGGGCTTCAGT
>Ga0208587_1001913_pt1 | contig 10853 bp, 9 predicted proteins | sample NGESurdeep092012_7_FD_184472 | JGI IMG/M metagenome (GOLD analysis project Ga0208587, IMG submission 184472) | Arctic peat soil microbial communities from Barrow, Alaska - NGEE Surface sample 210 deep-092012 (SPAdes) | ecosystem: Environmental > Terrestrial > Soil > Wetlands > Peat ...
GACCGCGAGTTATTGATGCGCGAGGCGCTAGCGCGGTGCGCGGCGCTTCCGCACGCGGTGGACTCGGTGGGCGCGGTGGGCGCGGCTTTCGCTTGGAGCTGCTGACAGCAATCGCCGAATCGACGGCCTCGATCTGGCGCGCGAGCGCGGTGCGATTGCCGGCGAGCGCGCTCGAATCCTGCGGATGAAACTCCCTCCACCCGCGCACGGCCACGCCGAGCGCGGCGACGGACGCGATGAAGATCAGTGCGCGGCGTTCTCCGGGGGTCGGCATGCGCGCAAGATGCGTGCGGGCGCGACGGCGGGCGTCACCGATTCAGCGCGCGCGCGCCCGTTCGATTTCGCACGGACGGCTGGAGCAAGTTCATCATGATGAACTAACCATTCATCCGCTCCGAGATTCGATAGAGGTTCTTGCCCGCGCGCTTGGCCTCGTACAGGGCCAGGTCGGCACTCTTGGTCAGCGTGTCCGCGTCCTCGCCATGGATCGGATAGATGCCGACACCTGCGCTGGTGGTTATGCTGACGGTATTGCCCTCGATGTCAAAGGGTTGCGACAATGCCTCGATCACCTTGCGCGCCACCGTGGCCGCATAGCCGGGCTCGGCGAGGTGCCACAGCACCAGCACGAATTCGTCGCCGCCCAGGCGCGCCACCGTATCCTCTTGCCGCACCGTTTTCACCAGGCGACTCGCAACCAGCTTCAGCAGAATATCTCCAGCGCCGTGCCCCAGCCTGTCGTTGAGCTGCTTGAATCCGTCCAGGTCCAGATACACCACCGCCATGGCGCTCTCGTTCCTTCGCGCATGGGCCATGGCCATCGACATTCTGTCGGTTAGAAGTCGTCTGTTCGCAAGCCCCGTCAGCTGGTCATGCAGCGCCAGAGACTCGAGCACCTCGTTGTGATGCTCGATTTGTTTGTACAGCAACCGCACTTCCAGCAGGTTGTGGACCCGCATCAACACCTCGGCCCACTCATACGGCTTGCTGACGAAGTCCTTCGCGCCCGCCTGCAGCGCCCGCTGCTTGTGACCCGGCTGCGCGGTGATCACGAGAACCGCGATGTAGCCGTCCGGTTCGATCGCCTTCAGGCCTTCTATCACCTCGAAGCCGTCCATGCCGGGCATCTGCAGATCGAGAAGAATCAGGTCGTAGTGGTTGTCGCGATGCAGGGCGCAGACGGCCTGCGGATCCCTCGTCGACGTAACGCGCGCATAGCCGGCGCCGCGCAGCATTTGCTCGAGCAAAAGGACATCGGGTGCCTGATCGTCGACGATCAGGATGTTGCCGTGAAGAATGTCGGCTGAACTTATCACGAGAATCGCGCCGCCTTATTTGCTCCGATCGGGTTCATGTTCTGCAATTGCCGGCGCCGCATTCGGCGCATCCATGAATTCTGTGACTTTGACCGGCCATCTGTATCAACCACCGTCAGGCGGCAAACATCTGCTGCAGTACACCCAGCATTTTCCGCAGCGTCGGCTCCGTGAGCGCACCGAGGCGCTTCATCAAGCGTTGCTGATCCACCGTGCGGACCTGGTCCAGCACCACATGACCGTCCTTCCGGGCAAACCGACAGGGAACCCGGAACGGGTACGGATGTCCGCCCGTCGTGAGTGGCGCGACGACGAAGGTCGCCAAGTGCGTATTCAGTTCATTCGGCGAGACGACCACGCAGGGACGCGTCCTCCGGATCTCGCTGGCCCGCGCCGGATTCAGCTGGACCAGATAGACGTCGCCTCGGCGAGGCCCGCGCGCTACCGCCATTCCCACTCATCGGCGTCGAAGCGCGTCGCGGTGCTTCCATCCAGGAGGCCCGCTCCAGTCGCGGCGAGGTGTGCGGCGGCGTCTGCCCACCCGGCACGCACCTGCCGCGACCTTCGAATGACCAGCGCGCCGTCCTCCGCCCGCATCTCGACTTCGTCCTCGAAGCCAAGCTGCTCGATGAGGGGCTTCGCGAGGCGAAGGCCGCGTGAGTTGCCGATGCGCACGAGACGGGTTTTCATGGAGGCCTCCGATAGGTGATTACAATGTAATCACGTCCATTCGGGCACCGCAAGCCGGTCAGGGATCGGCGATGTCCGCATGAAAGAGGCTAGTGATGGCTTTGTGGCGCGCCGAGTCGAACCTGAAACAGGACGGGCCACAGCTTACCCGTCAGCAATAGCTGACTACCGTCCGGCGCGAGCGCGATGCCGTTCATGACTTCGGCCGACGAGGGGCGCTCCGGATACAAGTCAGCAAAGTCGATCGCCTCACGCACGGTGCCTGTAGCAGGATCGATCCGCATCACCCAGTTGGACTGATAGACATTGGCGAGCACCTCGCCGTTGACATACTCCAACTCGTTCAGCTGGTACAAAGGCGCGCCGTTGTACCGAACGTGCACGACGCGTTGCACCTGAAAGGTCGCCGGTGACAGGATACGAAGGGAATCGGAACCATCGCTCATGATCAGCAACGCGAGTCCTTCGCCAAAGCGATCTGCCGTGAGCGGTCGCGACGCGAGTACCCGACCCGAGCGAAGATCGACGCGTCGCAATTCGGAGTGGCCGTACTGCCCCGTACTCTCAAAGAGAATGCTGTCAGCCCACACGAGACCTTGCGTGTAAGCCGTTGGATCATGCGGAAAACGACCTGTTACCTCGTAGGAGGCAGCCGACTGATGGCGCTCGCCGCTTCCGCATGCCGAAAGGACAAGGCTCACCAAGAGTGCGGCCAGCATGGAGACGAGGACGTGTCGTGAGGTCATGTGTGAAAATCTGTATCGTGGCCTGACGACAATTATGCTGTCACGCTATGCTGCGTCGCGGGCGCAATCCGAGCGCCGCCACATCGCTCACCGGCACGCCGGATCGTTCTGCGCGTTCGTCACGCCTCGCGGCGGCAGCGGCGCCTTCTCCACGAGCCGGCGAAGCTCCACGATCGGCTCCGGACTGTCGTCCACTTGCAGCTTGAGCACCACGTCGTTGTGCAGCCACACCCCGCCGCACTTCTTCACGATGATCATCGCGGCCGACTGCTTGCCGCGTTTATCGCCGCCTGCCGCCTGACCCGCCTCGATCCCGGCCAGCAGACGGAACGCGAGATGGCCGCTCGCGCGGTTGAACGCCGCAACCATCGAATCCGGCACCGACTTGTCGGCAAGCGTGTTTCCCTGCGCGGTCACGTGCGCGCCCTGCTTGTCACCCGCCGCCGTCGGGGCGGTGGGCCCGGTGTACGCCGCGACATTTCCCTTGCCATCGACGACCGCGAATTGCCGCCCCGTCTTCGCCCAGCGCGCGGTGTCGGGATCGGGATCGTGCTCCCACACATACTTCACCACTTCCGCGGCGGACTTTCCCTGCCGAAGCAACGCGAGCGCCTGCGGGCCGTAGCTCACGTCGACGACCGCCTGCGTCGCCACGACGCCCACGCCGGCCTCCGCCGAGAGGACGCCGTTGCCGACCGAGAAGACGCGCGACTGCACTGCACCGCCCCATTCTCCGGTCGCCGTATCATACGCGATGATGGAAAACGTGCCGGTCTCGGGAAGCGCGTCCCGCGTGGACTGCACTCCCTGCGCCTTCTTCGCCGCCTTCTCGACCTCCTCCATCACGCGCAGCACGTTGCCGCCCCACATCTTGATGATCTGCTCTTCCGTATAGCCGCGACGGACGAGTTCGATCGTGACGTTGATCGCCTCACTCGTGCAGTTGTAGCCGTCGATGCCGCCGCCGCCGTCGAAGTCGGAGCTGATACCGACGTGGTCGACGCCGATGAGTTTGACGGCGTAGTCGATGTGGTTCACGAAATCCTTGACGTTCGCGCGCGCCGCCACCGGGTACTTCACGTCGAGCGCGTCGAGCTTCGCCTGGAACTCGGCGCGCTTCGCCGGATCCATGTCGGCGAGCGGGTTGCCGCGGCCGCCGCGGCCCGCGCCTCCGCCACCGCCCCCACCGCCGCGCGGCGCCGCGTTCGCATCGTACCCGATCCCGCAGACGCCGCTGGGAATCGCCGCGCCGCGCCCGCCGCCACCACCGCCCAAGCGTCCGGCCTGCGCGGCCGGGATTCCGTATTCCGTTGAAAGTGCATTGAGGGCCGCCGTGCGCTCGGTGGACGGCGGATCGCACTTCACGAACCCGGCGAACGCGACCGTCTGCATGACGCCGCCGTTCTTCTTCAGCGCGAGAAGCTGTTCGTCGTCGAGGTCGCGCGACGCCGTCTTGCACAAGGCGCGGACGCCGGAGTGCGACGCGATCACGGGCGCGTTGCTGTTCGCCATCACCCACATGTTCGACTCTTTGGACGGGTGCGAAATGTCGAGCATGATCCCGTACTTGTTCGCCTCGGCAACGATCTGCTTGCCGAGCGGGCTCACGCCGTGCCACTTCCAGACATTGTCGGATTCGCCGGTGTTCGAATCGGAGAGCTGGTTGTGCCCGTTGTGCGTGAGCGAGAGGTAGCGCGCGCCGTAGTCGTAGAACTTCTTGACGTTCGTGATGTCCGTCCCGATGCCGTAGCCGTTCTCGACGCCCATGAGCGCAACGAGCTTCCCCTTCGCGCGAATGCGGCGGACGTCGGCCGCCGTGTAGGCGATTTCGATTTGATCAGGTGCGAGCTTTTCGGCCAGATAGTGGACGGCCTCGAACTTCGCGACATCGCCCGCCCTGGCTTTCGCGTAGCCGCTGTCGGAGAAGTCCTGCGCCTGGCCGACGAAGATGCTGAAGAAGACGGCGTCGACGCCGCTGTTTCGCATCTTCGGGAGATCGACCTGATGCGCGTGCCCGGTGACGTAGTTGGGCTTCACGTCGGTCATCGTCGAGGGATCGATGTCGACATGTGTATCGATCTTGATCGCCTTGGCATGGATCGCCTTGGCCTTCGCGATCAGCGCGGGATCATCCTGCTGTGCGGCGAGCGGCAGCGCGAGCAGTGCTGCGGCCGCGGCGGCGCGAAGTACAGAGTACACGGGAGCCTCGTGGGGAGCGGGTGATGTTCCCAAAATACCACACCACGGGCTGAGCGGCTAAGTGAGAAAGGAGCCGGACCAGCGTCACGGCCGGTGGCTACTTTTTGCGGTACGCTTTCAGAATCGCGATGGGCGGCTGGAGGTTCTGTGTGCTGCGGCCTCCCGCGCCCGTCTGCGTCGGCGACGCCTGAACCTTCCTGATCACGTCCATGCCGGCAACCACCTGCCCGAAGGCGGCGAAGCCCTGACCGTCGGCGTTGCGCCTTCCTCCAAAGTCGTTCTCGGGAGTGTCGGTGATGCACACGAAAAAGTCACTCGTCGCCGAGCCGGGCGAGGGACCGCGCGCCATCGAGATCGTTCCGGCCAGGTGCTTGAGACCCGTCGCGCTCGTGCGCTCGAGCGGGATCTCCGGGTAGCTCTTGAAATCCTTGGCGGCGCTCGCCTGCACCACCTGAATGGGATAGTCCGTACGAGTTTCCGTCTCAGGCCGTACGGTGCGATGGAAGATCCCGCCGTTGTACGCGCCGGCGTCCACGTACCTCAGGAAGTTCGTCCCGGTGATGGGCGCATGCGCCACGTCGACGGCGACTTCGAAGTTCCCCGCGGCCGTTTCAAAGACGACCACGACCGGCGGCGCAAGCTGCAGAAAGATCGACACGATGGCGGCAATGATCGTCATGGACATTTTTTCCTCTGGTTCAGGCGGGCGCCTTCGCTCCTCCAAGCATGTCCACCGCCGTGTGATACAATTTCCCCCGCAATTCTTCCCGGTCCGCCACGCGCGTGATGTAGCGAACCGTGATTTCCACCCCGCTCGCGACCGGCCTGAGACTGACGCTTGCCGCCGCCGGCGCGGTCGACTGCGGTGAACGCCCCGCCTCCGTCCACTGCGCCTCGGCTTCGCGCGCATTCTCGGCCGTCGCCTCCTCCACCTGCTTCTGCAGTGCCTCAGCGATCGGATACGGGTCGCGTCCCGCCGGCACGACGATTCGCACGTCGTCCCCAAGCCACCGTCCCGACGTCGAGAAGTTGAAGTAGTGTCCCTCGATCGCAAAACCGTTCATGAACGTCACGCGACGGCCGGTCGGATGACCCGACTCGGTCCAGTCGCCCGTTTCGAGCAGCACTGTGTAGAACACCCCGAGCTGCACCACTTCTCCGGTCACGCCGTTGATCTCGACGAAGTCGCCGATGCGAATGCCGTTCCTGCCCATCAGCACGAACCAGCCGATGAAGCCGATGATGAAATCCTTGAGCGCCACGGTCAGGCCGGCGCCGGCAAGGCCGAGGATCGTGCCGAGGTTGTCGGGCTTGCCGAAGATCACGAGAAGGATCAGCAACGCGGCGACCACCTGCAGCGACACTCGCACGAGCATGTACAGTGTCTGCGTTCGACGGCGGTCGAGCGACTTGGCGCCGAGCATGTGCTCGATCCAGCGGGCGAGGACCAGCGTGACGAGCACGATGACGAGTATCAGCTCGACGCCGCGCAGTGCGCGGTTGATGACGCCGATCTCCTCCGCGCGCAGCACCGCGATCCATCCGGTGTAGGCGTCGGCGAGTCGGTGCTGGTTGTCGACGCGCTGGTCGAGCGTCGCCCGAATCTTCCCGTCGAGGGCGCGGCGCTGCGTGATCGCGAGCAGGGCCGCCGAGGAGTCGTGGCTCAGGTGCGCGGTCGACGAGTCGCGGACGAGGGCCGCGGTGCGCGCTTCCACGCTGTCGTGACGCTGCCTGAAGCGGACGGCGAGCGAATCGGCGGCCGCCCTGGCCCGCCTCAACAGCGCTTCCTTCGCGTATAGGGCTTGCAGAGCCTGCAAGCGGCGAATGAGCCCGTGCAATTCGACGGGATTCGTGACGACGACGCGTATGCTGTCGGAACTCTTCGACGCGGCGTCGTGCTCCTCGATCATGTCTTGCATCCGGCCCTGCGGGTCGCCGCCCGCGCGCCGGAGATCCTGCCGGGCGTCGTCCACCTCGTCCTGATCGAGCGCGGCTTGCGCCTGCACCAGGTCGAGCCGGTCGTGGAGCGACTCGGCGCCGGCGATGTTCGCTTTGCCCAGGGCGGCGGTGAGCGAGACAACCTGAGCCTGATCGGCCACCAGCGCGCGCAGTGCCCGCTGCAGGCGCGAATCGGCTTCCCTGGCGGCCTCCGACTTCGCGCGCGGCTGGTTGGCCGTCCGCCGCACCGCCTGGGCGAACGCAAGATCCATCTCCCCATCGGCGATGCGCAGGGCGTCTTCGGCGAACGGCCGTTCGTCGGCGGTCGCGGGCATGCGGACGAGCTGCTCTGCCGTGACGAGAGAGCTTTGATCGACGACGATCGTGCGGTCGGATGGCGCGCGTCGAGCGGTGCGTGCCGACGGAGCCGCGGCCCGGCTATCGGTTCGGTAGACGCCGTACGCGACCGCGAGCAACGACGCGACGATCACGAGAACGCCGGCGTTCTGCTTGAACCTCATGGCGGGCACTGGAATGGATGACCTCGAATCGTTACGACTTCCGGCTCTCCCGAACCGCTTCGTGGACCGCGTCCTTCACCGCCTTCTTGACGACTTTCTTCATCGTTTCCTTGACGCCTTTGTCGTGAAGAACGTCTTCGCCGGCCTTCGCGACGGCTCTCTTGACGGCCTTCTTCATGGTGCTGACGATAGGACTCAGGTCCTTCGTCAAGACCTTCACCGCCTTCTCCGACTCCTTGTCTTGAGCCACGGCCGTCTCCTTCTTGTCCGCCTTCACCTGGACGGAGCGTTTGGGATCCCAGTCGGATTCGAATGTCTCGATCAATTTCTTTACGGCCTTCACGTCCTGAATGATCAGGCCGAGTTCGCGGCGCGAATCGAGCTCCGGCGCACGCAGGCTCTGGCTCCCGATGAACGCCTCGCGCCGATCGCGGATGATCGTGCGCGTGTGCAGCCGGACGCCGCCGAGTTTCTGCACGTCGAACTGGGAACGTCCGCCCACGGTGCCGATCACCCGGATCGTCACACCCGCCTTCTTGCGCTCCTCGAGCACACGAAGCATCTCCCTGTCGGTGATTCGCGGATCGTAGATCAGCAACTCTTTCTTGGCCCGTTGCAGGAAGGCGGCGAGCGATTTCCTGGCATTCACGGGACTGACGACGAACGTTTCCGTCTTGGGCACGTATTTCGCCCGGCTGCAATCGGCCCGAAAAAGTCTGCGGGCCTCGTGCACCCAATTCGCGCGAGTGGTCACGATGCCGAAACCGCGGCTGTGGTCGATGTCGAGGCGGGTGAAGTTGGTCGAGAGCATGCAGAGGACGCGGCGATCGATCACCACATACTTGTCGTGATAGCGGGTCAAGTCTCCGGAGGTACGCGCCACGATGATTCCCGCCGCGAGAAACCGCAACTCGAGCTTCCGAAGGCTTGCCTCGCCGCCGCGGTTGTGGAACGCGATCAGCGCGATCACGCGGACGCCCTTCACGACGGCCGCCGTCAACGCCGTTTCGAGGTCCTTGCGGTCGAATCGGAAGATCGCAATCTCTACGCTCTTCTTGGCGCTCGTGATGGCGGCGAGGATCGGTGCAACGCCGTCGGTCGGTTCGATGATCAGTTTCACAATTCAATCGCGTCCGGTTGAGTGCGTGGCAACATGATAGCAGTCGCTGGCCGGCATCGTAAGCAAACCGTGAGGAATCAGGCCGGCGTCGCGGGCTCCTCGGGGGTCTGGATCCTGAACAACTCGGCGTATACGCCATTGAGGGCCATGAGTTCCTCGTGCGTGCCCCGCTCGGACAATCCAGTGTCCTTCACGACGAAGATGACGTCGGCGTGGCGGATCGTGCCGAGCCGATGCGCGATGACGACCGACGTTCGGCCCTTCATCAGTCTGTCCAGCGCTTCCATGACGGTCTTCTCGGAACCCGCGTCCAGGCCGGCCGTCGGTTCGTCGAGAATCAGGATCGGCGTGTCGCGAATGACCGCGCGGGCGATCGCGATGCGCTGGCGCTGACCGCCGGAGAGCGTGACGCCGCGCTCGCCGACCATCGTGTCGTAGCCGTCGGGCATCGCGTCGATGAACTCACTCGCGTTGGCCAGCTCGGCTGCACGCTTGATCTCATCGGGCGACGCGCCAGGCTTGCCATACGCGATGTTCTGCCAGATGGTCGTGTTGAAGAGCAGCGTGTCTTGCAGCACGAAGCTGATCTGGTCGCGCAGCGACGTCAGCTGATACTGCCGAACATCCGTGCCTTCGATGACCACCTCGCCGGACACCGGATCGTAGAACCGCGGAATCAGGCTCACGATGCTCGTCTTCCCCGCTCCTGACGGACCGACGATCCCCGCAACCTGACCCGCTTCGATCCTGAAGCTGACATCCGTGAGGATCGGCGTGTCGGCTGCGTAGCCGAAGCTGACGTTCCTGAACTCGATCCGACCGGTGAATTTCGGCGCCGGGCGTGCGCCGGGCAGATCGCAGACGACGCTTTCAATGTCGAGCACCTCTTGAATGCGCTCGTAGCCGACCATCGCCTTGGAGGCGGTGTCGGTCATCTTCGAGAGATCGCGCATGGGCTTGTACATCTTGCCCAGATACAGGAGGAAGACGATGAGCACGCCGGCACTGAGCGTTCCGGCGACGGCAAGGCGTGCGCCGTATCCCAGTACCAGGCACGTACCGACGGCGACGATCAGCTGGACGACCGGCGCCAGCCGGGCCTTGAGGGTTCGCGCCTGCATGCCGGCTTCGACGTTGGCGAGACTTTCGACCTCGAACCGTTTCTCCTCGTAGTCTTCGCGCGCGAACGCCTTGACCACGCGGATGGAGCCCAGCACCTCCGCCACGATGGACAGCAGATCGCCTTCCTTCTTGCGCACTGCCCGCGAGGCCTTCTTGATACGTCGCGTGTAGCGGAACACCACGAGGAAGAGCACCGGCATCACGGACAAGGCAATCAGCGTGAAGCGCCAGTTGAGGTAGAACATGACACCGACCATGCCGACCATGGTCAGCAGGTCGACGAGAATACCGAGCAGTGCGGAATCGATGAAGTCCTGAATGACTTCGATGTCGGTCGTCACCCGCGTGATCATGTCGCCCGTTCGCGTCTTGTCGTGCTCCGCGAGTGACAGGCGCTGGATGTGGTGGTAGAGGGTACGGCGCAGGTCGTGTCCCACCCACTGACTCACGCTGGTCGTGAGATATTTCTCGAAGTACGCACTGACAGCACCGATGACGGCCACGACGGCCACGGCCGCCACCGCGAAATTCAGCACCGCGTGCGGCCCTTCGCCGAAGGTCCCGGTCACGACGCGGCCCAGGATTCCCGTCAGCGGCTTCGCCTTCAGGATGTTGTCGACGACGATCTTGATCGGCCAGGGATCGAGAACGTCGGCGAGCGTCTCGCCGATCACCGCGACCACCGCAATCGACAGTGGCTTCCAGTGCGGGCGAACGAGGTCGATGATCCTCAGCCGCCGGGACCATGGTCGAGACGCGGGGGCGGCGCCGGGCTTGGCCGGGGTGGCGCCAGGCTCGGCCGGGGTGGTGCCGGGCTTGGCCGGCGTCGCTGCCGGGCTGGCGGGCGGGGTCGTCACATCTGAAACATGGAGGGGCGGACGGTAGTGCGGGAGCACCCCAAGTCCGCGCCTGCGACGGAAGGAGCCGCCCGGCCCGGAACTCTTCGCAATGCGGTGGCGTCTAGCTCTCTCGCACTACACCGGAAACCGCCCATTTGAGCGATGTTCCGGCTCATCCTCAAGCCCTATCCTCTAATCCATAGAGGAAGCGATTGCCCCAGTCCGTCGCCGGTACCCCCGAGAGGAGGCAGTATGTCCCACGTCGCGCGTCGCCTGTCGGTGATCGCCGCGTTCCTGGTTGGGCCCACGGTCGCGGGCGCGCAGCAGTCGCGAACCGAACTCCATGACGCCATGCGGAAGCT
>Ga0208587_1001915_pt1 | contig 10843 bp, 16 predicted proteins | sample NGESurdeep092012_7_FD_184472 | JGI IMG/M metagenome (GOLD analysis project Ga0208587, IMG submission 184472) | Arctic peat soil microbial communities from Barrow, Alaska - NGEE Surface sample 210 deep-092012 (SPAdes) | ecosystem: Environmental > Terrestrial > Soil > Wetlands > Peat ...
TTCTGGATCAATTTGCAGGCGCGCTACGATTTGGAGAGCACAATGGACAAGCTGGCGGCGCGAATTGATCGCGAGGTCCGCCCTCGTGAACGAGCAGCCTGAAAGAGCAGCCGCCGCGGCGCGCCGTCAGAGATTTATCTGCTGGTTTTTGTGCCGTTTGACATACCAGCACGGACTGTAACCCAGGTGCGGGAATATCGAGTTAACACAGGTCTGCGTCTCAGGCTCGCCCGGTTCGAATTCGGTCTTGCCGTTTTTCTGAGGCACCGCGTAATACTTATTGATCTGCACGGTTCCGAAAGGCTCGCGGCTCGCGGGGATTCTATACTTAACTGAAATATATTCGCCGAAGTATAGGATACATACTAACACTACTACGACAGTGGCTATTCGTCTGAGTAATGGAGCGGCGTTCTGCATCGTCGTTGCGCCGGAAAGAAAACGGCCGGCACTCTGCAATGCCGGCCGTCGGAATTCTTCGCTTCGCTCAGAATGACAACGCGGTTAGCCGACCTGGCTGCCGACCACCGACACAAAACTGACGCATCGGCCCGGCGCGCCGCCTAAATTGTGCGTCAGTCCGACTTTCGGATTTTTGATCTGACGCGGTCCCGCCTCCCCGCGCAACTGCAGCCACATCTCGTACATCATGCGCAGCCCCGACGCGCCGATCGGATGACCGAACGACTTGAGACCGCCGTCCGGATTGACCGGCAGCTTGCCTTCGAGGTCGAAGAACCCGTCCAGCACGTCCTGCCATGCCGTCCCGCGCGGACTGAAGCCGAAATCCTCGTAGAGCACGAGTTCGGTGGGCGTGAAGCAATCGTGGACCTCGGCCATGCTGATTTGTTCGCGAGGATTGGTGATGCCCGCCTGCGCGTACGCGTCTTTGGCGCTGGCGACGACCTCGCTGAAGGTCGTGAAATCGTAGTCCTGCGACAGCGGTCCTTCCGCCGGCCCCGCGATGAACGACAACGCCTTTATGTAGATGGGATTCTTGCAGTACTTGTGCGCGTCTTCGGCGCGAACGACGATCGCGGCCGCTGAGCCGTCCGATACGCCAGAGCAATCCATGATTCCGAGCGGGTCGGCAATCTTGGGCGAGTTCTTGATTGTCTCGAGCGACACTTCTTTCTGGAACTGCGCCTTGGGATTTTTCGCGCCGTTCTTGTGATTCTTCCACGCGATGCGCGTCAGTACGTCCTTGCCTTTGTCGGGGTCGAGTCCGTACTTTTTGAAATACGCGGGCGCCAGCAGCGAGAACGACGCGGGCGCCGTCATGCTGCCCTCGGTGCCGTCGTTGGGCGGATTGTTGATCACCAATCCCGAGTAGCCCGAGTCCTTGAGCTTCTCGACGCCGATCGCCATCGCGATGTCGAACGCGCCCGATGCGACCGCGTAGCACGCCTGCCGCAGCGCCTCCGATCCCGTCGCGCACATGTTCTCGACGCGAGTGACGGGCTTGTACTGAATCTTGAGCGGCTCGGAGAGCGTCAGGCCCGAGATTCCCGACGCCATGGTGCCGAGCCAGTACGCGTCAACGTCGTTGGGCTCGACGCCCGCCGATTCATAGGCCTGGTACGCGGCATCCACCAGCAGGTCGTCCGTCCCCTTGTCCCAAAGCTCGCCGAACTTGGTGCATCCCATCCCGATGATCGCGACGCGGTCCTTGATTCCTCTGCTTGCCATTGATGTTCTCCTCGGCCTTAACGCCTGGGGCGCGCTTTCCAGAAATAGTTGTTGACGCCGGCGGCGGTAAAGAGCCGGCGAAACGTCATTTCGACTTCGTCGCCAATCGCGACCTTGTCAGGCTCGCAGTCGGTCATCTCGCACAGGAAGCGGCCGCCGCCGGCGAAGTCTGCCACGACGTTAACAGTCGGCGGATTGAGGGAATAGGCGAGGCGATCGATAGCGTAGGTGGCGATCTTCGCGGTGCGGTCGGCGAATCCATAAGGCTCCATCTTGCCGCGCTGATGGCATTTCACGCAGACCAGTTGCGGCGGAAGCTGCGGAGTCCCGCAGTTGGTGCATCGCGAACCGACGAAGCCGAACTTCCACTTCTCCGAGCGCATCATCGGCGGTCCCGCGGGACGGTCGGGATCCGGGCGGCGCGGCGGCTCGGTGGGCAGAATTTCGCGCCACTTGAGATAGTTGGCGTAAGACACGTCGCCCTTGGACTCGATCATGCGGCCCACGGAACGCACCGGCTTGAAGCCGGCGTTGGCCGGCGTGACGCGGAGCAAAATAGCGTCGGCGCCGTCGGCCACCGTCGCGACGAGTATCCTGTCTCCCGGCTTGGCGGCCGGCAGCGCGGCCGCGAGCATCAGGCCCGCGTGTGCGGCGCCGGTTTGTCCGACCGTCAAGGCAAATGAATCGGATAATTTGGCGGGATCGATCTTGAGCGCGCGCGCGATCTCGTCGGCCGCGCGGGCGTTGGGCGCGTCGAGGATTACCTTCGACAGATCGCCCGGCGCGACTTTCGCCTTCTCCAGCACGTTCTTGATCACCGTACCGAGCAGCGGAGAATGCGCCTGCGTCAGCGTGAAGCGCTCTTCCCACGAATGCGAGAAACGCTCGCCCTGCGCGCGCCAGCTGTCCAGGAATTCGCGCGTCAGCGAGGCGCTCGCCTCGATTTCGGCGATCACGCCCCCCGCACCGAGCACGAAGGCGACCGCGCCGTCGCCGGTCGTCTGCTCGGCCTTGCCCTCGGGCGCTGCCAGTCGGCAATCACCGATGGCGACGAGCGCGCGCTTGGCGCCGCCGCCGATCGCATCGGCGCCTTGCAGCAGGGCAGACAATCCGGCGCGGACCGAGCCTGTCATATCCGATGCGCGAATTTCCGCCGGCAGCATCGCGGCTGCGCCGATCACCGCGGCACTGAGTTTTTCCGCGTAGGGCGGCGTCGTGGTTGCGAAGATGAGCGCCTGCACGTCGCCGGGCGGCGCGGCTTTCAGCGCGTCGCGAACCGCCTCGACCGCCATCGAGACGCTGTCTTCGTCGAAGCTCGCGATTGCGCGCTCACCCTTGCCGGCGGGCGTGCCGAGGACGGCCGCGATCGCGGAGCGCTTGAGTCGCCGATAGGGAACGTATGAACCGTAGGAGGTAATACCGCATACGTGCCCGAAATCATTAGGGTTTTTCATGGTATTGCCAAATCGCTGACTTTGCGCTAACCTGTGCAGCAGAGGAGAGAACAATGGCAGACCCAATCAGGAAAATCAAAACGCTCAAAGGAACCACGGTCTATCAAATCGACGGCAGGCGGTTCAACGCGAGCCCGGCACGACCGCAATTCGCGACGCGGGAAAAAGCCGAGGACGCCTTGGCGAGAATGATCGCGGCGCGCGGCGCGGGCCTGAATCCGACACGGCGCGACGTCATGTTCGCAATGCAGGCAGAGTCGTACCTGAAAAATAACGCCAACGAGCTTGCCGGGAAAACGCTGCGCTCTTACGGGGGGAATCTGAAGGTTCATTTGCTGCCCGCGTTCGGCAACAAAAGAATCATCGATATCACGACCGAGCAGATCGAAACCTTCCTCGCCGAGAAGCGCGCGGCGCAAAAAATGGTCACGGTAATCGACGCTGGCGAAGGCTGCCGCCGCGAGCGCACGCACAAGATTCCACTTGCCGCCTTCGACGCCACGAAGATGCGTAAGCTCGGTCCCGAGTTTGAGCGGGCACTAAGCGCAGGCACGGTCGGGCAGTTGCGCGCGACGCTTGCGGTGATCCTACAGAGCGCCGTCAGGCACAAGATAATCGCGATTAACCCAGTACGGGACGCGCGCGTCGGGAGCCGTGGCAGGAAGGCAAAAATGGCGTCGTCCCGAGCGGTTCCCAAGGAGCGCCCCTTCACAGAGGATCAACGCGATGCGCTGCTGCGCTGGTGCGCCGAGACCGACAGCGAGCTTGGCGACTTTCTTTTTCTCTTGTTCAAAACCGGGTGCAGGATCGGCGAGGCCCGTGGCTTGCGCTGGGGGGACGTCTCCGCCGACCATATTCGGATCGAACGCAGCATCGATGACAAAAACGTAGAGACGCCCACCAAGACCGGCAACGTGCGCGAAGTCGAACTCGCGCCCGGACTCAAGAAGGTTCTCGCCGGGCGCTTTTCAGATCGCCAGCACACCGGCCACGGGGTTGCCGCGATCGATTACGTTTTCGGCAACGGGCAGCCGCTGAGCGTTCGCAACCTGAGCTATCGGTTTGAGATTGCGCGGAAAGCCACCGGAATAACGGGCCACAGGATGTACGATACTCGCGCCACGTTCGCGTCGATTCTCCTGTCGCGCGGCGCGCCCCTCCTCTGGGTCAGCAAGATGCTCGGCCACTCCAGCGCGAAAACGACGCTGGACCACTACGCAAGCTGGGTGCCGACCGAGAGCAAAGGTTTCATCGGCCTGCTTGACGATCAGCCCTTGGCTGCGACCGAACGCGCCGCCTTGAACGCCTCGACCTGAGCCCGAGTAAACCTGACCGCCCTCCCAGATCGGCTCTTTGCGCTGGCCCGCACGGAGCCGATTTCCTTTCTCCTCGCCGCCTCGTAAACCGCCGCTTTGGGAATCCCCAGCTGCGCCGCCACGGCGCCCGCAGTCAACAAGGCCGAGTCGCCGTCCCCATCCTGCCCCGGCAAGCCCTTAGAATCGCCCGCCGCCGCAACAATGGCGTCCCTGCGCGTTAGCTCCCCGTAGATTTCCACCAAGCTGGACTCCGAAAGCTCTGCCATTTCGAGCAGGCTGCCGCGCCGAACCGCCTCGTCGTATTCGCTCATTCTATTTCTCCCTTACTATACGTCTCGCAACGTATAGGCCTATTTCTCGCCGGGCCGACCGCCCGTTGCCCTTTTTGTACGATCTTGCATATAGGGGGAATGCTACCCACGGGCAGGGGGGACGTTATGTTTCATCTCCCTGCCTACGGTGTCGAGGGACGCGACGATGCCCTGCTCGTCCGCGAGGGCGCGCTGCACGACCCGCACCGCCCCCCTCGCGCCGTATTCGTCCTGAATTAGCTCGCGCCGGGTTTTCCCGATCGAACGCTGATTTGCAAACCGGGGGCGATGGCCTCGCACGGCGTAGTAGTCGGCCTCAAGCTGGCTGTTTTCGCCGGGCGTGAGATGCCAAAGATCGGCAATCCCGCGATCCGTGAGCTTGTACCGGTTTTTGAGCAGATACCTGATCTCGTAGTTGGGCAGCGCCGGGCGACACTTCTCTTTGCAGAACCTCCTGACTTTTTCGGCCCGCGCGGGATCGCCGGACAGGAGCGAGCTAAGAGCGCGCGCGAAGTTGTTGCGAGCGCCCCTCCTCACCGCGCCACCGCGTAGGGCTACGACGCGATCGAAGTCGCGCTCGCGCCGGGCGATAAGGTTGGTCAGTCCGGCTCCGCGATTCGGCACGCGGACACCCGAACGCGGCTTCGACCGGGCCGCAACCGACGATGGCGCAAGTGGGCGCGGCATCGCCGTAACACCGAGCGCTGCCAGCACTCCGGCAAGGGTGTTCAGAAGCGGCTGGCCGTCGATGCCGTAGTTCGCGGTGTAGACGACCCGCGAGCCCGACTCGGTATTGATCGAGTTTGGCACGCGGCAAAACTGCGTCAGGTTTTTCGCGCTGGGGTCGGCCGGAAACCCCCTGTCCGCGAGACGTTCGCGGAGGGCGCGCCCCGCCTCCCTCCATTGCTCGGTCGTCTCCGGGCAGCGCACAACCGAGCGATCGGAGTCTGGCTCACGCAAGAGGTAGTGCAGCCAAAACCCCTGCCCGCTCCGCACGATGTAGGTGGGCTGCGGGAATACGTGCTCGGCAACCAGCATCCCGAAGCAGGCAATCTGGCGCCCGATCAGGTCAGCGTCTGGCGCGCGGTGGTGGGTGTAGTCGATATCGGCAAAGACTGAATTGAGGCGGTTGACGTTCGCGCTAGTGGGTCGCCCGTCGCGCCGCCCGTTGATCGGGAAAAAAAGATTTTCGACCGGCAATGGATTGTCGAGATAGTCTGAAAGCATACTGCGCGGCGTCTCCATCGCGTCGCGGGTCCTGAGAACCCGCATCCCGTTGCTGCCGTCGTGAAGCGTTATAGTACCATCGTGCCGATGGAAGCTCTTAACCGCCGCCATGTCGGCTTCCGTGATTTTGGGGACCAGCGCGCGCTTATTATTTTTCATCGCCGTTTGTTTAGGGACGGTCCAGCCGGGTAACAAGAAGAGAGCAACCCACCGAACCGCCCCCGTGTTGGGCCGAGCAGCTATGGCAGGCCGCCCGACCCCCGTCTTTCCCTGTCCCGAAAAAAACCCAGATCGTCCATGTCGTAAAGTATCAAACGCGTTGACCGGTTCCGCAAGCGAGGCTGCAAAGCTTTATTTCGCGCAAGTCTCGGTCACCGGGGTAAATAGGGCGCGGCCGCCAAAAAGCGCAGGTCAGCCATGTCCGGTAAAATGTCCGCATGCAGCCGACGCCCACCCTGCCGATGAGTCTCGATCGATTTCGCCGGTATGATTTAAAAACAAAAAGTTACCGAGGGTGGTACGCCGGTAAAAAAATGACGCGCAAACTTTTCGCCGAGGTGAGCGGAATTTCCGTCCAGTGTTTGAAACTGCATGACCACAATCCCGGCGTGAAGTTGAAGCCCCTGACACTTCGTCGGCTCGCGGCATTGGAAATTGAAGTTTCTGCGCATCGTCAAGTTTGCTTCATCGACAACAAGGCAGAAATCGCCGCAGCCAAGCTGGCCGCCAAGGCAGCCGCAGCGCGTGAGCGTGAGTGGGATCGGGCGCTCGACAGGGCGCTCGCGCGGTGCAAACCGCTCCCGAAGCGAGCCAAACAGGCCGGGCTGTTCTAGCTAGACGGCTTGCGGCCTAGCGACGCGCGGCTCTGGGGTGCTGTCTTAATTCGGGGCTGAGTGGCTGAATTTCAAAGCGCGAGTGTCTTATTTTGGTTTGAGGCGCGGATCGTCGGTCGCGACGCATTTCCAGTCAATGGTAAGTAAGGGCATTTTTGTGTCTTGCAAACCATATTCAACTTCGATGGCTGCCATACCCGACGCTTCGCCGACATGGGCTGCCGCAAGGGCGGACTCACAATCGCGAGCAGAATCGAAAGTATAGGGATGGGCCCATTGGCTTAGGGGGGCCATTTCGTTTGGCCCATATTTGCCGAAGGGTGGCTCCATCAGATACCAGCCCACAAGCGCGAGCGCGGCGGCGTGACGGGGGTTCATTCGAGTTCAGCCGCCTTCCGTTCCTCGTCGGTCAATAGAGTTTTGGCGATAGTTCGCATGGCTTTCTCGAAGTCGCTTTTCGCCTCATCGAAAACATCAAGCTCCGAGGATCTTTCTCCGTACGGAAGATGCTCCCACTTGCCTTCGAGAATGGCGAATAGAATGCCTACACCAGAATACGCAGCCGTGACTGAGTGTAGCTCGTCCGTGCGGAGCCGCAAAGCCAGTAACGGTAACTGCGCATCGAAAGTGTGTCGATGGAGCTTCAGATTGCGAAGCATGTGAGCCACGGGCGCTTTGGAATGTGCCAACTGAGAAAGTATATTTAGTCTAGCTAAGTTGTCGCTCATTTCTGCAATGAGAGCCCAACCAGCACCCCGTTGTCGCTCGCGCTGCTCGTCTTCCACAATCCTGCGCTGATTCTTGAATCCAGTCGAAAGTGTCCACCACGTCGCGAGCAACGTCAGCAGGCCGCCGACTAAGGCAGCAGCCAAAGCAGAGAAGAATGGACTATTCACGAGCATCGGATCAGGGTCGATAAAACGTCTCGGCAGTATCGTCGGGCAAGTCCGTTTGCTGCGATGGATTGTACGCTCGAAGTGGGCGCTCGGAAACGCCGACAAATCCGGCTATCCAACACAGGCAGGGGCGGGGCCCTCGTGCGCAAAATGGCTGCTGGCCGGACGCGATCTTCCCAGTTGCCCTTAATTTTCCCCGATAGTCAGCAATGCTCGCGCAACGCGGAGCCAGTGTTGCGGCTTCACGTTGTCCATCATAAAGCGCCCCACCTTGCTCACGTCGCGGTCAATCACAATCTTCATTTTTAATTCTCCAGCCGTCCAATCGTATATCCAACGGTCATTGCTACCGCGCACGTGACTCCGAAAATGGCCGCCTGATCGTGAGTGACCGCCCTCGTCACCGCAAAGGCAAGCATGGTCACCGCGGTTCCCAACGGCAATGCCGTAAAATAAAAAGTCCAGCTACTCATTGTCAGGCCTCAGAATATTCCCGCCTTTAATCGCTAAGCCACCTAAGGAAACATATTGCTTTATCATGGCGTCGAATGCGGCCCTATCGTCGAAGGTGTTGAATACATTGTCAATGCCTTGCCGGAACAAGGGCTTGAAGGAATCGCGTGTTCTAATCTTTTCTCGATCCGGCAGGGGGTTTGCCCAATGCTTGTACGATTCATAGGCCCAAGTACCTGCCGCCTGTAGTTGAATCACGTCTTTCTTAAACTTCTTGGAATAACCGTGCATTCGATACAATTCCTGTTGCGCAGGGTCGGCATTTATCTCATCCAGCAACTTAAGAATGTCGCCCCGCCCTTCATCCCCGTGCTCAAAAATATATTCGATGGGTTCATCAATGTGGTTTCTTTCGATCCACCATCTGACATTCCGCAGGAGCGAAACACCACAATGATAATAATGCGATTTGGTTTCTGCGTGAGGCTCTTTTATCCATCGGAACTTAAGAGCCTCAAAATCTTTGATAGAGATGCTATGCCCGATGGCAATCTCGCGAGCGTCGGTGATGATTTTAAATGCTCGTTGTTGAAAACTTATTTTCCTTCGGTTTGACCACCCATAATATTCGCCTACTTGCGACTCCAAATTTGCCGCGTTGAAAATTTTGAGCCCCTCTGAATCAAGAAGCGGTTTCCACTTGGTTCTAAAGGTTTCCCACTTTTCTACTCGCCCAATGTAGCCAGCCATTGTGTAAATCGGGTCGCGGCCTCGGCTTACGTCAAAGAACGCCGTGTAGCCAGTTACCATCGCGACAAGACTCCGCCCTTAGGCTACGGCTTCGAGCCGCCCGGAATGATCCACGCCTCGCCGGGTTTGCCAACCTCCCGGAATCCCGGCGGCAAGGCGCGTCGCTTCGGCTGCTTTTCCGCTTCGGCCTCTCTGGCCTTGCGCTGCGCGATTCCTTTCTCGATGCCTTTCAGGATCGAGTCGCACCAATCGTCATCTTCATCGTAAGGCTTTCCCGCGACGATTGGCAGCCCCTTCAGTTCACTTAGTGTTTCTTTTTCCATACCCCAACTATACCTCGGCGGGGGCGGCGCCATCAACCGGGGCGTTGGCGGCCTGCCGCGCCGCGAGGACCTCTAGGAAAAGCAAAATCGGCCGTTTATGCCTACAACCGAGTTTTCCCGATTCCCACCTCGAATACGAATGTCCGGTGATTCCGATTAGGCTCGCGAGCTTTTCCTGCGAGAGCCCGAGTTGCTTTCTCCGTTTTCGCAGATCGGCGCCGAACGGGGTTGTTGGTTTCAACATTGTGCCTCCTCCCTGATAGGTCGTTTCGTCCATGTGGCAAACGCCACCTTACTCATTGGCCTAGGCGCCGTCGCGGGCCCGCCGCGTAACTTGCAAATGGTTACAACCGACATGGCTGAGCACGCGCGGGGCAAGGTTTGTCGCGAGCGCGAGGCACACAACCTTCACCGATTCGCCTTCAACCGACTCAAGCGATTCGCCACAAATCGCACACACCTCAACTACTTCAACGGCCATGACTAACACTCCTTAAAAGTCGATGGTCTCGGCTTGCCAATCATTGCCAGTGCGAGGTGCCAGCCACCACAGGGCCAGACATGCGGCACTCACGCTGTCATCATGGCCTGAGCCCGCAGCTCCGAATGACGCGTGCCCGGTATCGGACACGCGGACACTGAAGTTGCGCAACTCGTCACGGAAGATTTTTATCTCCGGCAACTCACTGACTGGCGGAAACTTAAGTCGCCCACACTGTAGCTCTGCCTGAAGGCGCGAAACCAACGCCAATTTTCCGACAGAATAGTTGACACCGCCGTGGTCTAACTTTCCCTCTTGGGTGCTACCCGTGCTCGTGATGCCTATCGGCGAAAGGCCCGCGCTCTCGAAAATATCCTGCGTTGGCACACCTACGCAAGTCCTATCAAGGACAAGCTGCGCATTCCTGCACTCAGGGTTTGACATAACGAGCGCCACCTGCGCAGCAATCATCGGGTAGCTTAGCCCGAGGGGCAAACGCTTGATCAATCTGATCTGATAAATGGGCCGCGAAAGTTTCTGTACAAGGTCCGGTCCTACAACCGGCTTGCCGTCGCAGTCCACCTCTGGGGATTCCACTGACTCCATACATACCATCACGGTCGAGTCTTGCAGGGTCCCTAAGTCAAGGCCGATCGCCATGCGGCGCCTTTCAGGCTGGATAGCATATCCTACGGTGAGCATCGCGTTAGGTCCCCAACCGTCGTTCGCGCCACTTGGTATGCCAAAGTCTGCTGGATTTTCCATCACTGCGCACTCCTTAGAAGCGAATTACTCGGATGTTAGGGTCAATTGCAGCCTCTAAGACTGCCGCGCCGAAAAGACTCTCCGCAGGATCTTGGAAGAGGGCCAGAAATTCTCTGTTGAAGGCGCTCTCGCCCATCTCATTTTTCATATCGTCTAACCAAGCCCGGTCCTGCCGGGGGCACTCATAGGCGGTTACCCGCTCGCGATGCCAAGTCGTATCGGCCGTGTTGCGGAAAATGTCATATGCCCACCCTTGAGCCCACGAGGCGGATGTGAGGCAGATAAGGCGGGAATTTTTTCTCACCGCGAGCATCGGAAGGACAGCCTCTACTAAGGTTTCCCTAG
>Ga0208587_1001921_pt1 | contig 10831 bp, 16 predicted proteins | sample NGESurdeep092012_7_FD_184472 | JGI IMG/M metagenome (GOLD analysis project Ga0208587, IMG submission 184472) | Arctic peat soil microbial communities from Barrow, Alaska - NGEE Surface sample 210 deep-092012 (SPAdes) | ecosystem: Environmental > Terrestrial > Soil > Wetlands > Peat ...
ACCGCGCTAGACTCTCCTCGCTTCGGCGCTCGTAGCTCAACGGACAGAGCATCTGACTACGGATCAGAAGGTTGGGGGTTCGAGTCCCTCCGAGCGCGCAACGTTTGCCCAGGTCAGAGGGGGTGTGCCTCTGGCCCATTGCTAGATGACTAGTCCGTGAGAACATTTTGAGAACATCCCGTGTTCTCACGATTGGCGGCGGCCATTCCGGCGAAGCCTCCAGGGGTCTACTCCGACACGCAGGGTCGGTAGTATTTCAAGGTATTTCAAGATCCGTACCGGCCGGGATCCGATCACTGGGCAGTGGCAGCAGCTGACCAAGCGGGGGTTCCAGACCGCCGCTGAGGCCGGCCGGGCGCGGCGGGATCTGCTGCAGAAGATCGACGCCGGGGTGGTGCGGCCGACGCCCGCCGGGATGACTGTCAATGACCTGCTCGACCTCTACCTCGACGGCATCGAGGCGGACGGCCGGCTCTCGCCGAAGACCTGCTTCAACTACCGGCACCGCGCCGGCGACTACGTCCGGCCGCTGCTCGGGTCAATGAAGATCCGCGACGTCACGGCGGACTCGGTCGTGGCGTGGCAGCGCCGGTTGGTTGGCGAATAGCGGCGGCACGAAGAACGGCCGGCCGCTCGCCGCAAACACGATCCGGTTGGCCCGGGCGCAGCTGGCCGGCGCTCTCAAGCTGGCCGTGCACATGGGGCTGCTCGGGGTTAATCCGGTCACTGTGGTTCCGCGGCCGCCGGCGGCACGCTCGGTGCCACGGCACTGGTCGCCGGAGCAGGCCCGCGAGTTCCCTCACCCTGATGGACGGAGACCGGACGTACGCCTTCTGGGCGTTACTACTCGGCTCCGGGCTGCGGATCGGCGAGATGGTGTCTCTGCGCTGGCCGAATGTGGACCTGCCCCGGCGCCGGGTGCATGTGGTGGAGTTCGTCTCGACACTGGGCTACGACCTGGTTTCTTCGGCGGGCAAGAGCCGGGACGCGACCCGCAGCATCGACCTCGACGACGACCTGGTCCGCATCCTCAAGGCCCAGCGGAAGCTGCAGAGCGAGGAACGGCTGGCTAGCTCGTCGTACGTTGCCAGCGATCACGTCTTCACCCAGCTCGGCGGCGGCTCGTACCACCTGCAGTACCTGTCCCGCTGCAGTACCTGTCCCGGCTCTTGGGTCGGTACACCGCCGAACTGCAGCTGCTCGGCTGACGGCGCACGGCCTCCGGCACACCAGCGCGACCCTGATGCTAGTCCGCGGAGTTGCGCCGAAAGTCGCCGCCGAGCGACCGGGCCACGCGGACCCGACCCTGTTCACCAACCTCGACAGCCACGTCACGCCGACGACGCAGCGCAAGCCGCCAACAAGATCGGCGCGGCACTATTCACTTGAGTCCGTCGCCGTGCGTTGAGAAGTCCCGACGCTCCCTGCAAGAACTTGTACGTCGGACGCTGCCCTTCGGTGGCGCAATCCCGGACATCACCGGGCGGCACGTGGCGGTCAATATCCGCAAGTGGTGTTGACCGCCCACTCGCTCGATGAACTTGTCGCGCTGGGCACCTTGACCTGCCCTCGGCCCGTTTCCTGGAGGCGGCGTGGTGAGCGGACCGAACATCATCATGGCCAGGGGCACGCAGGCGGGCAAGACGACACTCCTCAGCCGCTTGGCCGCTGCCATTCGCCGCTCAGAGCGGGTGGTGAGCTGTGAAGAGGTCTTCGAGTTGCGGATTGCGCTGCCTGACTGGGTAGCCATGCAGACCCGCAAGCCAAACTTGGAGGGAACCGGCGAGGTGCCACTGCGGCGACTGGTCAAAGGCGCCCTACGGATGCGGCCAACGCGGATCATCGTCTTATGGACGGCTCAAATCGGTCCGCCCCAGAGCGCGATCGCCCCCGCGCCACTACGCCGCGCTGTAGTGACGGTTCCCGGGCGGCCGTGTCAGCCGCGGGCGGGTGCTCGGTGGCGGCACGTGTGCGCAGCTACTGCTCGATCATCCGCGAGCCGGGCGAGAACCGAAGTCGCACGTCGCTGCCCCAACGAGCCTGAGTGATCGCGAGCACCCCCTTCGAAAGAGGGACCGCCACGTCGACGATCACTGCGTTGGTCCGGACATCGCCCTCGGAGCCGGTCACCGAGACCGCGTGCTGTCCCAGCCAGCCATAGTGCTCCTCGATGACCCGCATGTGCAGCGCATGCAGCTCTGCCTCCGAGAAACGAACCTCCTCGACCAGGACCGCCTCGGCGATCCCCTCCGTGGCCAACCGTGCCGCGAGGTTGGCCGCTCGCTTCATCCCGGCTGGGTGGATTTGATGATGCTACCCGGGCCATGGTGCCGCAGTGGCGCGTCAAACGGCAGGATCATTGAGCCCGGACCGTCACGACGTCAGGAGGACCTCGATGAAGCTGGGCCTGCACTACTGGAACTACTCGACCCCGTCCGAACCGGCCAGGATTGCCCCCACGCTTGCCGAGACAGCGCGCATCGCCGAGCAGGCGGGCCTGTCCTCGTTCACTGTGATGGATCACTACTTCCAGATGGAGGGGGCGGCCTCGGTCGATGAGCCCATGCTCGAGGGCTACACAACGCTGGGCTACCTGGCCGGCAGGACCGACCGGATGACGCTTGGGCTGATGGTGACCGGGGTGATGTACCGCTACCCGGGGTTGCTGGCCAAGATCGTGACCACCCTCGACGTGCTGTCGGGCGGCCGGGCACGGCTGGGCGTCGGCGCCTCGTGGTACGAGCGTGAGCAGCGGGGGCTAGGGGTACCCGTGGTCCCGGTCGCCGAACGTTTCGAGCGGCTAGAGGAAACGTTGCGGATCTGCCTGCAGATGTGGAGCGTGGACAACGGCCCGTTCCACGGCCGGCACTATCAATTGGCCGAGACCCTGTGCGTGCCCCCGCCTATCAGCCAGCCCCACCCGCCGGTCATGATCGGCGGCGGGGGCGAGAAGCGGACGCTGTGGCTGGTGGCCCACTACGCCGACGCGTGCAATGTGTTCGGCACCACCCCCGCCGAGGTCTCGCACAAGTTCGACGTGCTGCGCGAGCATTGCGTCGACGCCGACCGGGACTACGACAGCATCCAGAAAACCGTTCTGGTCACACGACCGGCGCTGGTGGACGTCGACGCGTTCGTGGCCGACGTGGTCGAGTACGCGGCGCTGGGTGCGACCGAGGTGCAAACCATGCCGGACCGGCACCCGGTCGAATTCGCTGAGCAGGTCGCCGAGCTGGTCGCACCAAGGCTGTCTGCCCTTGGTTGATCTCTCGGGGGAGTGGCCACGGTCTCGACGGGCGCGCCAGACCCGCAGGCTGCAGCAGGCGCACCGGCCGCGGGCGTAGAGCTTGTCCTCCCGCCCACAGTCGGCGCAGACGTGCCCGGCCGGAGCTGGTGCGTCTGAACAGTCGGCGCAGGTGATGGCGGTCGAGCCGGGCGGCGCCACCAGCCGGCGCTGCCGGCCACAGCCCGAGCAGGGTCCGCGGCGGCGCAGCGCCGCGGTGGAGCAGGGATCGCAGACCGGTCCCTCCGGCCGGGTCGTGGCCGGCGGCCGCGCCAGCCCGCAGCGCGCGCAGACGCGGTCGGGCGCCGGTGGCGGACTTGGTCACGGACGCGGAGGCTGAGTTCCGATCGTCGCGTTCCCGATTTGAATGGGCGTTTCCGAGTCAAGGTGAACGCCGACCCGACCCAGTACCAAGTAGCGTGGCATGCCCTAGTTCTACGGGTTTGGGCTTGACCCGCATTGACGGACATTCACGATGTGGGGCCCTGCCCCCGGAAGGATGTCCACCATGGAGACCATGGGCAAGAGTCAGCCCCGGCCTCGCCGCTCGTTCACCCTCGACTTCAAAGCCGAGATTGTCGAGCTGTGCCAGCGCGCAGAGCGCTCGGTGGGTCGGGTCGCCCGCGACTTCGATCTAACCGAGACCAGGTGCGGGGATGGGTCAAGCAGGCCGAGCGAGCCGCCGGGACGGGTACCGATGGTGGGTTGACGACCGGCGAGCGGGAGGAGTTGCGCGAGCTGCGCCGGGAGAACCGGCGACTCCGGGAGGATGTGGGGATCCTCAAGCGGGCCACGGCTTTCTTCGCGACGGAGACCCGGTGAACGTCTACCCGTTCATCGAGGCGGAGAAGCAGGGCGGCCAGCACGTCAAGCGGGCGTGTGAGCTGCTGCGAGTCTCCCGTGCCGCCTACTACGCCGACCGCGCCGACCAGCCGGGTGCCCGACACCGCGAAGATGCCGAGCTCACCGAGCTGATCACCAAAGTGCACCAGGAATCCAAGCGCCGCTACGGCGCTCCGCACATCCACGCCGAACTGCGCCACCGCGGCCACCGGCACGGGCGCAAGCGGATCGCCCGGTTGATGCGCGCTGCCGGGGTGCGCGGCGGCGCGCCAAAGCGGTGGAAGAAGACCACGATCCCCGACCCGGCGGCTCCGACCCGGGCGGACCTGATCTGTCGGGACTTCAGCACCAACGCCGCGCACATCAACACCCGCTGGTGTGGCGACATCACCTACCGCACACCGCCGAGGGCTGGCTGTTTCTGGCTACCGTCCTGGATATTGCCTCTCGCCGGGTGGTCGGGTTCGCCCTCGCCGACCACCTGCGCACTGAGCTGGCCGCCAACGCGCTGGCCAACGCCGTCGCCGCTCGCAACCCCGAGGCGGATGTGATCTTCCACTCGGACCGCGGCTGTCAGGGTGGATTCAACTGGTCGTCGCAACACCTCGCTTCGGAGGTGTGCGATGGGCAGGCCAGCGGGGTGGATGAAGGAGTTGACGGGCAGGTCGGCGATCAAGCCGCCAGGGGCCGCCGTCGCTGCGACGAGACGTCGAGCGCTTGTTCTGGCGTGAGATCGCCAAGGGGCTCACCAGCGAGGACGCCGCGATCGCTGTCGACGTGTCACCGGCGGCTGGCAGTCGCTGGTTCGAGAGCGTGGCGGCATGCCGTCCTTCATGCTCGCCCCGGTCACGGGCCGGTAACTGTCCTTTCGCCGAACGCGAGTGTCAACAGCCGGTGTTGTCCGGGGTCAGTTTTTCGCGCGTCGTCGACAGCGAGGAGATCGCGCTGCTGAAGGCGCAGGGCCTGGGAGTGCGCGGGATCGCCCGCCGGCTGGGCCGCGACCCCTCGACTATCTCGCGGGAACTGCGCCGCAATGCGGCGACCCGCGGTGGTCGGCTGGACTATCGGGCGTCCGTCGCGCAGTGGAAAGCAGAACTGCTTGCGGAGCGCCCCAAGACGGCCAAGCTCGCCGCGAACGACCAGCTGCGTGAGTACGTCCAGGACCGAACTCGCCGGGCAAGTGCGAACACCGGACGGGACATTGGTCCTCGGGCCGACGCCGGCGGCGTGGAAGGGCCAAAACAAGGCCGCCGTCAGGACTGGCGCTGGGCGACCTCGTGGAGTCCGCAGCAGATCGCCAACCGTGCTGCCGCGAGCCATGGACTCGAAGCGATGCTGGTTCCGGCCGGTCAGCCAGCCAGCGGCGAACTGCCTTCGGGTAGTGCAGAAGCCTGTGCACCAGCAGTGACGGGTGTTCCTGTTACCGCCGAACAACGCTGCGAGATCTGGCAGTTCATCTGGCCCTACGGGCGCGTGACGAGACCTGCGGAATTCACCTGCGGCAGGCTACGCGGGGCCTCGATTGTCGCGCGTCCGGGCATCGCGACCGCGCATCGCGGCATGACCGGGCGCGCTGTGGCTCAGTCGTTCCCTCGGTCTGCGCGACCGCCACGGCTGGCGTATGGGGCGCGCGTATGACTGTTCCTCACGACCGCGTTGGAAGCACACGAAACTCGTTGCCGGACGGGTCTGCGTAGAGCCGCCACGGCAGCTCGCCCCTCTCCGGGTGGAGCTCGCGGCCGCCGCGCTCGGCGATGCTTGCCGCGACGTCGTCGGGATCATCTCCAGTCTTAAGTCGGATGTCGAGGTGCAGCCGGTTCTTGGTCGTCCCCTTGGGGGCTGGCTCAGGGCACAGCTCAAGGAGGGGACCAAGCAGCGACGGGTGGCGCAGGGACCGGGGCGCGACGCCGACCGCGTCGGTCCAGCCGGTCAGCCAGGACCAGAACTCCGCATCCCTGTCCGGCTTGGCAGAGTCGAGCGGGAGCGCCGCGAGGGGTCCGGTGTCGGCGTACGCCGCTCGATCCTCCATGACGCAGCAGGGATTGCCCTCCGGGTCGGCGAGCACCACCCAGGGCACATCGCGCTGACCGATGTCGAGGTGTCGTGCACCCAGCCCGAGCAGCCGCTCGACTTCCTGGGTCTGGCGGGCCCCGCCCAAGAGGTCCAGGTGGAGTCTCGGCGGCTCGAATGGCGGCTCGGGGACGCGCTGGAAGCACAGGTCGAGCACCGGTCCGCCCTCGATGGTGAGCCGCGTCTCGAAGGCATCAGGCTCGTCGGTCAGCCGCTCGCCGCCGAGTACTGCCTCCCAGAACCGGCCCAGCCGTTGCGGCTCGACGGCGTCGATGACGAGGTTCTCCAGATACATGCACCCACCGTAGGTCCAGCAGGCGTCGACATCGCGAGCCATGACACGACTCTGGCGCCCATGCCTCCGGCGATGTCGCGACGCTTGCTCGCGGTCAACACAGCGGCGTGCAGGATGCGGATCCACTGCGAACGGTGCTCATGACCGAGCGCCGCCCACGCCCCGCCGGTCGCGGGTCACGTCGAGGCGCACTCAACTCGGCATGTCAGTGCGTAACCGCGACGACCCGGCGGGCTTCCACTGGCGTGCCAAGCGACGTCTCTCGAACAGGCAAGCGCGCATAAGCGCCGTTCTGGGTTTGCGCAGTCGGCACCAGCAAGGCGCAGGACGCCGGCTTGGCTCGACCCAGACACGCTCGCGTGCCGCTTGGTCAGGCGCGTGCCGTCCGGGCGACGGCAAGTGGGGTGACGCGATCGACCAGCTCGTCGCGGGTCGGCCCTGCGGCGTAGCCAGGTCGCCATCCCTGTCGCAGCAGGGCCCGGACGTGCCCGTCGATCGTGGTGAGCGAGGCCGGGGTCGTGAGCATCCCGAGGACCGGGCCGACCACCGGCGTGAGCGAGGGGTCGGTCTCGGCTGCGGTGCAGAGGATGTCCGAGCTGAGCGGGCCTTCGACGTCGAGGTCCGCCCCTGCGTACCGCCGGAGCAGCTCGGCGTCCCACAGCAGGTGGTCCTCGTACCAGGGTCGGACGTGCTCCTGGCACCAGGCGTCGAACCGCTGACTGGTGTCGCGCGCGTCGGTCTCCCCGAGCATCGCGAGGAGTGCCTGCGCCTGCTGCAGGTCGAGGGAGACGCCGCGCCCGGCGGCCGGGTTGGTGGTACACACGGCGTCGCCGACGAAGCTGACGCCGGCCAGCGGAACTACGCCGGTCTCGTCGAGCTGACCACGGTAGCCGTTGGTCAGCCGTCCGCCGGTCATCGGCTCGGTGATCGGCTCGTACTGCGCGGGGTCGGTCCAGGGAGCCAGCGCTGGGATAAGCGAGACGGCTACGTCGAAGGCATCGGTGCGCCGCAGCCTCGCCAGCTCGGTGTCGTGGGTGGGCAGGACGACGAGAGCGGACAGCGTGCGGTCGTCCTGTGGAAACAGGATCGCCTGGTAGCCGTCGTAGACGCGTCCTGACAGCGCCCAGGTCGGCCAGGGTGCACCCGGCCGAGCGCGGTACATCCGCGCGACGTAGGAGAACCCGCATGACGACTCGCTCCCAGGCGCCCGCAGGTCATCGCCCAGGCTGCTGCCACGACCGGTCGCGCAGATGACGCGGTCGGCGTCCAGCGTCGATCCGTCGACGACGACTCCAGAGACGCGGCCGCCGGTCGACACGAGACTGCGCACCAGGCCGCTGTGCGCCGTCAGCCGGGGCTCGCGCGCTGCGGCAAGCCAGAGCACTCGCTCGAACGTGGTCCGTCGGCACTGCAGGCCCGTCAGGAACTCGGGCGCCCCCTCGAAGTTCGCCGGCACCCCACCCGCGGCGAGCAACTGCTCCCACACGTCGGGCATCCGGTTCTGCAGCGCGAGTCGCACGAGGTGCCGGAAGTAGTGCGGGTGGGCGAACTGCATCACGCCGCGCCGTTGCCAGCTCTCGTCCGGTACCGGACCGGGGTCGCGATCCACCACCGTCACCTGGTCCCCCTGGCGTGCGAGCGCCATGGCGCAGTAGAGCCCGACCGGTCCCGCCCCCACCACGACAGTGCGCACTCGCCACTCCGGCTGCTACCGTTCACCGGTGATGCCACCGGCGATGTACTCGATACACTGATGGTCACCCGAACCGCTGTCAAGAAACCCTACTCGTCGACGCTTCGTACGGCCCAGGCCCGGGTCACCCGCCGCGCAATCGTCGATGCGGCGACGGCGTTGTTCATCGAGCACGGGTACGGGGCGACGTCGGTCGATGCGATCGCCGCGGCCGCGGGCGTCAGCCGCAAGACAGTGTTCACGTCTGTGGGAGGCAAGCTCGAGACGCTGAAGCTCGCCCTCGACTGGGCCATCTCCGGCGACGACGCCCCCATCCCCGTCCTCGAGCGTCCGCACGTCCAAGCCGCGCTGCACGAACCGGACGCGCGACGCATCCTGCGCGACTTCGCCACGAACATCCTCGACGTGATGGGCCGCACGGCAGCACTGGCGCGGGTGTTGGCGTCCGTCGCCGGCCTGGATGCCGACCTGCGGGCGCTCAACGACGACCTGCACGCCCAGCGCCAGCACGGCATGTCCTTCCTGGCCGCCGTGCTCGACGAGCGCGGAGCTCTCCGACCCGAGCTGACCGTCACCGAAGCGGCGGACGTGCTCTGGCTCCTCAACGACAGCGTGCCCTACCACCGGCTCGTCGTGGAGCAGGGCTGGCCAGCGGAGCGGTACGAGGCGTGGCTGGCAGACAGTCTGCTCTCGCTGCTCATAGCGCCGGGCTACCGACCGAGACCGAACGCCCTCCGCCAGGGCCGTACACCGCCGGGGCCGGTGAATCGGCCCAGCCGGGGCCGGCCGTAAGCGCCGCTAGGGCGGCCGGCGACCAGAGTCGTTGTCTTCTCGGTAGCAGTTGACCGTACCGACGTCCGGACGATCATGGTCCTTCTCCTCTGGAAGGGTCCGTCATGGCCGCCACGCTGCCCGTCACCCGCATGGAACCGTCGGACGTCGCTGTGGCGGCTTCCTGGCCCGCTACCGAGAGCCCACCTTGAGCGCCTACCGCCGTGACCTGCGGTGCTTCTGGCAATGGTGCGCCGATCACCAGCTTGAGCCGCTGGCGGCGAAGCGGCCGCACCTCGAGCTATATCTGCGGGAGTTGGAGCAGCGCGGCTACACCCCGGCCACGGTCAGCCGCCGCCTGTCTACGGTCGCGGGCATGTTCAAGTACGCGGTCATCGACGAGCTTGTCGCTACCAACCCGACCAGAGCAGTGACCCGGCCGCGGGTGCCGTGGGAGGGGCAGGGTCGCACCGTGCTGCATCCGCTGGAGTTCGCCGCGGTGCTCAGCGCCGCCAGGCAGCACGGTGATACCGCCCACACACTTGTCGCGCTGCTCGGCATGCTGGGCCTGCGCGTGAGCGAGGCGTGCAACGCCCAAGTCACGGATCTGCGCTACGCCGGCGGCTACGAGCTGCTCCGCGTGGTCGGCAAGGGCGCGAAGCCTGCCGAGATCCCGCTGCCCATCCCGGTACTCCGCGCGGTCAAAGCCGCCATCGAGGGCCGCAGCCGCGGGCCGATCCTGCTCTCGGCGAAAGGCAAGGCCCTCACCCGCGGAGCGGCGGGCCGGCTACTCCGCCGGGTCGTCCGAGAGGCAGGCGTCACCAGCCCGGCTAGACTAGCCCGCACACGCTGCGCCGGACCTTCTGCACCGCCGGGCTGATCAGCGGCGTCCCGCTGCGGGACATGCAGTACGCGATGCGCCACGCCGACGCCCGCACCACCATCCGCTACGACATGGCCCGAGCCAACCTCGACCGGCACGCCGCCCACAGCGTCGCCGCCTACCTGGCCGGGATGGCCATTGGGTGACCCGACCAGCGACACCGGTCTTCTGGGCGGCCCTGTGCTGCCCACGGCAGGGCGGCGACGGCTCGAGGCGGCAGCCCGGTCCGCTGCGTCCGGCGAGGTGACCGACGCGACGCGGACGCTCGATCCACGGCTACTGCGCGCGGACCGGCGCATGAGAGCGTCAGGCACGCAACTCCGACGGCGGACGCCGGAGCGAGACGGACGGAGGACCTGTGTCTCCCAGGCCGGGCGGCGAGACCGACAAGCTCGGCAACCGGTACGAGCTGGACTGGGCGATCAGGCACGCCCTCTATTGCCTCCGCGACGACGACCGCTCCCTGACGTTCGAACCGGTCGACCCCGACCTGGCGGCCGGCTCCGAGTTCGCCTACACCGTCGGCAGCCGGACTGAGGTCCACCAGCTGAAGCGCCAGGTCGGCAATAGGAACTACTGGAGCATCAAGACGCTTGCCGGCTTGAAGATCTTCGAGGCCGCCGCCGCACATGTCGCTGCCGGCCGTGAGTACCACTTCGTGTCCCTGGTCCCGTGCGGGCCGCTGCGCGAGCTCGCGGACCGGGCGCGCAAGTCCGCGGACCTGACGGACTTCAGTCAGTCCTGGCTCAATCAGGAGCTGCGGGCTGCCTTCGACGAGGTGTCGGCCGGCGACGCCCTCCGCAGCCCCCAGGCGGCGTGGACCGCGTTGCGAGGCATGCGGTTCGAGGTCCACGACGAGCAGGACGTCGCGCGCGTCAACGGCATGCTGGCCGAGTCCTGCCTCGACGGCGCTGCCGGCCACGCCGCGTCTCTGGCGCTCGGAGACATCCTGCTCGCCACGCTCGGACAGCGGCTCACACGCGCCGGACTCGT
>Ga0208587_1001922_pt1 | contig 10828 bp, 7 predicted proteins | sample NGESurdeep092012_7_FD_184472 | JGI IMG/M metagenome (GOLD analysis project Ga0208587, IMG submission 184472) | Arctic peat soil microbial communities from Barrow, Alaska - NGEE Surface sample 210 deep-092012 (SPAdes) | ecosystem: Environmental > Terrestrial > Soil > Wetlands > Peat ...
CGCGGAGACGATTCTGTCGAATCGCCTTTCCAAGGCTGAGAGCGCAGGCAGAGTATGAGCGGCGCGCAAGAACGGAGGGAGTAGGCGATGGACAGCGTACACGGCTTCACGGCCGACCAGGGGCAGCTCGCCGGCGTGGTGAGCGGGGTGCGCAATCGCTGGCGCCTCAAGCGCGCGCTGCGCGGCGCGACCATCACGGTCGCCGTGGGTTTCATCGTCCTCGCGGCGTCGGCATACGCGACCCGCGCGCTGCATTACAGCGACTCATCCCTGTGGGTTTTCCGGCTGCTCTCGCTCGCGGTCATCATCGCCAGCGTGTTCCGGTTCATCGTGACGCCGATCCGCATGACGCCGCGCGACGCGCAGGTCGCGCTGTACATCGAGGAGCACGAACGCTCGCTCGACGGCGCGGTGATCACGGCGGTGGACGTGCACGCATCGGCCGCCGCGCGTTCTCCCGCGCTCGTCGCCAGGCTTCTGCGTTTCGCGCTCGACCGCATGCGCCGGGTGGACGACGGCCGCGGCGTGGACGCGAGCGATCTCCAGCGCTCGTCGATCGTGTTCGCCGCCGTGAGCGCCGCCGCGCTGGGCATCGCGCTGTTTGGTCCGACCGTGCTGAGGCACGGGCTCGGCCTGATGCTCGTCCCGTGGGGCGACGCGAATCCGGCTGGTGTGTTCGCGATCGCCGTGAAGCCGGGGAATGCGACGATCGCGAAGGGCGGCGACCAGCTCGTGACGGCGACGCTGCGGGGCTTCAACGCGGATCGCGTCGACCTGCTCGTGCGTTCCGCCGATTCTTCGGAGTGGACGCGCGTGACGATGTCCGGCGACAGCGCGGGGCGATACAACTATCGCCTGTTCGACCTCGCGAAAGTCACCGAGTACTCGGTCGAGGCCAGCGGTGTGCGCTCGCCAGTGTACCGTCTCGACATTGCCGACCTCGCGTACGTGAAGCGGCTGGACCTCGAATACCGCTATCCGGCGTACACGCAGCTCCCCACCCAGCACGTGGACAGCACCGGCGACATCGCCGCGCTGAAGGGGACGCTGGTCCGCGTGAGCGTCACTCCCACGCGCCCGACGTCGGGAGGCCGGGTGATCGTGCAGGGCGGGGACACGCTACAGCTCGCGCGCACCGCCGACGGCGCGCTGATCGCGATGATTCGCGTCGAACGCGAAGGATTCTACAAGGTGGAGCTGCAGGGACCCGACGGCCGGATGGTCACGGGATCGCTCGACTATACGATCGATGCGCTCCCCGATCGCCCGCCCACGGTGAGCTTTGTGAAGCCGGGACGCGACCTGAAGGTGCTCTCCGTGGACGAGGTGTTTACCGAGGCGCGCGCGATGGACGATTACGGGGTGGCCAAGCTCGAACTCGTGTACTCGGTCAACGGCGCGGCCGAGAAATCGGTGCCGCTGTACTCGGCGTCCGGCAAGATTTCGCGCGACATCTCGGCGGGACACACGTTCATGCTCGAGAACGAGCATCTCGTGGCGGGCGACGTGGTCTCGTACTATGCGCGGGCCGCGGACAACAACGCCGTGAGTGGTCCGCAAACCGCGACCACCGACATCTACTTTCTGCAGGTTCGTCCGTACGGCCAGGACTACCGGCAGCAGCAGCAGGGCGGCGGCGGCGGCGGTGGTGGAGGCGGTCAGCAGGACAATCCGGGCCCGATGTCGGAGCGGCAGCGGCAGGTGATCGCGGCGTCGTTCAACACCGCGCGCGACAGCGCGACGCTCGACAAGAAGGCGCTCGACGAGAATCTCGCCACGCTCCGGCTTTCCCAGCAGAAGCTGCGGGAGGAAGTGCAGCAGCTCGGCAAGCGGCTGGTGGATCGCGGCATCGCGGCGACCGATTCGGGCTGGAAGAAGATCGCCGCATTATTGCCGAAGGCCGCGGCCGAGATGGACAGCGCCGAGAAACTGCTTGCGAAGGGCACACCGCACGGCGCGCTCCCGGCGGAACAGCGCGCGCTCGTGCAGCTGCAGCGAGCCGAGGCAGTGTTCCGCGACATTCAGGTCTCGATGGGCGGCGGTGGCGGCGGGGGTGGTGGTGGTGGCGGCGGCGGTGCGAAAGCGCAGGATCTCGCCGACATCTTCGAGCTGCAGAAAGACAAGATGCGCAACCAGTACGAGGCGGTGCAGCGTGGACAGGAGCAGCAGGCGCAGGAAAAGAACGCGGCATCGCAGGTCGACGAGACGCTCGACAAACTGAAACAGCTCGCCCAGCGCCAGCAGCAGGAAGACGAGCGCATGCGCCGCAAGGCCGACAGCCTTCGGCAGCCGGGCGCGAGTGGGTCGTCGGGCGGAGAAGGCCAGCGCGATCTTGCCGCGCAGACGGAGCAGGCGGCGCGACAGCTCGAGCGGCTCGCGAGAGAGAGGCAGTCGCAGGCGCTCGCCGACGCGGCGCGCAAGCTGCAGGATGCGGCGAACTCGATGAAGCAGGCGGCGGCGAACGGAAAGAACGGGGCCGCCGACGCGCGGAACGCGAACGACCGGCTCGCGGAGGCCAGGCGGCTGCTCGAGCAGGAAAAGGCGAGCGGAGCGCAGCGCGGGTTGAGCGATGCGCAGAGGACCGCGCGCGCTCTCGCCGATCAGGAGCAGCAGGTCGCAGGCGATGTGGCGAAGCTCGGCGAGCAGGGCGCCGACGCACAGACACCCCAGGGCCAGCAGCGGAAGCAGGCGCTGCAGCGCTCGCTCGCGGCCGAGAAGAGCGCGATGGCGGACACGCTGAAGGATCTGACGAAGCGCATCGACCAGCTCGCGGGTGAGCAGGCCCGCACTCAGCCGGGCGCCGCTCGAGCGCTTGGCGAAGCGGCCGACTCGCTGCGTTCGAAGCGCACCGAAGATCGCATTCGCGCTTCACAGCAGCAGATGGGCACGGCGTCGCAGCAATACCTCGACAATCTCGAGCGCTCGATCGGCGAGGGCCTGAACGATCTCGGCCAGCGGCTACAGAAGGCGGGCGAGGCGTCGTCGCAGGCGTCGAGTGGACAGCGGCAGCAGCAGGCGCTCGATCGTATGCGCGATCTGGTGCGCGGCATGGAAACGCTCGATGACCGCGTGCGGCAACAGCAGCAAGGCCAAGGTCAGCAGTCGGCGCAGGGCAACGGTGGGCGAGGAGGACGCGGCGGTCGCGGCGGCCTGGGCAACGGCACCGTCGCGCAGGGCGGTCCCGGCGCCAATCGTCTCTCAGCCAACGACGCTAGCCAATTCTCGAACGAGATCCAACAGCGTCTCCGCGATGCCGAAGCGCTGCGCGCAGATCTCGCAAAACAAGGTGCCGACGTCTCGGCGCTGGATCGCGCCATGGAAGCCATGCGCGCGGCGACGAATCAGGACAAGCTGCAGGACGAGAAAGCCGGCGGCGAACTGCGCACGCAGGTCATCGACGGATTGAAGGCCTACGAGTTCGCTTTGCGGCGTTCGGTCGACGGCAAGGATAACACCCAGGTACTCTCGGGCCGCAACGGTGACGTCCCGGTCGAATTTCGGGCGTACGTCGAAGAGTATTATCGTTCGATAGCGCGGCCAAAGCCGCGCTGATGATTCTCGATAGCGCAGTCGAAGACGCGCTATTGAACACAGTTCGCTCCAGGAGAAAAAGGTGTCCGTCAAGAAACCGGAAAACCCAGAGCTGAAGGCGAAGCTCACGCCGCAGCAATACGAAGTCACGCAGTGCAGCGCCACCGAGCCGCCGTTCCAGAACGAGTTCTGGAATCACCACGAAGACGGGATCTACGTCGACATCGTCTCCGGCGAGCCGCTCTTTTCCTCGACCGACAAGTTCGACTCCGGAACGGGCTGGCCGAGCTTCGTACAACCGATCGAGAAGGAGCACGTCGTCGAGCACGCCGATCACACGTTCGGCGTGCGGCGCGTCGAGGTGCGCTCGGCGAAAGGTGATTCGCATCTTGGGCACGTGTTCCCCGACGGACCGGGACCGGGCGGCCTTCGTTACTGCATCAACTCGGCGTCGCTGCGCTTCATTCCGAGAGCGAAACTCGAGAGCGAGGGATACAAGGATTTCCTCCAGCTCTTCGAGCGAGGCGCGAAGTGAGCGCCGTGAGCGAGCGCGCGACGCTCGCCGGCGGATGCTTCTGGTGCCTCGAAGCCGTGTACCTCGAGCTCAAGGGCGTACTGGGCGTGCAGAGCGGCTACGCCGGCGGCAAGCGACCGAATCCGACGTACGAGCAAGTGTGCAGCGGATCGACCGGACACGCGGAGGTCGTGCAGGTCTCGTACGATCCCGCGATCGTCAGCTACAAGGAACTGCTCGACGTGTTCTTCACGATTCACGATCCCACCACGCTGAATCGCCAGGGCGGCGACAAGGGCACGCAGTACCGCTCGGCGGTGTTCTTCGAGTCGTCCGAGCAGGAGCGAATCACGAAGGAAACCATCGCGGAGTTCGCGGTCGCCAAGGTGTGGGACGATCCGATCGTCACCGAGGTCGCGCCGCTCGAGAAATTCTGGCCGGCCGAGGAATACCACAACGATTACTTCGCGCAGAATCCGCAGAATCCGTATTGCGCCGTCGTGATCGCGCCGAAAGTTTCCAAGGCGAGGAAGCTCTTTCTGGAGAAGCTGGCGAAGTAGGAACGCGACAACTGCAACGGCAACAGCGTCAACGTTGTTGTCCGGCTTTCGTCCGCGTACATCCGTGTCAACGCTGTAGATCCTTCCATCTCGCGGTGCCCGCATGCGACTCCTTGGAAAGCTTTCCGTCAACATCGCGACAATCGCGCTCGCATCCACGATTGCGCACGCGCAAAAGTCCGTAGACTGGCCCGCGTACGGCAACGACGCCGGCGGCCTGAAATACTCGCCTCTCGTTGACGTCAATCGCACGAACGTCGCGAAGCTCGCGATCGCGTTCACCTGGGATGCCAACGAGCAGCCGATCCGTGCGAGCGAGGATCAGAAGGCGGCGCGCGGGGGGCAGTTCGAGGCGACACCGCTCGCGATCCACGACACGTTGTTCTTCCCGACGCCGTTCAATCGTGTGATCGCCCTCGACGCGACGAACGGCCGCGAGCTCTGGGCGTTCGATCCGCAGGTGTGGAAGACGTACGGCCAGCCCAGCAACGGCACCGGATTCGTGCACCGCGGCGTGGCCACGTGGACCGACGGAAAGTCGCGCCGCGTCTTCATCAATTCGCACTGGCGGCTGATCGCCCTCGACGCCGGCACCGGCAAGCCCATTCCGAGTTTCGGCAAGAACGGCGAAGTCGACGTGACGGAAAATCTCTCGCGCGCGGTGCGGAAGGAGCACTACACCAACACCTCGCCGCCCGTCGTCTGGGGAAACGTCGTCATCCTCGGCAACGGCGTCGGCGACCGGCTCGTGTATCATGGTGATCCGCCGGGTGACATCCAGGCGTTCGATGTGCACACCGGTAAGCGCGTCTGGCGCTTCAAGACGGTGCCTGAGGCCGGAGAGTACGGCAACGACACGTGGGAAAACGGTTCCTGGAAGTACGAAGGTCACACGAACGCCTGGGCGCCGTTCACCGTGGACAGCGCGCGCGGGCTCGTGTACCTGCCCATCGGAACGCCGAGCGACGATTGGTACGGCGGCGAGCGGAAGGGAGCGGGACTCTTCGGCGAGACGCTGCTCTGCCTCGATGCGCGAACGGGAAAGCGCGTCTGGCACTTCCAGACCGCGCACCATGGATTGTGGGACTACGACCTGCCCGCCCCGCCGAATCTCGTGACGGTGAACCACGACGGAAAGAAAGTCGACATCGTGGTCGCGCCGACCAAGCAGGGATTCCTGTTCGTCTTCGATCGCGTGACGGGCAAGCCGCTCTGGCCGATCGAGGAGCGCGCGGTGCCGCAGAGCGACGTGCCCGGCGAGGCGAGCTGGCCCACGCAGCCGTTCCCCACGAAGCCCGCGCCCATTTCCAGGCAGGGATTCTCGCTCGACGATGTGATCGACTTCACGCCCGCGGTGAAGGAAGCCGCGCTCGCCGAGATCTCCAGGTATCGCGTCGGGCCGGTCTTCACTCCGCCGTCGCTCCAGGGAACCGTCGTGATGCCGGGAGCGATCGGTGGATCAGGATGGGGCGGCGCGGCCGTCGACCCGGAGACCGGGTGGTTGTTTGCGAAGGCCACGAATTCGCCGGCACTCTTCTCGATTCACAAGAATGATTCGCCGAGCGATACCGTGGACGCGCCGTACATGGTGGATCTGGCGCACTCTTCGCTCGGCGTCTCTCTGGGCGCCGGTGCCGGCCGGCTGCCGATCAACAAGCCGCCGTACGGAACGCTCACGGCCGTCGACCTCAACACGGGCGATACGAAGTGGTCGGTCACGCTCGGCGATTGGCCGGAGCTCCGCGCGAATCCCGCGCTCAAGGGCGCCTCGCTTCCGGAGAAGCTAGGAGTGGCCGGATCGCCCGGCGCGCTCGTGACGAAGGGCGGACTCGTCTTCGTCAGCGGAGGCGGGCGCGTGCTCTACGCGATCGACTCGCAAACAGGCAAGACGCTCTGGGAGTACGACCTCGGCCGGCCGGCGTACGCGAATCCGATGACGTATCGCACACGCGAGGGCAAACAGTTCATCGTCATCGCGACCGGTTCGGGCCCGACATCGCGACTCGTGGCGTTCGCGCTGAAGAACGAGTAGCGCGACTTTCTCGTAATCGACGATACCCGGCAAATGGCGAAGACAATTCGCGCGGCCGTGATGACCGCCCCGCGCAAGCGGATCGAAGTGCGCGACCTGCCCTGGCCCACGCTCGGGCCGGGCGCCGCGATGCTCAAGACGCTCTACTCCGAGGTCTGCGGCACCGACGTGCACCTGCATCACGGCCGGCTCTCGGGCGTGCCGTATCCGATCGTGCCCGGCCACGTGTCGATCGGGCATCTCGCGGAAATTCGCGGCACCGTTAGCGATATCGAGGGGAAGCCGTTTCACGAGGGCGATCTCGTGACGTTCCTCGATGTGCACGAGACGTGCGGTCGCTGCTATGAATGCCTCGTGACGAAACAGACCACGCGCTGTCCGTCGCGAAAGGTGTATGGCATCACGTACGGCGTGGCCGATGGGCCGCTCGGCGGGTGGGCCGAACACATCTGGATGAAGCCGGGTGTGAAGCTGCTGCGGATTCCGCAGGGGGTGGATCCCGTCTCGTTCATCGCGGGCGGATGCGGGCTGGTGACGGCGGTGCACGCGATGGAGCGCGGCGACGTGCGGCTCGGCGCATCCGTCGCGGTGCTCGGCGCCGGACCGGTCGGTCAGGCGGCGGTGGCGCTGGCGCATCTCGCTGGGGCGTATCCGGTGATCGCGATCGGGGCGCCGGTATCGCGGCTCGAGTTCGCGAAGCGGATGGGTGCGTCGCACACGATCGACCTCGATGTTCCGGCGGAGGATCGCGCGGCCCGCGTGCGCGAGATCACGAACGGGCACGGCGCGGATGTGGTGATCGAGGCGGCAGGCGATCCACGCGCGGTGCCCCAGGCGCTCGATCTCGTGCGCGATGGCGGACGGGTCGTGATCGCGGGGCAGTACACGGACGGCGGCGATGTTTCCATCAATCCGCATTTGCAAATCAACAGGAAGCACGCGGAGATTCGCGGGTGCTGGGGGTGCGACTACTCGCACGTGCACCGTGCGGTGCAGCTGCTCGCCCAGCAGGGAAGCGGCCTGCCGTGGGCGGAATCGATCACCGCGCGATTCGGGATCGATCAAGCCAACGAGGCATTGGCGGCGGTGGAGGGAAGGACGGTGATCAAGGCGTTGATCGTGCCGTGAGCCACTACCAGGGAATCTGGGGCTTGGTGATTGTCGCACATTGCCTCCGTCAGGCGCGCGAGCGATTCTTATGGCGATGCTATGCCCAAAGTGCGGCAAGGAGAGCAACAACCTCCGGGTTTGCGCGTTCTGCCAGACGCCGTACCCGACCGACGGGTCTGCGCGGACCGCGACACCGCGGATCACTCGCGCGGTTGCGTCACCGCGGACGTCGACGGCGACCTCGTCCAGCGGACTGGCGGCTGCTCCGCGCATCGCGATGGCGCGCCGGTCGCGCGCGAAGCGCTGGGGCGTTATTGGATTGCTCGCGGCGTTCACGGCGGGGTACTATTTCATGACGCGTGACCGGGCAATTCCAGTCGGCGTCGCCATCCCGAACCTGATTGCCGGTCCCATGACGCCGCTCGCCGCGACCGGGATCCTGAAGACGGTCAATGACGCCGCTCCGGTCGAACTGCGTGACGGTGCACTGACCGTCCGAGTCGCGGCCGCGACGTTCCCGGAGCGGCGGGACGGTCAACTCGCGTTTGCGCAGCAGTACGCGCGCGCCGACGAAATCGTCCAGGGGCGCAAGCGCGCGATCAGCTTCCTCGATCCCGCCGGGAACCGCTTCGCCAGGGCTGACCCCCAAAAGGGCGTGGTGATGACGCGCTGAGGGAACCCGCCGTCCGCTTTCACGCGCACGATGCGGTCGGACCCTACTTGCGCCGCCAGGGACGATTCCGCAACCTGAGCGAAGAGAACTTTTGCCGAGAACGTACAATGCCCATGCAACGATTGAGTACCCTTCGCTCCCGGCTCGTCGCTGCGAGTCTCAGCGCGGCCGTCATTGTCAGTCTCATCTCGTGCGGCCGCGGTGGTGCGTCGGCGCTCCGCGGCGACTGGGACTACTACCGCATGCTCGGCGCGAAGCCCAGTGGCGGGTTCGACGCGCTTCGGCGATTCGGCTTTGCGCATTTCGAGAAGGCCGACACGACCGGCGCGTGGATCAATCGGCGCAATGGCGCGCGGATGGAACGGATTCACAACATCGTCGTGACCGGCGACTCGGTGGTCATAGATCTCGACGCGGGCACGTCGATTCGCGCGCGAATCGCGAACGACACAATTGCCGGGCAGTACTATCGTGGCAAGGATCCGACACAACGCGTGTGGTTTGTGCGCCGCGCCTCGCCGCCCGTGTACGAGCCGTTCTATGCGCTCTGGCCCGGCCCGGTCTCGGACTCGAGCAGCGCAGTCACGATCGACCCAGCCGTTCCGATGAAGGCACGCGATGGAACCGTGCTGATGAACTTCGTCGGCACGCCGTCGGGGAAGGGGCCGTTCGGTGTCGTGATGGAGCGGACTCCCTACCTTCGCATCGACACCGCCGCGGCCACCTTCTGGGCGTCGCGGGGATTCATCTATGTGAAGCAGGACGTGCGCGGACGCGGCGGCTCGCTCGGCGTGCTCGACATGAACGCGATGCAGGAGAGCGACGGCTACGACGCGGTCGAGTGGGCGGCGAAGCTTCCCGGCGCGAATGGCAAAGTGGGGATGATCGGGCGCTCGAACCCCGGGCTCTACGCGTGGTACGCCGCGATCGCGGCGCCGCCGCACCTCGCGGCGATCGCACCGGCCGTGGCGACCGCGGATCCGCTGCGCATCGTGCCGTACATCGACATGGTGTTCTCACCCACCATCGTGCCGTGGCTGTGCCTCACGCAGGTGCGCGAGACGATGTCGGACATGAGCAACCTCGACGTCGAGACGGCGTTCAACAGCCTGCCGGTCATCGCGAGCGCGGAGAAGTCCGGGTGCGGACGGCCGAAATACTGGAACGACTGGTTCGATCACCAGAAGCTCGACGACTACTGGCGCCGCCTAAGCATCGAGGCGCGGCTGGGCAAGGTCGAGGTGCCGGTGCTCGGCATCGGCGGCTGGTACGATGATGCGCGGGGCACGATCCGCAATTACATGGCGATCGACGGGTTGCACGCGAAGCAATTCCAGCGGCTCTTCATGGACGCCGGCGCGCACAAGGGGATTGACTACGTGAACGGCAGCTTCGGCGCGCAGGCGCGCATCGACTCGCGGATGCTGCAGCTCCGCTGGTTCGACCACTATCTCAAGGGCATCGACAACGGCGTGGATCGGGAGCCGCCCGTGGACATCTTCATCATGGGCGACAACACGTGGCGCAAGGAGAAGGAGTTCCCGCTCGCGCGCACGAAATGGACCGACTTCTTCATCCACTCGGGCGGCAAGGCGAACGGCGGCGCGATGGGTGGTATGAGTGACGGCACGCTCGACACGCTCCCGCCCAAGGCTGAACCCGCGGACACGTTCACGTACGATCCGGGAAAGCCGACGCCCTACCTCATAGATGCGCGTGAGCTCGAGTTGAGCCTGAACGAGGACTATTCGAAGATCCACGCATCGCGCACCGACCTGCTCGCGTTCACATCGGCGCCGTTCGCGAAAGCGATGGAGATCACCGGACCCATGAGCGCCACGCTCTTCGCCGCCACCGACGCGCTCGACACCGACTGGAACGTCATGCTGCTCGATGTCTATCCCGACGGCCGAGTGATGCGCATTCAGGACGGCGTCGCGCGGGCGCGGTTCCGCGAGGGGTTCGACAAACCCAAAATGCTCACGCCGGGCACGGCGTACGAATATCACATCGACATGTGGTACACGGGGATCGTCATTCCGGCGGGACACCGGCTGCGCGTGGCGGTGGCCTCGGCGGCGTTCCCAAAGTACGACCGCAACCTCAACACCGGCGGCGACAACGAGCGCGAGTCGAAGTTCGTGAGCGCGCACCAACGCGTGCTGCATGACTCGCAGCACGCATCGCGCATTCGACTGCCAGTGATTCCGCGGTAGAGTTTAGCACTACTTCGCCATTTCTTTATGGCCGCGGTTTCGACTCAGGGAGTCAGTCGGCCATCCGTCGAGGCTGTTGGGCACGGATCAAGCAGTTCCGAGACGATGGCGGTGAGCAGGAGGAGCTGATCAATCCCGCACGGATCAGCACAAAAGGAGTTGGCACCGCCGCAGCGCCGTTTCAGGGCGTCG
>Ga0208587_1001925_pt1 | contig 10817 bp, 11 predicted proteins | sample NGESurdeep092012_7_FD_184472 | JGI IMG/M metagenome (GOLD analysis project Ga0208587, IMG submission 184472) | Arctic peat soil microbial communities from Barrow, Alaska - NGEE Surface sample 210 deep-092012 (SPAdes) | ecosystem: Environmental > Terrestrial > Soil > Wetlands > Peat ...
CCGACCTGCTTATGGCGCTCTACGGCCGCCATGGCGAGTCGCCGCTGCCGGTGATCGCCGCGGCGACACCGGCGCACTGCTTCGATGCGGCGCTCGAGGCCGTCCGGCTCGCAGTGGATTACCGCACGCCCGTGATCCTTCTCTCCGACGCGTTCCTCGCCAACTCCTCGGAGCCGTGGCTGATTCCCAAGGTCGAGGATCTGCCGCGAATCGACCCGCGCTTCGCCCAAGGACCCAACCTCAACGGCGACTTCCTCCCCTACCTGCGCGACGAGCGCCTCGCCCGCCCATGGGCGATCCCCGGCACGATCGGGCTCGGCCACCGAATCGGCGGGCTCGAGAAGGAGGACGGCACGGGCAACATCAGTTATGAGCCCGAAAATCATGCCCGCATGACCAGCCTGAGAGCGGAGAAGGTCAAGGGCATCGCGCAGGACGTCGCGCCGCTGAAGGTCGACCACGAGGATGGCGCCGAGCTGCTCGTGCTCGGCTGGGGCTCGAGCTACGGACCGATCAAAGCGGGCGTGCGCCGCGTTCGCGAGCGGGGCGGCAAGGTCGCGTCCGCCCACCTCTTTCATCTCAACCCGCTGCCCGCCAACACCGGTGAGGTGCTGCGCTCCTACCGCCGCGTACTGGTGGCGGAGACGAACATGGGTCAGCTGTCGCAGCTCGTGCGCGCCGAGTTCCTGATCGACGCCGAGAGCTTCACCAAGCTCGAGGGCGAGCCGATGCTCGCCGCTGAGCTCGAGCACGAGATCCTAGAGCGACTGTGATGGCTGTCAACACGCACAGCCACGAATCCGAGAACGGCTCCGGCGCGGCCACGTTCACCAAGCAGGATTTCGCCAGCGGTCAAGAAACACGCTGGTGTCCTGGCTGCGGTGACTACGCGGTGCTCGCCGCGGTCCAGGAGTTCCTGCCCGAGCTCGGGCTGCCGCCCGAGCGGGTCGTGTTCCTGACCGGCATCGGCTGCGCGGGTCGCTTTGCCTACTACATGAACACGTATGGAGTGCACGGCATCCACGGACGCGCGCCGGCGCTCGCCACGGGCTTGGCCGTGTCGCGGCCCGACCTGTCGGTCTGGGCTTTGGGCGGCGACGGCGACATGCTCTCGATCGGGGGCAACCATCTCATTCATGCGCTGCGCCGCAACATGCCGATCAAGATCCTGGTGCTGAACAACCAGGTCTACGGACTCACCAAGGGGCAGGCCTCGCCGACGAGTAAGCTCGGGAAGGTCACTAAGTCCACGCCGTACGGCTCGGAGGATCAGCCATTTAACCCGCTCGCCCTGGCACTTGGCGCCGGTGCGAGCTTCGTCGCCCGCACGGTCGACCGCGACCGTCGCCATCTCACCGAGGTGCTGCGTGCCGCGGCCGAGCACCCGGGCGCGGCGTTTGTCGAGATCTACCAGAACTGCCCGATCTTCAACGACGAAGCCTATGCGTTCCTTACCGACAAGGACACCAAGGACGCCTATCAAATCCGGCTCGAGCATGACCAGCCGATTCGCTTCGGAGCCGACCGCAAGCGCGGCGTGGCTCAACGGCCGGACGGCAGCGTGGCCATCGTCGACGTCGCGGATGTCGGCGAGGACGCTCTGCTCGTGCACGACGCCCACTGCGCCGATCCCAGCCGGGCATTCGCGCTCGCGCACCTCTCACAGAACGTGGACGAGCCGACGCCGATCGGCGTCTTCCGCGCCGTGGAGCGGCCGGTGCACGGCGAGAGCAGCCAACAGGAACTCCAGGCAGCGCACGAGGCCATCGGCCCCGACGAGCTCGAAGCGTTGCTGCACGCCGGAGCCACCTGGACCGTCAACTAGCGTCTTCGCAGCAGACGCTCCTCACCGGGAGAAACACGCGATGCGAGTTGCCGCTGTACATCTGGAACCGACAATCGGGGACTCGGCAAGGCGTTCGGCGGTAGCACGGGCCTCGTCGATGACTGTTCCCAAATACCAGACAGTCCACCGCTGACCCAAGCTCGACGATGCCACTGATCCGAATCGAACGCCGACAGGAAACTGCAGTGGTCCTCTTCGCGCGTCCGCCGATCAACGCCTTCAACCTCCCGCTCGTTGAGGAGCTTCATAGGCGCCTCGACGAGCTCACTACGAACGTGCCGGCAGGCGGGGTGGTCGTGACCGGTGAGGGTCACGCGTTCTCCGGCGGCGTGGACTTCAAGGAGGTGCCCAGCTACACGACCGATCAGAGAGCTCAAATGGTTGGTCACATCAACGCCGCCATCACGATTCTGTATGGGCTGCCCACGGCGACCGTTGCAGCGGTCAACGGGCACGCGATCGGCGGTGCGTTCGTGGCGATGCTGTCCTGCGACACACGGGTTGCCGCCGACACGGAAGCAAAGCTGGGTCTCACCGAGGTGAGCGCAGGAATCCCCGATCCAGCCTGCCCGATGGAGATCGTCAAGGCGGAGATCGAGCCCGCCTACCGCCGTCATCTGGTGCTAACTGGGGAGACAATAGATCCCTGCACGGCACAGGCCCACGGGCTTGTCGATGAGCTCGTGCCGCCCGAAGCGCTACTCCAGCGAGCCGTCGAACTCGCGCAGATGCGCGCTGCTGCGGCCTCATACGTCCGAGTCAAGGACCAACTCAAGAGGGAAACGCTCTTGAGGATGCGCGAGATCATTGACACGTCAAGTGATCCGATGCTCAAGCAATGGGCATGAGCGGGTCCCGCGCCCGGACCTGGAGCAGCGGCGGACGTACCCCGCGGCACGCGATCCCCTCCAGGAACCCGAGTATCGGGAAGATCAGGAGCATGTCCGCCAAGAACGACTCGGCGTCGGCAGTGTCGGGCTCGGACAGTGGCGGCAAACTCGGGGCGAGCAACTCGCCAACGCTCTTGCCCTTCGCCGTGTGGGGCGTCTCGCTCACCTCACTTCCCCTCGTGCGCCGACGGCCGGGTCTGCGCCGTCCAATACGCGATGAGGCCGACGACGAGCGACCCTCCTACGATCACGAGCGCCCACCCACCGATGCGGAGAAGGTCGTAGTTCGTCTGAGATAACCCGAGATGCGCATGGGGCGTTTCCGCTTCGACTTCTCGCACAATTCCAGACCGGGTTGAGCCCGCGTACGCCAATGCTGGCTTGTGGCTATGTGCCTCGATGAACGCCGCGATCCCGGCGACGACTAGAACTGCGCCCCCGAACACTCGTCGCATGGCCGTCAGCGCTTCGCGGCAAGCAGACGCTCGTACTCGGCGTCGGTCACTTCGAGCGTGATGGTCGCGTGCTTGTCGTCGAGCGGGGCGACGCGAAGCACCTTGCCCACGAAGGTCCGGCCGCCGTCCGAGACTCCGTAGCGAGCACCGAGAGGCGGAACCCTGCTCGCCAGTCGGGTGACGGTGGCGGCGTGCATGATGTCCGGATTGTTGCGGCCCGGTCGGACAACCGGGAATCTCGGCGCGTGCGGCGGCCCGATCGGCTGCCGCACGCAGTCGTCAAGCCTTCCCTACTCGAATGGCCCGGCGCTCGCCTTCGAGGCGAACGCAACCCGCCGACGAGAGGCCGTCCGCCGATTGCTTTGGGGCCGTCGCGTGTGGTCGGCGTCCCTGATCGCCCATTCGAGGCGATCGAGTAGCTGGATCGCCGAGTGGTCGTTGGAGAGGTGCTCCGCGCTCACGTCTTTTTCGTCCAGTAGGACGTGCCTGCTTCGGTCGTCGTCCAGGACCATGATGCGTGCCATCTTCCGTGCTCCTCGCGTGTGGTTTGACTGGGAGCCGGGGCGGCGAGATTCTGACCGCTTCGGTTTGCTACTTGGCTGACTTGATCATCCCTCCATCAACTGGCGTTGGACAGGGCGAACCCCGCAACGTGGGAACAAAACATTGGGTCAAGTGCGTAGCGACGACCCCTACTCTGTGGTAGGCAGGCCACTCATGCTTCGGTCGGCGGCCACGTCAGCCGATGCGCGCACGCGCGCCGGCTTCGGCCATTGGGCGATGACGCGACTCACCACGCCACCGAGCCCGTGCTGGCCGAGAAGCCTCTGCGCGCCTGTGCGCACAGCTCGTGTAGCTGCTCGCGCTGGCGTTCGACGTCGGCCATCGTTTCGCCCTCGGCGAGCAGACTCGTAGGGCGCATAAACCCGATCATCAGGCTCGTTGGCATACCGCGTGTCCCGCCGTCAGCCAAGCAGATGCTCGATGACCAGCTGGTCGAGCGCCTGGTAGTCGCGTGCGGCGATGAGCGTTTGGGCGGTGTTCTCGTCGAAGCTGCGGACCTTCTCCAAGAGCCGCAGGAATGTCGTGCGACTGTTGACGGCGTGGGCGAGGCCCTGCTCGATCGCGGTGGTGCGGAAGGAGTGCACGTCCAGGCCAACGCACTCGCCGCGCGTGCCGTAGCCGTGACGCTCCAGGACGCGCACCTGGTCGAACGCGCTGCGCAGGTTGATGCTGGCGAACGGCTTGTCCTGGTCGAACTTGAGCCCGTTCTGATCGTTGAGGTGCACGGACCAGAGCTTGCCCGCGGTTAAGGCGAATTCCATCTCGTCGGCGGGGTCCAGCCCGGCGAGGACGCAGTGGGCGGTCTCGACCAGCCCGCCAACGCGCGCGGCGTGACTGGTCAGGTGGGCGAACGCGAGCGCATGGCCGATCGTCGGCAGGTAGGCGACGTCGACCGGCTCGTTTGGCTTAGGCTCGATCGCGATCCGGATGTTGGGGTTGTAAGTGAGCATCCGGTCTGCGGCCTGCGCGAGCAGCTCCAGCGAGCGCCCGTAGCTCTTGGACTCGCGGACATAGGTGCCGTCACGCGCCAACCACCAGACGATCAGGTTGGTGCCCATCGCGTCGGCGATGTCAATCGCCTGCAGGGAGCGGTCGATGGCGTACTGACGCGCGGCGGGATCGTTGCTGGTGTAGCCACCATCGACGGTCCGCGGGCTGAACCAAAGGCGCGGCGCAACCATCTCCACGGTCATGCCGGCGTCCTCCACTCGGCGGCGCATCGCGGTCGCCTCCGCGATCACCTGCGCGGAGGTCTTCGTGTCGATATCGGGTACGACGTCGTCGTCCTGGAACATCACCGCGTCGAACCCCGCCTCGGCGAACCGCTCGATCTTCCAGGAGATGTCTTTGAGCGGGCGAGTCTCGGGACCGTAGGAATCGCGGCCCTCGCTGATGTTCCAGGGGCCAATTGAGAAGCGGTAGTCGGTATCAGGCATGGTGCTGCGTCTCCGTTAGAGCGAGGTCGTCAGACAGCGGCAGGCGAGGTTTGATACCCAGCCGGGCGAGGTCCGCGTGGTAGGCGCGAACCGCGTCCGCGGCGGCGAGTTCGCCGTCGGCGATCACTCGCAGGTACCGGACGAATGTCAGCTGGTGCTCGCTGGCGTTGATCTTGCGACCGAACAGCGCTGCCCGCGCGCCATGCCGGCGTGCCTCCTGCAGTAGGAAGAAAGCGTCGTGGGTGGTGCCTGACGAGCCGCCGAGCACACCGGGCACCAGGTGCGGGTCGTAGGACGTCAGCTCCTCCATCGCCCGCGGTCCGTGGTACGGCATCTTGAGGAACAGCGGCCGCGCCCCGCGCGGTACGCCGGCCAACGCACGAGCAATCGAATCGTTGAGAAACCGCCCGACGTCCGATGGTCGACGGGCGCCCGGCGCGTTAGGGTCGAAGACCTCGAGGAAGTGGCGCAGCCCCTGCGGCTCGGCCTCAAGCCGAAAGCCGCGGTATGCCTCGAGCGTCGCACGGTCAAGCGCCGCGTCGTTGTTCAGCGTGATCGAATAAAGGCCGAGGTCAGCGCCACCGGCGCCCAGAGCCTGGGCGACAGTCGCAGTGCGGAACGGCAGCGAGGGCCCCTCGGCGTAGGCGCCGCCGCCAACAAGATGGATGTCGGTGCTGTCGTTGGCGCGCACGGCCGGCGTCACTTCGGAGCCCTCGAACAGGCCCTCCTGCACGGTCAGCAACTCGCTCGTACTGACGCTCATCAACATGATGTCGACGAGACCCTGCCGCACGATCTCGCGCATCTGATCACGATAGTCGGCAAGCGAGCGCGGATGGCCGCTGGCCACATCCACGCCCGTCGCTGCCAGCCCCCACGCCATGTCGGCGTCCTTGGCGTCGGCGAGAATGAAGTCACGTGCACTGGCGGGATCGGCGTGGATATGAGCGAGCTTAAAGTCAAGGCTCTTCATGGCGCGGAGTGCTCCTGTCAAAGTGATCGTCCCGAGGTCATCGAGATGCCGGCGCGTCGCCAGATCGGTGCCCGTAGCCCCCAGGCTGAAGGCCACCTCGGCGTCCTTTGCGTCAGCCAGGATGAATGCTCGCTTGCGCGCGGGTCCGCGTGCAGATCGGCGAGCTTCTCGTCAACCGACTTCATCGGAGCAGAACCATCGTCCCGGTTCCGTCGCGCTCAACGGCGACGTCGGCCGGCAACTCAATCTCAACCGGCTGCCGCGGCCAGCCGTCCGCCATGCGCTCGGTAACTTGCTTCCAGGTCGGGATTCCACTGGTGGGATCGACCGCCTCCACGCTGCAGGCACCCACAGCGGTTGCGCTCGTCGCCGCCTCGCGCGGGCCCGCGCCCCGCAGCAGCGCCGCCAGCAGCCCGGCGATTGTCGCGTCGCCCGAGCCGGTCGTGCCGCTGACCGTCCGCGCCTGAAAGCACGGCGAGAGCAGCTCTCGATCCAGCCATGCGTCGGTTCGCAGCCCCAAACGCTCACAGAACGCCCTCATCCGGGTGGCGTCTGGGGTGGTCCGGAGATACAGACCCTGGTCTCCGAGCTTGATCGCTACAACTCCGGCGCCCATCGCGGTCAGCTGGCCCCCGAGATCTGCCAGCCGCGAGTAATCCGCGACCGACGCGAGCGGGGCCCCCGCCTGGAGTCGCTGGTGGGCGGGCCCGTCAAACATGAACAGCAACTCGTCGATGCTGGGGGCGAACACGTCCACGTACGGCAGTGCCTGTCTCAGTACCTCCACCCAGTCGACGCGCCCAGCGTCACTCTCGGGATCGGGCTCGCAGAGATCGAGCGCCGTCGCCACCCCCGCCTCGACCACTCGCGCGAACATCGCCCGCAGTTGCGCCCCGCCGTCCGCGTACATCCGTGGCATCAGCGGCGGGTAGCCGAAGTGAAACAGGCGCACGCCGGACAGGCTCTCATACGGGACGTCCTGCGCGGAGAATGTTTGGTTGGCTCCGGGACAGTGCAGGAAGCTCCGGTCCACGCCGGGTGGAGCGATCACGATCGTGTAGCTCGTCGGCTCCGTTGCGCAGACCAGGATGCCGGCCACGAGGTGTCCTCCGTGCCGCGCCAGCGATTCGAGCACGGCCGTGCCGAACATGTCCGCGCCGACCTTGGCGACCAGCCCCACGCGAACGCCGAGCCGGTGCAGCGCCACGCCGGTGTTCGCCACCACGCCACCCGTCGACAGCACCGCCGGTCCGACCACGACGAGTCGTCCGGGCTCGATCTTCACCGGCCCGTACAACATCGGGAACACGTCCAGCGACACGTGACCGGCGACCACGACGTCCGGAACCGGGCGAGCAGCCTCCGCTGGTTGCGAACCGGGCATAGCCAAAACACGACTCTACACCGGGCACCGGGGGGTCGAATCCCAACCGGCGCGGACCCCGAGAGGTGCATTCCGACCGGCTTCCACAGCACGCGGGGGTTTTCGGCGATGGGCGACACTGGGCTCGAACTGGGAACCGGGCGTGATCTCAGGTCACCTCAGGCGTGTGAGCGGCTCTGAGGTGCTCTGAGGTTACGTGAGATGCTCTCACTTAGGGACCACGGGAAAGGACCACGGCCTTGCGAGCACCTCGGCTGACCCCGATACCGGGCGCCGAGTCGTCCGGCGCCTGCTTCGCGTCGAATGCGAAAGCGAGCCAGGGGCCGCGGAGGACTGTCGCAGCTCGTCCGAAGCGATCGTCCACGAAGGCTGCCGCTGACACTCGCATCTCCCGCGGCGCCGGTGCGCTGTGCCTCAGCCTCAGCGGCACGAAGCCGTGCATCTGCCTGCTCGTAGCAGCGTTGGAGCTCACGGAGACGTGCTGGGCTGGTGGGCCGCGGCCCGTAAGCCTTTGCTTCGTACAGCTGGTAGCGCTCGCGTGCGTGCCGAGTCGCCGCTCGCAGATCGTCGAGGTGTTCTACGGACATATCGGGGTTGAGTCCTCAGGCGGGCTCCAGCCGACGCGCGCGGAACAGGGTCACCGGCTCGCGGATGCCGTGCAGGCGGTGCTCACCCGCATTGGACCAGTGGTAGGCCTCGCGCGCGGACTCGCGCATCTCGCGCTCGACCAGCAGGCTCCCGGGGCGTGCGACCTGGGTGATGCGGCTGGCGAGGTTGACGGGCCGCCCGAACCAGTCGCCGGCGCGCGGGAGGGCGGGTCCGAGGGCTGCGCCCGCGCGCATCTGAGGGAAATCATGACCCTCGGAGTCCGCTGCGTCGAGCAACCGTAGGGCGGCGTCCAACAGCGGCTCGGGCTCGACCGAGGCGAGCATCGCGGCGTCCCCGATCGTCTTGACCAACCGCACGGGCGGCTCGGCGACCTCGGCGGCGAGTGTTTCCAAGCGCGCCGCCAAGCGGCCCAGCTCGTCGGGCGGGACTTCCTCACCGAGGCGCGTGAAGCCGACAAGGTCCGCGAAGCAGATCGCCACTTCGCGCGAGCCGGGGAGACGTACCCCGCTGTGCTCCATCGCGTCGACCGCGTCGCTCTGTGCAGCATGGCGCAGGTGCAGGGCGAGCAGGTTGCGCAGCAGGGGGTCGAGCAGCGGATAGAGCTGTGACGCGATCTCGGTATAGCGCCCAGCGAGCTCCTGCTCGCTGATTTCAGGTTGGAGGGCGAGCCTCAGCGGAAGCGCCCGCAGGCTCACGGCAGCCAGGGATAGTCCGCGTCCGAGGACGCGCAGAAGGTCGAGGATCTCCTCGTCGGAAACCCCGGCGTCACGCGTGGCGTGGATCATCTGGGCCGACTCGAGATCGGCCTCGGTGTAGGCGGGCTTGTCAGGCTCCGCAATAGGTAGGCCCATCGCACGGCGGGCCGCGATGAGGAACTCCAGATCCACGCCGCTGAGATCGGCCACCTGTGCCGCGGTGTAGCGCTCGGTACCCAAAGTCGCCCGATCGGCCGACAGGAAGATGAGCGTGCCCGCCGCCGTTGCTCGGCGCAATTCGGCCAGCGGCACCCCTTCGGCGGCGAGGTGTTCGAGCAGTGCCATGCGCTCGGCGCGCCGCTCCCCTTGCCGACCGTCGAGGAGGCCCTCGGCGGCGAAGTCGATCTGCCCAGTCGTCATGACGACCGCAGCGTACGGCAGGCAAGCGTCCGATGCAGGCACAGAGTCACGCAGCGGGATCGTCCTTGGCATGGATCCCGGCTACGAGCGGTTGCGCGCCGGGAGGCAGAACATCGACCAGCTCAGCCCAGGCCGCGGTCGCCCCTTCGATCGTGGGAACGACGCGTCATTGCGACACTCCAGCCATCGGGCAGGCTTAGAAGCCTCCGGGCAATCGTCGTCGCCGTCTCGGCTTGGTCGGCGAGCGACCCATTTGGCCACCACTACCGCACTCGTGGTGGAGCGAACGCCTCGATGGTCGCAGCGACAAACAGTCCAATACGGACGTCGCGCAGACCCAGCAGAATCTCGGACTCGATGACTTCGGGGTCGGCTCTCGCGAGGCCTTGCGGCCGAGAACTGTGAGAACCTCGGTGGCAAAGCGTGCTGCACTTCCAAGACAAAGGAGCATCGATGCCGCCAGTAAGTAAAGCCAAAGCTCGGAAAACCGCCGCTCCCAAAGCAGCATCCACGCGTAAAGCGACCGCCAAGAAACCGGCTGCTCGCCCACGAGTGACCGCAGCCGCGCGTGCACGCTTCGAGCAGAACGGACGTGCGATCGCTCGAATCAAAACAGCACTCGAGGCCACCGAGAAGGAGCTGGGTGCGATCCGCGGCAGCATCCGGACAGGCAGAAAGGACCTTCGCAAAGACGTAGCGAGGCTCCTGCGGGATGCACGTCGCGACCTCGAGAAGATGAACAAGGCCGTCCTGCGCGACCTCGAACAGCTGCAGAAAGATCTGAGCTCGCCCGGCACAGCAAGTCCTGCCGCGAAACCGAGCTCGCCCGCCAAACGAGGTGCATCCAAACGGAGTTCACCCACGAAACGCACGGCGAGCAAACGCGGCTGAAGCGTCGCGGCGAGAGCTCCGCGCTGCTGCTTTCTTGGTACGAGCGAGCGTCCGAGCAAGGGCCATGGTCACCCTCGCTTCGGACGATTAGCAGGCGTCTGGGGCGAGGACGCCGGCGCTGTCGCATTGCGCGAGACAGCTGCCGGCCGCGTCGGCCACGGGTCAGCTCAAGCGGCCATCAGAGCTTTGAGGAGCCGCTCGACACGCTCAGCACGACTCCCGGACGCCGAAGCCCCGGCCCCTTCTGCGGGGACCGGCGCGGTTCGACCTTCGCCTAAATGGTGGGCAATCCAGGACTCGAACCTGGGACGTCTTCCTTATCAGGGAATACTGCACCGGGGGTGGATGGAGCCGTTTCCCCTACAAAAAGGCCAATCTGGGGTCTAACCCATTCCTGACAATTTCGGCGTAACCCGGCTGGGTTTGGGCCCACGAGCGAGGGCATGGGCCCAAACTTTGAGCGCGTAGGGCTCATAAACCCGATCATCACGCTCCGCGCACATGCAGCAGCCTGCCGATGACGGATCTCTTCGGCTGCCAAGATCGCTATATCGCCAAGGGGGGTATCTATTTGAGTCAGGTTGAGTCGCGCCAGGGCCTTTCGCTCGCCGGTGCTGCGGGGGAGCGGATCGGTGGCGATGGCCGCGGCCGTCC
>Ga0208587_1001927_pt1 | contig 10814 bp, 12 predicted proteins | sample NGESurdeep092012_7_FD_184472 | JGI IMG/M metagenome (GOLD analysis project Ga0208587, IMG submission 184472) | Arctic peat soil microbial communities from Barrow, Alaska - NGEE Surface sample 210 deep-092012 (SPAdes) | ecosystem: Environmental > Terrestrial > Soil > Wetlands > Peat ...
GGCAAGACAGTCGAGGAGCTGGCCTCGCGCATGGATGCCGGTGACATCATCATCGACGGCGGCAACAGCTACTACCGCGACGATATCCTGAGAGCGAAGGCGCTCAAGACCAGGGGCATACATTACGTCGATTGCGGCACCAGCGGCGGGGTGTTCGGGCAGGAACGCGGTTTCTGTCTAATGATCGGTGGAGAGGACCAGATCGTCAAGCACCTGGATCCGATTTTCAGGAGCATCGCGCCGGGTGTTGAGGCAGCGACACGCACCCCGGGCAAGAAGGGTAATCCCGGTCCTGCAGAACACGGATATCTGCATTGCGGCCCGACCGGCGCGGGCCACTTCGTCAAGATGGTCCACAACGGCATCGAGTATGGCCTGATGGCGGCTTATGCCGAAGGGATGAACATCCTGCGCAACGCCAACGCCGGCAAGCGCTCGCATGATAGCGATGCCGAGACCACGCCGATGCGCAACCCGGAGTATTACCAGTATGAGCTGGACCTGCCACAGATCGCGGAAGTCTGGCGGCGCGGCAGTGTGGTGGCGTCATGGCTACTCGATCTGACGGCAGCGGCGCTGGTTGAGGATGCTGATCTCACCGGGTTCTCGGGTCGTGTGTCGGATTCGGGTGAAGGGCGTTGGACGGCACTGGCCGCCATCGACGAGGGCGTGCCAGCCCCGGTAATCAGCGCGGCATTATTCGAGCGCTTTGCGTCGCGCGGCGATGCCGACTATGCCGACCGGCTTCTGTCCGCGATGAGAAAACAGTTTGGCGGGCATGATGAGAAAAACAAATGAGCGCTGAGATGCGTAATACCCATAGCCGCACGACTCCGGCCGATGCGCTGGTGATCTTCGGCGTGACCGGCGACCTCGCCCACAAGATGATCTTTCCGGCACTCTACGCGATGGCCAAGCGCGGCATCCTAAACGTCCCGGTGGTGGGCGTTGCCTCATCGAAATGGAGTCAGGCGCAGTTGCGCAAACGGGTGAAGGAGAGTATCAAACAAGCCGGCAAGATCGATGACCGGGGCGCCCTCGACCACCTTCTTTCGTTGCTCCGGTATGTGGCCGGTGATTACAACGACCCGGGTACGTTCAAAGCCCTCAAGCAGACGCTGGGCGAAGTCCGTCGCCCGGCACATTACCTCGCCATCCCTCCTGCGCTGTTCGCGACGGTTATCGAAGGGCTTGGGGCTGCGGGCCTGGCAGACCAAGCGCGCGTCATCGTTGAAAAGCCGTTCGGACGCGACCTGGCCTCCGCTCGGGAGCTCAACCGCATCGCGCTGTCGGTGTTTCCGGAAGACTCGATCTTCCGCATCGACCATTATCTCGGGAAGGAGGCGATCATGAATATCCTCTATTTCCGTTTCGCCAATTCGTTTCTCGAGCCGATCTGGAACCGCAACTGTGTTGCCAGCGTGCAGATCACGCTGAGCGAGGATTTCGGCGTGAAGGGTCGCGGCGTATTTTACGAAAGTGCCGGCTGCCTGCGCGACGTCGTCCAGAATCACTTGTTCCAGATCGTTGCGCTGCTTGCGATGGAGCCGCCGGCCTATCAGGGCTTTGGTGCTGTGCACAGCGAGAAAGCCAAGGTATTCCAGGCCATGCGCCCCCTGCAACCGGACGACGTGGTGTGCGGCCAGTACGCCGGCTACCGCAAGGAGCCGGGCGTGGCGAAGGACTCAAATGTCGAGACGTTCTGCGCCATGCGGCTTTTCATCGATTCGTGGCGATGGGAGGGAGTGCCGTGGTATCTGCGCTCCGGCAAATGTATGACTGTCACGGCAGCCGAAGTCTTGGTGGAGTTAAAGCCGCCACCGCAAAGGCTGTTCGACGATTCAGTAGCGGTGAACGGGCGAGCCAATTATCTGCGCTTCCGGATATCTCCCAACTCAGCTGTTGCCCTCGCCGCTCGCGTCAAGCGAGCAGGCAAGGAATTCGTCGGCGACCAGCGCGAGCTCTACCTGCTGGATGAACAGCCGGGAAAAGAAACACCCTATGAGCGGCTGTTGAGTGATGCCATGGCCGGCGATGGCGCGCTGTTCACCCGTGAGGACGCGGTTGAGGCCGCCTGGGCGGTGGTCGACCCCGTTCTTGACATGCCCCGCCCTGTTTACCGCTACAAGCCCGGCAGCTGGGGGCCGAAACAAGCTGACGCGCTGATTGCGGCAGATGGAAACTGGCACAACCCGATATTGGTGAAGGAGAAAAAATGAAAGCCACACAACAACTGCACGATCTCGGTCAAAGTCTCTGGCTCGACAACATCACGCGCGAACTGCTGACGAGCGGCACACTGGGTCGCTACATTGACGAGTTTTCAGTCACCGGTCTGACTTCTAACCCGAGCATTTTTGACAAAGCAATCGGCAGTAGCAACGCTTACGACGACGGCATCCGCGAAAAGGCGCAGGCCGGGAACTCCGGCGAGTCACTGTTCGTGGAGCTGGCATTGGAAGACCTGCGCCGTGCCGCGGATCTGTTCCGTCCGGTCTTCGACGCGACCGGCGGCGTTGACGGGTGGGTCTCGATGGAAGTGTCGCCGCTACTGGCCAATGACACGTCGGGTAGCATCGAGGCGGCGGCGCGAATTTACCAGCAGGCCAATCGGCCGAACCTCTTCGTCAAGATCCCCGGTACACCCGAAGGTATTCCGGCGATCGAAGAATCGATCTTCGCAGGCGTACCGATCAATGTCACGCTACTGTTTTCGCGCGAGCACTACCTCGCCGCCGCTGAGGCCTATATGCGCGGCATCGAGCGACGCATCGCCGCCGGTCTGGATCCGAAGATCAGTTCCGTGGCTTCGATTTTCGTCAGCCGCTGGGACGTGGCCGTCAAGGACAAGGTTCAAGGCGAGTTCCGCAACAACCGTCTTGGCATCGCCATCGCCATGCGCACCTACAAAGCCTACCGCGATCTGCTGGCATCAAAGCGTTGGCAGAAATTGGCCACTTCCGGAGCCCGACCGCAACGCTTGCTGTGGGCCAGCACCGGCACCAAGGATCCCGCAGCCTCAGAGACCCTTTACGTCGAAGCGCTCGCTGCGCCGGATACGGTCAATACCATCCCCGAAAAGACACTGCTCGCCTTCGCCGAGCACGGCAAAATAAAGAACGTATTGCCGGTTGATGAGGGTTCTGCCGAAACGGTGGAAGCGGTAATTGCGGAATTCACCCGCGAGGGCGTCAACGATGAGGCGCTTGCCGCCGAACTTCAACGCGAGGGCACCGAATCTTTCGCAAAATCCTGGAACGATCTGATTGCATGCATCGCGTCAAAAAGCGACGCGCTTACGCAGAACCATCCGGGCGGAAAATAGCCATGACAGACGCAGCGCAACTCGACCAGTTGTGCATCAATACCCTGCGCTTCCTGTCGGTGGACATGGTGCAGAAGGCCAACAACGGGCATCCGGGTCTGCCGCTCGGCGCGGCGCCGATGGCCTACGTGCTGTGGACGCGCCGGCTCAAGTGCAACCCGCGCAACCCCCATTGGCTCAACCGCGACCGCTTCGTGCTCTCGGCCGGACACGGTTCGGCGCTGCTCTACAGTCTGTTGCACCTGACCGGTTATGACCTTGTGCTGGACGACATCAAGCAGTTCCGTCAATGGGGCAGCAAGACGCCGGGGCATCCCGAGCGCGGACACACGCCTGGCGTCGAAATCACCACCGGGCCGCTGGGGCAAGGCTTCGGCAATGCGGTCGGCATGGCGATCGCAGAGGCACAACTCGCGGCACGCTACAACCGGCCCGGTCACGCGCTCATCGATCACGATACGTTTGCCATCGTCAGCGATGGTGACCTGATGGAGGGCGTGGCCTCCGAAGCTGCGTCGCTGGCCGGTCATCTCAAGCTCGGCAAGCTCACTTGCCTCTACGACGACAACTGCGTCACCCTGTCCGCCGGCACCGACATCACTTTCTCCGAGAATCGCGCACTGCGCTTCGAGGCCTATGGCTGGCACACCGTATCGGTGGCAGACGGCAACGACCCCGCCGCGATCGACGCCGCACTGGCCGCCGCACGCGCGGAGACCGCACGGCCGTCGCTGATCCTGGTGCGTACCCATATCGGCTACGGCTCGCCCGAGCAGGACAGTTTCAAGGCGCACGGCTCACCGCTCGGCGTGGACGACGTGCGCAAGACCAAACAGACACTGGGCTGGCCGACCGAGCCGGACTTCCTGATACCGGACGAGGCGCTGGCACATTTCCGCGAGGCGGTGGAGCGAGGCGCGCAGGACGAGGCTGCGTGGAACGAGCGCATGAGTGCCTACGCCAAGGCGTTCCCGGACATGGCAGAGGAGCTTCAGTACCGCCTGCGCGACGAATTGCCGCCGGGCTGGGATGCGGACATCCCGGTATTTCAAGCCAACACCAAAGGCCTCGCCACCCGCGACGCATCCGGCAAGGTGATGAACGCCGTTGCACCCAAGCTGCCGGCACTGACCGGCGGATCGGCCGACCTCGATCCGTCGACGAAAACGGCCTTGAAAGGCATGGGCGATTTCAATCCGCCGCCGGAAAAGAACGCTGACCAGCAGGGTTCCGATAGCGCTGGCTGGAGCTATGCCGGACGCAACCTGCATTTCGGCGTGCGCGAACACGCGATGGCCGCCATCGTCAACGGCCTCGCCGCGCACGGCGGTTTTATTCCTTACGGCTCGACCTTTCTGATCTTCTCCGACTACATGCGTCCGTCGATCCGGCTGGCGGCACTGATGGGGCTGCACGTCGTGCACGTGTTCACGCACGACAGCATCGCCGTTGGCGAGGACGGCCCCACGCATCAGCCGGTGGAACAACTGGCGAGTCTGCGTGCGATTCCGAATCTCATCGTGATTCGCCCCGGCGATGCCAACGAAACCGCGGTCGCTTGGCGCGTCGCGCTGGAAACGCGCGAGCGGCCGGTGATGCTGGTGTTGAGCCGGCAGGATCTGCCCACGCTCGATCGCAGCCGCTACGCCGCGGCGGATGGATTGCGCCGAGGCGCCTATGTGCTGAGCGATGCGACTAACGGCAAGCCCGAGCTGATCCTGCTCGCCAGCGGTTCCGAAGTCGGCCTGATCGTGGCTGCGGCGGAACGCTTGCAACAGCAAGGCATCGCCGTGCGCTGCGTGTCGATGCCGAGCTGGGAGCTGTTCGAGGCCTTGCCGCAAGCCGAGCGCGATGCGGTGCTGCCGCCCTCGGTCGGTGCGCGGCTCGCGGTCGAACTGGGTGTGCCGCAAGGCTGGGATCGTTACGTCGGTACGCGGGGCGACATGCTCGGCGTGGAACGCTTCGGAGCTTCTGCGCCGGCCGCAGTCGTGCTGCGCGAATACGGCTTCACCGTCGACAATGTATGCGCGCGGGCAAAGGCGCTGCTGGTTTTGGAACAGAAGCAGACCTAGGATTGAATGTAAAACTGACGGCTTTACTGACCGCCAACGACACAGATATGCTCGTCATGAAGCTTCAGTGTAAGGACCGCTTTTCGGCCTTAGCGGTTGCATCGCAGAAAATGCGATTCCGTTTTCTGCGAGCGTCTGCAAAGCGCCATAAAGCAGCCATACAAACCGGGTTGAAACTACAGGCCTGACCGTCGCAAACCGACACAAAGCAGACGTTCGCAATTCCAGAAAGCGGAGGCTGGATGGTAGCTGCTAATACCATCTGGTGAATGCGGCCTGATATTTTGTAAAGTGTGAACTCATCATTTGAGCAATCTGGGCGAGCGTTACTCAAAATTGCACTTCGTTCATGAATCCGCCAATACAAGAAAAGTAAAATATTCCGGTCAGGCGGCCTGGATATTGGACGCCTGCTTTCCCTTGGGGCCTTGTGTCACGTCAAAGCTGATCTTCTGGCCTTCCTTGAGGGACTTGAAGCCGTTCATATTGACTGCGGAATAGTGCGCAAACAAATCATCGCTGCCATCATCTGGAGTGATGAAACCAAAACCCTTCGCATCGTTAAACCATTTGACTGTACCGGTTGCCATGATTCTTCCTTTTTAAAAAAAACGGGAAAAGCTCCCGCGAGCCTTGTTGCACTTACAAATTATTCTGCCCGTGTTTCTGCGTCGTCTGCATAGCTCATGGCCAGGAACACAAGGTTTTACGTCACCGCGACATTGACCGACTTGGCCTTGGCCTTCGCGGACTTGGCCAGCGTAACGTTGAGCATGCCATCCTTGAACTCGGCTTTCACCGAGTTTTCATTGGCATTGTCAGGAATCCGGAAACTGCGCACGAAGCTGCCGTAGGAACGCTCGACCCGGTGGAACTTTTTGCCTTTCTCTTCTTTCTCCATTTTTCGCTCACCCTGGATCGTGAGCATCCCGTCCTGAATGGTGACCTTGACATCCTCTTTTTTCACGCCGGGAATTTCGGCCTTGATCAGGTATGCCGCGTCCGTTTCGCTGATGTCTATTGAAGGAGACCAGTCTGCTACCGCCAACATTTCCTGGCCCGATTCGGCTCGGGCTGTTGAACGTCCGAAGATACGGTTCAAACGGTTGGAAACATCTTCCAACTCCCTGAAGGGATCCCATTTAATCAAGTTCATGATAGTTCTTCTTTGTGATGAACTGCATCAAAACAATCCTCGCGCCACAGGCAGTCAACCTGATCGCACTCGCCGTTTCTGGCGGTGGCGAAGCAGGCGAAGTTGCCTTCCTCGGTTTGAATCGCGTTAATCAGTTCGGTTTTTGAAAGGTGTCCGGCTTTGATACTGTGCGACTTGGCAATGGAACGTACATCTTCCAATTTCATGATGTTCTCCATGGTAAAGTGCAGTTACGCTTAATACATTATTTATTACATGCTCCAAACGTATGGCAATGTGTCCGGAAAACCATGCCCCGATTTCATATGCACTTCACCATTTGGAAAACCTGACGATATAGTTAATTTATTGCGCTTAGCCTCCTGAAGGGTTCCACTTAGCTGAACTCCATCTGGAATTGGCTTATTCACCTCCATATCATGATCTGCCCTAGCCATCAAAATATGATCGACCTCTTCAAGTGGGGTGAGAATTTGGCTCATGACATTTCCTTTCAAATATGAAAGCGGATTGCATCAGGCGGCAGTAGCATACACAATCTTATATTTATGATACGCGCGCAACTGGCGAATCAGTCCATGGCTCCTTTTTAAATGCCCTAGATATATTTCATCACTAGTGGCAAGATGGCCCAACATCTCGGAAACGTGGTCGCAACAGGATAGCAACAGTGCGATCAGATCCGGTTCTGCGAGAAATTCGGCATCACGCACTCTGCTCAGTACGCCCTCGAACACATATGAGAATGCAATGACATGCTTACACCCATAAAAGCTGGTCATATCGTTTATAGCCTGTGTGACGCATGGGAGGGTGCTGGCTATTGCAGTATCAGCTGGCGACCGTTGGAGGCGCAACAGCGCAACTTTCATGTCCTGTATAAGTTCAAGACTGTTATTGATGGGGTCGGTAAATGCTCTATTGCAACGCATGTCTTTTCCCTTTCGTCATCGAAAAGTCATCTTCCTCTTATCATCAGTGGACTTTGATGTCATTGCGGTTATTGAGCATTGCATCGATTTCCGCTTCAGCGGCCAACCAGTCGGCCAGTGAATCACCGCCACCAAAGCCGCGATGCTCGGCGCGAAAATAAGCCGCAACTGAGATCATTTCTTCACGGTTAATCCCATCCCCAATATCATTCTTAGGGGTGGCGGATTGCTTCGGGGTGGCGGATTGGATTTTTGCATTTGTTTTGCTAGAAATTGCAGATGTGTGTGGCATGATTGTTCTCCTAAAGGAATAGCCAATAATTATTGAAGAATCATAATCAATCTATGATGAAAAATATTGCGGGGCAGATCACAGAACCAGTAATGAGTGCCATTATGTATTCCCTATAAAACACTGGTTGTTCTTTGCTGGTTATGGGAGTGTCATGCTGGCATGATTCCATGCTGCTTTAGAATTTAAACCTCTCTCTCGGTAATAGCGGTAGTCCCTGATGAACCGTGCGAATCTGGCAAATGTGCGTAACATGATTGCTCCTTTCCATTGCTATTTTTAGATAGTTTTTTTAAACTCCAGAAACAAGATGCCCATAATAAAAGGCAATTATGATTTTGCATTGTCAGAAGGACTCACAATCAGTCTCAGGGTATGCCTCCCATCATATTCAAGACGGACAAAGCTCAATTTACTGAGGAAGGTGTCACCTTGCCGATTTTGCGTTTGGAAAAGTTTACCGCAACGACAGAGAAAATTAAGAAGCGGGTTAACTCGCCCTTCCTGAACCAGCGTAACTCCCGAGAGTTGCGGGAACAGCATGGAAACATGCTGCCAAACCAAATCGTGCCGCCGGTAGCCAAACAACCTCTCGCCGGACTCACTGCAATCGCGGATCATGCCGCGTTCGTCCATTGCCAGCGCTGGCGGCTCATACCACTCAGCGGGATGTTCATCAGTCCACTCCCGCACTACAGCGTAGGAAGGCGCATTGGTTTCGATTACAGCATTGCTTTTCTTGACCAAGTTCATTTCGCGCTCCTTGAAAAGGCTTGAGGGGATGTTAATTATGGGAAGTACAAATTACAGTAGCATTACGACTGAATAAATACGGGTGAATACATAAGTAGAAATACGTATCTTGCTGAAAATGGGAATATTCCCATTCCATCCAGAGTAGTATTCGCCGGAGAGGTGATACGTTGCGACCGGTTTCGATCCGGGTGTATGCTCCAAGTAAACGTGACCATCAAGGATGGGCGCAATCTGGCCTCAAGGTCGGGGTCGGGAGGCTTCTGCGGCTATGCGGCACTTCCGGTTCCCTTCCGATAGGTCGTTGGGCAAAGCAGGGAGAAATTCTGATGCTTCCGGAAGATAGATTGACCAGTAGCAACTCCCACCCGGGAAAGTCCAATGTCTCCCCGGCAGCGCCCACACAAGTTCCTTCGACAAACTTAGGACAGATCGCCTCGACTAGCCCGGAACAGGATTTGCATGAAAACGAGGAGAGACTCCGCGCCATCGTCAATCAGGTCGTCGTTGGCATTGTGCAGACGGATTTGGCCGGCCGCATCACGTTCACAAACGACCGTTACTGCGAGATCACCGGTTACCCGCGAGAGGAATTGCTGGGCAAGCGATGGCAGGACCTCACGCATCCGGACGACCTGCCGCACAATATCGAACACTTCGAGCGGATGGTGCGCGAAGGCAATCCATTCACATTCGAGAAACGCTATAAGCGCAAGAACGGCGAAACTGTATATGTGGACATTGGCTCCTCCCTGCTATGCAACGCTGGCGGACAGGTATTTGGTGGGATAGCCATTGCGGTAGACATCACCAAGCGCAAGCAGGCATTAGAAGCACTACGCAAGAGCGAGGAAAAATACCGGCTGTTGTTCGAAAACTCGCGCGACGCCCTGACGACGACGGCGCCTCCGTCGTGGAAGTTCACTTCAGCCAACCGGTCAACCTTGCGGATGTTCGGAGCGGCAAGCGAAGCCGAGCTCACCTGCCTCTGCCCATGGGATATCTCGCCGGAACAGCAGCCTGACGGGCTGGACTCTGCCGAAAAGGCAAAGCAGATGATAGAGACCGCAATGCGGGAAGGTTCTTATTTCTTCGAATGGACGCACAAACGGCTTGACGGCAGGACGTTTCCGGCGGAAGTACTGCTCACCCGCATGGAACAGGATGGGCAAGTCTTTACGCAGGCCACGGTGCGCGACATCACCGAACGGAAAAGGCTGGAAAAGGAAATTCTGGAACGGCGGAATGAAATGGCAAAGTTGCAAGCACTACAGATCGCCGCCCAGACCGCCACGGCCATCGCCCATGAATTGAATCAGCCGCTGATGGCCATCGCCTCATATAACGAGACCGCGCTCATACTGTTGAAAGCAAAAAAGCCCGACCTCGAGAAAGTCCGCAAAACCATCGAGGGCAGCGAACGGCAAGCCCACCGTGCCGGGGATTCAATCCGCGAACTGCTCGTATTTTTGAGCATGAAAGAGTTTTCGACCGAGGCATTTGACCTAAACAAGGAAATCCTTGACGTCCTGGACACTGCAAGGTCGGAACACGAATTGCAGTTCCAATCCGTGCTCCAACTGGAAGAAGGGCTCCCTTTGGTCTGGGCCAGCCGCAGTCACGTACATAAGGTACTGCTCAATCTGCTGCACAACGGCATCGAGGCCATGCAGGAAGTCGGCGTGCCGCTGCCTTCCATTACTGTGACTGTGCGCACGATAAAGGACGTAGGCGTTGCCCAAGTGACGATACAGGACAATGGGCCGGGCGTTAAGAAAGAGGATTTCCAGCGCCTGTTCGAACCGTTCTTTTCCACCAAGGCCAGAGGCATCGGCATGGGCCTTGCCATCAGCCGCTCGCTGATCGAGGCGAATGGCGGCCAGCTTTGGGTTGACCCGCAAGAAGGTCCCGGCGCCACTTTCCACTTTACCTTGCCCTTGGCAACATGAGCGACCATACCATGGTATACGTCGTAGATGATGACGCAGCGGTGCGGGATGCGCTCTCCATGCTGCTGGAAGCTGCCGGCTATGCCGCCGCAACATTTCCAGCTGCCTCTGATTTTCTCGACACCTGCACTCCCAGTTCTCAGGGATGCATCATTCTGGACGTGGACATGCCCGACATGGACGGACCCGCGTTGCAGGAAGAATTGATACGGCGCGGCATGCAACTGCCGGTGATCTTCCTTTCGGGGAAAGGCACCATTCCGATAACAGTGCGCACCATCAAGGCAGGCGCAATGGATTTCCTGACCAAGCCGGTGGACGGATCGGTATTGCTG
>Ga0208587_1001930_pt1 | contig 10810 bp, 6 predicted proteins | sample NGESurdeep092012_7_FD_184472 | JGI IMG/M metagenome (GOLD analysis project Ga0208587, IMG submission 184472) | Arctic peat soil microbial communities from Barrow, Alaska - NGEE Surface sample 210 deep-092012 (SPAdes) | ecosystem: Environmental > Terrestrial > Soil > Wetlands > Peat ...
CGACTGCTAGACTGTTTTTTAAATTCAAACCCTGAAAGGAGCTTTCCTCAGCCATCTGCTCAGGCTTCCTTCAGGCTCATTCTTCGATTAGAAAAGACTCGCTTTTAAGAAATCTGCCTAATACCGGCGTTTATGTATCGCTTGCGAAGCAGACTGATACTGATATTCCCGCCATTGTTGCAATAATCTTGCTACGCATTGCTCATTCGTGCCCAGGTCGACCGCGCGAATGAGAAAATCCTTTCCTTGGACAGCGCCTCCCGGCCCGGAAGTCGAAAGACGAACATTGCGGTCAGGTAGATCGCTCCGATACATATGCTTACCGCTGCTATGCGAGGAATCAAGAGAGCAGGACTGATCAAATTTCGGACCGTGTAAGCGACAAGTCCGGCAGCAATCGTAACTCCCGTTACCTTAAACAAATCGATGTATAGTGCGAGATCCGCCAATCTCGCGTCTACCACCCGCGCAGCCTTCCAGCCTATCAGTATTCGCTCAATGACCTGGGCTGCAACGGCGGCTATGGCGGCTCCCATCATTCCGAAATGGCGGACAACGGGAAAGAGAACGCAAAAAAGAACGGCGAAGAAGACGATCCGTGTCCCTAATACAAAGTTGCGCAACTCCTTATATGCGCGAACGATGGGATCTAAGAGAAACACCCCCATCGGCAGTAGCAGAATGCTTATCTGGAATATGCTGGCGCTCTTTTCATAAGTCCTGGTATAAAGCAGAACAATGAGATCGTGCCCCGCAACCAAAAGAAGCATGAATAGCGGAAAGTAGATAGCCGCAAGGCGATTGGTGGCTGCTGCGGTAACGTAGCGGATGTCTGCCTTACGGTCCTCCTGCTGGAGGCTGCTGATCCTCACGATCATTACCGATGCAACGGATTCCAAGATCAAGGTAATCAGGGGAACATCCAGCCAACCGATAGCGTAGATGGCATAATCGCGGGGCCCTAAAGAAGCGCTAACAAAATAGTTGTCGAGATCTTTCTGGATGACCCACAGAAATCCGAACGCACCATAAGGCAGCGCATAGGCAAGCTGCTCCTTGAAGAATGGCCAGTCAAAGTGCGCCCAGAAACGTGGAAATCTCCCGTGCAGATACCAGAAAAGCACCGCGATCGAAAACAACTGATTCAGGATAGCTGCGACAATCAGGCTCTTGACAGACCGGAACAGAAGGACCGCCGCCGCCAGCGTGATCGCTCTCACCAACTGAGTGCCGACGATAAAGATGGTTGAGTAACGGACATCCTGCAGTGCGGTAGGTATCTGTTGAACGAGGCTTGAAGTCAATGTGAACAAAACCAGGACGCCGAGCAAGATCGCGAGGGGGCCAAGAGCGCTGGTGCGAAACAGCGATTTAAGGACCTGCGGGTAAAACGCCAGGATGATAAGTGGAATCCATCCCGCAAGAAAGTTGTAAACCAATATGTTAAGCGCGATTTGTCCGCCACGTTCAGGATATCGAGGCATGAAATAGAAGGCACTCATGCCGACTCCAAAAGTGGCCACATTGGTGGCCGTCCCCACGAACAGAAATGCTTCTTTATAGACGCCGTACTCGGCTTGGGCCATCAGACGAACCAGGAGTATCGGCAACCCGACATTGAGGAGCACGGCGATGAACTTGGACGCCGTCAGCCAGAATGCCTGAACGGCAAGCCCTGGTGGTTGCTTGATAGGCGCGGCCGTCATCGCTCGGATCTCTTTCCTTTTATCGAATCTCAAGCAGCGCGGCGCGGTGACAATCGCCTTGCGATTTGTCGCGACGGCACGGGTTAAGAAGTAAAACGCGTGACAACAGGCGATCGCAGATTCTGAACGGAAACTGCCATTAGTTGCCGGCGGAGGAAAATATCGAAAGCTCGGGACCGGAATTCCGGTCGCGCACGGCCGTCAGCACTTTCTCAAATTCCGCTGCGACCACGTCCCAGGAAAAGCGCGCCTTGACTAATTCCAGGCCTTCCGACGCCGCCCGCGCCCGCTCCCGCGTGTCCTGCAACAATGCAATGCACTGCTCCGCGAATGCGGACGGGGTATCGGCGAGCCGGATGTTGGCCGGATGGCTCACCTCCAAACCCTCGGCCCCAATGCTGGTCGACACGGTGGCCGTGCCAGCGGCCATGGACTCATAAATCTTTAAACGCGTCCCGCCCCCGATTCGCAGTGGCACGATGGAAACTTTGGATCCCCACAACCACGGGCGTACGTCCGCAACCGTGCCGGTGACTCGGATTCTGGGATCGCGCTCGGCGAACGCCAAGGTTGCTGCCGATGGCGCCCGGCCTACGATCGCCAGCGAGCACTCCGGCAGCCGTCGACGAATCAGCGGTAGTATTTCGCGGACAAAATATTTAACTCCATCGATGTTTGGTAACCAGTCCATGGATCCTAGGAATACCAGGTCCGCTTGGGGCGGCGCTAGTTCAGGACGGCGAAAATAATCGATGTCTACACCGGTGGGTATACAGGAGACTCGGGTAACGCCGAACCGGTCCCGCATAAGCGCCGCGTCCTGCGGAGAAACGGCAATCACCTCCGCAGCCGCCAGGCACATGCGCTTTTCCCACCGAAACATACGCTGCGCCTGAAGCTTGAAATATAGCTTCCGCACTGGATCGGGTGCGTTTTCGGAATGACGGCGCCAAATCACGGTCTCAACGTTGTGCTGGAACAATACACAATCCTTGAGGCTCGGGAAACTGGGAGCGGGGGAGAGAAAGTCGCAAATCACGTGATCGAACTGAGTCGCTTTTAGCGTCATGGCGATCTGGCTGCGCAACGCTTCCGACCGATAGCGATCGAGAGCGAGTGGCATCGACGAGAAGAGATTGCCGGCTAACTGGAGCGCGAAGGCGAGCGACGCTCGTGGCGGAATATTCCGCCGGACCGGATATGCATGGGTGGAGTACTCGTGGGCCCGCTGCGTGCCTTCAGGCTGATCGGGGTTGTCGTACGCTATGTAATGAACTTCATGGCGGGCGTGAAGCCGCTTCAGGATCTCCAGAGTCCGGATCTGTCCGCCCCGGGTGGTAGGGTGGAGAAAGTCACACTTGACCCAGAGGATCTTCATGCTATTTGCGCCGCGCGGGCCGATAGCGGCATGAGGCCATCCCAAAATTGCTCGCGCCGGCCCGTCAGGTACATGTCTCCCCAGACCTGCAAGTTCAGAAGGCGCCAGATTCGATCGGTGGCGTCGTGAACGCCCCGATCATGCTTTTCCAGGAGGTCGTCCAGATAGTCCTGGTTTACGTACGCGGCGAGAATGCCGTCGGGATCCCGCAGATAGTCCACGAGGGGCCGGGCGCGATCCTGCCGGAGCCAGGTGCCGATTGGCGTCGGAAAGCCTAGCTTCTTGCGGTAGATGATGCTCTCTGGAAGCAGGTCTTCGACGGCCTTTTTCAGGATGTATTTCGCCTCCCCGCCACGGTGCTTCATATGCGGCGGGACGGATGCCGCGAACTCTACAAAATGATGATCGAGGAAGGGCACTCGACTCTCGATCGAACACGCCATGCTCATCTGGTCCTGTTTCATCAAGAGCTCGACCAGGTAAGTTTTCTGATCGGCGTAAAGCAGACGACTCAACGTCTGCGAACGCTTGGCCAATTCCCAATATTTCAAAAAGGACGCGTATGGGTCATTGTCAAAATGTATTGTCAAAAGCCGCTTCTGCTCGTCTGCACCGAACGCACAGTAGAAATTGTCCAGGTACAGCGACTCGATGTTTGCGGCCCTCCCCAGCACGGTGTGCCCGAGCTTGCGGCGGAGAGAAGCGGACAACCCTGGCTGGTTCGAAAGCATGTTCCGAATGCCGGTCCGGATACCCTCGGGGACGCCGCGATAGGCATTCATCCATTGTTGATTGAGCTGGTAAAAGCGGTACCGCGCATACCCGCCGAACAGTTCGTCACTGCCCTCTCCCGTGAGGACGACCTTCACCTGTTCCGCGGCCAAACGCGCTACGAAAAACAGGGAAACGCTCGAAGGCCAGCTAATCGGTTCGTCTTCGTGCCAGACCAATTTGGGTAGAGCGTTGAAGAAGTCGTCCATCGTGACCAGGACCTCATGATGTTCAGTCCCAATCCGCTCGGCTACCGTGCGCGCATAGGGTAGCTCACTAAAATCGGACTCGCTATACCCTACGGCGAACGTCTTTACCGGCCCCGTGGTCAGGCGCTTCATGAGAGCCGCGATGGCGCTCGAATCGACCCCGCCACTGAGGAACATGCCAAGCGGCACGTCGCTCATGAGCCGCGTGCGCACAGCGTCTTCCAGCCGCTCTCTACACTCGGCAATCCACTCTTTGTCGGTGCGGCTTTCGAACTCCACCGGGCAGGGAGAATCCCAATAGGGTCTGATTTCCAGTGACGGCTTGCTTCCGCAGGTGAGAGTGAGGGTGTGCCCTGGCATGAGCTTCCGTATGCCGGCAAACAGTGTCTCCTCACCGCCGTTGTACCCGAATGCGAGATACTCGGGGAGCAACTTTTCGTTGGCCAGTGCGCAGATATCAGGATGCTCGAACAAGGCCTTGATCTCAGAGGCGAAGGCAAACAGACGACCATTCCAGAAATAATAGAACGGCTTGATGCCCAGGCGATCACGAGCGCAGAAGAGTCGTTTGCGGGACTGGTCCCAGATGGCAAAGGCAAACATGCCGCGAAACCGGTCAACGCATTGGTCCCCGTACTGCTCGTAGGCATGCAGCACGGTCTCCGTGTCGGAACGGCTCTTATACCGGTGGCCAGCGCGTTCCAGCTCTGGGCGGAGGTCGGCGTGATTGAAGACCTCGCCGTTATAGGTGATCCAGAGGCTCCCATCCTCATTCGTCATCGGCTGTGCGCCACTTGCGAGATCGATGATACTTAGGCGCCGATGACCGAGGGCAGCCTCCCCACTGACATACAAGCCGTTCGCATCCGGCCCGCGGTGCGCAATGCAGTTCGTCATTCTGCGGACCCATTGCTCCTCCGCAGGGCGCCCGTCCGGGATGACGATTCCGGCGATTCCACACATAGGACTAGGGACGACCGCTCCAGGCGGGTTCGAAGGCGGGTTCCGGCAGCGTGGAGAGAGCAGGCTCATCGGAGCTTATCACTTTGGGACGAGAACGCTGGGTTTGTGCAATGAAGCCCAACGCGGTGACCAACCCCGCCAGAATCGGTATGTTGGTGTTGTAGGAAAGGCTGTCAAAAGCCGCCACCGTCATCAGCGTGACCAGTGCGGCGCGGACCGTCTCCGCCATCACTCGCAACTCCCCTGAGGTTGTCTTTCTCCGAATCATTGCTGTCAGCGTCTTCCAGCACTGGTACAGGAATGCCAAATAGATCACCAACCCGGGGATACCCATCTCGCTGGACAGCTCAGTATAGGTATTGTGAGTGACGTGCCATTGTCCCTTAAGCTCTCCCCTGGATATCGCGAGACTGTTTTGCGCGACTGGAAAGTTGCCTGGGCCAACTCCGGAAAACGGATGTAGTATGGTCAGCCAGATGCTGTCCTTGAGGGTCACCAGTCGAGCTTCGGCCGAGCCAGCCGCTTCCATCGTGTTGTTGGTCGAAGTCTGATTCGTATGGTCATTGCGGCTCGAAAACAGCGTGACATAACGGTCGCGCAAGCCAGAAGGCACAACCAACACGAGCAAAACAAACAAAATGGGCACAGCCATCACTAGCTTCGCGCGAACGGCCTTTGATGCTCGAAAGAAGGCATAGAGGACCAGCACGCCAGCCCCCAACAGACACCCCCTAGACCCGGTCTTTGCCAAGGCGATCAGCACGGAACCAGCGAGTACGACGGCCGCTGCCTTCCTCACGCCACGTCCTTGCAAGAACATAAATGCAAGAAATGGCAGTCCCACAAGCAAGGCGAAACCAAACTCGTTCGCGTTTTCGTAGCGGCCTCCAGCTAAGCCCAAACGCCCAGTTCTGTCATACTGGTGCAACACCAACGCGAGAGAACCAAGGAAACCGACAGAATAGGCAATTGTGTGAAATGCTTTCTTACTTTGGGCAGCAGTCGAGATCAGGCCCGCTGTGAGGATATAGGCCAGAAATGACTTGGACCATATATCCACAAAAGTTCCGAAGCTGCCGCCGCGCCAAATGGCCATCGGAATGCAAAGTATGAACCAAACCGTAAAGAGCGTTAGAAGCTTGCCGACCGGACTCAGTATCACTTGCATAAACCGGCCTGTAACGAAAACGGCGATTAGTCCCAAGCCCCCGATAACTACGACAGGGTGCGTCGCCCGAAGGAAACCTACGAGCTCGGGGGTGCCCGTGAAAACGGCGAAGAGAAAGGCTACGAGTATCGGGAAGACTATGTTCAGGAGAGGACTGATTCGCTGCTGCCGGACTGGACTCACCTAGTTGGCTCCGGAAAAGGGTTGCGGCGCTGCCCCGAGGGCAGAGCTGACAGAAAAATCGTACCAGTACGCACTTGTTGGCGTAGTTTATCATAATTTTTCTTGGAAGCGCGGATCAGGCACCGAGCAGCGTCTCCGGCGCTGCTGGTATGAAACGTAGGTATCTGACACGGAAGCCCGAAACGTTCCGGGCTTCCCGACGAGGCATCCGCCGATATGGGGAGCCCACTCTCTTTCGAATTCCGGCACACAGTTGAGAACAGTGCGATGAATTTTTGGCGAAAAGGGAAATTGGCAATTGCAAGAACTCTGAGGTTGGATGTAACTCATCCCCAAGTTCATTACGCGCGCTTTCTGGTCGAGCGTCTGGCCGGTGTCTCGAGGTGGCTGGATGTGGGATGTGGCCGGCAAGTAGTGCCTCCAGACAAAATGTCCCTCGAGGAACAAAAGGCCTGCTTCGGCAAAGTTCCATTCTTAGTTGGCATCGACGTGGATCAAGCGATTCTGCAGCACCCTCTCCTAAAGGCCCGAGTCATCGGCCTCTGCGGCGCCCTCCCATTTGCGGCAGACAGTTTCGATTTGGTCACAGCGAACATGGTGGTTGAACATATTCAAGATCCCTCCACATTCCTAGCGGATATCTACCGAGTGTTACGTCCATCCGGTCGTTTTGTCTTCCATACACCGAACTCTCTTTATTATCTGGTACGCATGGCCCGCGTCACTCCCGAATTCCTCAAGCGCAAGCTCGTATGGATCCTCGAACGGCGACGCGACGAGGACATATTCAAGACGTATTACGCCCTGAATACACCGCGAAGAGTTGCGCACTTGGCCAAAGCTGTCGGGTTCGAGGTCGAGACATTACGGGTTGAGGGAGGGGATGGGTCCTTTGGTGGATTGGGCCCTCTCGGATGGGCCGAGTGCCTCCTTTTGAAGGCTCTCGCCGTTGTTCAACATGGGCAGTTCAACTCGAACCTGATTGTCAGTTTGCGTAAGCCGTGCCACGCTCAAACCCCCACGTTGCGCAAGGCGGCATCATCAGGACGTGGCCTCGTGAACTACCCTCCGGCAGCTACTCCCCATCGTATGAAACTCGCCTATCTCCTAAGTGAGTACCCGACCCTCGGGCACACATATTTGTTGCGAGAAGTGCGAGGGCTCCGCGCCCTGGGATGGGAGATTCAAACCATCTCGATCCGTCGCCCCGATGGCCGGGTTTCAGAGTTCTCGGCGATTGAGCGCGACGGGTGGACTGCCACGTCGTATGTCCTTGGCAGCAGCCCGCTGGAATTCCTGAGGGCCCATGCCCTGACGTTTACGACCCGGCCGCTGCGATATCTTCACGGGCTGGTGACCGCCTGGAGATTCGGGCGTTGTCAGCCACGGCTGACTGCGCTTGCAACGGCATACTTTGCCGAGGCGGTGCTGGCTGGACATCGCCTGCAAAAAGCTGGCATAGCGCATGTCCATTCTCATTTCTCTTCCACGGTTGCCTTGATTCTTGCTCGCGTCTTTGACGTGAGTGTGTCCATGACGTTTCATGGCCCGGCTGAGTTCGTCGATCCGGAAGGATTCCGGCTCCGGGAGAAGGTCAGCGCCGCGCGATTTGTAACCGGTATCAGCTATTTCGGGAGGAGCCAAATCATGCTCTGGTCGTCTCCCTGTCACTGGCACAAGATCGAGGTGACACCGCTCGGAGTTGACGTCACTGGTTGGCAACCCGCCACCTTCCGCGCACGGCCTGCGCCGTTTGAATTGATTTCAGTTGGGCGGCTGGCGGCGGTAAAGGGCTACCCGCTCTTGATTGATGCCCTCGCATTCTTAGTCGCTCAGCGAAGAGACGTTCGTTTGACATTAGTCGGCGATGGACCCGAGCGTGCTGAACTGGAAGAGCACGCACGCCGATGCGGAGTCGCTGATCGAGTCATCTTCACGGGATGGCGAAGTCAGAACGAATTGCGGGAGCTCTATCGGACAAGTGATCTCTGCGTACTTTCCAGCTTCGCGGAAGGGGTTCCGGTGGTCTTAATGGAAGCCATGGGCTTAGGAGTCCCCTGCGTTGCACCTCGTATCACCGGAATTCCTGAGCTGGTTCGCGATGGCATAGATGGACTCCTGTTCACATCGTCCGATAGCCAAGAACTCGCATGTGCGATCGGCCGTCTTATGGACGACCCAGAGCTGCGCCGCCAGATGGCCAAGTCGTGCCGCGAGCGAATCGCCGAAAAATACGACCTCCACAGGAACATTCTCCATCTGTCGGAGATCTTCAGCCGACACCTATTGCAGGATAGGGTGGGTTCCTCCGGTCCGCATTGAGCACCGACTCATAAATCCGTTGCATCGCCGACGCAGCTTTGGCAAAGGTAAACTGGGTCAAGATCGTCTCGGACGCAGCCGCCGCGAGCCGTTTTCGAAGCGGCTCATCGGTTAACAGCGCTTGCAGATGAGACGCTAACCCGGGGACATCATCCACCCGAAATAACAGTCCATTTCGCCCTTCGTCCACGAGCTCCGGGTTGCCCCCTACACGAGATGCAATAGGACAACAAGCACAGGCCATGGCCTCCATTAAGGAGTTCGAAAGTGCCTCGTACCGGGAAGGAAGCACAAAAACATCTATACGGTTGAGCCATTTTGCGACCTCTGTCGTGGCGGGTTCAAAGTGACAATCTTCTTCGACCCCGAGTTGTGCACACAGCACTCGCAGACTCGCTTCCTCGGGACCGCTTCCAACGATCAAGAGCGTCGCGCCCAGATCACGTACGGCTGCGAAGGCCCTTATCAGGGTATCCACTCCCTTTTCAGGGCGAAGCGAACATACCGTGCCGATCACCAAGCGCCCGCCTGACGGAGAAGTGCTTACTTCGCGCCTATAGCGATCTGAGTCCACGCCGTTGTAGCACAAACGCACCTTGTGCTCGACTACGTGCTCTTCCTCGATTAGATAGCGCCTCATGGCCTCGCAATTCACCACGACAGCATCAGCAATTCGATCTGTAATGCGCAACAACCGTCTGATGTGACGCCCCGTTAGGACGCGATGACCGCGCTGGCTCGAAATGACAGCCGGCGTACCGGCGATTCGCGCGAGCGGCACGGCAAAAATGTTAAGCGGTGCGTCAAATGAGTGGACGATCTGAATGTGATTGTCGCGGATATACCGGACCAGCTGCGATGCAGCTTTGAGTATGGCCACTGATTTGAACGAGTAAACGGGGAGGTGCAGGATTGGCACTTCAGCCATTTCCAGATCCCTTCTCCGCAACCCGTCCGGACGGAAACAGCCCACATGAGGAATAAAACGGTCGCGCCGCAAGAACCGCGCAGTCTCAACCAGTTGCCGCTCCGTACCCCCTATTCCCAGCTCCCGGACCATGAGCAGAACAGGGATTCGTTTTGGGCATTCGCGACTCATTACCCTCCTACCCCTCCATAAGTGCGTGTAACCTCTTCGCAAGACTCACGCCGAACGCAGTCTGACCTAGCTATACGGCAGGGCTCTCGCAGAGACGCTCAAAAACGTGTCTCAAGTTAGGCTTACCGCCCCAGTATATCGAATGGATCCTCTGAAACTCTCGGCCAAATCGCTCATTACCAAAGTCACCCGACCCACTCCTTAAGAAAGAAATGACGCTGATTATAGTGCTGCCTGTTTCGGCGGGTGCGAAATGCCCGAACCGAGAGAGTTGTTCGCGGTCGAGCGACCAAAGTAACCTCTCGGTTTAGGTTACTTTCGTGCAGCGACTGGCGCTTTTATGCTTCACGGCAGTGGCCCGTCGGGGGTATTTCTTTGACATGGGTGTGTTGCGGAACGTTGTTTGGCGTTTCGAACCCGATAGACCCGCCAAATGCCATCCCAACGCCAGAGTCGCATTGTCTCCCTGGCAGCGCCCGGTTTTGATTCCTGGAGGATATTAAATGAGAATTCAAAGCAACAGCTCACGCTGTTGGTTGCCCGCCTTGGCCTGGCAGAAACCAATAGTTTCAACCCTCTGCATCGTCATCGCGGCGATGTTCACCTTGGTAGCTATCGCTCAGGAGCCCAACCCGGCCCCGCCTCAAGTCTACATCGATACAACTTGGAATCCGCCGACCCAGGGTGGCATATGGACGGTCAACTCCAGTTCGACCTTTCAGCTCGCACTCAACATGGCGCAACCGGGCGACACCATCGTCTTGAACAATAGATCGGTTTATTCCGGCAACTTTACTCTGCCCGCAAAAGCTAATCCTAACAATCAGTGGATTTATGTTGAAAGCTCCGCCCTGGCTAATCTTCCGCCTCCCGGCACCAGAGTCAGTCCAGCCGACGAACCCAACATGGCCCAGATTGTCACGCCGAACGGCAGTCCGGCGTTGAATCCGCTGCCCGGAGCCAACCATTATCGTCTCGTTGGCCTGGAAGTCACCACCGCCTCCAATCAAG
>Ga0208587_1001935_pt1 | contig 10786 bp, 8 predicted proteins | sample NGESurdeep092012_7_FD_184472 | JGI IMG/M metagenome (GOLD analysis project Ga0208587, IMG submission 184472) | Arctic peat soil microbial communities from Barrow, Alaska - NGEE Surface sample 210 deep-092012 (SPAdes) | ecosystem: Environmental > Terrestrial > Soil > Wetlands > Peat ...
TCGCATTCAGAGTCTGTTACGCCGCCGCGAATGGAGCCGTACGCTGGTCGCGGACCCGCCGAACCAGTCGCGCGTGGCCGAGTCGGACTCTGCATATTCGTTGCGCGAGTTTGATGTTTATTCGTTTGCGGACAAGCAGGTTGATTTTGGCACGCTTGAGTTGCGCGCCCACGGCAAAATTTTCCGTCTGACGCTGATGGAAGCCGAACTTTTACGCCACCTCATCGCAAGCAATGGCAAGGTGGTTTCACGAAAGCAGATCCTGGAAGAGGTTTGGCGGCTGCACGAAGACACAGACACTCGCGCCATCGACAACTTTGTCGTAAGGTTGCGCAAATATATTGAGAAGGACCCCGCTAAACCAGAGCACCTGCTGACGGTGCGCGGCATCGGCTACCGCTTTCTGCCTGCACCCTCTACGGCGGGTCCCACTGCGAGGGATTGAGACCAAAGGCCCCGTCCTGAAGCTCACGGCAGGTGCTTAACGTGCCCTCGCCAGGACCAAGGTCACGTCATCGGGCTGCTCGTTACCACCGATCCAGTCCGCCACCGCTCCCGTTACCACGTCGCTGATGCGCGACAGCGGCTGATCGCGATGGAGGTGAATCAATTCAACCAGGCGCTCTTCGCCGAATTCGTCGCCGCTATCGGCGCGGGCTTCGGTGACGCCGTCGGAATAGAGCAGCAGCGTGTCGCCCGGGTTCAGGGTGGTCGCAGCTTCGGTACAACTCCAGTGTTCGAAGGCGCCCAGCATGGTGGCGGTGGAGTCGAGGATTTCGATTTCACCGGTGGCGCGCAGCAACAGCGGCGGACAGTGCGCGCAGTTCACGTAGCGGACCTGGCGCGTGGCATCGTCGTAGATGGCGAAGACGAGCGTGGCGAAACGTTCGGCGTCGGTGGAATCGAAGAAGTGGCGGTTGACGGTGGCCAGCACCTCGGCGGGACGCAGCAAGGCGTGCGGCGGCTGGCTGCGGAAGCAGGCTTGCAGATTCGCCATGAGCAGCGCGGCGGGGACGCCTTTGCCGGAAACGTCGCCGAGCACGAAGCCGATGCTGCGGCCGGGCATTTCGAGGAAGTCGTAATAGTCGCCGCCGACTTCGCGCACGGGCATGCAGTGGCCGGCGTAGTCGAGCGATTCCAGGCGGCGCAGTTTGCGCGGGAAGAGCTTCTGCTGGACGTTGGCGGATCTCTCCAGTTCGCTCTTGCGGCGGCGCGTGGGCTCGGCCTGTTTGCGGATGGTGGCCAGGAGGCGGTTGTTGTCCCACGGCTTCTGCACGCAATCGCAGGCGCCGCGGCGCATGGCTTCCACGGCGAGATCGACATTGCCCCACGCGGTCATGACGACGACGGGCACGGTGTTGCCCTGGGCCTCCAGGCTGGCCAGCAGGTCCATGCCTTCCTGGCCGCAAGTGGTGTCGCGGGTGTAATTGAGGTCGGTGAGGATCAGGTCGAAAGGGCCGCGGGAGCGGACGGTGTCGAGCAGTCGCTGGGGTGAATCGGCGGTGACGGCCTGCCACCCCTGGCCCTTGAGGAGGAGGCGCAGGGCTTCGAGAACGTCGGGCTGATCGTCGCAGACGAGTACGCGGTAGCGTTTGGGTTCAGAAACCATCGGTCATCCACATGATAACCGACAGCGCACGTTACATGCCGCGCGGAACGGGTTGTGATCACAGGGGGGTGGGCGAAAAGGCGGTGTTCGGATATGGGACTGCCCGTTCGGGACTGGGCGATCGGCGCCCATCGGCCTGAGCATATGCTATTCGCGTGCCAAGACCCTCTCCGGCGAGTGCTGCAAGCCCAGTGACGGAACGGGACTTACAAGGACTAATTCCGAACCGGGGACGTCGGCTACTCAAGCAGCCGCGCGAAGTAGAGGGCCGACCGCCAGGTCCTCGTCAATCAAGGGCCAGTGGATACCATAACCGGAAGGCGAGAGTTCCGCTCGATTTCGTTCTACCAGGGATGCGTGGGCAAGCCGGTCGGAACACTTTTCCCAAGGAATCGACACAGACCCGGTGTCCATAATCACAATGAGCGCCTCGGGCGTCGTCTCGATTGCCTTTGCCAAAACCGGCTTCGTTTTACTTTGCACGATCCCCTCCGAACTGCTCTCGCCAAGCCACCACGATCTGATCGAAATGCTCAAAGATTATCTGCCGCACCTCGCGTCGCAAACGCGGCGTGCAGTTGTACTCAAAATCCTCGACGATATCGAAACGGTCCGGTTGCAGCCAATACTTGCAATCCGCATCTCCCTTCACCGCATGCACGTGCATCGGCTCATTGCCCTCGTTCGAATAGAAATGAAACCGCCAGCCCTGCACATAGAGAATCGTGGGCATCAGATCGCAATTCCATTATAGGGAGTTCAGGGGATTGCCACCACCTTCAACTTTCTTTTCCCCCTCATTTCAATCACTTCCAGACCCGAAAATCGGAATCCCATCCTTCCCAATGCTATCGCTCGAATAGTAGAGATGCGCACTCCACCCAAATCCCGCGGCCCATCCGGCTTCGACGCCATCCTATATATCGCCCAACGCGGCATCCCAGTGACCTCGGCCGCCGGCCGTGATTGCGCCATCGACATCCGGTTCCGCCACCTCCCTGAAGGCCTCCGGATGATCGGCCGGTTGGCGTCACAAAATTTCCCAGCCGCCCCGCAACCCGGTGCAACAAAGGAGCTTACTCCCACCCAAGAAATGCACCCAGCTTTTGGATTTTGCGTCACAACGTCCCCACTTGTGGGGCCGGTTCCCTACCGGCGCCACTGGCGAAATCGCCAACCCTCCTCATCGCGTTTCCCCACGGCGGAGCCTTCCGCCGCGCTACTTGGTACCATGAGAGTTACCCCTAAAATGGATCCGCAAAACGTAGTGCTGAAGCAGACCATCAATCTGCCAACGACGGCTTTCTCCATGAAGGCCAACCTGCCGCAGGCCGAGCCCAAGATGCTGGCGCGGTGGGAAGAGGAGAAGCTGTATCACAAGATTCGCGCGTCGCGCGCCGGCCGGCCGGTGTACGTGCTGCACGACGGGCCCCCGTACGCCAACGGGCGCATCCACATGGGGACGGCGTTCAATAAGATCCTCAAGGATTTCGTGGTGAAATCGAAGACCATGGCGGGCTTCGATTCGCCCTACGTGCCGGGCTGGGATTGCCACGGCCTGCCGATCGAAATCAAAGTCGATAGCGAACTCGGCTCCAAGAAGGCGCGGATGACGGCGGTCGAGATCCGCCGCGCGTGCCGCAAGTACGCGGAGAAGTACGTCGATATCCAGCGGCAGGATTTCAAGCGGCTGGGTGTGCTGGGGCGCTGGGAAGATCCGTATCTCACGATGAGCGCGAAGTATCAGAGTGTGATCGCCGGCGCGTTCGTCGATTTCCTGGATCGCGGCTACGTGTACAAGGGCCTGAAGCCGGTGCACTGGTGCATCCAGGACCGCACGGCGCTGGCCGAAGCGGAGGTGGAGTATGCGGACCACACCAGCCCTTCGATCTGGGTGCGGTTTGCGCTGGTCTCTGGCGCCGAGGCGATCGACCCGACGCTCGCCGGCCGCAAGGTATACGGGCTGATCTGGACCACCACGCCGTGGACCATCCCGGCGAACATGGCGATCGCCTACAACCCGCGCTACGAGTACGCGGCGGTGGATGTGGCGGGCGCGGTGTATCTGGTAGCGGCGGACCTGGTGAAGGTGACGGCGGAAAAACTGGGCTGGCGCGAGCGCCGGACCATCGCCACGTTCCCCGGCGCGCGCATTGAAGGCGCGGTGTTCCGCCATCCGCTCGTGGAGCGGGATTCGCTGGGCATTCTGGCCGACCACGTGACGCTGGAACAGGGCACCGGAGCGGTCCACACCGCGCCGGGACACGGACAGGAAGACTACACCATCGGGCAGAAGTATGGCATCGCGACGTTTTGCCCGGTGGATGCGGCGGGGCGATTTTTCCGCGCGGAAGGCGCGCCGGGATATCTACCGGACGAGCTGATCGGCAAGACGGTTTGGGAAGGCAACCCGATCGTGCTGGAACTTTTGCAGGCAGCAGGCGCGCTCATGGGCATGGAGAAACTGGCGCACTCCTACCCGCACTGCTGGCGCTGCCACCACCCGGTGATCTTCCGCGCCACCGAGCAGTGGTTCATCGGCATGGACTTGAACCATTTCCGCCAGGACGCGCTCGCCGCCATCAAGCAAGTCAAGTGGATGCCGGAGTGGGGGCAGGAGCGCATCTCCAACATGATCGCGGTGCGGCCCGACTGGTGCATCTCGCGGCAGCGTGTGTGGGGCGTGCCGATCATCGTGTTCTACTGCGAGGGCTGCCGCGAGGCGGTGACGGACCGCAAGATTCTGGACGGCATCGTGGGGCTCTTTGCCGAACACACGGCGGACATCTGGTACGAACGCACGGCGGCGGAACTGCTGCCGGCCGGGCACGCGTGCGCCAAGTGCGGCGGCACGGAATTCGCCAAGGAGACGGACATTCTGGACGTGTGGTTCGATTCGGGATCGAGCCACCTGGCGGTGCTCAACGAGAGCTTCGGATTGCCGTGGCCGGCCGATGTATATCTGGAGGGCGGCGATCAGTATCGCGGCTGGTTCCACAGTTCGCTGCTGGTGGGCACGGCCTTGCGGGGTAGCGCGCCCTACCGGGAGTGCCTGCTCAACGGCTGGGTGCTGGACGGCGAAGGCAAGGCGATGCACAAATCGCTGGGCAACGCGGTGGATCCGGAGACCATCATCAAGGATCACGGCGCGGACATTCTGCGGCTGTGGACGGCGTCGGTGGAATTCAACGAAGACGTGCGCATGTCGGCGACCATTCTGACGCGCCTGGTGGATGCCTACCGCAAGCTGCGCAACACGTTCCGCTACATGCTGGGCAACCTGGCGGACTTCGACGCGGCGAGCGATGCGGTGCCGGCGGGCGAGATGGCGGAGTTGGACCAGTGGATGCTGCTGCGCGCCGAGGACCTGGTGGCGCGCTGCCGCGCCTGGTACGACAACTTCGAGTTCCACAAGGTCTATCACGCGGTCTACGCCTTCTGCACGGTGGACCTGAGCGCGGTGTACTTCGATGTGCTGAAGGACCGGCTCTACACATCGGCGCCGAAATCGCCAGGAAGGCGCAGCGCGCAAACCGCGCTGTACCGGCTGCTGGACGCGTTCGTGCGATTGCTAGCGCCGCTGATGAGCTTCACCGCCGAAGAGGTGTGGGGACACATGGGACGCACCGAGAGCGTCCACCTGGCGTACTTCCCGGAGCCCGCCGACATCGCGGCCGGGCTGGACGATGCCGCGCGGAACCGCACGGCCAACTGGGACCGTCTCATGCAGGTGAGGGATGTCGTACTGAAGCATTTGGATACGGCGCGCAACGAGAAATTGATCGGGGCTCCGCTGGAAGCGCGCGTGCGGCTCTCCGCCAATGGCGAACGGTACACGCTGCTGGAGCAGTACGCGGCACAACTGCCCGCGCTGTTCATCGTGTCGCAGGTGGAAGTGGAGCGGGCGGAAGGGGACGACCTCGGCGTGAAAGTGGAGCGCGCGGCGGGAGACAAATGCGAGCGCTGCTGGAAGTACACGACGGATGTCGGAAGAGACGCGAGTTTCCCGACCATCTGCCTGCCGTGTGCCGGGGCGGTCCACGAGATTCTCCATGGGTAAGATGCGGGTGAAGGCGTACGGAATGGCGGCGGGAGTGTTGGCGCTCGACCGCCTCAGCAAGTGGCTCGTCGAGAGCAACGTCTCGGCGCTGGACACGGTGCGGGTGATCCCGGGGCTGTTCAACATCGTGCACTCGGAGAATCGCGGGATGGCGTTCGGTATCCTGAACGATTCCACTTACGAATGGCGCACCACGCTATTGATCGTGCTGTCGGCGGCGGCGGTGGTGTTTGTGGCGGCCATGCTGTGGAGCGCGCAGCGGCTGGACCGCTATTCCTTCTGGGGTCTCACGCTGATTCTGGGCGGGGCGGCGGGCAACGTGTTGGATCGCGCGGTGTGGGGACGGGTGACGGATTTTCTGGACTTCTACATCGGCGAGCATCACTGGCACACGTTCAACGTGGCGGATTCGGCGATCGTGATTGGCAGCGGGCTGCTGCTGATCGATCTGTTACGGCCGAAAAGGCAGGCGCCAAATGTACCCTGAAATCTTCGGTCTCTCATTCCTGCACACCTATGGCGTGCTGGTGGCGGTGGCGTTTCTGAGCGCGCTCTGGCTGGCCGGGCGTCTTTCGCGGCAGGCGGGTCTGGATGCCGACGCCGTCACCAACCTGGGCATCTACTGCGCGCTGGCGGCGATCGGCGGCGCCAAGCTGATGATGTTTCTGATCGATATCCCGTACTACACGCAGCACCCGGGCGAGATCTTTTCCCTCGGCACGCTACAGGCGGGCGGCGTGTTTTACGGCGGGCTGATCGCGGCGCTGGCGGTGGCGGTCTGGTACATGCGGAAGACCAGGCTTCCGGGCTGGAAGACCGCCGACGTTTTCGCGCCGGCGATCGCGCTGGGCCACGGCATCGGCCGCCTCGGCTGCTTTTCGGCGGGCTGCTGTTGGGGTGTGGAGTGCCACCGTCCGTGGGCGGTGACGTTTACCAGTCCGGTGGCGCACGATCTGGTGGGTGTGCCGCTCCATCTCCCGATACATCCAACACAGCTCTACGAAGCCTTTGCGGAGTTCGCCATCTTCGCCTTCCTCTACTGGCGGAGCCGGAAACCGCACGGCGATGGAGGAATTATCGGGGCGTACCTCATGCTCTACTCGACGGCGCGGTTCACGGTGGAGTTCTTCCGGGTACACGAGCAGGGGAATGTGCTGGGCGGGGCGTTGGATGCGTCGCAGTGGATCTCCGCGGGCCTGTTTCTGCTGGGCGCAGCTTGCCTCTGGCGGCAGCGGCGTAACACCGCGCAGACCCGCGGCTAACTCTCGGCGAGTTCTACTCTTGGGACTTCTGGGCTTTCTTGGTCTTGGCCCAGCGGGCGCGCTGCGCGGCGGCAATACGCGCTCTTCCCTCGGCACTCATCCGATGCTTCTGCTTTTTGGGAGCGGCTTTACGCGCGCGCTTGGCGGCCGGGGCCGCGGCAGAGGTCTGTTTCAGCATGCGCCGCAGGTCTGCCATCTTCTCTTCGATCTGCTGGAGGTGCTGCTGGTAACCCACCAGCGCAGCTTCCAAGGTCGCTTTGTCAAGACTAATAGACATATACCGTCAATTATAAGTCACGCAGGCAAGGATTGCGCTATTGGTTTTGGTGAAGATCGGTACCATTACGCACCATCGTACACGCTCCTTCGTAGCGTAACCTTTCAGGTTGCCACGTCGGCGTCCTTGCCGACGTTCTTCGAAGCGGTACGACTGCCCGCGCGCGCCGCGGAAGGTGCACAATGGAAAAGACCATGAGAGTTACCGCCCGCGCATTGATCGCCGCGCTTGCCCTGGCCGCCGTCGCGTCCGGCCAGCGGCTTGCCCTGCACTACAATCAGCCGGCCGAGGACTGGCAGAGCCAGGCGCTGCCGATCGGCAATGGACGGCTCGGCGCCATGATCTTCGGCGACGCGCGCCACGAGCACCTGCAACTCAACGAAATCTCGCTGTGGACCGGCGACGAAAAAGATACCGGGAGTTATCAGAATCTGGGCGACCTGTGGCTCGATCTGACGCATGGCGCGGCGCAGGGCTACGAGCGGCGCCTTGATATCGACAGCGCGATCCACAGCATTCAATACATGGCGGATGGAATCGCCTACCGCCGCGAGTATTTGGCCTCTGCGCCGCAACAGGCCCTGGTGTTGCGCTACACCGCCGGCAAACCCGGCGCTTACAACGGCACGCTGAAGCTGAACGACGCTCACGCGGCGCGGACTACGGCGGCCGGCAATCGGCTGACGGCGGGCGGCAACCTGGCCAACGGCTTGCAGTATGAGACCGCGGTACAGGTAGTCAACAGCGGAGGACGGGTCACCGCCTCCGCCGACGGCGTGCTTCACATTGAGAACGCGGATGCGCTCACCATCCTGGTGGCGGCGGGCACCAATTATGTAGCGGATCGCGCGCGCGGGTGGCGCGGCGAAGGGCCGCACGAGCGGATCGACGGCCAACTCCGGGCCGCCGCGGCCAAGCCCTACGCCGACTTGCGCGCGGCGCACGTGGCCGATTACCAGCGGCTGTTCCGGCGCGTGTCGCTCTCTCTCGGCTCTGGCGCGCCCGATCTCCCGACCGACGAGCGCCTGGTGCGCTATCGCGACGGCGCGGCCGATGCCGAACTGGAGGCGCTCTTCTTTCAGTTCGGCCGTTACCTGCTAATCTCCTCCTCGCGGCCGGGCAGCCTGCCGGCCAACTTGCAGGGACTGTGGAATAACTCCAACAATCCGCCGTGGCGCAGCGACTATCACTCCAACATCAATATCCAGATGAATTACTGGCTGGCGGAGCCGACCAATCTTGCCGAATGCGCGATTCCGTTTTTCGACTACGTCAACAGCCTGCGCGGCGTGCGCGCCGAGGCGACGCGGCAGCACTATCCCAATGTGCGCGGCTGGACGGTGCAGACCGAAAACAACATTTTCGGCGCGGGGAGTTTCAAGTGGAATCCTCCCGGCTCCGCCTGGTACGCACAACATTACTGGGAGCACTACGCTTTCACGCGGGATCGGGAGTTCCTGCGAAATACGGCTTACCCCGTGCTCAAGGAGGTAACTCAATTCTGGGAGGACCACCTGGTGGCGCGCGCCGATGGAGCTTTGGTGACGCCGGACGGCTGGAGCCCGGAGCATGGACCCGAGGAACCCGGCGTGACCTACGATCAGGAAATGGTCTGGGACCTTTTCACGAACTACATGGAGGCTGCCGCGGCGCTCGGCGTGGATGCCGAGTACCGGCAGAAGGTGGCGCAACTGCGGGAGAAGCTGCTGAAGCCAAAGATCGGAGCGTGGGGACAATTACAGGAGTGGCCCGAAGACCGCGACGATATTCGCGACGAGCACCGCCACGTTTCGCACCTGTTCGCCTTGCATCCGGGGCGGCAGATTTCGCCGGTGGCCACGCCGGAACTGGCCAACGCGGCCAAGGTTTCGCTCTTCGCGCGGGGCGATCAATCCACCGGATGGGCCATGGCATGGCGCATCAGTTTCTGGGCGCGCCTCGCGGACGGCGATCACGCCCACCGTCTGCTGCGCAACCTGCTGCACATCACGGGCAAGGGGAACCACATCGATTACGGCCAGGGCGGCGGCGTGTATTCCAACTTGTTCGATACGCACCCGCCGTTCCAGATCGACGGCAACTTCGGCGCCACGGCGGGGATGGCGGAAATGCTGCTGCAATCGCAGGCCGGGGAAATTCAGTTGTTGCCGGCGCTGCCCCAGGCGTGGGCGGAGGGAGCGGTCACGGGCCTCAAGGCGCGCGGCAACGTGACGGTGGACATGGCGTGGAAAGACGGCAAGCTGACTTCCGCCACGCTGCGATCTCCGGTAGCGACTAAGGCTACGGTGCGCTTCAATGGACGCACGCAGACGGTGACTTTGCCCGCGGGACGAGTGGTGAAGTTAGGGGCGTAAGTCCGAGCTTCGCTCGGATGCACAAGGCGGAGCCTTATGCCACATGCAGATTGACCGCAAGTACACACTGGAGACTCTGGCTCGCCTGGTGCGGATCAATTCGATCAACCCCACGCTGGCGCCGGGCGCGCCGGGAGAAAAGGACATCGCCACGTTCATCGCCAAGTCGTTGCGCGCGTGCGGGCTGACGGTGGAGATCCTCGAACCCGCGCCTGGGCGGACGAGCGTGCTGGGACGCCTGGCGGGCGCCGGCGGCGGGCGCAGCCTGATGCTCCACGCGCACTGCGACACGGTGGACGTCCGCGGGATGGCCGAACCGTTCAGCGGCGCCATCCGCGACGGCAAGCTCTACGGACGCGGCGCCTACGATATGAAAGGCTCGCTGGCGGCGTGCATGGCTGCCGCCAAGGCGCTCATCGATTCGGGCACGCGCCTGCGCGGCGACGTGCTGGTGGCGGCGGTGGCGGACGAGGAGTATGGCAGCCTGGGCACGAGCGACATGATCGCGCACGTCAAGGTGGATGGCGCGATCGTGACCGAACCCACGGCGCTGGAAGTCTGCCTGGCGCACAAGGGCTACCTGTGGATCCAGGTGGAGACGGCCGGCCGCGCGGCCCACGGCAGCAAGTTCGAACTGGGTATCGACGCCAACATGAAGATGGGCCACTTCCTGGCCAGGCTGAGCGAACTGGAGCGCGACCTGCGTTCGCGTCCGCCGCACCCGCTGGTGGGGCCGCCTTCGCTGCACGCCGCCATGCTCAGCGGCGGCGTGGGCCTCAGCACGTACGCTCCGTCGAGCACGGTGCAGATCGAGCGCCGCACCGTGCCCGGGGAAACGGAGGCGCAAGCGACCGCGGAGATTCAGGCCATCGTGGATTCGCTAGCCGCGCAGGATGCGGATTTCCACGCGACGGTGCGGCCATTCTTCGTACGCGACCCGTTCGAAGTGCCGGCGAGTGCGCGCATTGTGAAGGCGGTGGACCGCGCCGCGGCTAAAGTGCGCGGTTGCGCGGCGGCCCACATCGGCGATACACCGTGGATGGACGCGGCGCTGTTGCAGGCCGCGGGCGTGGAGACCGTGGTGTGCGGAGCGGGCGGCGCGGGGGCGCACTCGGATGTGGAGTGGGTGGACGTGGAATCGGTGGTCAAGTTGGCGGAGATTCTGGCGGAAGCGGCGGTGGATTACTGCGGGTAAGGACGTCCGAGCTGGCTACTGTACATTAT
>Ga0208587_1001936_pt1 | contig 10777 bp, 8 predicted proteins | sample NGESurdeep092012_7_FD_184472 | JGI IMG/M metagenome (GOLD analysis project Ga0208587, IMG submission 184472) | Arctic peat soil microbial communities from Barrow, Alaska - NGEE Surface sample 210 deep-092012 (SPAdes) | ecosystem: Environmental > Terrestrial > Soil > Wetlands > Peat ...
GAACTGTACCATGAGCAACAGAACCACCAAGACCCCGAAGCGCCCCAACGTCTGGGTCGTCACTCGGCGCAACGGCTTCGCCGTGAAGGTCGAGGGACGCCGCTGCGTGACGCGCAGAGCCTCTTCGCGCGCGAACCAGAAAAGCCGTCCAGATACGACAACCACTGGAGTGATTGACCGACCTAGGTAGTTATGACTGGGCTGGCCTCCGAACTTCGCGTGGGTTAATTCCTCGCGCGTTAGACGGAGTCACCAGAGCCACCTGCGACGATGCGACATGTCGCAATTCCCGGAGACCAACCCATGTCATCATCTGCGGCTGTTCCCCCTGCGCCGACGGTTCCTGCTGCTCGCTCTATCATCTATCTCGGGATGGATGTGCACAAGGACTCGATCACCATCGCGGTCGTACCCGGGTCGGCGAAGGCGCCGACGCCCGCGGTTCGCGCGACCTCCATCGGGGAAAGTCCGGCCTGGCTGATCGCGCGCGCATGCGCGCATCTTGCGTCGGCTCGAGCCGACGATACCCGTTTCGTGAGACGCTGTCACGCATGCAATCCGCCGCACGCGATGGTCCGACAAGAACGCCCCTGCAAGAGCGGCATCTACCGCTCTTGCTTCTGCTCTTCGTCGCGAGCGGGTGCGCGGCGCTGATCTACGAGATTGTCTGGTTCCAGCTCCTCGAGTTGGTGATCGGCTCAACGGCCGCGTCGCTTGCGGTGGTCCTTGGCACGTTCATGGGCGGTCTGTGCGTGGGGAGTCTGGCGCTACCTCGCGTTATCGGCCGCGAGCGCCACCCGTTGCGCGTGTATGCCGCGCTCGAGATCGGCACCGGCATCCTTGGCGTCGCCGTCCTGTTCGGCGTGCCGGCCGCGAGCAATCTCTATGCGGCTGCGGTGGCGCCGGGCTTTGCGGACCTCGTCCTCCGTGCCGCGTTCGTCGCGCTCTGCCTGCTCGCGCCCACCCTGCTCATTGGCGCCACCCTGCCGGCAATCGCACGCTGGCTCGACGCGACGCCCCGGAGCATCGCGTGGCTCGGGTTCTTCTATGGCGGGAACATCGCGGGCGCCGTCTTCGGCTGCCTGTTCGCCGGATTCTACCTGCTCAGAGTGCACGACATGGCGATCGCGACGTACGTCGCGGCAGCCATCAACGGCACCATCGGTGTCATCGCGCTGCTGATGGCGGCACGACTGCCCCACGCGGCTGCATCCCCCGGCACGCGCGCTGCGCCAACCGCGGTCGTCACGTCCGCGCTCCGTTCGCCGGACGCGCGTGCGGCGCACATCGCCATCGCGCTCTCCGGCCTGACGGCGCTCGGTGCTGAAGTCGTGTGGACGCGCGTGCTCTCGCTCATGCTCGGACCGACCGTCTACACCCTCTCCATCATTCTCGCGGTCATACTCTTCGGACTCGGCATCGGGAGCAGCGCTGGATCAGCGATAGGACGTGCGATTGCGCGGCCGCGGATTGCCCTGGGCATCTGCCAGATGCTGCTCGCGGCAACCATCGCGTGGGCCGCGTCTCCGCTCGCCACGTCCATCGGGTGGCCAGCGGAGCTGCCCCCATCGGCCTCCTCATGGCTCGGCTTCGCGCACGATCTCGCGCGCTGCCTGTGGGCCGTCTTCCCGTCCACGATCCTCTGGGGCGCGAGTTTTCCCCTTGCCCTCGCCTCCGCAGCGCGAAACGCACGCGACACCGGGCGTGTCGTCGGTGGCATCTACGCCGCGAACACGTTGGGCGCGATTGCCGGAGCGGTGGGGTTCGCTCTGATCGTCATTCCGATCTGGGGCACGCAGCAGGCGGAGCGTCTGCTGATCGCAGTCGCCACGCTCGCGGGGCTCATCGCGCTCGTTCCGGTGCTCTGGCCCGCGCGCGAGACACCAGCCGAGGGCAATGCGTCCGGCGCGAGGATCGCCGGTCTTGGCTGGCTGACGGCGGGCACCGCGACCGCGCTCTTGCTCGCCATCACGGTGCCGCCGCTCTCGCCACAACTCGTCGCGTGGGGACGCCGCCTCCCGCGCCAGCAGAACCTGCCCAAGGTCATCTACGTCGGCGAGGGCGCGAACTCGTCGGTGGCCGTCACCGAGCGCGCCGACGGCGTGCGCGCGTTTCACGTCGCGGGCAAGGTCGAGGCGTCCACCGATCCGCAGGACCTCCGGCTCGAGCGGATGCTCGCGCACTTCCCCGCTCTCATCCATCCGAACCCGCGCTCGGTGCTCGTCGTGGGCTTCGGCGCCGGGATCACGGCAGGGACGTTTCTCCTCTACCCCGGGATCGAGCGCATCGTCATTTGCGAGATCGAGCCGCTCATTCCGCCGAACGTCGGGCCGTTCTTCAAGCGCGAGAACCTCGACGTGCTCAATGACCCACGCGTCGAGATCGTCTACGACGATGCGCGCCACTACGTCCTCACGTCGAGGGAGCACTTCGACATCATCACGTCCGACCCGATCCATCCTTGGGTGAAAGGCTCGGCGACGCTCTACACGCGCGAGTACTACGAGTTCGTGAAACGTCGCCTGAATCCCGGCGGCGTCATTACGGAATGGGTGCCACTGTATGAGAGTCGCGAAGAGGCCGTGCAGAGCGAGGTGGCCACGTTCCTTGACGCCCTTCCGAACGGGACGCTCTGGGGAAGCCGTCCCAGCGCTGGCGGGGGATACGATCTGATCCTCGTCGGCCAGGACGACCCGACCCGCATTGATGTGGACTCGCTTCAACGCCGGGTGGTGCGGCCCGAGTATCTGCCGGTGATCCGCTCACTCGTCGAGAGCGGCTTCGGTTCGATGGTCGACCTCTTCTCGACGTACGTCGGTGATCGCACCAGCATGGCGACTGCACTGCGTGGTGCGCAGCCCAACCTCGATCGCAACCTGCGGCTACAGTATTTGGCGGGATTCGCGGCCGGCGCGCTCGAGCACGAGCGCATTTATGCGCACCTCGTAGAGCGGCGCGGCTTCCCCGAGCAGCTGTTCACCGCCTCTACCCAGTGGAAGGCGCAACTCAAGGAGGCGTTCGCGCGGACGAAGTAGGTCGCCCAACGCGCTCGCGGGCACCAACATCAGCCCGCGGACGACTTCCGGAGGATCGCGCGAGCCCTCTGCACCACCGAGTTGCTCATCGAGTGGGGCGCCGGGGCCATGGGCCCGTTGCGCAGGCGTATCCCGGCCAGGGCGCTGTCGGCCATTGTGAGATTGTTGGTCGCGCGCGCGACCATGTAGATGCCGAAGAGGGGAGCGGCATGTTGCGGAGCCAGCGTCGATGCCGAGCGGTAGTGGGCCAGGGCCGCGGCGTACTCCTTCTTCCTATAGAGTGCGTTGCCGCTGTCGAGCGCGGCCTTGGCCTCAGGCCCGATGAGCGCGTGGGCCGCCGCCACCGCACGCGCACTGTCCGCGAGCGAGCCCTGCGCGAGAGCTTTCTTCGGCGCATCCTGTTTGACGGTGCAGGCGAACGTCGTCACGGCTGCGACGATGATACCGCACCAAAGGCGCACCAGCGAGCGAGTCATGTAGTTCTCCATGTATGTGTTCCGATCATCTGCCGAGCGGGTTCTTGAAGTGGCAGGTGAGGCATAGTTGCGGATTCTTGGCTGACATCCGCGCGGCGTCGAATCCCGGGCCGTGCGGGTTGATGCGTGAACCGAGGTCGGAGTGGCACTGCATGCAGTAGGTTTGCTGGTGACACGTGGTGCAGCTCTTCAGGTCCTGCCGCGCGGCGCGCCCATGCTGGATCAGCCAGAGCGGCTGCGCATTGTGGAACACGGTGCTCCGCACGTTGCTCTTTGCGGCGAGGCCGGTCTGGCGATGGCAGTCGCGGCAGAACGCCTCGGTCGAATGGCACGAGCTGCAATCGGTTTCGCGGCGGTACGCCTGCGGTGCGTGGGTCGAGACGAAGTTGGCCGCATGGTAGCGCCGCGTCACGCGCTCGCCGGCGTGGCAGTCGGCGCAATACCGCTGGGCATGGCAACTCGCGCACTGTAGCGCGCCCGACGCCGCCACTGCACCGTGCGCGCGCGCGAAACCGACGGGGTGCATGCGGACGACGTGCAGCGTCGTATCGCTCCGACGCGGCGGCGGCTGCAACGACGGGCCCGATGGCGCGGCGGCGTTCACGACCACCGCCACGTCCGCCGGGCGGACCGGCGTCGCCCGACGGAGTTGGACTCCGGGCGCGGTGGCTTCGCGCGCGTCGGGGATGCGGCGCAGTATGTCGCGCGCACCTTCGCCAGTGTGGCAGGTTTCACAGCTTGCTCGCGCGTGGCAGATCGCGCAACGCGCCGCGTCGGCGCGAGCCGCTGCCCCGTGGACCAGCGGGAACTGCGCGACGCGATGGTCGGGGGGCGTCGGGTATACCGGCGACTTGCCCGATACGAGCCGGGCGACGCGGGCATCCGCACCGAGCGCGCGAATCAACGGTTCACGCGCGCCATTCACGTGGCACCGCTGGCAGCTCTCGCGCGCATGGCACGTCGCGCAGTTGGCCGTGCTCGCCCGAGCCGCCGCACGGTGTGCGGTCGTGAAGTCCACGCGGGCGTGCGACGGAGGCTTGGGGAACGCGGCCACGCGTGCGTCGGTCAGCGCAACAGCGCTGGTGAGCGGACGGTGGCAGGTCTTGCAGTCGTTGCCGTCGGCGAGGTGCGCGTTCGCGTCTTGCGCATGACACGCGGCGCACAACCCGGGCGCGGCGCGCCCGACGTTCATCCACTCCTTCGGATCGGCGACCGCGTGACACGACTCACAGGCCATATCGTCCGCCTTGGCCACATGCTCCTGATGGGAGAACACGAGCAGGCCTGCCCCCCTCCGAACGGGCGCCGCCCACTGCACGCGTGGCTGCATGCTTCCGTCATGGCACGTGGCGCAGAACGCCACTCGTGGGAACGCGAGGGCGGCGTCTCCCGTCTTGATCCCGGCATGGCATTCCGAGCACGCGGAGAAGAGGGGTGCGTGGCGCTCATGCGGAAATGGAGCGCTCCCCTGCGCCCACAGCGCCGTTGGAATCGCCAGCGAGGCCAGCGCCCACACGAGCGGCCTCATGGCGTCCGGCCTGCCGGCATGCCGGGGTCGCGTCCCAACGTCCATTCGAGGCGCACCGACGCGCGACGCTGGGTCCAATCCGGGCCAGGAGCGCCGTTCGTCAGCGTGTGCTGATAGAGGCCGACGTCCGTCACGAGCCGCACATCCGGCGTGACGCGAACGGCTCCGTCGAGCGCCACGCCATAAATGCGTCCGGTGCCGATGCGGAACTCGTAGATATTCTGCGTCACCGCGGCGTCGACACCGAACGAGAGGTCGGAGGATGCGATCCACCTCGCGCCGGCACGGGCGTCGGTACTGGCTGCTCCACTGCCGATGTCGACGTCATATGAACCGGACGCGGAGAGCGCACCGTCGCCCTGCCACCTGACATCGCCGCCGGCGCGCCATCCGTTGGTGCGAAGCGCGATCCCCGCCGTGTTGGACTCGGCGTACTTCCGATAGGCGCCGCGGAAGGAGAACGTGAAGGGTGAGCCGCGCGGCCCCCAGTCCACGGTGGCCCGTTCCTCGTCGAAGCCCACCGGTGAGAACGCTCCCCAGATCGTCCACAATTCGAAGAAGGGGCGCGAGTGCCGCGCTTCGACCGAGTAGCCGACGGTGCCACTCCAGCCCGTGCCGATGCGGAGGCGCGCCTCATTCCAGTTGCCCGTAGAGAAATCGTAGTTCAGGCCAAGGTCGACGACGGCGCCAAAGTGTCTGGTGGACGCATCGAGCGATGCGCGCTCGGAATAGAGCCCGCTGCGGTCGGCCACGAGCACACGCTGGTAGGTGAGCGCCGCCGCCGTGAGGGGGTCCGGACGGAAGCGCGCCCGTCCGCCGAACAGGTATCCGCCCTGCTGGGGCGGCAGGTTATCGACAGCGGCAAGCTGCGCGCTCGTGTACGGGTCATTGAGTCCGCCGATGAGGGCGCGGCCACCCCATCCCTCGAGGGTGAACTGGTCGTGCCGCCAGAGCGCGTTCGCTCCGTCGAATGCGTACACGCCGAGGCCGCCGGTAACCCACTGACGGCCCAGACGGCCCTGCCACGTCGTGCGATCCAGCTGCGCGTACGCGTCGAGGACATCGAAATGATCGTTCGAACGCGGATAGATGAATCCGGTGTCGCCACCGAGCTGCGTTCGCGCGCGCAGGTTGGCGTGGATGCTGAGCCCTTCCGCAAATCCCCACGCGGCGAAAGTCAGATCCTGCAGCACCGGCGCGGCGCTGATGCGATTGCCGGACCGCTCGTACTGGCAGAATGTGGAGCTGACGGGGCAGATCGCCGGAACACCGTCGGCGGTGGTTCGCCATTCGCCCGTGCCGGGCACCGACGCCGCCGCGAGCGAATCGGTGACCAGCGGGCGCAGTTCCACGAGCTGCATGGTGGTCACGCCGGAAATACGCATGCCCTGGGCGGCGAGCAGAGCGGGAAACGCCACTGCGAGGACACCCCCCGCCCATAGCGCACGCAGGCGCTTCAATATCTGCAACGCCACGCTGCCGGCCACTGAAACGCGAATGCGGGGCCCGAAAGCGATGCTACTCGCCATTTGGCCCCGCATCCACATCACTCTGCACCACCGGCCGCGGTGGCCCTGCAATTACCGGGATCCGTTGGTCGTGCGTCCTCGCGACGGAAGGATGAACTGCGGTGTGAGCGACACCACCTTGTCGGGCACGACGCCGTAGTCCTTCTGGAGCTGGTTGATCGAGGCGACCAGGAGTTGCTCGATCAGGAACGGGTTATGAACGAATCCACCGGGCGCCTGCGCGATCGAAACGTTGAACTGCGCGCCAAGGCACGACGTATAGGTCGCGCCGCCAAGCTTGCAGGCGTTGGGGTTTATCGCCGTCAGCTTTTTGATCGCCGAGTTGGCCGACGTGATGAGCTGGAGCACGCGTGTGGAGTCGGTGAGGTACAATGTCCTCGCCACCGTCTCGGACGCATGGCAGCCGCTGGAGACACAGGAGCGGAACGTCTTCGCCGTGATGGCACACGTCTGATCAGTCGTCGGGACCCCGTTGGCGTCCACGCACGGCGCGGCGATGAACCGGTGCCCGGTGCTCTGGAAGACGAACTTGCCGGTGGCTTTGTCGTTTGCGGTGTAGGTGGAGATGTGACACGTCGCGCACAGCTTGGGGTTCCTGGACGGTGTGCCGTGGGTGCCGATGATCGAGTCGCCGGCGCTCATGCCCGGGGGGAACCAGCCGGCGAGTCCGAGGAGCGTCGGCCCTTCGGGCGCGTGCGTGCTGTTGCGCGTGGTCACCGTCGACGGGTCTGCACGCCGCTGGTGGCACTTCATGCACAGGTTATCGTCGATGTTCGGCGCACTGATCGAAAAACGAAGCTGGTGCGTGTTGGGCGAACCGTGCGGATCGTGGCACGTGGCGCACACGAGTGGCAGCGCATTCGCTGCGGTCAGCGCGTTCGTCGCGACCTTTTCCTTGTAGTTCTCGTTGACGCCGAACTGATTGAGCGCGCCCTGAGCCGTGTGACAACCCACGCAGGTCGGATCGGCGTTGCCCACCGTTCCAGACTGGACGACGGCGTGCGACAGACCTTTGGAGTTGGCCAGCTTCCACTCGTTGACGAATGGATCGTGCACGCCCGAGTGGCATTCACCGCAGCCGTTCGTGGCGCTGGTGTCCGCCTGGATCGACGCGAGCGGGCGGTTGGTGGCGGTGGGGCTGCTTGCGTGCGTGAGTCCCGCGCCGTGGCAACTTTCGCACTGCACGTCGTGATAGCGTGCATCCCTGGTCGTGCGAAAGGCGACCGCAGTGTCGACAATCCCGTTCCCCAGGTTGCTGACGCTGTGACACGCCTCGCAGTAGCCGGTCGCCCCGCCGCTCGCCTGCAGGTCGGTCCACGCACTGGCGTGCTTCGTGGCCGCCCAGCGTGTCTGGTAGTCGGAGTGACACGACCCGCAGACGGTCAGCTTGTTCGCCACGTCATAGTAGCCGACGAAACTCGCCGCGGCCGTGGCTGGAGCGGCGAAGTCCGTGCCGCTGCGATAGACGATCGTCTCAGTCGTGCATGCGGCGGCGAGTGCAAACACGACGAGCGTGAGAAACGACTGATGTTTGCGTACGAAACGTTTCATGTGCCCTTATCTCCCGTTAGGTAAAAGCTGGGTCGCCTTTACATTGGGTATACCACGGGGCGGGCGGTGTCGGGGAAACCCCATGGATTCTGTCAGGCATCTCCGGAGGGCGGGCCGTTCATTGTGCGCGGGGCCATCGCAGCGCGTAACGGTGCGCGCGGCGCTCGCGGCCGCGATGGCGGCGAAGAGGTAGGGGGTAGCGTCTTACTCGATCGTCACCGAGGGCCGCGTGTTCACGGCGTGGGGCCCATACACTGGCTACCCGTGCGGCGCACGAAGGTGTCACGCCGTGCCGTAGGCCCCAGTTACGGCGCGGCGCTCGACACGTACGCCGAGTACCACAGGTCGCGCAGCATCCGCGCGCCGGCGGCCAGCCGCTCGGCAGTGAACTTCCTGTTCTCCGGCGCCGTCGTCTCGGCGCCAAACGCGGCGGCCTTGTCGACCTGGTAGAGCCGCTCGAGCTGCGCGTTGCTTTCGTGCAGGTACGCGATGGTCGCCGCGCGGATGTTCGTGACCGCACGCGGCTGCGGGTCGATCAACGGCGTGATGTCGCCGATTCTCATCTGCGCGTCGACGTACGCCGACTCGAACCGCGCGTGCATCCGCTTGTCGGTGGCGTAGCCGTTGGGATTGGCGCCCGTCCATCCATTGTACTGGATGGACGCGTGCATCGGGTTCGAGCCGTCGGCGACGTAGTGGCCGAGGATCCCCGCGTCATTGATGATGCGCGCTTCGATCGCTCGTCTGGTCGCGTCGTCGCTCGCCGCGCGCCAGAACCGGAACTCGAGGCGAAGCGTCTGCGCCATCTCGACGATGCGCCAGGGCAGAAGTCCCACCTTAGGTGCGGCGAGTCCGAGCCGCTGCAACGTGTCGGCGTATGCGAACCGGTTCGGCGCGGCGAGCGCGCCGGCGAGCCGGTCGGCGGGAATCATTTCGAGATCGATGAAGTGGTCGGGCGCGGTGGCACCGTCGAGCGCGGGGTCCTTGTCGCGTTCGCTGCGATCGCGCCACCGGTCGGGCTCGGGATTGAGATATGAGAGTTGCGCGGCTGCCTGGCGGAAGAATGCCGGCATGTCGGCCGGCAGCGCTTGTGCGGCGGCCAGGCCGATCAACTTGTGGCCCGACTCGCCCCAGGCGTCGAGCCGGGTGGCGGTGAAGGCGATGGCGGCGAGTGCGACGGCTGTGGTAGCGGCGGGGCGAACCAGGCGGACGCGATGCATGGCGTGAAGGTCTCCAGTGTGACTGAGCGTGCAGTGTGCCTCGAATCTGGAGGGGCGCGATCTCAACGACAACTGTGGCGTGTGCGTCGCTGACCGTTCGGCCGAGTATTCCCGCCGGTGAATCCGATTCGCGGACGCTCCGTCTCCTGATGAAGTGAGGGCGACATCAGTTCCCGAATGGCGTCGAAGACGACCGCGAACTTGCCGTCGTACTTCCTTTCCAGTTCGTTGATGCGACGCGCGAGGTCCTTGTGCGTGGACAGGATCTCGCGAAGGCGCACGAAGGCGCGCATGATCGCGGCCAGCGGCTCGTACGCCTTCGCGGTGCGCCAGCGTGTTCTCGACGCGGAAGTTCGATCAGCACGGCGACTTGCACGCGGTTCGGGGGAGCGCTACGCTTGGGATTGCGCTCCTCCTCCATTGTCACACGGCGGATCGCGTGGTCCGGCGCTAGAGGAGGCGACCATGAGAGTGCTGGTGAGGGGGATTGTGCTGCTGTTCGTTCTGGCTGCTCGCGCACCACTGGCGGCGCAGGCGACGCGAGACGAAACGCCATCGCGAGCACAGGTGATTGCCGCGGCAAGAGATATCATGCGCTCAGCCCACTTCTGCACGCTCGTCACGATCGGGCCTGGCGGACAGCCGCAGGCCAGAATCGTTGACCCGTTCCTTCCTGACTCGAATCTCACGATCTGGATCGCGACCAATCCGCTCACTCGGAAGGTGAAGGAGATCCGCCATGACCCCCGAGTCACCTTGATGTACTTCAGCGCCACCACGTTCGAATACGTCACCGTGCTCGGTACGGCAGTGCTGGACACGAATTCGCGTGACAAGGCAGGACATTGGAAACCCGAGTGGGCGACGATGTACAAGAATCAGAATCGAGGTGCGGACTACATGCTGGTTCGCGTGAAGCCCTCGCGCCTGGAGGTGGTCAGTGTTCGGCGCGGTCTGCGGAACGACTCGACGACGTGGCGTCCCGTCATCGTGGACGTGCCGTAATCTCGGGGGCGGCGCTGTTGGCTGAGCGGCGATGCGCTCGCTCGCGAGCTTGCGTTGGCGCCGACGTGAGCGATCTTCGATCTTCCGTGTCATGTCTGAGCGGCCATGTGCGCCGATGCCTCGGACGCACGACCATCCCTCACTTCGTTCATGATGCTGACGCTGACTCTGCGCGACTTCGAAGACGCCCGAGCGCGAATTGACGCGCACATCAAGCACACGCCGCTGCTCACGTCGCGCCAACTCAGTGAGCTGACAGGCTACGAAGTTCGGTTGAAGGCGGAAAACTTTCAGACCGTGGGCTCCTACAAGATTCGCGGCCCGCTGAACAAGTTCGCCCAGATGCCGGAGGAGCAGAAGAAACGGGGAGTCGTCTGCTCCTCGGCGGGGAATCACGCGCAGGGCGTAGCGCTCGCCGCGCGGATTTATGGCA
>Ga0208587_1001937_pt1 | contig 10775 bp, 8 predicted proteins | sample NGESurdeep092012_7_FD_184472 | JGI IMG/M metagenome (GOLD analysis project Ga0208587, IMG submission 184472) | Arctic peat soil microbial communities from Barrow, Alaska - NGEE Surface sample 210 deep-092012 (SPAdes) | ecosystem: Environmental > Terrestrial > Soil > Wetlands > Peat ...
CGGGTTCGGTCTGCCGCCATTTGAAGATCGCGGGTCGGGTTCCCATTTCGCAATTCTTTCACGTCACCAGCCAGCAACCTCGAAAGTTGCAACACATCCGTTCAGAGGGCTGTTGGTCCAATGAGCGTCTGCTGCGGATTCAGCATCGCCGCCTTGCGGACAAACAACTGCTAAGCCAAAGGCGGGCCACCTCTTACGCTCGCGAGAACAATCGTCTCCTTTTAGTTTCTTGAAGTTAGGCAAGCGGCAAGGTAAATGCAAACCTTGAACGGGAACACGTAGCCCGGATGCGCTCTGTTGGCGGTTTACAACCGGACAGCCGCAGTCCATAATCATGTTTGAGTAATCATTCGACCCAGACGCTCACTGTTCACATTCACCATAATTTCTGCATATCCCACATTGTGGGAGGAGAGTATGATATCAAATTCCGACAAGGCTACAGAGGCCGATCAGCGCGAACGTATTTGGTTTTTCCCGGACAAGTTTTGGCGGGCCACCAAGGACATGCCTCCCGACCAGGTTGCGAATCTGATGGCAGAAGTTGAGGGCTACGCCGCCGCGCGCGATGTGCAGGCGCTCCGCAAATATCCCTTTGTGGTGGTTGGGGATCCTTACAAGAAAAAATCGGTTGCCTGATTCAGAATCAAGCGCTTCATCGCGAACCGGCAGCCACTTCACGCGCGTGTCCGGCAACGTGAGGTGCAGCCGCCGGCTTGCTAGCCTGAGGACGAACCATGATCGGGCACGCGCAGGTCGTTTCCAGTAAATATCGCGCGCGCGCCAACCGTTCCGCCACAGGACTGATTTCTTGCAGGCCTCGTCCGTAGACAATCAGCATTCCGTCGCGTCGTTCCACGGAAAGCCGATCGATCTTTTGGTCGCGAGCAAAATCGAAGGCGTCCGCCAGTCGCAGAATACCCGCGATGGGCAAGAGGGCCATTCGCCGTTTTGGGGTGAGTCCCACAAACGCGGAGTTGCTGGTTTGCGGAAGCATGCCGCCATGGTAACGGGCAATCACCGCGACACACTGGAGTTCCTCCGCGCTCCATCCCAGGGGAGGCTTCAGCCGGCGGATCATGGAATAGGCGCGCTTGCGATGGCCCTCGGGTCTTCGGCTCCGTCCCACCTCGTGCAGGATGGCTGCGGCCTCCAGGATACGGCGGTACTCTGCTCCAGCAATCACGATCCCCTGCTTCACCAAGCCATCGTGAAGTTCCAGCGCGAGCCTCGTCACATGCGCGGAGTGGTTGAGGTCAGGATCAAGGAAGGAAGCCCAAGTCCGCAGTTTCTCCATGGCGGCCTGTTGCAATGAGGAGCCCTTCGGTAGTTCAGCACGCCACACCTGCCATAGCGAATTCTTGCCCAGCATCTTCTGGCGATAAAGATCCAGCCGCCGCTGCCGCTCTTCAGCAATTGTCTTGTTCCAACGCTCGCGATCTTCGGCCTTGATTCCAGGATGCCCCTTGATCGTCGCCCGCAGTACATCGAAATCATGCACCTCGCCGAGAGCGTCCTGGAGCTCGCGCAGGTCCTTGGCCCACTTTGCGTGGCGCTGCGGAAGGAAATTCTCGCACATGTAGCGAAACCGTTTGATGCCGATTCGCAACTGGTGATAGCCAACTTGCGTCCGATTTCGCAGCGCCTGCCGGTGCAGTTCGTGCGCCTCCGTCCAGCGTTCCAACGCGAGATGCTGAAACACCAGCCCTTCCACTGGTACCCGACTCGCCCGTCTCGCTAGCCTTGCATTCAACGCAGTCCATCGCTTGCGGTCGAAGTTGTGGAGCGCCTCTTGTGCGGCAGACTTGAGCTGGCTCTCTTTCTGGCCCAGCGTTTCGAGCAAAACTCGGCGAACAGAATCGTCAGGTCCGGAAAGACGAGTGACCCATTCCAACATGACCTGCACGTCGCGAAGGTCGCCCAGGCTGCTGAAGAGTCCCTTGCCCAACTTCTTCATCTCCTTCCACGCGGGATCCGGATCCACGGACAGGAAGCCGTCCGCCATCGAGCGGCAACGGCGAATAGCGACCCGGAGATCGTGCACGGGATCGGCAGCAAATTCAAGGCTGGCTTTGTCACACTCCGCTAACACGCGCTGCGCCCAATGGGAGAGCCCGGCCTTATTCTCGTGTGTGTGGGGAGCCGGCGGCATGAGGTCAAATCCTGTTTGCTCTTACTTATACAGCGATTCCGCATGCCAGGGCAGCAGAAATGGTTGGCGTGTCAGGATAAGCACATCGGCTCCGAAAATTTGGAGCCCCTACAGGTACACTCGCTCGGTACTGCGAAGGTTTCGATAGCGCTGGAAGACTCGCTTGTCGCTTTCCAGGCCGAGCAGCGATTTGATGGAGGTCCCACGGAAGGTGTGCGCCAGCATCTTCCACCAGTTGCGCAGAACGAATAGCGGGTCATGTGCCATCACGGCTGGGATGTGCCGGGTCTTCATCCAACGCTCGGCGCGCCATCTCTCGTACTCGATTTCCTCGGGTTGCAGGTGCAGCGTGGCCACCACGGCGGTGGTACCGTCGTACTCCTCCATTTTGTCGATGACGATCAAATTCCGCGCGCGAAAATCTTTGGTCATCGGCGTACCGGGAAACGGAGTCGGATGCTGGATGTAGGGCCAGTCCACATATTTGCTGGCAAACTCCAGGTTGGCCCGGATGGATTCGCGGGTGTCATCCGGATTGCCGACGATGAGGCCGCCGACCACAAACATTTTGTTCTTGTGCAGAACTTCAATGGCGCGGAGCGAAGCGTTACCGGTAGTGCGGCCATCTTCGCGAAATTCATTCTTGGCCGCCGCTTTCAGGAAGTGAAGATCATCTTCGAGGATGTTCTCAATACCGAGGAAAACATAGCGAAAGCCGGCTTGGCGCATCAGCGGAGTCAGGGTTTCGCCATGCATGGCAATAGGCGACGTCATCGCCTGGACGGTGTAATCGATGTCGTTCAAGCCGGCATCGATGATGGCGCGGCATAGCGCTTCAAAGCGCCGGATGTTAAGGCTGATGTTGTCATCCACGATAAAGATGGCGCGGGCGCCGTGGTCCCTAGCGTCGCGAATGTCGGCCAGCACGCGCTCGAACGAGTAGGTATGAAAGTTGCGCCCCCGCATCTCGATGATCGAGCAGAAGCCGCAATCGAAGGTGCATCCGCGGGAGGTCTCCACCACATCCACCCCGCGGCCAAGCATGGTGTAGCCGCCGAGGACGCGGGCGTCGCGCCTCGGCAAACGGATTTCATCTCCCTCGAGAGTATGCACGGGACGCGGGGGATTCTGATGCCAACCATCGTCCGCGTGATACGACAGTCCTTGAATTGCGGCGAAGCCTTCGCCACTTTCGATGGCGCGCAGCAGTTCGCGGAAAGTAATCTCGCCTTCGCCACGGACAATGTAATCGATGCCGCAGCCGTTTTCCATGTAGGCTTCGGGCGCGAGGCTGGGATCGTAACCACCCACGACAACGCGAACACCGGGTTGCAACGAGTGCACCAGTTTGATGATTCGGAGCGCAGTTTTGCGCTGAAAGGTCATGACGGAGAGGCCAACTACGTCGGGCTGGTTTTCGCGCACCAACCGCTCCACTGTTTCACGCACCTGGTGCTGAACCAGAATGAGGTCGGCAACAGCCACTTTGTGATGCGGGTCGATGTTCCCCGCCAAGGAACACAGCGCTCCATTGGGCATCCGCACCGCGATCGTCGGCATGTGCTCGAACGAGTCGGGCATGGAAAGGAGGAGAACATTCATGACACGGCTCCTGCTAATGCGGCGGTCGCCGCGACCTGGAACATCCGGTTGGCATACATGCTACACCGAAATTGGCATCAATTGGCGGGAAGAATGGTATGAGGGCGAAGCAGGACGTCTATGATCATCACTTAGCATTCATGACCAAATGTCAAAGCCGTCCTTCCCAGTATCCCGGTCGCCGGTGCCCGATGGCCAGCACTTGGACAGATATTTGTTTTTCGCGGTAAATAACCGCAAACGGAAAGCGATTCAGTATGAATTTCCGAGTTGCGTGCTCACCAACCGGCCATCGTCGTGGTGACTTGGTCACCAAGTCGACGGCACGATCCAGTTCGGCAACAAAATTGAGGGCTGCGGTTTCGCTCCGCTCCAAGTACCAGGCTAGGGCTGCTTTAAATTCTGTAAGGGCCGCGGGGTGGAACTCGAGTCTCTTAGCGGCCATTGAGGATGGCTGAGATTTGGCGGCGAGCTTCCGCCCACGGAATAGGTTTCACTTTGCCAGAATCCAATTCCCCTATCCGGCGTGCGATCTCTTTGTTCCATTCTTCCTCAATCCCCTGGTCCACTGTGTCATCAAGGCTTTCGAGAAGGGAACCGGCCAATGCGGCGCGCGCTTCGGGCGGAAGCGCGAGCGCCTTTTTCAGAAGCTCGGAAACGTCTGGGCTCATGGCGCTATTTTATCTCCAAAACATTTTCCTCGTTCGGGCAAATTCTCCGCAGGCTCATTGAAGCTGGGAAGCGTCGCTTCGCCTACCCACAACCGATTGCTCAATCGCACCCTCAAACCGGGACGGGCTTTTCCTCGGAGCTTGGCCTGCACCTCCTGGTAGGGGCCAACGAAGCGAACCCTGTCCGGCAGCCGCCGATAGATCTTTGGAAGCCAGCGCATTGCGCGGGCGGCAGAAAGCTCTTCTCGGTTTCCATAGGCAAGCTGAAACTCTTCGCGCAGACGCGGTGGCAGCAGATGTGCTGTGAGTGCGCGATACCAGAACGGCGGCCGCAGCCACGATCCCGCGCCGCGTTGAAGCTGGTGGGCCATGTCGCGCGTGTCCGGACCCACCGCCAGCAAACTCGATTCGCAGGTGGATTCGAAGTCGGCCTTGAACTCCAGCCAATGTGACGGCAGGTAGTTGCCGGAAATGCCGAAGAGCGCAGCCATGGTCCTGCTCTCACCGTAATACTGTTCCCGCTCCGGCTCGGTCAACGGAGGCAGCACAAGCTCGTACGCAACCAGAGCACTGTCCACCAAGGTTGCGTAAACCCAGCGAAGGGCGGCAATCTCGTTCGCTTCATAAGGGGACCCCTCGGCGAACCGGCCCACCGCCTCCGGCAGTTTGCCCCGGATGCTGGAGTGGCGGCGCTGCAGCCGTCGCGAAGCCGCCAGAGCTTGTTCGAGCGAGCCGAAGACCATGGTGAACATCACACGAAAGGTCTGATGAAAGCGTCCGATGGGATCGCCGAGCGTGGTTGAGTGTTCGGCAATGGCGGCAGCGACCCAGGGATGCGCCAACTGCAACAACGCCGCCCGGCCTGCCGCCAGAAAAAGTGCCGACTCGCGATTGACCTTCCAACTGATCGAGGTGGGGCCAAATATCCCGTGTGCCGAGCCGGCTGCCGAATTCCGCACCTCGTCGAGCAGACGCTCCAATGCCGCTTCCGACACCACGTAGGGGTAGTCATTCGCCATATCCTTTGTATGTTATCCGTAACGGGCGGCGAGGAGGTGTTTCCTGTTGTTTCGGGGTGCACCGGGGGCAAAGATTTCCCGCCCGTGGGGTGCTCGGAGAGGGTACCATATCGCGGGCTAGGTCACGCTTCCGGGTGATAGCGGTCACGGCGGGGAGGCCCAAGTTTGGATTGAAATAGAACCGGCCTCAAAATAATCGTTCGATAAAGTCGAATTACGAACGATGCCAATTTTTAGTACCGGCCCTAGAAATGAAGCTGTAAGGTTCGAGGAGGACCTCTATGAGTGTCGTAACTACATCCCATCCCGGGATCAAAACTCCGGGCAACTACATTAACGATGTAATGACGCTGGTGAAGACGAAGAACCCAGCAGAGCCTGAATTTCATCAAGCGGTCCAGGAAGTAATGGAGTCGCTGCGCCTGGTTCTGGACAGACATCCGGAATATATCTCGGCCCGCATTCTTGAGCGGGTTGTGGAACCCGAGCGCGTCTTCATGTTCCGGGTGCCATGGTTCGACGACCAGGGCAATATTCAAATCAATCGCGGCTTCCGCATCCAGATGAACAGCGCCATCGGCCCCTACAAGGGCGGACTGCGCTTCCATCCATCGGTCAATCTCGGCATCCTGAAGTTCCTGGCCTTCGAGCAGGTCTTCAAGAACTCGCTGACCACGCTGCCCATGGGCGGCGGCAAAGGCGGGTCCGATTTCGATCCCAAGGGCAAGAGCGATAACGAAGTCATGCGCTTCTGCCAGAGCTTCATGACCGAACTCTGCCGCCACATTGGACCGGACACCGACGTTCCGGCCGGCGACATCGGCGTAGGCGGACGCGAGATCGGCTTCCTCTTTGGCCAGTACAAGCGCATTCGGAATGAATTCACCGGGGTGCTGACCGGCAAGGGCCTGAACTGGGGCGGCTCGCTGATTCGTCCTGAAGCCACGGGCTACGGCTGCGTGTATTTCGCAGCCGAAATGCTGAAGAGCCGCAAGGACTCGCTCGACGGCAAACTCTGCTTGGTGTCAGGAAGCGGCAACGTTTCTCAGTACACGGTGGAGAAGCTGCTTGATCTGGGCGCGAAGCCACTTACGTTCTCCGACTCCGACGGCGCGATCTACGATCCCGACGGCATCACCCGCGAGAAGCTCGCCTGGGTCATGGAGTTGAAGAATGCGAAGCGTGGCCGTATTCGTGAGTATACGGACCAGTTCAAGAAAGCGATCTTCATGCCTACCGATCTCAAGCTGGGCTACAACCCGCTTTGGAACGTCAAGGCTGATTGCGCGTTCCCCAGCGCCACCCAGAACGAAATCAACGCCAAGGACGCGACCAACCTCATCAACAATGGGGTCAAGGTTGTTGCCGAAGGCGCGAACATGCCCAGCACGCTCGAAGCCACCAAGCTGTTCCTGGAGGCGAAAGTCCTCTATGGTCCGGCCAAGGCTGCGAACGCTGGCGGTGTGGCAACATCCGGCCTCGAGATGTCACAGAACAGCATCCGGTTGAGCTGGACACGCGAGGAAGTGGACGACCGGCTGCACAAAATCATGATCGCCATCCACAAGACCTGCTTCGAGACTGCCGAAACCTACGGCACTCCCGGCAATCTGGTGAACGGTGCCAACATCGGCGGCTTCCTGAAGGTCGCCAATGCCATGCTGGACCAGGGACTCGTGTAGTCCTCAGTTTCAGCGTTGAGTATCATGCGGGGTGGAGAAATCCACCCCGCGTTATTGTTGGATCGTCTGGCGTATCGATATACTGGCGGGTCTTTAATAAAGTCGCAACCTCCCTCACAGCTTAGGAGTTCCGCATGGCTGTTCCAAGGGAAGCCCGTTCGGCAGGAACAGACCGGCCTGCCGAAGTCATGAGTGGACTACGGCTTTACCAAACCCGGCAAGCGTTCTCGCGTACCATCGACTGACCCGCTTTGCAACCAAATGCCTCCTGGAACGCAGCCGAATTTTGTGCCGCCCCATTCGTGCGCCAGCGTCCGGGAGAGTGCGGATCGGTAATCGCCAACACTCGGGCCTGCTGGTCGGTCACGTTCTGGCACCAGATCTGGCCATACGCCAGGAAGAAGCGCTGCTGTGGCGTGTAACCGTCAATGGGCTTCACCGGCGTGTTGCCGATGATGTTCGTCAGCGCCATGTATGCCAGTTTTAGGCCGCCGTTATCGGCGGTGTTCTCGCCGAGCGTGAGTTTGCCGTTGAGATGTACTTCGCCTTTGTCGTCCTTCACCGCGACGAAACTGGAATATTCATCGGCCGTACAGCTCGCGCGTTGTTCGAAGGCCTTGGCGTCCTCCGGAGTCCACCAATCCTTCAGGTTCCCCTGAGCGTCGTACTTGCGGCCCTGATCGTCAAAGCCGTGGGTCAGCTCGTGACCGATGACGACTCCGATGGCGCCGTAGTTCACCGCATCATCTGTGTTCATGCCGTAGAACGGCGGTTGCAAAATACCGGCAGGGAAGTTGATGTCGTTCATCGGGGGACGGTAATAGGCGTTCACCGTCGGCGGAGTCATCGACCAGTCCTTGCGGTCGGTCGGCTTCTCCATTTTGTTGTACTGGCGCTTGACCTCGAAGGCGGAAGCACGCTGGACATTGCCGGCGTAATCGTCGCGCTTGACGATTACCGTGCTGTAGTCGCGCCATTTATCGGGATAGCCGATGTTGTTGACGATGGCGCTCAGCTTCACATACGCCTGCTGCTTAGTTGTGTCGGACATCCAAGGCAACTGTCCGATGTCGCTGTGCATGGCCTGCTCGATGGCTTGCACCATTTTGACGGTGCGGGCCTTATTGTCCGGTCCGAATACCTTGTCCACATAGAGCTGGCCCAGGGCCATGCCCAGGTTGTCGTCGGTGGATCGGATGCAGCGCTTCCAACGCGGCTCAATTTCCTTTTGCCCGCCCATGTACTTCCGGTTGAACTGAAAGTCTTCGTCCACGAACGCCGCGGTGAGCACCGGGGCGTAGCTATCCAAGGTCCGCCAGCGGAGGTAGGTCTTCCAATCGTCGAGCGCCACTGCGTTGAGCTGCTCGTTTACCGCCTTGAAGAAATCCGGATTGCCGACGTTGAGGCTGGTGAACTTGGGCGAGCCGTTATCGGCGAAATACTGGGTGAGGTCGAAGTTCGGGGCCAGAGCGACGATCTCCGTCGTCGGCATCGTGTGGTCGCGCTTCTTCGGATCGCGGCGCTCGGTGCGGTCCATGGCGGCCTTCGCCAACCCGGTCTCGACGGCCAGCACCGTCTTGGCTTCGGCGGCAGCGACCTCCGGTTTATCGCCAGCCAACTCAAACATCTTCTGCACGTGCTCCTGGTACTTTTGTCGCGTCTCCACCGACTTGTCATCGTCCTTGAGGTAGTAGTCGCGGTCAGGCAGCGTGATTCCACCCTGGTCGAGGTTCGGGATGGTCAAGCTGGAATCATGCATGTCCGGTATGGGATAGAAGTTAAATAATACCGGGATGTCATTGCTGTGCATGTAGGCGACCTGTGGAATGATCTCCTGCTTCGATTTGATGGACGCGATGCGGTTCATCTCCGGCTGAAGCGGCACGGTACCCTTTTTCTCGACCGTGCCCTCGTCCATGCACGCCGCGAAATAGTCGCCAACTTTCTGCTGGATGGCGCTGTGCTTTCCGGGCGCCTGTGCCTGGTCGAGGAGGTCGCGCAGGATATAGAGATTGTGCTCGTCCAGCTCGTTGAAGCGTCCCCATCTTGTCTTGTCCGACGGAATGGGATTGTTCTTCATCCAGTTTCCGCACGAGTATTGGTAGAAATCCACGCAGGGATCGACGGTTTTGTCGATGGCCGTCAGATCGAAGTTGGGGATTTGCTTGGGAAACTCGGCGGAAGAAGAAGTAGAAGGCGCTGTCTGGGCCACGGAAAGTACGGCCGCCAGCAGCAGCGGGAAAACAGCGAGAGAGCGGATCTGCATGTTTGCCTCGTGAATGAATTGGCGCTCCATGACAAGCTAGTCAGCTTGCGAGGCGCGCTGACAAAACATAGGACAGAGTGCGTCCTGCGGAGACGAAGAAGGGCTCCACAGAAAACACTACTACAACGACGATTAGACTGGGAAATCAGTGCTGGGTAAGCGGGAATAAAGTGGCCGCGTCTTCAGAAGAGTTTCAGGTGGATCGTCAGATACTTCTTGGGATCCTGGCGGGCCGCCTTGATGAGGTTGCGCGTCTCCACCAAAAGGTCGTCGGCATTGTTGTACAACGAAGGGTCCTTCAGGAACTTGCCCGCGGTGCCCTCGCCCTTGTCGAGTCGGTCGGCGATGCTATTCAGGCGCGTGACAGTGTTGTCGATTTTGTTCGCCAGCGCTTCGTCCTTGGCGAGCCTGCCGAGTGTGCCCTTTCCGGCGTTGATACCGCCGATAAGCTCGTTGGACTGAGCCACGGCCTTGTTGGCGTTGTCGTAAAGAGTGGGATCTTTGAGAAACTTACCGATCGTTCCCTTGCCGCTGTTGACCTCGTCGATGATCTTGTTGAGGCTGTCGATGGAGGCATTGGCCTTGTTGTAGAGTTCGTCGCTGTTGATGAGCTTGCCGATCGTCCCGTTAGGCGAGTTGATCTGGCCCACGACCTGCTGCAACTGGTTCAGCATGTCGTTAGCTCGATTGAACAACGAGGGGTCGTAAATGACCTTGCCGATGGAGCCTTGTCCGCTCTGGATGTAGGAAAGAATACTGTCTAGCCGCTTCACCAGAGTGTCGACGTTTTGCAGCGTGCCCTGGCTGGCGCGCACCACGTCCTGCAGTTGCGCCACCTCGCGGGTCGGCAGCTCAGCGCCGTTTCGCATGGGGCCGCCCTGCGCCTGACGGCAATCCAAGTCCACAAAAACCTCACCCAGAACGCCTGCGGTCGTCAGTTCAACCTCGCAATCGCTTCTCATGGTGTCGGCGTACTTGGTGGTGATCTTCATGGTCACTTCCACCGGCGCTACGCGGCGCTTGGGATCGGCAACCACGCGAATCCCAGTGACGTTGCCTATGTCCACGCCTTCCAGGCGCACGGGAGCGCCCACACGCAGGCCACCCGCGTTGTCCATGTAAGCACGAACCACAAGTTTCTTAGTGAAGAGACCGGTGGTGCCGGTCATCACGAAGATGAGAACGGCGAGCGTGACGAGGGCAACGAGTACGGTCAGTCCAACCCGGAGCTGCGACCATTTCACCTGTTTTTCGCTTGGCACGTTCTACCGATCGCCCCTTAGACGCGTCTGCCACACTGCGGCAGACGCTACCGATTGCACTTCTACAAGCTTTCGATCATACCATGACAGCCGCGAGCGCCATGATACAGCCGTAATCCGT
>Ga0208587_1001939_pt1 | contig 10774 bp, 11 predicted proteins | sample NGESurdeep092012_7_FD_184472 | JGI IMG/M metagenome (GOLD analysis project Ga0208587, IMG submission 184472) | Arctic peat soil microbial communities from Barrow, Alaska - NGEE Surface sample 210 deep-092012 (SPAdes) | ecosystem: Environmental > Terrestrial > Soil > Wetlands > Peat ...
CTTCACCTCCGAGCCGGCTTCAGCCGGCGGCACCTAGACTACACAAATAACTAAACCGCTCTAGCGGCGGCGATAGTGGACGTAGTCGCGCGTTGTCCAGCCTTCGGGGTCGGGTTTGACGCGGGCGCGGAACGCACGCATCTCGGCAAGCACGCTGCCGGGAGGGACGGCACGGAAGCCCGCAGTTCCTTCAAGCAGACGCAAGACGGCATCCTTCACTAATCGCTCGGCGTCGGTGCCTGCGTTGGTGGCAATCTGCGCAAGCTGCGCTTCCTGGTCGGGAGTGAGGTGTACTTCCATCGGGCTTAGGGTACGGAAAAACCTCACTCGTGGCAAGTTGCAGGATGGACCCATTCCGAAACGTCGCTGCTGCTTATTCCTCAAGACGCGAACTTAGACACAATCCTCTCCTGTCCCGTTCCCGTTCCACCGTGCCACACCGTATAATCAAGTTTTCCCCTGCCATGAGTTATCAGGTTCTGGCGCGCAAATACCGTCCACAAAAGTTCTCCGAGGTGATCGGGCAGGAACACGTCACCCGCACGCTGAAGAATGCCATTTCGCAGGGACGCATCGCCCACGGCTACATCTTCAGCGGCCACCGCGGCATTGGCAAGACAACCATCGCGCGTATTCTGGCGATGGCGCTGAATTGCCAGTCGCAGGACCATCCCGTGCCGGAGCCGTGCGGGGTTTGCGATTCGTGCGTCGAAATCCGCGCCGGCAACGCGGTGGACGTGATCGAGATCGACGCGGCCACCAACCGTGGCATCGACGAGATTCGCGAGTTGCGCGAAGCCGCGCGCTATCGTCCGGCGCGCGACCGCTTCAAGATTTACATTCTCGACGAGGCGCACCAGATCACCGACGCCGCCTTCAATGCGCTGCTGAAGACCCTGGAAGAGCCGCCCAGCCATATCGTTTTCATGATGGCGACGACCCAGCCGGAAGACATTCCGCAGACCGTCCGCTCGCGCTGCCAGCACTTCAGCTTTCACGCTGTGCGCTTCGACGACATCGTGCAGCAACTGCGCGATATCGCCAGGCAGGAGGGCATTGAATACGACGAGAGCGCGCTGGCCATGCTGGCGGAAGTGGGCGACGGCTCCATGCGCGACGCGCTCAGCATCATGGACCAGGCCATCGCTTGTTGCGGCACCACGCTGAGTGGCGATGTGGTGCGCGGGCTGGTGGGAACGGTTTCCTCGGATGTGCTGGAAGACGTGATGGACGCGGTCGCGCGGAATTCTAGCGCGGACGTGTTGCGGGCCATCGACCGGCTGCTGGTGGAAGGACAGAGCGCGCAGCACTTTGCCCGGCAGATGTTGCGCTTCCTGCGGAACGTGATGGTGGCAAAGGTGGCGGGGAGCGATTCGCCGGTGCTGCAGATTTCCTCCGACGAGCGCGCACGAGTATCGCGCGTGGCGGAACGCTTCAGCGAGGAAGACCTGGCGCGCTTCATGCAGATCATGCTGCGTACCCACAGCGATTTGGGCTACAAGCAGGAGCAGCGCTTCCATCTGGAGTTAGGCCTGCTGAAGCTGGTACATGCCCAGCGTTTGTTGCCGCTGGAAGAATTGCTGAGCGGAGAAGCGGGGAAAGCGGCTGCGTCGGGATCGCCGTCGCGAGCAGGAGGCGCAAGCTCGCGGTCGGTGACTTCTCCCGTTGCGCGATCGAGCGTGCTCTCTCGGGCGACCAGTGAGGTGGAACCACAATCGTCGCGGGCGCCCGCGGCATCGCCGTTCACGCGGCCTTCTCCGTTCGAGGCAGATCGCAAGCGTAAGAGCGAACCCAAAGCAGAAGCCCAGCCGGACTTCGCCAAGCAACGAAGCGCTCCCGCGCCGGTTCTAACCTCGAGCGCGACGGTAGAGGCGGACAGCTTACTGGACAGCGCGTCGCCCGGGATGGATGCCGGTGTCGCGACAGCCATCGCCCTCGAGCCTGAGACAGATGCGCAAGCAAGGACCGATGAGTTCACGGTGGAGTTGGCGCGCGAGGCAGTGCTGGCCGCCCTGGAAGATGCTGGGCAGCAGATGCTGGCGCACAACCTTGAGGAAGCGGAGTGGTCGGTGCGTGGCCTGGACGTCTCCGTTACGGTCGCCATGTCGCAGGTACTGATTGACGTGGCGCTGGGACCGGCGCCGAAGCGCGTGATTCAAGCTGCGCTGAGCAAGGCCGCGGGCAGGCCGCTTAAGTTCAAGATGGTGAGCGGCGGTACGCAGGTCGCGTCGAAGCCGGCAGCGCCGCGTCCAAGCAACGGGGCGGGAGCGCGCAGTCGCGCGGCGGCCGATCCCATCGTGCAGCGCATGCAGGAGAAATTTGGCGCCGAGATTCGCACCGTGATCGACCACAAAGATCGCGGCTGAGATTGGGAGAGCTCATGGGCGGATTTAATTTGCAGGAAATGCTGGCGCAGGCGCGGCAGCAGGCTGAGAAGCTGCAGGAAAAAATGCAGCAGGTCATTATTGAAGCCTCGTCCGGCGGCGGCAGCGTGACCGTGAAGATGACCGGTCAGAAGCAATTGCTGAGCGTCGTGATTGAGCCCGAAGTCGTGAAATCGGGCGACATCGAGATGCTGCAGGACCTGGTGACCGCTGCGGTGAACGAGGCGTCGCGCAAAGTGGATGAGGCGCTGAAGTCCAACCTGGGCGGCATGTTCGGGGGGATGGGTTTGCCGGGGATGTGAGAGCGGCGGTGGGGTGGGCCTCGACTTGGATTATTCATCTGAACCGGTAGCTTTGAAGGGGCACGGCTTCAGCCGTGCCGTTATGAGTGTGGCGAGTTGGGCTTCAGCCCCTGAGGGAATTCGCACTTCGTCTGAAAACCGAAGTCCCTCAGTGGCTAAAGCCACCATGAATGACAGCAGCTTACGGCACGGCTGAAGCCGTGCCCCTTCAAAGCGTGAGATCCTCACGAATAATCCAGGTTGAGGTTCCGCGTTGACCGGCCGTTTTCCAATTGCATACGGGCTTCGGCCCCTGAGGTCACATGACACGATTTGCCGAGCCCATGGCTCGACTGATTGAAGAATTGAAAAAGCTGCCCGGCGTGGGCGGCAAGAGCGCACAGCGCTTCGCGTTTTACATCCTGCGCTCCAGCGATGAAGACGCGCAGTTGCTGGCCGACGCCATTCGCGAGGTGAAAGCCAGCCTGCACCTGTGCTCCGTCTGCAACAACATCACCGACGTCGATCCCTGCGCCTATTGCACCAGCGCCACCCGCAACCTGCGGCTGGTTTGCGTGGTCGAGGAGCCGACTAATATCGCCGCCATCGAGAAGACGCGGCACTACAACGGCGTCTACCACGTGCTGCACGGCGCGCTGTCACCGCTGCACGGCATTGGTCCGGAACAGTTGCGCATCGGCAATCTGGTGAAACGAGTGGAGTCGGGAGAGGTGGACGAGTTGATCGTCGCAACCAACCCCACGGTCGAAGGCGAAGCCACGGCGACTTATCTCTCGCGATTATTCAAGTCGGCGTCGGTAAAGGTCACTCGCATTGCTACCGGCGTTCCCGTGGGCAGCGATATCGAGTACGCCGACGAAGTCACCATGCAGAAGGCGATGGAGGGGCGCAGAGAGCTGTAGGGAAGCCGCTGTTCGCTGTTCGCCATTCGCTCTTCGCGAGAACGCCACAAAATATTGCGCTGTCATCCTGAGCGAGAAGCGCAGCGACGAGTCGAAGGACCCCTATTGCTGCACGATCCTGCGCGCCATAGGGGTCCTTCGACTGCGTTCGGTCGCAAAGCGACCTCCCTTCGCTCAGGATGACACCTGAATATTATTTCTGCTGGCCTGTCACACGAGCTTTGGCAAAGTAACTGTTGATCGCATCACCCCACTCCTTGCCTGCCCCTGCATCGCTCTTGGTGAAATGTTGAACATGCTCGTTCGCTTCGGGCAGCAGCGCGGTGCGTTCATAGACGACCGTCACTCCCGTCTTCTGGGCGCTCTGGCGCGTCAGGTGAATGTCGATCAGCACGGCCATGGCGTCGTTCAGCACGTACGCGTACTGAATGTGTCCGACCGCCAGATCGAGCGCCGTGTTGACCCACGCGCTGGTGAACTGTCCATGCGCAACTTTGAACACCATGCCCTGCTGATCGCGCGCAGGAGTGGGATAGATGAACTGTGGATTCCAGCCCGCTGCCCATTTGCGCTCCTCGTCCGCGCCAAACAGGGGCGCGACTTGATCGAAGGGCGCGTCCACCGTGAAGCTGAATTCGGTGCGGGTGTGGAGCGGCGTACCCTCCGTGGATGCTGCCGGCTGCTGGGCAGTGGACGTGGTTACGGCGGCGAACAACATAACGGCGCTGATTGCCAGTTCTCGATTCATCGCTGGCGCTCCTTGAGCTTATGGCTGTCTGTGGCCTTGAGAGTGAGGCCATAAATTTTTCGAAGCTATTCGATCTCCTTCAAGGTCGCGGGAGAAAACGGCGCCTTGCCCTCGAAGGCGTGCAGCACGATTCCCTCCAGCAAATCGCCGAGCGTAAGGTCTTTCAGCTCCGCCAGTCCCTTCAGCACCTTGAGCAGGCGTTTCTCCATACGGACGCCGGTCTGGACGCGTTCGACGACGAGGTCACCATGTTCTGTCATGGTAACGATGTACCAAACTATCCAGGTAGACACAAGCGAGCGGCGAAGGACATGGATTCAGGGGCTGCGGAAGATGCCTTCTCGAGGCACCTCGCGGGGGACGAGGCTGCGTGCGAAGACCTTACCCAGCACTCCGCCTGCGGCTGCGTGCTGGGCTAGATTATGCCACGCCTACGGCGTTGGATCGTCGGCACGTGGAGTGGACGCTACTGGCATATCACACTGGTGGATAATTCATGGGCGCACTTAGTTTGACCTGTCATCCCGAGCGACGAGGTCGCCGTGGCGACCGAGGAGTCGAGGGACCCCTTTGACCGCAAGCAATCCCAAATTCGTTGCTGTGCCGAGCTGCCACATCGTGTCCCGCCGATAATAGGGGTCCTTCGACTTCGGGCCCGCCCGACCCGCAAAAGCAGCGGGTCGGAAATTCTTTGCGGGCGCGGCGCTCAGGACGATAGCTTCAAGTTCATGAATAACCCAGGTTGAGGCCCGCACTACGCGAACGCGCCTTTCTTAGGCAGCCTCTTCAGTCATGTCGCAAGGATGGGATTGAAAAAGCAGTTTTAGCGGCGGTAGCCGTAGCCAAGCAGACCACCAAAGCAGATCCCTCGCGGGCTAAAAGCCCACTCGTGATGACAAAAATAAGGAGCCGGAACACGGGGCTGAAAAGACTCTGTCGCAACAGGTGCCGCCGCTCTGCGGCTCCCGTCACCCATGATCGTCGCCGGGGCTCACGAGAGTGTGTGAGAGCCTCTGTCGTCCCTACGGGACTCGTATCTATTCCCCACTTTACCCAGCACTCCGCCTGCGGCTCCGTGGTGGGCTAGACTATGCCACGCCTCCGGCGCTGGATTTTCCGCTGGCAAATACCAAGCTTCGTTCTCACCCACGCCCTCACGCCCCGCCCTAGACCCATCTCGCCGCTGCGCGGCTAGTGTTTGGCCTAGGCAGCCCGGGTCGACTCTTCCACCTCGGGCTCAACGGGAACTTCGTCCGATTGGCCAAAGGACCGCAGCGCGCTTACGCTCTGCCCGATCAGCCTGGAGACGGTGAAGATCTGCCCCGAAGTAATGCCGGGAAGGAGCTGGTGGTGGCCAAGTGCGGCCAAGCCCATGCTTGCTATGCAGCCGCACTGCGAACAGTCGGGGTCGCCACCGAATTGGCAGGGGGTGACCCGGGTTTTCAAATCGGCTGAAATGGTGGTGGTGGTGCTCGCAAAGATGCAGTCCCGGGGCGAAGCAGGGGGGTGCGCGAATTACTTGATCGCGGACGCGTACATGTCGAGCAGCGGATACACTTCGCGTAATCGCAATAATTCCGCGATCGCGCGTGCCCGCTCTTGCACGGTCAGGATCTCCTGATCGACGGCGCCTCTCTGCGGTGTGAAGATACTGAACTAGATACGTTTGGTCTCTTTGCGCAGGCTCCAGAACTTGACGAACTCTTCCAGGTAACCTTTGCGCTGCATCATCTGGCTGGTGATGGTGCAATGAATGCTGACGCGGCTGCGAGCGATGCACTTCAAGATGCGCTCATAGGTTGCCGGCTTGCGGCGGACATCATGCTCCGGCGGCAATCCGTCCACCGAGACCACAATGTTCAAACGCGACAGCGCGTTCCATTGGGCGGGAATCTCGCGGAACGCACTGGTCACCAGTTGGACGTGGATGCCGCGACGGTCCAACTCGGGCAGCAGTTCCAGCAGCTCGCGATAACGCACCAGCGGGTCTCCGCCTACCAGGGACAAGTGCAGCGGGCGGTGCTCCTCAACCACGCGAAGAACACCTTGCACCAGGGCGCTGCCCTTGCTGTCGGAAAGCTGGCGCAAGGTTACCCCGGCCGTGCCCAGGTGTGCGTCTTCGTAGGCGTAACAACCGGGACAGCGAAGCGGACATTCGCGGGTGAGTTCGATGGACAATGAGGGGCGGCGTCCGGCGAGGATCGCGCCCCACGCGTGTAGAACTTCCGAAGTTTTCATCAGGTCCTTGAACCAAAGATCGTGTCTGGTTGGATGCCCGGCTCGGCGAGTTGGGTGCGAAGGGAGATTGTGGGAGGACAGGTCCTGTTCATCCCCGCAATTTTGCCAGCAGGTCAGAAGGATGAACGGGCTTGCCGAGGATTTCGAACTCGTGTCCCTGGGCGCGCGCATCTTCCAGCAGGCCGGCGGTGGCAGCTTGTCCTGAGAAAAGCAGGATCTTGCAGTCCGGCAAAAAGCCGCGGATGCTGATCGCAGCCTGGATGCCGTCCATGTCGGGCATGATGACGTCGCTGATGATGAGGTCCGGCCGGAGCGACCTTGCGCTCGCCACCGCCGCTGTCCCGGTGTAAACCGCCGAAGCTTCATAGCCATTGAGATCGAGAATCTTGGCGAGAGTATCGGCGATGACTTGCTCATCGTCGACGACCAGAACTCTCGGTTTTTTAACCGCGTGCATTCACTAGCTCCTTCGAAGATTAGCGAAGCCGGATGGCCGATTATAGCGGAGGGCGCGGGCCGTCGAGAATTCACACGTAGGATGCACAAATTACCCTGTGCCGTCCGTGGCCGCGTCGTATTTCCACCATTTAGCTGGCTTTGCTGGATAATTACAGTAAGGAAATAGCAACTGTACTGCCAAACGGCGCCCCGCACCGCCGACGTTACGTGGCACAGAGAAAAACGAAATCAACCACGGATTTCACGGATAAATACGGATTGAAAAATTCAAAACCCCGATCCGTGTTCATCCGTGAAGATCCGTGGTCAAAACAAGCCGATCGCGATGGCAATGAAGGGAATGCCAGAAGAGCACTACGTTGAAGGGTTTTCAAAGAACAAGATTGCGCTGCCCACCGCGCCGGTCCGATAACGTCTGGGGTGCGATGTGCGCTAGCTCACAACAGGGGAGTGATTGATATCACCGCCTTGGTGGTCGAGGTATTTGTACATTGGGATTGGCGGAAACAACGCCGGGCTGTCGCGATGAGGGTGGCAGCAAGACTACCAAATTGGAGACCGCAATCATGGCATACATCATTACCGACACCTGCACCAAAGATGAACTGTGCGTCGAAGCTTGTCCGACCGACTGCATCCATCCCAAGAAGGACGAAGAGAACTTCGAAGCGGCAACCCAACTGTATGTGGACCCGGAAGGCTGCATCGATTGTGGCGCCTGCGTCCCGGTGTGCCCGACCAATTCGATTTTCATCGTGGATGAGGTCCCGGCCGACAAGCAGGAATTCATCGAGAAGAACGCCGCGCATTACGCATAAGGCGAAAGTTTGTTTCCAGGCTTCGGTCCGCGGCGAGGGGCGAGAGCGCGGATCGCCAAGCTTCAGGTTGCGCGATTGGCTGGATTCAATCGCAGACCATTAGCAGGGTTGGGTTTTGCGGAGCACGGCGTCGGCGGGATAGCGAGCGCCAGGTTGGGCGTACCGCCGGCATGATGGTAACGGGCCAGTTGACACAAGCGAACCAAAGGGCACAGTCTGCGGGCTGTGCCCTTTGGTATTGGCGAAACTTTGCCGGCGAATCTTGCGCCGGTTAGGTTCGTCCTGCCTTTTCGTTCCCAGCGGCGCGCCTTCCGCGATACACTATGGGGCACGGAAACAAGGGGTCCCCGATGCTTATCGTCATGAAGGCGCACGCTTCCGAAGAGCAGGTGAGGCGCGTTTGCAAGAAGGTCGAGTCGCTGGGTCTGCGCGCCCACGCCATTCCCGGCGCCCAGCGCACCGCCATCGGCATCACCGGCAACCAGTTGGAGGTCGAGACCGGCACCTTCGACGAGATGGAAGGGGTGCAGGAGGTCATCCGCGTCAGCAAGCCTTACAAGCTTGTCAGCCGCGACTTGAAAGAAGAAGACACGGTAGTGCGCTTCCCCAATTCTGATGCGACCTTCGGAGGCGAGGAGGTAGCGGTTGTCGCCGGACCGTGCGCCATCGAATCTCGCGATCAGGCATTCGCTACCGCCGAGTGCGTGGCCCGCGCCGGCGCCCGCTTCTTCCGCGGAGGCGCCTACAAGCCGCGCACCTCTCCCTATACGTTTCAAGGTCTGGCTGAGGAGGGCCTGAAGATCCTGGCGGAAGTTCGCGACCGCTTTGGCCTGCTGATCGTCACCGAGGCCATCGATAACGAATCGCTCGAACTGGTGGAGAAGTACGCCGACGTTATCCAGATTGGCGCGCGCAACATGCAGAACTATTCCCTACTGAAGCGCGCGGGCAGGGCACATAAGCCGGTGCTGCTGAAACGCGGCATGTCAGCCACGCTGGAAGAGTTGCTGATGGCTGCCGAGTACATCATGAGCGAAGGCAACTACAACGTGATTTTGTGCGAGCGCGGCGTGCGCACCTTCGCCGACCATACGCGCAACACCCTCGACCTCAGCATCGTGCCGGCGGTGCAGCGTTTGAGCCACCTGCCGATCATCGTCGATCCCAGTCACGGGACCGGCAAGCGCAACAAGGTGACGCCGCTGTCGCGCGCCGCGGTGGCCGTGGGCGCGGACGGTTTGATTATCGAAGTCCACCCCGATCCTGACCACGCCCTGAGCGATGGCAATCAATCGCTCTTCCCACAGCAGTTTGACGACCTCATGGTTGAGGTTCGCCTGATCGCTATCGTGCTGGGACGCTCCGTCGCCCAGCCTGTTGCCAACCCAGTAGTCCGCGGCAACGCAACTGCTGGATCGGCCGCCGCTCGCTGATGCGCACCGCATGGCTGTGGCTGCGGCAACTTTCGACGCGGCAATGGCAGTCGGCGCTATGCGTGATGGTCTTCACGCTAAGCTCGACCGCCTGCCGTCGACGCCAAACCGTTGAGCCCGGCTACCACGAATACGCCTACGTCACCAACGGCCAGAGCAACTCCGTCAGCGTTCTCGATCTGCTTCAGCTTCGCAACGTCAAGACAATCCCGGTAGGCGCAAGCCCAACCGGTGTCGCCGCCAGTCCCACGCGCAACGAAATCTACGTTGCCAATGCCGACTCCAACAACATCAGCATCATTAACGCGGAGCGCAATGCGGTCGAAGCCACCATTGGGGTTCATCGTGCCCCCTACTGCGTCTCGGTCTCGTCGGATGGCAAGCGCGCTTATGTGGCCAACTCCGGCTCAGCCAATGTTTCGGTCATCGACCTTGATAAGCGGACGGTGATCGCGACCATACGGGTGGGTGGCGCGCCCGGTCTGGCCAGAGTCTCGCCCGACGGAAAGCTGGCGGTGGTCAGCAATCGCGCCGACAATACGGTTTCCATCATCGATACACAGAAGCTGGCGGTGCGCAGCACGCTGCCGGTCTGCCAGCAGCCGCAGGACCTGGTCATCTTGCCCGATTCCAGCAAGGCTTTCGTGGCGTGCCCTGGATCGAATCAAGTCGCGTCTGTCGATCTGGTATCCGACCGGATGCTGACGCTACTCGACGTCGGCAAGATGCCGGTGCAGCTTGCGCTGAAGCCCGATGGCGGTGAACTATTCGTGAGCAATTTTGGCAGCAACAATTTTTCCATCGTCGAGACCGCGAACAATGAGGTGGGCGGCAGCTACCTGATCGGGGACAAGCCCACTCGCGGAATCGTTACCTCCGATAACAGCCTGCTCTATGTCAGCAATTTCGGGTCCGATACTGTCAGCGTCTATGCCATCGACGAAGGCCGCGTAATTGGCGCGGTCCAGGTGGGTAGCCATCCTGACGAGATGGCGTTTAGCCCCGATGAGGAGCATTTGCTGGCGGTAAATTCGCGCTCGGGAGATGTCGCCGTGGTGCGCACGGTGAAGACCCGCGCCAATTCCAAAATCAGCGCGGAGCGCGCCCTGGTCACGCTGATTCCCGTCGGCAATCAGCCCAACGACATCGTGATTAAGGCCTTTCAAGTGGCAAAGTGAAATTAGGTTTCGAGACTGATTTGACTTAATTGGCGAGCTTTGAAGGAGCACAGCTGCACAGGCTGCGAAATCTCTTCCGGCTGCTGAAAAAGTAGGTTTCAGTCGTTGTTTTGAAGGGGCGCACTTGGCGGAAGGCTTTGGTGGGAGCCCCCTGCTTTAGCAGGGGGGAGCTGGACTTCAGTCCAGCGGAAGAGTGGTCGATCTTGAAATGGGCTTTAGCCGCGGGATTTCCCCATCCCGGCGCTAGAGCGGTTTAGTTATTTGTGTAGTCTAGGTGCCGCCGGCTGAAGCCGGCTCGGAGGTGAAGGATCA
>Ga0208587_1001940_pt1 | contig 10770 bp, 10 predicted proteins | sample NGESurdeep092012_7_FD_184472 | JGI IMG/M metagenome (GOLD analysis project Ga0208587, IMG submission 184472) | Arctic peat soil microbial communities from Barrow, Alaska - NGEE Surface sample 210 deep-092012 (SPAdes) | ecosystem: Environmental > Terrestrial > Soil > Wetlands > Peat ...
TCGGGACGCGGCCGGCACGAGTGCCGGCGCCACATAGCCCACGCAGCCAATGTGAAGTTATTCTTGCGTGGTTCCTAAGCTCCCGCCAGAATGCGGTGAACGCGCTCGGCGTTTTCTTTGACCTCGTCCTTCACCCGGGGGAACATGCCCACGTAAATACCGTCCGTCGGCTTAAGGCTTTCGAAGGCCGTGCGGAAAGCCTGGTCCACGCCGCGATCGGGAATCCGTCCGGCGGCCAGGATCTTGAAGGCGAAGCACGGCTTCCGGGTTTGCCGCATGACCCGGTACATGCGCGGCGGATCGCTTTGCAGATAGATCTCGCCCGGCATTTCCACTATTTCGCCGTTGAGCGCCTTCTTCCACTCTTCGCTGGTCCGCGTCCGGTTGTAGACGCAGCCGGCGTAGAAATCGACGTCCCAGCCCTCCTCCTCAACCTGCGCGATCACTTCCGGCTTGTGAGTGCCCACCCCTACCAGCACCCCCAGATCGCGCACCTGCTTGCACCATTCCTTTACGGTATTCATCTGGCCGTTCTGGTATGCCTTGTCCACCACCTCGCCTTGCCGGTGCATCGCCAGCGGCTTCAGCGTCTTCATCAGCATGGACGCCTCGACGCCGGCGGAGACCTGGATGATCAGGTGCATGTTGCCGCCCTCCGCCCGAAACCGCGCCAGGTCCAGCGGGGCGCGTTCCATATGCACGTAGTTGAACGCGTTGATCCCGTAGCGGTTGCACTGGTGCATGATGGCGCAGACTTTCTCCTGCGTGTACCACTCCTTCATGACCACGCTGAAGTTGTTGTTGTAATGCGCATAACCGTAGAACGGGTTGACGCCCAGCACCATCCGGCTGATTTCGGCGCCGCCGAATTTCATCTTGGGCACCTGAACGGTGCTTTGAGGCTGGGCCGCTTGCTGCCCGGTTAGGGTTGCGCCGCCGCCCGCCAGACCCGCCGCCAGGGCCGCGCCGCCGTGCAAAAAGCTGCGACGTGTGTTCGCCATGAAGACACCTCCGAAGGAATCAGCTTAACAGGTCTTGATCTGCCGATTACGCCTCACTGATTCAGGATGAAGTTCACGGTGATCGGGGCGGCAACTTCCACGGCCTGGCCGTTGAGCATGGTCGGCTGGAAGATCCACTGCCGCACCGCGTCCAGCGCCGCATTGACCAGCAGCGGATGGCCACGCAGCACCTTGAGTTCGTGAATCCGGCCGTCGGTACCGAGCACGCCGAGCAGTTCCACCGTACCGGATATGCGTGCCTGCCTGGCCAGCGCCGGGTAGACCGGGTCGACCTTGTGAATCGGCGTGGCCATGCGAATCACGGTGATGCGCGGCGGTTTGACCGGCGCCGTCGCTACTTTCACCGGCTCACGATTGACCACCTCGGGGAGATGCACCACCGACGCCACCCGTGTGCCTGCTTCGATGATGCCGGGAAGAATGCCGCCGGGCACTCCATCACGCTCGCCGCCCTGCACGCCGCCAGGCACTCCCGGCCCGCTGCCCGCGGCCTCCGGCGGATCGTCAACGATGGTGGCCGCAATCGGCGGAACGTTGACCGGCATGGTGAGGACGTGCTTGAAGATTTGCGTTGCCGCCGCATGGGGCGACCGCGGCACAACCTTGGGACCCGGCGGCGGCGGTGGCGGCGGAGCGCCGGGAGGCGCCAGCGTGGTCACCAGGAACGCGCGCCCCAACGTCTGCGGCGAAATCAGCGGAGCCAGCAGCGCGCAGGCGATCAGCATCGCCTGGCCGGTGAACCCCATGGCGGTGGCCCAGACCCTCTTGGTGGGTGGACCGTAGGAAAGTGTTGCCGTCTCAAACATGGTGTGCTCCTTTCATTGCGCCTCGCGGACACACTACGGGCCTGGAAGGGAATCGCGGGAAGTGCGCCTCAGCGGCCGGTGCGTGCGGTGGTTGTCATGGCCTTCAACCTCCACCCAAATAGACACCGCATGGACCGGAAAGTTCCCCGTATGCTGGAAGAGTGCAATTGCCTCCCTCCGTCCGCCGCTCCGTCGAACAACGCGCCGACAGCATCGGCTTCATTGCCGTGAAGCGCGCCGCCAACGCCATCGCCGAAGCCGCGCGCGACAGCAACTCCGTCCGCCTCTCCGGCGCGGAACACACCGCGGCCTACCTGCTGACCCGCATGCCCGCCACGTACGCCGCGTCGTGCAAAGTGCTCGACGAACTGCGCGGCGTGCCGGTGGCGAGCGTTCTCGATATCGGCGCGGGCGGCGGCTCGGCCGCGCTCGCGGCCCACGAGAAGTTCCCCCTGGCGCGAGAGATCACGCTCGTGGAACGCGATCCGCTACTCGCCGAAGCGGCGCGCGAGTGGCTCCCGGCCGCGCACATCCTCGCCGGCGACCTGCGCCGCATGACGACCTTTCCGCCGCACGATCTGGTGATTGCCGCCTGGTCGCTGGGAGACCTTCCCGCGGCGACGGTCGCGCGCCTCTGGGAAGCCGCCCGCGTCGCGCTGGTAGTGATCGAGCCCGGCACGCTGCGCGGCGCCGCATTCGTCCGCAAGGTCCGCGAGGAACTCCTCGCCGCCGGCGCGCACATGGCGGCGCCCTGTCCGGCGGCCATGCCCTGTCCGATGGTGGAACCGGACTGGTGCTACTTCGCGGCGCGCGTCGAACTTTCCTCGATGCAGCGGCGCATTCAAGGCGGCGACCTGAGCTACCAGGATGAAAGGTTCAGCTACGTGGCCCTGGTACGCGACCCCGTGGGCCTGCCGCGCGCGCGCATCCTGCGCCGCCCGCGCCACCATCCCGGACTGATCGAGCTGGACGTCTGCACGGCGCAGGGCAGGCGCTCCGAACGCGCAACGAAAAGACGCGATCGCGATGCGTTCCGCGCGGCCAGGCACGCCGAGTGGGGAGGCGCGGTGTAAGCAGTGGGACAGACGATCGGTTTGTGCCGTCTGTCAACTTGTCGTCTGTCAACCAGCCAAGCTTAAGCGAGGCATGACAGACCACGAAAGGCGATGGGCTGTCCCACCTTGGTCCGAGCACGGACGACCTTTGTGCCGCTACCACGCAGCTACTGTGCCGGCGCGTAGTAGCCGCGGCGGAAGTACGGGCGCAACGCGGGCAGGCCCTTGGGCGGCACCACCTTCACTTGCAGCGTGTGATAGCGGCCATCGCGCACCTGGCTGGTGGGCGAGTATCCCAACACGTACCGGTTGCGCAGTTCGACGCCGATTTTGGCGGCGATATCGGGCAGTTCCGAAAGATCGGCCGGCAGGTGGCGTCCACCGGTCTGATCGCAAAGGTCGTTGAGCAATCCGGGGCCGCCCGCCTCTTCGCTGGTGCGCATGCGCCCGCCGCCCGCCTCGAAAACGCCGATGGCGTAGATCAGCACATCGTTTTCGCGAACCAGATTTTTGACTTCACTCTCCGAGTAGCGGCTGCTGTTATCGCCGCCGTCGGAGACGATCAGCAGCGCTTTGCGATTTTTCTTCGACTTCTTCATCTCGTTCATGGCCAGAAAAATCGCGTCGAGCAGCGCCGTGCGCCCCTTGGATTGCGCCCACGTGAGTTGATTCTGGATCTCCTCGACGTCACGCGTGAGCGGCACCACCAGCTTCGGCTGGTCGTTGAACTCCACCAGAAAAAACTCGTCCTCGGTGTTGGATGTCCGAAAGAATTCAGCCGCGGCCTGACGCGATTTCTGCAGTTTGGGACCCATGCTGCCGCTGATGTCGAAAACCAGTCCCACCGCCACCGGTTCGTCGTCCATCGAAAAATGGGTGATGGTCTGCTCCACGCGGTCGTCGAGCACGCGGAAGTGTTCCTTCTCGAGTCCGGTGACGGGACGGTTCTGGGGATCGCACACGGAGACCGGAACCAGCACCAGATTGGTGTCGATGCGGAGGTTGGCCGAAGGTCTGGATTCCGGCGGCGGCACGCCCAGTTTCGGACGGGGCTCGGTCTTCACCTGCCCGAGGAAGGCGAGCGGCAATAGTGCGGCGAACGCGGCAGCAAGACTGAGGATACGCCGGGCACGTGACATAGACGGTCTTGGAGTGTATTGTACTCCGCCGCAATCCAGGGCACTCATCTTGGGACAAGGTCGAAGAACCAGGGACCGACGGAGCGAACGTGGGGCAGGCGCTTCCGCCTGCCAACCGCGGGCTCGAATCAAGAGTTGGCAGGCGAAAGCGCCTGCCCCACCTTTTTTCATGCGTTGCGCGCCCCCCTATTTCCTATCTGCCGCCGATTCCGCTAGAATGGGAAAGTTAGTGGGGGTGGATCTTCTCGAGTAGCAGACGAGCCTCAGTCGCGAGTGCAGGCGCTTCAGCAGTCCGCGCAACCTCCCGCGCCCTTTTTTCGCTTTTCTTCCCCGATTCGTGCCGCGTTTGCGGCGACCCTTTGCGCGAGGTCGCGCGCTACCCGGTTTGCAGGAGCTGCATGGATGCGCCGGAACCACTCGGCGCCGAGTTTTTCTGCACCAGTTGCCGGACGCCGTTTCAGAATGCGTTCCCGCTGGATGCCGAAGGCCGTTGTGCTCTATGCCGCAGCGGCCTTCGGGGTTTTGACGCGGCTTACTCGTTCGGAGCCTACGAAGGCGTGCTGCGGGAGCTGATCCACCTGTACAAATACGGAAAGGTCAGAACCCTGGCCCGGCCGCTGAGCGGCCTGCTGGCGCAGGCGCTGCCGCGCGACGAGGCCTTCGACGCCGCGGTGCCGGTGCCACTCTACTGGCGCCGCCGGTTACAGAGAGGTTTCAATCAGGCGGAACTGTTGGCCCGGGGGCTATCCCGGCGTACCGGCATTCCCGTCGTAAAAGCGTTAGGGCGGGTGCGTCCGACGCCGACGCAGGCAGGTCTCAGCAATAGCGCGCGCCGCCAGAATGTGGTCAGGGCGTTCCGCGCGCGAAGCGTCCAGGGACAGCGCATTCTGCTGATTGACGACGTCATGACGACCGGGGCTACCGCGGCGTCGTGCGCGTTGGCTCTCAAACAAGCCGGCGCGCGGAGAGTCGCACTTTTGACCGTGGCGCGGGTCGACCGGCGAATGGAAGGTTGGCGCCTGACGGCGGATCATTCGATGGTGGAGGGGAAGGTCTGAATGCCGAGTGAACGACTACAGAAACCAGTCCTGGTGCTCAACGCCAGTTACGAACCGATCAACGTCTGCGCCGCGCGGCGGGCCCTGGTGCTGGTGCTCAAAGGCGTGGCGTCGGCCGAGGAGGTATCGGTCACCGCGGTTCATTCCGCGCGGAATTCGGTGCGTTTGCCGAGCGTCATCCGCTTGCTGGAATATCGCCGGATTCCGCGGCAGACGCGGGCGCTCTCGCGCAAGAATATTCTGATGCGCGACCGCTACACCTGCCAATACTGCCACCGCACCATGGCTTCCGGCGAGTTGACCCTGGACCACGTGATTCCCCGGTCGCGCGCCGGTGAGTCGGCCTGGGAAAACCTGGTAGCCTGTTGCCATTACTGCAACAATCACAAAGGCAGCCGGACTCCGGAAGAGGCCGGCATGAAGCTGTTGCGGCAACCGCGGCCGTTCAGCTTGCATACCAGCCGCCACTTGATGCGCATGCTGGGCAACGGCGAAGCGCAGTGGCGAAAGTATTTGTTCTATTGAGCACCGGGGCCTTCGCGAAGTTTACAAGTGTAATCTTTCTAACAACATCCGCGCTTGCGGCGACGGCGTACTGTGGAGTATAGTCGTTCCTGACTGGGTAATTCTTAGCGCAGAGGAGCATTATGAAAAAAGTACTGGCTGTGTTTGCGTTTTGTGCGATAAGCGCGATGGCCGCGGATTGGACCGGGACCATCATCGACGAGAAGTGCTCGACCATCAAGAGTATGAAGGGGAATGCGGCATGTGCCGCCAAATGCCTCAAAGGCGGAGAAGCAGCGGTCCTGCTGACCGATGAAGATAAGATCTATAAGATCGCGGACCAAGATAAGGTTGTGGCCCACGCCGGCCACAAGGTGACTATTTCGGGCACCCTGGACGGCGACACGATCAAGGTCGACAGCGTCAAGATGTTGATGTAATCGGATTCGGGGCCGGGTTTCCACCGGCCCGCCCAATTCCGGCTTTCCTCCGTCCGTTTGGGAGATTACTCCGCCCCCACCATGTCCCGCATCTCGTGCACCAGGGTGCGTAGCTCGTTGGCATGGCTATTTAGGTCTGTGCCGGCCGAAGCGCTCTCTTGCGCTGGCGGCGGTCCGCTGGGTGACCTGCTCCATCTGCATGACCGGCCACCAGCGCAAAACCCAGACCCGCCTCGCCTGCCCGCGCCGCTTCCACCGCGGCGTTGAGCGCCAGAATATTGGCCTGGAACGCAATTTCATCGATTAACAGGCCCAGGGCACGGACTACGTATAATCAAAAGGTAGGCCCGATACCCATGCGAAAGCGCCTGTTCTACTGGTCCGCCAGCGTGCTGCTTGTCATCAGCGTGGTGCTGGTGGTGTGGCAGGGCTCCTTCCGCCTCTCGAATTTCGGCCCATCCAACCCGGGACAGACCTTCATATACTGGGCGGTCTCCACCCTGATCTTCATTCTGATGGTCACGGTGGGGTGGATTCTGGCGCGAGAGTTTATCAAGCTCTATGTGGCGCGGCAGGCCAAGCGGCTGGGTTCGCGCATCCGCACCAAACTGGTGGTGGGCGCCATGCTGCTCAGTTGCGTCCCGGTCACCTTCCTGGTGCTGTGGAGCTACGAGGTGCTCAACTACAACCTCAAGGCGTGGTTCACCAACCCGGTGGATAACCAGGTGGAAGTATATAAAAAGGTGGCGCGGGCGCTGGAACTGGAAATCCAACACCGGTTGCGCGTTCAGGCCGCCCTGTTGGCCGCGCAGCCGGAGACCAGCCAGCTTCTGGCCGGCGGCCCTATCACGCCGGGCGCGTTGCAGCGATTCGCCAAAGAGCAGGGGCTGGAATCGGCCGCCATCCTGGCGCCTGCGGGCACACCGCTAGAGACCTGGGGACCGTACCCTGCGCGGGCGCTCGACGGGCATACAGCGGCGGTCCAGGTGCCCTTGAAGAACGGCGCCATCGAGGTGGCGGCGCGAATTCCCCTGGAAGCCGGACAGCAACTGCTGGAAATCAAGAAATTCAGCGACGCTTGGGCGCAAATCGTCGGCAACCGCAAGGACTACCGCACGCTGTACATCATGCTGATGGTGTTGATCACGCTGTTCGTGCTGTTCGTCGCTACCTGGCTGGCGCGCATCCTGGCCAACCGCATCAGCACCCCGATCGCGGCCATCCTGGAAGCGGCCGGCGAGGTCCGCCGCGGCAACCTCCAGCATCGCGTGACGGTGCGCGCCGAGGACGAACTGGCGCTGCTGGTCACCGGATTCAACCAGATGACCGAGGCGCTGGAATCGAGCGGCATCGAACTGGACCGGCGGCGGCGCTTCACCGAAGCCATCCTGGAGAGCATTCCGACTGGCGTCATCTCGATCGGCTCCGACGGCTCCATCCAGCACGTGAACCAGGCGCTGGCCAAGATTTTCCCGTCGCTCCTGGCCGCCAAAGCCACGCGCCTGGAAGACCTCTTCTCGCGCGAGGACACCACCGAAATAAAGTACCTCATGAAGCGCGCGCGCCGCACCGGCTTGGCGTCCCGGCAACTGGAGTTGCACACCGACAGCCGCAAGATCCACCTGGCGGTGACCGTCTCGGCGCTGGAATCGAAACTGACCTCGGGCTTCGTGGTGGTGCTGGAAGATACCAGCGAGTTGTTGCGCGCGCAGAAGGCGGCGGCATGGCACGAGGTGGCGCGCCGCGTGGCGCATGAGATCAAGAACCCGCTGACCCCGATCGCGCTTTCCGCCGAGCGCATCGGCCGCCAACTGGACCGCCTGGACCTGCCGCCCGGGACCGCCCGGATCGTTTACGAATGCGCCGCCACCATCACCAAATCGGTGGAATCGGTGAAGACCCTGGTGGACGAGTTTTCCCAGTTCGCGCGATTCCCCTCGGCGCAGCCGGTGCGCAGCGACCTCAATGAATTGGTTAGCGAGGCGCTGGCGGTGTTTCACGGCCGCCTGGAAGGCATTTCGATCCGCACCAGCTTCGCGCCGAACCTGCCCCCGGTGAACGTGGACCGCGAGCAGTTCCAGCGCGTGGTGGTCAACCTGGTGGACAACGCCGCCGAGGCCATGCAGGATTCCCTGGTGAAGACTTTGTACATCGCTACCCAACCAGGCGCCGCCGAGACCGTGGAAGTCGTGGTGGCCGATTCCGGCGCCGGCGTGAGCAGCGACGATAAGGAGAGACTTTTCCTGCCTTACTTTTCGACCAAGAATCGCGGAACGGGATTGGGCCTGGCCATCGTGAACCACATCGTGGCCGAGCACAATGGCACCATACGGGTGGAAGACAACCAGCCGGTGGGAGCGCGCTTCACCGTGGAGCTACCCGCCCTGTTGGAGAATGAACCGGCGGTGACCCTGGCCGCCGAAGACACGGACATCATGCCTCCCGTGGTGAAGCCTCCCGTGGTGAAGCCCTCCGTGGTGAAAATATGAAACCCAGACGGGTTCTGGTGGTGGATGACGAGCCGGGGATCCGCCAGTCCTTGAGCGGCGTGCTGGAAGACGAAGGCTACGCGGTCGAGACCGCGGCCAGCGGCGAGGCGTGCCTGGAAGCGCTGCCCGGTGGCGCGTTCGAACTGGTGCTGCTGGACATCTGGCTGCCCGGCATGGACGGCATGGAGGTGCTGGCGCGCATCCAGGAGATCCCGTTCGACGAGCGGCCCGTGGTGGTGGTAATTAGCGGCCATGGCTCGATTGAGGCCGCGGTCAAGGCCACCAAGCTGGGCGCCTTCGATTTTCTGGAGAAGCCGCTCTCCATCGGAAAAGTCACCGTGGTCACCAAGAATGGCCTCGCGCACCGACGGCTGGAGTTGGAGAACAGCCGCCTCAAGGAAGATACCGGTTCGCGCTGGCGGATCATCGGAGAAAGCGTGCCCATGAAGGCGCTGCGCCAGCAACTCGGCCTGATGGCCGGGACCAACGGGCGCGTCCTGATCTATGGCGAGAGCGGCACCGGCAAGGAACTGGTGGCGCGCGCGCTGCATGCCATGAGCCCGCGCGCGGCGGAACCCTTCGTGGAGGTCAACTGCGCGGCGATTCCCGAAGAGTTGATCGAGAGCGAGATGTTCGGCCACATCAAAGGCAGCTTCACCAGCGCCCAGGAGGACAAGGTCGGGAAGTTCCAGAAGGCCGACGGCGGCACCCTGTTCCTGGACGAAGTGGGCGACATGAGCCTGCGCACCCAGTCCAAGGTGCTGCGCTCGCTGGACGAGCAGCGCTTCGAGCCGGTGGGCGCCGCGGAATTCGTCCAGGTGGACGTGCGCGTGGTGGCGGCGACCAACAAAAACCTGGAGGAGGAGATCGAACGCGGCAATTTTCGCGAGGATCTTTTCTACCGGCTGAACGTGATTCCCTTCTTCGTGCCTCCGCTGCGCGACCGGCGGGAGGATATCGCGCAGCTCGCCGATCACTTTCTCCGCGAGTTCACCACGGCCTACGGGCGCAAGCCCAAGGAACTCACGCCCGAAGCCTACCGCGTGCTCACCGGGTATCACTGGCCAGGCAACGTGCGCGAGTTGAAGAACCTGATCGAGCGGATCGTGATTCTGAATCCGCAGGTGCGGGTGGACGCGCGCCACATTCCGCTACAGACGGTGCGCCGGCAGCCCGACCGTCCGCTGGATCGCTTCGGCAGCCTGCAAGAGGTCCGCGAGGCGGCGGAACGCGAGTACATTCTCAAGAAGCTGGAAGAGACGAATGGGAATGTCACGCGGACGGCGGAACTGCTGGGACTGGAGCGGAGTAACTTATACCGCAAGATGAAAACGCTGGGCATCGGGCCGAAGGAATAGGGTGGGGCGCGGCATGGTCCTGTGAGCCTCGCAGCCGGCGGGGCCGCACAACAGCGGTTAACTAAGTTCGCGCCAGTCTTGCTCATTCAACTCTACTTTGTGTTTCTTGGCAGCGGATTTGATGCGTTTCCAGGCGGCGTCGCGTTCCGCGTCGGTCACCCCTTGCACCTGCTTGAAGCGGGCGATTGCGTTGCGCACGTGAGCCGCGTCATGGATCGGTTCTTTACGTTCCTTGGGGAAAGCGAAGTTTTCGTCGGCGATATGATCGCGGCTAGTTTCAGTGATCTTGGACATGCTGCTTGACGAGCAATCCAATCGCCAACTTATCCGCGCCATCGCAGGAACGCGCCGACACCGCCGATCGATTCGAGCAAAGCCGCGTCTTCGATAAACGTCACGGTGGCGCTGGTTTGCTTGGCCTTCGTCACCAGCAGATCGGGCAGCGACGCTTGCCGCGGTTCTTCGCTTTGCGTTCCTCCCTCTGCATCGGGGATCTCCGGCGCGAGGATGGCTTGCACCTCCTCCGGCTGGGGATGGTTCTCCTCGAGCGCGCTGCTGATGAGCAATTCTTCGACTTGTCCGTTGGCCAGGGCTTCGAGCGTCTCCTGCACCCCGGCTACGGCCAATCCGCGAGCCCGATATTGCTGCATCAGCCGGTCCACCTTCTCCGCGGCGGTTTTGGCTTCTTGCTCCTGTAGCTTGGCGAGAGTAGCGGTCAGGACATCCTGATCGGAAGCATGTATATCGAGTCTCATTACCTCCACCATGGAGACCATTTCCTGAGGCAGTTGTTCTTGCAGCAGCGGAATCACAACCGAATCTCCGGCCAGGATGATGTGACTTACTTTGTCTGCGCGGACAATCTCGGCCAGCCGTTCAATGACCTCTTTGGCGTGCTC
>Ga0208587_1001947_pt1 | contig 10740 bp, 3 predicted proteins | sample NGESurdeep092012_7_FD_184472 | JGI IMG/M metagenome (GOLD analysis project Ga0208587, IMG submission 184472) | Arctic peat soil microbial communities from Barrow, Alaska - NGEE Surface sample 210 deep-092012 (SPAdes) | ecosystem: Environmental > Terrestrial > Soil > Wetlands > Peat ...
TCGCGCTTCGACAAACTCGACCTGGTCTTTCTCGGCTTCCTCCACTTTGCTCTTATCGTCAAAGCGCTCAGGTATCTAAGTAGTGTTAACACGCCCTAGTGCAATGTAATCGACCCCCTGGTCCCGAACCAGATCACACGATTTTCACTAGACCACCTGGATTCAGACACTTACGAGCCATTGAACACCTTACGGATGCGCGGTCACGTATTGATGTCTGTTGATCCTTGTTGAGCCGAAGTGCACTCGCCGCTACAAAATCGACACCATTAACCTTGAATCTAGCATTCCCGGGCGAACCCGCCCCGGATGAATGATGATAACTGCCGCTCACTGGACATTGCCTCCGCATTGTAAATGGCCAACGCCATGTTGCAGGAGCGATTCGACTCTTCCGATTTGGTCTGGCGCGGCAGCACTTCGCAGCTTACGTGCAACACACGGCATCCTGCATTTTCAACGACATCGCAGCTCGGACGGAATTATTGCGTAGCACAGGTGTTGCCGCTGCCAAGTAGATTGCAGCACTCACAATGCGTATATTGCTTTGCTCCCGCATCGGATTCTTCCTGCCGTAGTTGCCTGCAACAACGGATGGTTAATCCACGCTAGAATGGCCATAAGGAGGCAATCAGCACCGAATTGCCGCCTGCGTGGAGGTCGATAACGCCTCTTCCAAACAAGAACCAACCATCGATGGCGATTCGTGCTGTGGAAGAGCCGATCCGCGCCGAGCTGTTCAGCGTGGAGCGGCTTGAGCAGCACGCCGAGAGCCTTGCGGCGGCGCAGACGGTCACCAAGGAAACGTACCTGGGACGTCCGCTTATCCCGCGGGCGGTGGAGAATGGTCGCGTGCTGCTGGATTCGTACCGGGCAATTGCGCGGGCGATTCAGGAGGAGCGTGCGATCACGCCTGCGGCTGAGTGGCTGGTCGACAACTTCCACATCGTCGAAGAGCAGCTCCGCGAAATCCACGACGATTTGCCCCCCGGCTATTACCGCAAACTACCGAAGCTGGCCTCAGGTCACTTGCAGGGGTATCCGCGAGTTTACGGAGTGGCATGGGCCTATGTTGCGCATACCGATAGCCACTTCGATCCGGAAGTGTTGCGCCGCTTTGTGAAGGCTTACCAGCGGGTACAACCGCTCGACATCGGTGAGCTATGGGCGGTGGCTATCACCCTACGCGTGGTACTGGTGGAAAATCTGCGCCGGCTCACAGATCGAATTGTCCGAAGCCGTACCGAACGCCAGGACGCCGACATGTTGGCTGACAGCCTGCTTGGCACAGGCGGACAGATTTCCATTCTCCCAGAAACGGCCCTGCGCAGGTTCGAGAAAATGCCGCTGCCCAGGGCATTCGTCGTGCAGCTCGTCCAACGCCTGCGCGATGTCGACCCAAACATGGGAGCGGTCCTGCACTGGCTCGACCAGCGTCTGACTGAGCAGGGGACCACAGCGGACGAAGTTGTCCGCGCCGAGTACCAGGAACAAACCGCAATGAACGTCACCGTGCGGAACATTATCCCCAGTATGCGTTTGATGACGGACTTTGACTGGCATGAATTCGTCGAGGGCGTCAGCGTACCGGACCAAATTTTGCGGATCGGCACCAACTTCGCTGAGATGGATTTTGCCACGCGAGATTCTTACCGCCATGCGATTGAGGATCTTTCGCGGGGCTCGCACCATTCGGAAATTGAGGTGACGGAACACGTCGTGCATCGCATCAAACGGGCCCGCTCAGAGCCGTCTGAGGATGGACAGCCAACAGAGGACCGGCGTGCGGATCCCGGCTATTATCTGATTTCTAATGGACGGCAGGCATTTGAGCATGAACTCGGCTTCCGTGTGCCGTGGAAAAGCCGGTTGCTGCGCCTTTACATGCGAAGCGCGGCGGCTGGCTACCTGGGGACGATCGCCCTCAGCACCGCCGTGATTGTGGCGCTACCGCTGATCCATGAAAGAAAAGCAGGAGTTGCAGGCTGGAGTTTGTTTTTGCTCGGACTCCTCGCTGCTGTGCCTGCTTCCGACCTGGCTATCGCACTCGTCAACCGACTAGTGGCGGACTTGATCGGCCCGCGAATGCTGCCTCGCCTAGAGTTGCGGGACGGTGTGACGCAGCAACTGCGAACGATCGTCGTCGTGCCCGCCCTGCTTACTGCCCAGCATGACATTGAACAATTGGTGGAGCGGCTGGAGGTCCACTACCTGGCGAATTCCGACGGCGATCTGCGTTTTGCCGTGCTCTCTGACTGGATGGACGCAGTGAGCGAGAGCCTCCCTGGCGATGACGAACTGCTCGCCATCGCAGTTGACGGTATTGCGCGGTTGAACAAGATCCACGGCCCCACTCCCGACAGCGGCGAGCGCTTCCTGCTGTTGCACAGAAAGCGTGTCTGGAACGAGAGCGAGGGCAAATGGATGGGATGGGAGCGGAAGCGAGGAAAGCTCCGGGAGCTTAACCAGTTTCTCCGCGGTGGAGTTAACACTACGTTTCTTCCGATCGGTGGACGCCCAACGCAAGCTCCTGCGGGTGTGCGGTACGTCATCACGCTCGATGCGGACACGCGTTTGCCGAGAGGTGTCGCGTGCCGCTTGGTCGGCACGATGGCACATCCTCTCAATCAGCCCCGGTTCAGCGCCTGCGCCGGGCGGGTCGTGGAAGGCTATGGGATCGTGCAACCGCGCATCACTCATTCGCTCGCTCCCGACCACGAGAGATCACTTTTTCAGACATTGTTTTCTGGTCCCAGTGGCGTCGATCCATACGCGGCCGCGGTTTCGAACGTTTACCAGGATTTGTTTCACGAAGGTTCTTTCACTGGGAAGGGAATCTACGACGTCGATGCATTTGAGGCAGCCTTAGCGGACAAAGTGCCGGACAACACGCTGCTGAGCCACGATCTCTTTGAAGGGATCTTTGCGCGCGTTGCGCTGGCGTCAGACATTGAGCTGTTTGAAGAATTTCCTTCGCACTATGAGGTGGCCGCCGCCCGGCAACATCGCTGGGTGCGCGGGGACTGGCAACTGCTGCCCTGGATTTTCTGGCGTGGGCAAGCAGCGTCGGGAGAACGAAGTCCCGTTGGCATTCCCGCCATCGGCCGGTGGAAGATGTTCGACAACTTGCGCCGCTCTATGTCAGCCCCGACCGCGTTTTTTACGCTGGTCGCTGCCTGCCTGCTGCCGTCAGCCTCTCCCTGGGCATGGGTAAGATTTATTCTAGCGACGATTGCGCTTCCCGCACTGCTACCTTTCCTGTTGGGAATCAACCCGCCGCGACGTGGAATTTCGAAACGCACGCATTTTCGGGCGTTGCTCACTGACCTTTGGCTCGGTGTCTCTCAGATTGCTATTACCGTGACGATGTTGGCATATCGGACATGGCTGATGTTTGACGCAATTCTGCGCACGCTTACTCGCATGTTCATCACGCACAGGCATCTCCTGGAGTGGGTGACTGCAACCCAGGCCAAGAATGCGGTCGATCTGAATCTCTCCGCAATGTATAAGCGTATGGCCGGCGGCGTGCTGCTTGCGGTAGCGGTGCTAGTGGTTGTCGCCTTAGGCAGTCACCATGCCTGGGCGGGCATGCTTCCGTTCATCATTCTCTGGATTTCCGCTCCGGCAATCGCGTGGCAGATCAGTCTTCCGCCCCGGCGCACGGGTACCGAACCGCTCACCGCGGCAAATGCCCGGGCTCTCCGTTTGATTGCGCGCCAAACCTGGCGTTTCTTCGAGGCTTTCATCACCCCGACTGACCATGCGTTGCCTCCCGACAACTTTCAAGAAGACCCGAAGCCAGTCGTAGCCCATCGAACTTCGCCGACGAATATGGGGCTGTATCTGCTGTCCACGTTGGCGGCGCACGATCTGGGCTACCTGGGCACTCTAGACGCAGTTGAGCGATTAGAAGCCACACTCGGCACAATGAGCCAGATGGAATTGCTCCGGGGGCACTTCTACAACTGGTACGACACTCGCGATCTTCATCCGCTCAATCCAAAGTATGTCTCTTCCGTGGACAGTGGAAACCTCGCCGGACATCTGCTGGCCCTGGGAAACGGCTGCCGAGAACTCATCTGGAAAACTTCTCTCGGGGAGCGGTCGCTCGCTGGTGTGAAGGACGCGATCGAGCTTTTGCGGGAAGCCCTGAGCAAGATCGTAGAAACGCGGCGGACGAATACCGTCACCAGGAAGCAGCTCAGTAATGCCATCGACGCACTGGCCAGCTCACTGGAGCTTGCTCCCGTGAATGCGGCGGAGTGGGCGGAGCGTCTCGTCGAACTGAGGACGCGGGCCCTGACAGTAGCTGACATTGCGCAAACCCTTGCCCAGGAGCGCGGTGACGCTCCTGATTCCGAGTTGCGCGTCTGGGCCGATGCCGTCAGGGCTTGCGTCGAAAGTCATGCACGGGACGCAGAGATTCTTGTTCCCTGGTCGCGCCAGGATTCGAAAACCATTATGGCCCTGGCAGACCGTCCTATTGATCAGGCGCCGGAGTGGGCAGCGATCAAGCAGTTCTTTGAGCCACGGCCCACGCTGAAGGATGCCCCTGACTGTTGCGAAGGTGCACTGCGGGCACTTGCCGTGTTGCGAGCCAGTTTGCCCAATGATTCATCGGCGAACCTTGACAACCTGGCGCGCATCGATGCCCTAGCGCAAGCCCTGCGGCAATCAGCCAAAGACGCCGAGGCACTCATTCGGCGGCTGTCTGCCATCTCGCAAAAGACTGAGGACATGTTCCAGTCGATGGATTTTAGCTTTCTTTTTGATCGCACGCGCAAACAGTTTTCCATTGGGTACCGTGTCGCTGACAGCACTCTGGACGCCAACTGCTACGATTTGCTGGCTTCGGAGGCGCGCCTGACCAGCTTTATTGCGATCGCAAAAGGCGATGTTCCATCTTTCCATTGGTTCTGCCTGGGCCGGGCGCTCACTCCGGTGGGCCGCGGCTCCGCTCTCATTTCATGGTCGGGCTCCATGTTCGAATACCTTATGCCGGCGCTGCTGATGATTTCCCCGACCGGCAGCTTGCTGCATCAGACATATGAATTGATCGTGCGGCGGCAAATTGACTATGGCGCGGAGCGTGGCGTCCCCTGGGGAATCTCAGAGTCGGCATACAACGCGAGAGACCTGAACCTCACATATCAATACACGGCTTTTGGTGTACCTGGCTTAGGACTCAAGCGCGGACTCAGCGAGGATCTCGTCATTGCACCCTACGCCACTTCACTGGCGGCTATGATTGACCCAAATGCGGCAACGCAGAACTTTGTGCAACTCGCCAAGGCCGGTGGAAAGGGGGCTTACGGCTTCTACGAAGCGCTCGACTACACCAGCGAGCGGGTGCCAGAAGGGAAAGATAACGCGATCGTGCGTGCTTACCTGGCACACCATCAGGGAATTTCGCTGGTCGCGCTCGCCAACGTACTGAACGACGGGACGATGCGAGCCCGCTTCCATGCCGAACCGATTGTGCAAGCTACTGAGCTGCTGCTGCAGGAACGCACGCCGCGCGACGTGCTGGTCGCGCGGCCCCGTGCGGAAGAAGTCTCCGCGGCGGCGCATGTGCGCGAACTCATTCCTCCGGTCGTGCGGCGGTTCACCTCGCCACATGAATCAGTTCCTAGGACGCATCTGCTTTCCAACGGGCGTTATGGAGTGATGGTAACGACGGCGGGTTCAGGGTATAGCCGGTGGCGGGATATTGCGGTCACCCGCTGGCGCGAGGACGTTACCCGGGACTGCTGGGGCTTCTACATCTTTCTTCGCGATACACAGAGTGGCCAGGTTTGGTCGGCAGGCTACCAGCCGAGCGGCGTCGAACCCGACGCCTACGAAGTTAGCTTTAGCGAAGATCGCGCCGAATTCATACGGCGTGACGGCGCTCTGACCACCAGGTACGAGGTGGTCGTTTCGCCCGAAGACGATGCGGAGGTGCGCCGCGTTTCGATCGCCAATCTGGGAACACGCACTCGCGAAGTACAGGTCACTTCGTATGCTGAGGTTGCCATAGCACCCCAGGCCACCGACGAGGCGCACCCGGCGTTTTCCAATTTGTTTGTGGAGACGGAATTCGTGGCCAGCGTGGACGCGCTTCTCGCCACCCGTCGCCGGCAATCTGAAAAAGAAACGGCGGTCTGGGTTGCACATGTGGCGGTTGTGGAGGGCGAATCCGTTGGAAATTTGCAATTTGAGACGGATCGGGTCCGGTTTCTTGGACGAGGGCATCAGGTTCGCGACGCCGTATCCATCACGGATGGGCGCCCTCTTTCGAATTCCGCCGGCCCTGTGCTCGACCCCGTGATGAGTCTGAGGCGTACGGTACGCATCCCGCCAGGCACAACCGCACGGATTGTCTTTTCCACCATAGTCGCCACGACACGTGAGCAAGTAATGGACCTGGCAGATAAGTATCGGGATGCAAGGAACTATGAACGTACTCTGACGTCAGCTTGGACGCAGGCGCAAGTACAACTTCATCATCTGAGTATCACTCCGGATGAAGCTCACTTGTTCCAGAGGCTCGCCAATGCCGTGCTGTACTCAGATCCTTCCCTGCGGCCGTCTTCCGATGTGCTGAGCCGGAGCGCGCTCGAGCTTTCCGCTCTATGGGCGCACGGGATTTCGGGTGATCTCCCCATCGTCCTGGCACGGATCGACGAGGTCGAGGATGTCGGGATCATCCATCAACTGTTGCGGGCGCATGAATACTGGCGTTTGAAGCGGTTGTCTGTTGACCTGGTTATTCTCAATGAGAAACCGCCATCGTACGAACAGGAGCTGCAGGGTTCTTTGGACGACCTTGTACGCGCCAGCCAGCAGCGCATTTCTCCGAACCTGAACGATGTCCATGGCAATATCATTCTCCTTCGGGGAGACCTGATCTCTTCGCAGGAGCGCACGGTCCTACAGACCGCGGCTCGTGCGGTGCTGCTCAGCCGTCACGGCACATTGGCCGAGCAAGTTATCCGATCGCAGCGCTCCGACACTGTGACACGGCCCGCTCCTCGTCCGCCTCGCCGGGGAAAAGACGCGGAGGTATCGTTAAAAATGCCGGACCTCGAATTCTTTAACGGCCTGGGTGGCTTCGCCGAAGGGGGCCGTGAATACGTGATCGCCCTTGGCGAAGGGTTGCGCACCCCAGCTCCGTGGATCAATGTGATTGCAAATCCTTCGTTCGGTTTTCTGGTTTCAGAATCCGGTTCCGGCTACACCTGGTCAGGCAACAGCCGGGAGAATCAACTCACTCCCTGGTCGAACGATCCCGTGTCTGATCCGCCCGGTGAGGCCGTCTACATCCGCGATGAGGACACAGGTTTACTCTGGAGCCCGACGGCGCTGCCGGTTCGGGACGAAGCTTCGTCCTATGTAGCGCGGCATGGCCAGGGCTATAGCCGGTTCCAGAATGGCTCGCAGGGAATTCTGGCAGAGCTGCTCCAGTTTGTGCCCATTCAAGACCCCATTAAGATCTCCCGTCTCGTTCTGCAAAACTATTCGGGGCGTACCCGTCGCCTGTCCGTGACCGCATTTGCGGAATGGGTGCTGGGGAATTCGCGCAGCGCTACAGCGCCGCACATTATCACGGAATTCGATGCGCAGACGAGAGCGCTGTTCGCGCGAAGCGCATGGGGCGGAGAGTTCGGTGGGAGAGTTGCCTTTGTTGATCTCAGCGGACGGCAAACTTCTTGGTCCGGTGACCGCACCGAATTTATCGGTCGAAATGGAGTGATTGCGCGGCCTGCGGCACTTCAGCGAGGCGGGCCGCTTTCCGGAAGAGTGGGTGCGGGTCTTGATCCGTGCGCTGCGATGCAAACGCTGTTTGAGTTGCGTCCCGGTGAACGCGCCGAAGTCGTGTTTTTTCTGGGTCAGGGAAAAAGCCGGGAAGAGGCGCGTGAATTGATCGGTCGCTATCGCGCGGCGGACCTTGACGAGGTGTTGGCCGAGGTCACCCGGCAATGGGACGAGGTGCTCGGCACCGTACAGATCACCACGCCTGACCGGTCGATGGATATTCTGGTGAATCGCTGGCTGCTCTACCAGACGCTTTCCTGCCGGGTGTGGGCACGGGCAGCCTTCTATCAGCCGAGCGGAGCCTATGGCTTCCGTGATCAGCTGCAGGACGTGATGGCGCTCACTGTGGCCAAACGCGACGTCGCGCGGGCGCATCTATTGCGTGCCGCATCGCGGCAATTCATCCAAGGCGATGTCCAGCACTGGTGGCATCCGCCGTCGGGGCGAGGAGTGCGCACGCGTATTTCGGACGACCTGCTGTGGCTGCCTTACGCCGTAATCCACTTCATCGAGGTGACCGGTGATGTGGCCATGCTCGATGAGGTCGTACCGTTCCTGGAAGGGGACACCCTCGCTGAGGGACAAATCGAATCCTACTTCCAACCGCGGGTCTCAGAGACACGCGCGACACTGTTTGAACATTGCGCGCGAGCCCTGGACCGGAGCCTCACGGTCGGCAGCCATGGTCTTCCACTGATCGGCACCGGCGACTGGAACGACGGTATGAACCGCGTCGGACCGGGAGGAAAGGGCGAGAGTGTTTGGCTGGGTTGGTTCCTCCACACGATTCTCTGGGAGTTTGCCAAGATTGCGGACGCCCGCAGTGAGCACAAGCGCGCGGAGACTTGGCGTCTGCATGTCAGTGCACTGAAGGCCGCACTCGAACGGGAAGGTTGGGACGGGGAGTGGTATCGCCGCGCTTACTTTGATGATGGTACGCCGCTGGGCACCGTCTTAGACAAGGAGTGCCGCATTGACTCCATTGTTCAGTCCTGGGGAGTTATCAGTGGCGCCGCGGAACCGGCTCGCGGAGCGCGTGCCATGGCTGCGGTCAACCAGTATCTGGTACGGCGTCCGGAGGGACTGGACTTGGTGCTCACCCCGCCCTTTGATCGCACGGACCACGACCCCGGTTATATTAAAGGATATTTGCCTGGCATCCGCGAAAACGGCGGGCAGTACACGCATGCTGCCGTGTGGACGGTCCTGGCATTTGCGGCACTCAGCGACGGAGATAGGGCGGCTGAGCTGTTTCATATGCTGAATCCTATCAATCGCACGGCCTCGCGAGCGACGGTGCAGCGGTACAAAGTGGAGCCCTATGTGGTGGCAGGCGATGTTTATTCCGAACCTCCGCATGTGGGGCGCGGTGGATGGACGTGGTACACCGGGTCAGCCGGATGGCTCTATCGCGCGGCTATCGAATGGATCCTGGGAATCCGCATACGCGGAACGGTACTCTCGATCGACCCATGCATTCCGAAAAGCTGGCCGAACTACTCCATGAGTTTTCGTTATCTCTCGACGGCATACAATATCAGGGTAGAAAACCCGTCCGGCGTTTCACGGGGCATCGTTTCGATTGAAATGGACAGCAAGCCGGTGGCCACCTCCCCAAATATCCCCCTCGCCGATGATGGTGGGAACCATCAGGTCCGCATTTTTCTAGGGTAGACAGGATAGACGATGCTGCCGGGAGTGCCCGTGCTCCGCCGCAATTTTGTAGCGCTCAAGCGACGACAATTTCCAGTCGGACCTTGTTCTTCGCCAAAATGCTGTCCGGCTTGAAGTCATTTAGAATCAGCAACATTAAAAAGCGAAAACCGAGTTTTTGCGAAGCACAGTCGGCTCCGCATCGAACGAGCGCAGGCTCACGGCAAAGCAGTCATTGGCACGCTCGCTAATCCGGCTCCCGTATTGCACGTCTTGAGATTAATACAGTGTGCAATTTTGACCAGACAGCATTTCGCCCCTTGCGTTAACGTAAGTTGTGTGAGGTGGGCTATGGCTTGGCTTAAAGTGTTTGCGCGGCTCATCGAAACCACCATCGCAACTGATGATAAAGTTTGTGTTTGTGAATGGTATTATGCGTACCCTTTTTCGGAAGAGCGCGAGCCGGAACAGCGAGAGCAAAGAGTGCTCGCAATAAGAAGCTGGCACGATCCCAGCAAAGTGGCTGGTCGCATTCGCGAGAGCTAAGGAAAGACCAGCGATGTCTTGGGTAGTGTTGCAATCTTCAAACGCAGAGCGCCGAGACCTCCAGATGTCGCGAAGCGCTGGCTGACATTCCTGCGAAACCATCGCGAGGCCATTGCAGCGATGGACTTTTTTGCCGTGCCCACATTCACATTCGGCATTCTGTATTGCTTCTTTGTCATTAGCACGACCGGCGGAAGATCCTGCACTGCAACGTAACTCGGCAGCCGAATGCCTTCTGGATCGTCCTGCAGCTGCGCCAAGCTTGGGGTTTCGCACCACCACACCGATTCCTCATCTTCGATCGTGATTCGAAATTCAGTGCCGATGTCGTTACGACAGTGGAAGAGAATTGCACTCAGCCCGTGCGCACCGCCTTTCGCAGTCCTTGGCAGAACGGGGTGGCGGAGCGCTGGGTCGGGAGCGTACGTCGAGACTTGCTCGACCACGTGATCGTTCTCAATGAGCGGCACCTGAGGCGATTGCTCAAAGATTACGTTCGTTATTACCACGAGGACCGGACGCATCTCGGACTTGGGAAAGACACGCCCGTTAGTCGAGTGGCAGTGTCTGTGCCTCTGAGGGGACAGAAGGTTATCTCCTTGCCGCGACTCGGTGGTCTGCATCACCGCTACATAGTCGCGGCCTAGAGCGGTTCCGGGGTAGCTGTATCCGATAATAAATACCCACAGTGGCGAAACCAAGCGGTGGCGTTGTGAGGCGTAACGGCGGCGATCGCTGTCG
>Ga0208587_1001954_pt1 | contig 10723 bp, 10 predicted proteins | sample NGESurdeep092012_7_FD_184472 | JGI IMG/M metagenome (GOLD analysis project Ga0208587, IMG submission 184472) | Arctic peat soil microbial communities from Barrow, Alaska - NGEE Surface sample 210 deep-092012 (SPAdes) | ecosystem: Environmental > Terrestrial > Soil > Wetlands > Peat ...
CGGCGATTTCAAACGTGTAGAACCCGAACTGGCTGAAGTGCGCGAAGTAGAGCGTCAGGATGCCGAGCAGCATCAGCACAGAGCCCGCCAGGGTATAGAGGAAAAACTTGATGGCCGCGTAGAGCTTTCTGGGCCCGCCCCATACGCCGATGATGAAGTACATCGGCACCAGCACCAGTTCCCAGAAAACGTAGAACAGGAAAAAATCCAGCGAGAGAAATACGCCGATCATGCCCGTCTGCAAGAGCAGGAACATGGCGTAGTATTCCTTGACGCGATCCTGGATGCCGTTCCAGGAGCAGAGAATCGCGATGAAGCCCATCAGCGTGGTGAGCATGATCAGCAACAGGCTGATGCCGTCTATGCCGATGTGGTAATTCGCGCCCAGCGTGGGAATCCACACCGCGCGCTCTTCGAACTGATACCCGGGATGGTTCAACTGGAAGCGCGAGACCAGCGGCAACGAAATCAGAAACCCGGCCAAGCCAACCAGGTTCGCCCACAAGCGGATCAGGTCTTTGCTCTTCCCCGGAATGAAGAGCAGGACCGCGAGCCCGGCCAGCGGCGTCAGTAGAATGATGCTGAGTAAGTGCTGGTCCATATGGTTACCGCACAACGTAATAGCCGAAGAACACCAGGATCCCGATCACCACGAAGAAGGCGTAGCCCTGTACGCGCCCGGTTTGCAGAATGCACACCGGGTAGGAAAGCATCTTCACGATAAAGGACCCCAACCGCACCGCGCCATCGATGACCCACGTGTCCCACCAGCCCGAAAGCGTCGCCGCCAGGCGCGTCAACCATCCGGCGCCGTTGACGCCGCCATCGACCACGTCGCGGTCGAACGCGCCCATCAGCAAACCGCCGCCCTTGCACAGCCCGTTGACGAACAGAAAATCGTAGATCTCGTCCACGTACCACTTGTTGTAGAGCGTGCGATAGAGACCGGGGACCGCGGCGGCGATGTGCTCCGGAATTTCCGGCTTATCGACATAGAAATATCGCGCCACCAGGATGCCCGCCACCGCAACCACAACCGAGGTCAGCATCAGCGTCCACTCGGTAAAGGCGGAGTGCGCCCCCTGGTGAACCCCCTGGCCAACCGCTTCCTTGACGGCATCACCCGCGCCCGTGGCGAACATCGGCGCCAGCCAGTTCTCGAAGGTGCGGAACCCCTCGCCGAACATCGTCCAGAGTTTCGGCACGCCCAACCATCCGGCGAGCACGCTGCCGAGAGCCAGCACGCCCAACACACCGGTCATCGACACCGGCGATTCATGCACGTGGGAGGCAACCTCCGGCGCCACGCGCGACTTGCCGTAGAAGGTCAGGTACATCATCCGCCACATATAGAAGGCGGTCATGGCGGCGGTGGTCAGGCCCACGGCCCACAGGACGGTCCCGCCCTTCGGCGAGCTGAACGCCTGCCACAGAATTTCGTCCTTGGAGAAGAAACCGGCCAGACCGGGGATACCGGCGATGGCGATGCTGCCGATCCACATGGTCCGGTACGTGAGCGGGATCTTGTCCTTCAACGCGCCCATGCGGCGCATGTCCTGCTGGCCGCTCATGGCGTGGATCACCGAGCCCGACCCGAGGAAGAGCAGGGCCTTGAAGAAGGCGTGCGTGAAGAGGTGGAACACGGCCACCCAGTACGCGCCCACGCCGAGCGCCAGGAACATGTAGCCGAGCTGGCTGACGGTAGAGTAGGCCAGCACGCGCTTGATATCGTTCTGCACCAGCGCGATCGTGGCCGCCAGAATCGCCGTGAACGCGCCGATGACGGCCACCACGGTCAGCGCGATCGGGGTGAGAGAGAACAGCGCCGAGGAGCGCGCCACCATATAGACGCCCGCGGTCACCATGGTGGCCGCGTGGATCAGGGCGGACACCGGCGTGGGACCTTCCATGGCGTCCGGCAACCAGATGTAGAGCGGGAACTGCGCCGATTTGCCGGTGGCGCCGAAGAACAGGCACAGCGAGACGATGGTCAGCGTGCCGATGCCGGCCACTTCCGGCGTGAATGCCGCACTGCGCAGCGCCGCATTGACGTCCGTGAAGCGCAGCGTGCCCAGCGTGCTCAACAGCAACAGCATGCCGATGATGAAGCCCGCATCGCCCACGCGATTGACGATGAATGCCTTCTTGCCCGCGTCGGCCGCCGACTTCTTGTGGAAGTAGAAACCGATCAGCAGGTAGCTGCACAAGCCAACGCCTTCCCAGCCGACGAACAGCAGCACATAGTTGTTCGCCAGCACCAGCATCAGCATGAAGAAGACGAACAGATTGAGGTAACCGAAGAAGCGGTAGTAGCCGCCGTCGTGGGCCATGTAGCCGGTGGAGTAGACGTGGATCAGGAAACCAATGCCCGTGACCACCAGGATCATCACCGAGCTCAGCGGGTCCAGCAGAAAGCCCCAGTCCATCTGGAACGAGGCCATGTGCCCGTTGGACATGTGGAACGGCAGTCCCGCGATCCAACTGAACTGGATCACTTCCCGCACCCTGTGCGCCTGCTGCGCAAGCTGCCACACCGCGCCCGCGGAGAAGAGGAACGAGAGCAGGATCATTCCGGGGCAGATCAGATCGATGAGGAACTTGAGCGGCGAGTGGTGGTGCTGCCCGTGCTGGTGGGACAGGCCTCCTGGCCTGTCGACATGGTCATGGTCATGACCGTGGTCGTGGGCATGTCCGTGATCGTGATCGTGCCCGTGATCATGCCCGTGCTCGAAAATGGGCTCCACGCCGGGGGCCACCGCAACATCGCTCTTGGCTTGCGGGTCCAGTATCTTGCCGAACAGCAGCATCAGCGCCGCTCCCAAGAGCGGGAACAGGGGAATCAGCCAGATGGTTTCGAGAAAATTCACGTTGTTCCTACCACTTCAGCAAGTCGATTTCATCCGCCTGCACCGTTTCCTTATTGCGGAACAGCGCGATCAGGATGCCCAGCCCTACAGCCGCTTCGGCCACCGCGTCGGTGATCACGAAGATGGCGAAAATCTGCCCGTTGACATTTTGCAGCGCGTGCGAAAACGCGATCAGGTTGATGTTCACCGCGTTGAGAATCAACTCGATCGACATCAGAATGATCACCACATTGCGCCGCGTCAGCACGCCCACGGTGCCGATGAGCAGCAGGGCCGCGCTCAGGGCAAGATAATGAACCGTTGTGATCGGGTGCATCCTCTGATCCTCTTCTTCAGATCCTCTTCTTCGCCATCGCCACCGAACCCACCACCGCCACCAGCAGCAGGACCGAGGCGATTTCAAACGGCAGCAGGTATTCCCCGAACAACGTGTCGGCGATCTGTTCCGTGTTGCCCAACCCGGCCGGCGTTCCGGCCACCAGGGGCGCCGCGAAGTGGAACGAGTCTAGCCCAGCGTGAATGAAATAGGCCACCTGGGCGCCCACCGCCGCCACCGCCACCAGGGCGACGAGCCATTGCTTGTTGAACTGCCGCTCTTTGGCCGCCTGATCCAGATTCACCAGCATGATGACGAACAGGAACAGCAGCATGATGCCGCCCACGTACAGAACAATCTGCACCGCGAACAGGAACTCCGCCTGTTGCAGAAGGTACAGCCCGGCCACGCCGAGGAGAGAAACAATCAGCGAGATCGCCGCGTGCATCGCAGAGTGCCGCGTAATGGTCAGAACGGCGCCGCCCAGCACCAGCAACGCAAAAATGTAGAACAGAATCGTGTCGGTCAGCATTTGTATTGAGTGGGCTTGGGCCCCTCTTCCAGCATCTGCCGGTCCCAGATCTGGCCTTCCCGGGTGTAGGTTGCCATTTCGAAATCCTGCGTCAGTTCGAGCGCGTCCACCGGGCAGGCGTCCTCGCACAGGCCGCAGAACATGCAGCGCGAGGTGTCGTAGGTGAAGGTGGTCAGATCCTTGCGCTTGGTGACCTCGTTGCGCTCGCTGGTCACCACGATCAGCGCCTCCGGACAAGCCAGCGCGCACAGGTTGCAGGAGATGCAGAGCGTCTCGCCGTTATCGGGATTGATGTTGAGCCGCGGCGCGCCTCGGTAGCGCTCCGCGACCTTCGGGCGCTCCGCCGGATACTGCTCCGTATAGATGTACTTCGGATGCTGGTTCCGGAAAGTCACCCACAGCCCTTGGAACAGATCCACCAGGAACATTTTTTTGAACAACCCGCTCATAACGTTATTCCCCTGCTACCGATCGATCTCGCCCAACACAATATCCAGCGTGCCGATTACCGCCACCACGTCCGCCACCAGCCCGCCGCGGATCATCCGGTCGAGCGCCTGCAAATTCACGAACGAGGGCGGCCGCACGCGCACGCGATACGGCTGCGTGCTCCCGTCGCTCACCACGTAATAACCCAACTCGCCCTTGGGCGCTTCGATGGAAACGTAGGCCTCGCCCACCGGGGGCTTGATCACTTTGCCGACCTTGCCCATGATCGGGCCTTCGGGGATGGCTTCCACCGCCTGCTGCATGATGCGCACCGATTGGCGCATCTCCGCCATGCGCACCATGTACCGATCATAGGTGTCGCCGTTCTGGCGGATGGGAATCTCGAAATCGTACTTCTCGTAGCCCGAGTAAGGCTGCGCCTTGCGCAGGTCCCACTCTACGCCGGCGGCGCGCAGCACCGGGCCGGTCACGCCGTATTCCTTGCACTCCTCGCCGCTCAGGATGCCGACGTCCTTCAAACGCCCGACCCAGATGCGATTGTGGGTGAGCAGGTCTTCGTACTCATCCACATGGGGCACGAACATGGTGCAGAAATCCCGGATCTCCTGTTCGAAGCCGTCGTAGGTCTCGTAGAGCAGGCCGCCGATCCGGAAGGCGTGCGTGGTGAGCCGCGCTCCGCAATACTTTTCGAAGATCTTGAGCGCTTCTTCGCGCTCGCGGAGGCAGTAGAACACCGGCGTGATGGCGCCGATATCGAGCGCGTGCGTGCCCAGCCACAACAGGTGGCTGGCGATGCGGTTCAGCTCCGTGAGGATCACGCGGATCGCCTGCGCGCGCGGCGGCGCTTCCACGTTGAGCAGTTTCTCCACGGCCAGGCAGTAGCCCAGTCCGTTGGAGATGGCCGCCACGTAGTCCATGCGATCCACGTAGGGGTTGAACTGCGCGTAGGTGCGGTTCTCGGCAATCTTCTCCACGCCGCGATGCAGATAGCCGATGACGCACTCGGTTCCCAGGACCTTCTCGCCATCCAGCTTGAGAATTACGCGCAGCACCCCGTGCGTGGAGGGATGTTGCGGGCCCATGTTGAGAACTAATTCGGTGGTGTCTAGAAAAGTTGAGTCCGGCATACCAAGATCACTGGCCGCTTTCGATTCCCAGGTTTTCGCGCACCCAGCGTTGGTCCTGCTGGAGAATTCCGTAGTCTTTGCGCAGCGGGTAGCCCTGCCACTCGTCGGGCATCAGGATGCGCCGCATGTCGGGGTGCCCCGCGAATTCGATGCCGAACATATCGTAGACTTCGCGCTCCAGCCAGTTGGCGGTCAGGTGTACGCCCACCGCCGTCTCCGGCTGAAACCCGTCCGCGATAAGGACCTTGACGCGCACCCGCTCGTTGCGCGAGAAGCTATACAAGATGTAGACCACATCGAAGCGCTCGGCGCGCTTGGGCCAATCCACCGCCGTGATGTCCACGAGGTAGTCGAAATCCGACTCCAGCTTCAGGTATTCCAGAATGGGAATCGCCGAACCCGGCTTGGCCACAATAAAATTCTGGCCGAGATAGGTGGAAGTTGCGCTGATGCCTTCGCCGAACGTCTCCTTGAGTTCCCGGGCGAGGTCGCTCTCCCACGGGGTGGCAGCCATTGTGGCGGGCGGCTTCGGGGGTGGCGGCGCGGGCTTCGGCGCCGCGGGCTTCGGAGGCGCCGGCTTGGGGGCCTCGGCGGCTGGTTTTACCGGTTCTCCCGCGGCCTCGCTCCCGGGGGGAGGGGCCGCCTCTAAGCCACCAGGCTTTTGCTCGTCAGCCATCTCTATTCCTTGTGAAGACTCCTACACTTATCACCTGCGGGGACAGGGTGTCAAATTGCGCAACAGGGGCGCGGGGCGTATGCACTGGATTCCCCCTCGCTACCGTTCAACCCCGGTTAAACCCCGATCGCCCCGTACGTCTCGGCAACGCCCTTCGCGTGTGATTTAATAACAAGGTCTTTGCCGTATGTTTCCAGTCAAACACCTGCGCCGCGCGTTTCTGGCCGCCCACCGGCGCACGCGCGAACTCCAAATGATTGCCAAGGGATTGGCCTCTACCGATCATCCCATCCTGGCGCACGTGATTCCCATGCGCCGCTGCAACCTGGCGTGCGCCTACTGCAACGAGTTTGACGATTTCTCCAAGCCCGTCCCGGTCGACGCCATGTACCCGCGGCTCGACCACCTGGCGTCGCTCGGCACCACCGTCATCACCATCTCCGGCGGCGAGCCCCTGCTCCACCCCGATCTCGACCTGCTGATCGCCCGCGTGCGCCGCCACGGCATCATCGCCGGCATGATCACCAACGGCTACCTGCTGACCGCGGACCGTATCCAGCGCCTCAACCGCGCTGGCCTGGAGCACTTGCAGATCTCCATCGACAACGTCATGCCGGACGACGTTTCGAAGAAGAGCCTGAAGGTGCTCGACCGGAAACTGCTCCTGCTGGCGGAACACGCCGAATTTCACGTGAACATCAATTCCGTGGTCGGGGGTGGCATTCACACCCCCAAGGACGCCCTGGCGATCGGCAAGCGCGCCCTGGCACTGGGGTTCACTTCCACCGTCGGCATCATTCACGATGGCGACGGACAGCTCCAGCCGTTAGAGGACGAGGAGCGCGAGGTCTACCTGGCCATGCGCGCCATGGAGAAATCCAGTTACGCGCGCATCAACGGCTTCCAGGACAATATCGCGCACGGCAAAGAGAACCACTGGCGCTGCCGTGCCGGCGCCCGCTATCTCTACATTTGCGAAGACGGCCTGGTGCACTATTGTTCACAGCAGCGCGGCTACCCCGGGAAACCGCTGCTTCAGTACACCGTCGAGGACATCCGGCGCGAGTACCGCACCGCCAAGCAGTGCGCCCCGCGCTGCACCGTCGCCTGCGCGCATCAGACCGGCGCCATGGACTACTGGCGCGATCCGCAAACCCTGCCTGTGTCGCCGGTGGGACCGAGTCACACGGCTCCGCTGGTGCAGTTGCAGCCGAAGTAAGCAGAGGTGGGACAGACCATCGCCTTGCGTGGTCTGTCAACCCAGCCGGAGTTTAGCAAGGCACGACAGGCCACAAACAGCGATGGCCTGTCCCACCTTGCCGCACAAGCCAGAGCCTTATGCCACTGAGCACAAAATGTGCTAGATTTTTAGCAGTATGCTGAAAATTCAGCACGTGCTGCCTTTTCTCCTGCTCACCGGATGCGCCGTTCGACAGCCGTTCCCCGCGACGTGGCGCCTGGCGGGACGTACGCTGATGCCTCCCGGCGTGGCCGCCGACCTGGCGCAGCGCACGTTTACGACGCCCATTCCCGGACGATCGCGTTGCCCCGAGAGTGACGCGATCGCGGTACAGCCGCGAAGATCGCGCCTGACGGTGACCGTGCGCCGCGACGCGCTGGTCGCTCAACCGCGCGGCTGGCTCACCACCTGGACGGAGCAGGCGGAATCCGAGGGGTGTATCGCGCCGGGCCAGGGCGCTGTGCTGGCGGCGCGTATTGTCGAATCGATTGCGCTGCCCAGCGGCGCCGACCTGCGGCTGCTGCGCGTGGACGGCATGCCGAACTACGTCGAAATCGGCGCCGGCAACCGCTTGCAGGTGATTAGCCCGATCCTGCGCGCGGGCGCGAGTCCGCAAGCGCTGGAATACGAAGCCGGCAAGGTTTCGGGCGAAGGCAATAGTTTGGCGGTGGAACTGAAGTCTAGTCCCCCCGACCTGATTGGATTTGAAACCGCTTGGTACGACCTTCGCCCGAAAACCGCGGGACGCGGGTTCCAGATTGTCGCGGCGTCCGCCGAAACCAGTATCAAAGGCAAGGTGGAGAACCAGCCCGCGCCGGCCAGGAACTACTTCCAGCCGCTCGCGGAGATGGGTTTTTACCGCCTGTTCTACAAGGCGGATCAGAGCGAAGTCCTGGCAGCGGCCGGCACACGCGCGGCGCTGCCCACCGATCCGGAAACCTGCGATCGGCCCGGCGGACCTCTCTGTTTGGCGATTCCGCGCGGTGTCGGAGTCAATCCTTATTTGGTGGTGAGTGTAAACGGCAGCCCCGTCGCGATGGCGATCGGCGCGGATCTGCGCGGTCTGATCCGCACCCTGCGGCAGAGCCCGGACAAGGTTCTGCCTACGCTCGAAATCACCAGGTTGTGGGCCGGCAAACCGGTGGCGCTGGAATTCGACCGCTCGCAACCGGACGTACTCAGTCTGGTGCTGACCGGAAACGAGCAGATCCGCTGGTAGGACGGCCGGCTCCTGGGATACAACTCTCCCTTTCCTAAGCTACGAACTAATCGGGCATCGGAAAAGGTATCGCACAGAGTGCCGGCCGGTTGCCAGCTTATTGAGGATTCGGCAGTTTCGCCGAGTGTTCTAGAAGAAGTTGTGGAAGTCCTATGCCAAGCTAACGTCTTCCGCCTGCAAACCCTTCGGGCCTTTTTTCACGACAAACGACACCCGCGCGCCTTCGTCGAGCGAGCGATAGCCGCTGGCTTCGATAGCGGAAAAATGGACGAAAACGTCTTCGCCATTCTCGCGCTGAATAAATCCGAAGCCTTTTGCGGCGTTAAACCACTTCACGGTACCTGTTTCTTTCATGTTTCCTCTACTTCATCTTACGATGGTTTTTTCAAGTCTTGGGAGACGTCGCGGTTGCGCGCGTTCCCGGCCCCGACACCTTGCAGCCCCTCGACCGGGGCTCCGGCCGGAGGCCATAAGAGCCATTTCACTATACAAGGGTCCGTGCCCGGTTACAAGTGGGCAGGGTTTGCCGCCCCCCTGTTCACCGAAGTGGACTTGCGCCGTTGGGGCATTCCAGCATAGGTTGAGGCATGTCCCATTGGGCCCGCGCCGCCTCTTCGTCCTGCTCCGCGCCGCGCTCGCCGTTCTGACAGGCGCGCATTCCACGGCCCCCGCACAAGTGTCAGTCCAAGCAGATCGTCAAAAACCGTGTTGGACAGCGAATGGGGAAGAGACTCTATTCGGCTCATCCTTGAACACTCGTCCCTCTCTACCAAATAGTTCGCAACAAAAAGGAAGAACACCATGGCATCTGTGATGGACCCGGTATCGAGAACGGGTCAGAGCCGGGAGACCGGTTGGGTAAATCGCCTCTTCACCACTGAGGGGTCGACTCCGGAATACCAGGAGCTGAAGTTCACGCTCCACCGGAAACTGCTGGACCGGATCAACCTGGAGGCGCTCTCCTCGATGTCCGGCGAACGCGTCCGCGCGGAAGTTCGCACGGCCGTCGCCCGGCTCGTCGATGAGGAGAAGACGCCCCTCAGCCTGGTGGAAAAGGACCGGGTGATTGAAGAGATTCTGGATGAGGTATTCGGCCTCGGCCCGCTCGAACCGCTGCTCCAAGACCCCACCATCAGTGACATTCTGGTGACCACGCCGCACCTGGTCTACGTGGAACGCGGCGGCAAACTGTACCGCACGCCGGTGGAGTTCAAGGACGACGCCCACCTGCTGCGCATCATTGAAAAAATCGTCTCCCGGGTGGGACGCCGGGTCGACGAATCGTCGCCCATGGTGGACGCGCGCCTGCCCGATGGCTCGCGCGTCAACGCCGTGATTCCGCCGGTCGCGGTGGACGGCCCCCTGCTCTCCATCCGCCGGTTCGGCCGCCACGCGCTCAAAGGCGAGGACCTGGTGGCGAAGTTCGCCATGACCGAGGGCATGCTGGAACTCTTGAAAGGCTGCGTCAAAGCGCGCCTCAACATCCTGATTTGCGGCGGTACGGGCTCCGGCAAGACCACCCTGCTCAACGCCGTCTCTTCCTACATCCCGGAAGACGAGCGCATCGTCACCATTGAAGACGCCGCGGAATTGCGCCTCCAGCAGACCCATGTGGCGCGCATGGAAACGCGCCCCGCCAACGTGGAAGGCACGGGCGCGATTCACATCCGCCAACTCGTCATCAACGCGCTCCGCATGCGCCCCGACCGCATCATCGTGGGAGAAGTCCGTTCCGAGGAAGCGCTGGATATGTTGCAGGCCATGAACACCGGTCACGATGGATCGCTCACCACGCTGCATGCCAACACCCCGCGCGACGGCCTGGGCCGCCTGGAGGTGATGGTGGGTATGGCCAACGCGAACATGGGCATTCGCTCCATCCGGGCGCAGATTGCGTCGGCCGTCGATCTGTTCATTCAGACCTCGCGTTTCAGCGATGGAACGCGCCGCGTCACGCACATCACCGAAGTGGTCGGCATGGAGCAGGACATCATCACGCTGCAAGACATTTTCCTCTTCGAGAAGACCGGTATCACCGAGGCCGGCAAGGTGAGGGGCCGCTTCCGCGCCACCGGCATCCGGCCGAAGTTCTACGATCGTCTGAAGACGTGCGGCATTATCTTGCCCACGCAGATGTTCCAGACGGTGGTGGAAATCAACTAGGGAAACCAAGGCACGGCGGAAGAAGAGTCCGAGCTTCGCTCGGATCTGGAGTTTCTACATTTTGCTGGTAACTTTCATGGGCATCAGCCCCGGAGGGGCGCGAGAAAGTAGCCCATGGCGCGAGCCATGGGAA
>Ga0208587_1001956_pt1 | contig 10714 bp, 8 predicted proteins | sample NGESurdeep092012_7_FD_184472 | JGI IMG/M metagenome (GOLD analysis project Ga0208587, IMG submission 184472) | Arctic peat soil microbial communities from Barrow, Alaska - NGEE Surface sample 210 deep-092012 (SPAdes) | ecosystem: Environmental > Terrestrial > Soil > Wetlands > Peat ...
AAATCTTATCGTCGTCGTTCTTCTTCGGCACGATTGGGCGCTCATCATGGGCGGCATCGAACATCTTGAATTCGCTCTTCGCCGATTGCGAGCCGCCGATGATCTGACGACTTAGCACGCCGTTGGACTCGATCCTGACGGGGTTTTCGTCGAGGTAATGGATTTCACGATCCGTGGCGTATATCCGTTCGCCATTGAGGCCAGTGTGCAAGCCCGGCTCGTATTCCCGTATGAAGGTCGTCTCCATACGGGGCCGCGCAGCAAGCAAGGCGGCCTTGTGTGCGGTTACCAATGGCCCGGCTATAATCTCGGCTTCCTGCCGAATGGCCGTGCCTAAACTCTTCTCTATGCGGCCTGTAGGGCTTCGGAGCTTGACGTAGTAATTCTCCGAACCGGCCCGCTGAAAAATGTAGCTGCCGTGCTTTGCTCTTGCCGTTGCCATGACTTGTCACTCCTAAATGGACTACCGAATATACTTGGCGGCGGGCATCGGCGACAGGGTATCGGCGACAGTAATTGGCGACATAGTAAACACCGATGAAATGGGCACTTCTCGCACTTTTCGACTTATAGGATTTCCCTGTTAGCAGGGAATTCGGGAGTGGAGAGGGGTTCGACTGCGACTGCGTCCGCCGCCAGTTTCACTAAACGTGAAATCCCTGAAAAACCGCGGCTCCGGCTTGCCAGAGCAAGCTGCTGGCTGGCGCGTCACCTCGAACCACGGCAACTATCGCCGGCCGTGGCCCAAGGTCAGGCGATGACAGCGCCGCCATCGAGATAGACGATCGATCCCGTGGCAAAGCCGACGGTCATGAACGTGAGGATTTGCCGCGCGATATCTTCACCCACACCGACGCGGCCAACGGGCAACGCGGCTGCCGCCTTGGCGAGCATGTCGCGGCGAGCGGCTTCCGGCATGCTGGCGCGGATCGGCGTGTCAATGATCCCGGGCGAGACGCAGTTCACCCTGACGGGCGCCAGTTCGAGCGCCAGACTGCGCGCCAGCGACTCCAATGCGCCGTTTGCCGCACCGACGATCGCAGCGGCGGGTCGCGGACGAATGCTCAGAAAGCCGGACACCAGCGTGAGCGAACCGCCGGGACGGATTTCGGCCGCGCGCGCGACGCGCCAGGCGCCCCAGAACTTGCTTTCCATGGTCGCGCGCACGTCTTCCATGGATACGGATTTAAAGGGGCCGGAGCGGAGTTGCGCAGCGGTGACGACGACATGATCGACCGGGCCGCATTTGCGGAAAAGATCAATTACGCTTTGATCGCTGGTGACGTCCGTCGGGATCGCCGTCGCGCCCAACTTATCTGCAACCGCCTTCAAACGGTCGGCGTTACGGGAGGCAATGACAACATCGGCGCCTTCACTCTTTGCCAACTCGGCGGTCGCAAGACCGATGCCGGAAGAGCCCCCAACGACGACAACTTTCTTACCTGCGAGCAGCATACTGTCTCCTCCAATCGGGGTCTTTGTTTTGAATTCGTCGCGCGCGGACTAGGGTGCGGCGAACGCTTTCTTGAACGCTTCGGGGATGGCGGCGGGCGCCGGCTTTCCATTGCTTGCGCGGGCGAGCCAGACGCGGGCCTCAAACCCTTCGAAGATTTGCCGGTCGCCACAGAATCCCTTGTATTCGACACGCAGGCTCGTGTCGCCCCAACGCCTAATCTCTGCTTCGATTCTGAGAATCTCTTCGTGGGTCGCCGATGCGAGGAAACGGGCATTGGCCTCGACGATCGGGATGCCGACAATGCCAAATCCTTCGCGCATCGCCCGCACGCTCTGTCCGGCGTCACGCAGCAGTCCTTGAAAGGCGCTGTCCATCCAATAGAAAAATTTCGGATAGAAGACGATACCCTGTTCGTCGCAGTCGCCCCAGACGATCCGCACCTCGATTTGCGATCTCATATTTTTCACGCTGCCCGAATGCCGCCGATCAGCCCGGTTGATACCGGGTTCCGATCGCCGGCTTGCTTTGCCCGAGGCCGGGCAGCTCCCAAACGCCGGCGCCGCCGGGATTGATGTCGGCGGCGATATCGACGTCGATCAGATAGGGCTTGTTGGCCGCGATGCCTTTGCGAATGGCCTCGGCCAGATCGCCGGCCCGATCGACGCGCACGCCTTCGACGCCGCACGAGCGGGCCATGGCGGCGAAGTCCGGATTGTAGCGCTCGCCCGTCGTCGGATTGTGGAAGTCGGTCGCCAGCTCGCGGCCGTTCAAATAGCCGCGTTGCAGGCCGCGAATGGACGCATAGGCGTAATTATTCCAGACCACCCAGACGACGGGCAGATTGTACTCGACCGCGGTTCCCAGCACGCTGGCGTGCATGAAGAACGCGCCGTCGCCGCACACCGAAACGCACGGACGGTCGGGCGCGGCGAATTTGGCGCCCAGCACGCCGGCGACGCCAAAACCCATCGGCCCAAAGCCCATCGAGCCGATCAGTGAATCGGGGCGCTTGGGCTTGCAAAAGCTCAGCAGCCAATTGTGATGCACGCCGATGTCGCTGACCAGGATGGCGTCTTCGGGCAACGCCTTGTCGATCTCCAGAGCGGCGCGCTGCGGGTTGATCGGCGTGCTGTCGTCGGAGAAGCCGGGCGCGACGAACTTGTCCCATTCCTTGCGATAACCATCGATCGCTTGCAGCCATTTCTGCCGCGCATCGGCGCGCTTGTTCAAGTCGGCGCGGCGGTCGAGTTCGGCCAGCACCTGACGAAGAAATGTGCGGACATCGGCCATCAAGCCGAGCGCCACCGGATAGTTGCGCCCGATTTCTTCCGGATCGATGTCGACGTGAATGAGCCGCGTCGGCGGAATGGTGAAGGAATAGCCCGGGATCCAGGAGCTCGAGGTGCGGTCGTCGAAGCGCACGCCGAGCGCCAGCAAGACGTCGGCCTGACGGGTGGCGTGGTTGGCCTGATAGTGTCCGCCGCGCGCCACCAGACCGAGCGCGAGCGGATGATTGGTATCGATGGCGCCAAGCCCGCTGGCGGACGCCGCCACCGGAATCTGCAGACGCTCGGCCAGCCGCAGCAAATCGGCGCTGGCTCCGCCGTAACGCACGCCCTGCCCGACAATCATCACCGGCCGCTCGGCGCCAAGCAACATGTCGACGGCTTTGACGACGCCTTCCGGATCCGCGCCGCACCGGCTCGAGATATTGGCGCTCCACTCCGCGGGCTTCGGCGCTTCTTCCGCGGCGGATTCTAAAAAGACGTCAAAGGGAACATCGAGCACGACCGGTCCCGGGCGGCCGGTCACCATCGTCTTCCAGGCCTGCCGGACCGCGAGCGGCACCATTTCGCCACGCGTGGGCTGAAATACCTTTTTGCAGTACGAGCGGACGGTGGAGGGAAAGTCGGCCTGATAGTGGCGATAAAGTTCCTGAAAGGCGCCGCGATTGAACTGACTGGTCGGCACGTTGCCGGTCACCGCCATGAACGGCACCGAGTCGAGGAAGGCATTGCCGAGTGAGATCGGCAGGTTGGCCGAGCCCGGCCCGCACGAGGTGAAGGTCGCGGTCGGCTGCCCGGACACGCGATAATAGACGTCCGCCATGAAGCCGGCGACGCTTTCGTGATGGACCGAAATGGTCTTGATGTCGTGCTTGCGCTCGTACAGCGCGTCGATGAATTGAATATTGCCGTGGCCGCACAGGCCGAAAACATTCGGCACCTTCTGCTGGATCAGATAGTCGACGATGACCTGGGCCCCGTTGAGCATGTTGCGCGTCGACATCAGAACACTCTCCGTGAATCAACAAAACGCAGCGGCCGCACGAATGGCGCCGCTTCAGGGACAGGGCGCGAAGCTATTTCTCATAATGCTGTACGTCAATTGATATTGTGGTATTTGTCTCCTTCGCGCAAATGCCGCACCTGTGAGCACACCGTCATGGCAACGACACGCAAATGGTTCATCCGCAACATCGCCGAGGTGCCGTGGCGCCAGTTCCCGGATCATTTCGGCGGCGCGCTGTCGAAGCCGCTGGTGATGCCCGAGACCGCGGGCTCAAAGCACATCGACTATCGCATCTCGATGTATCAGCCGATGGCCTATGTGAAGGTGCACCAGCACGCGGTGCAGGAACAGGTCTATCACGTGATCGAGGGTGAAGGCCTGATGCAGATCGACGGCAAGGATCACGTCGTGCGCAAGCACGATTACATCTTCCTGCCGCCGGGCGTCGATCATTCGATCTCGAACACCGGGCTGGTCGATTTGGTGTTTCTGGTTGTGACTTCGCCGGTCAGCGATGATGTGAAGTAGGAGCGCGGCAAACTCTCTTTCCCTCTCCCCTTGCGGGAGAGGGTGCCCGAGCGGAGGCGAAGCCGAGCGAGGGCGGGTGAGGGGTTAGTGCCTAACGCAGAGGCCGGGCCCCTCACCCGGCTCGTGCTCGCTATCGCTCCGCACTCGCCACCCTCTCCCACAAGGGGAGAGGGGAAGCGAGACCGCCGCATTCGCTGAATTCACCTCGCGCATTCCATCGCCGCATTACGCCCCGCCCGCCGGCCGGACGCGAAGGCCCAGCCGAGATGATGGCCGTGGCCCTTGAGCAGCAGGCCGCCTTGCCCGGTCGAACCGGCGGCGTAAAGCCCGGCGATCGGTTTGTCGTTGGCATCAAGCACGCGATGCTCGTGGTCGACGGCGAGCCCGCCTTCCGCATGCACGAACACCGCGCGCAGCGGCCCGAGCGCCACATAGGGCCCGTCGCCGAGCTTGGGCCGGTTGCCGGCACTGGCGTTGTGCGCGCGTAACATCTCGGCCAGCGCCGCCGCCGGCATCGCCAGCTTGCTGGCCAATTCGTCGAGCGTTGCGCCCGCGTTGAAAATATCCGCGCGGTTGCGCCGGTAGTCGTCGACATAGGCGTAAGCGACGCCGGGCGCGGTCGAGATGAAGTGCGGCCAGCCGGAAAAAAGCGCCGCCATGCGTTTGTCGAGCAGGATATAGCCGACCTTGTCGGGCTGGTCCGGCAAGGCGTAAGCCGGCTTGTCGCACTCGTCGGTGAAGCGCTCGCCGCGCTTGTTGATCAGGAGTGCGCCCTCGGCAAACAGATCGGGGGAGGGCGCCAGCGCCGTGGTGACGAAGCTCATCACGAACGGCCGCAGCAGCGCGCTCGGCATGTGGTCGAGCGACCACTCCATCAGGTTCGCCAGCACGCGCCAGGGCGGCAGGCTCAACAAAATGTTGCGCCGTTGCGGCGGCACGAAGCGCAATTCCGGCCCGAGCGCGAGATCGCCGTTGACGATGCGCGCGCCGAGCGGCAAGGCGAGTTTCTGCCCGTCGCCGGTCGCGGTCACGTTGACGCCGTCGATCTTGGCCTCCTGCGGCCCCATGAATTGCGCCTTGAGCTCCGGATCGCTGGTGAAATCGCCGGTCGCCAGCACGATGCCGCCACGCGCGCGAAAGTGGCGCGCTCCGTCAGCCGTCTCGCAGTCGATCGCCACCACGCGGCCGTTCTCCGAAACCAGCGCGGTCGCGCGCGCGCCGCATACGATCGTTACGCCGGCACGCCGCGCCGCCTTGGCGAGATTGGTGATGAAAGAAAGTGAGTTGGGCAGCACATTGTGCATGCGCGGCTTGCTGTGCGGCGGCTCCGGCATCGGGCCGTAGAAGCGCACGCCATGCTTGAGCAGCCAACGGAACGTTTCCGGCATGGCGTCGGCCAGCACGCGGCGCAGCGCCGGATTGTCGCGCGCATCGATATCGCCGTTGAAACCGGCCATATCGCGCCAGTGCTCCGCGGGCGTATCGACAATGCCCTTGCGCGCCTGGTGCGGCGTGCCGCTGGCGGTCACCGAGCCGACCGACCAGGCGGTGGAGCCGCCGAGGCTCGCGTTCTTCTCGAGCAGCAGCACGTCGCGCGCCAGCGCGCGCGCCTCGATCGCGGCGGCGAGCCCGCTGCCGCCGCCACCGACGACAATGACGTCGTAGGTGGTTTCAGATGTCACGGAGACTGCTTGGCGCGCTGGCCGGCGGTGGTGCCGGCGATCTTGCCGAACACGGCGCCGTTCATCAGGCCGGTGCCGCCGGGATAGTTGAACCAGAAAATCCCGCCGACCAGTTCGCCGGTGGCGAACAGCCCCGGAATCGCCGCCCCGTCCGAGTCCATGACGCGCGCGCTGGTGTCGATCTTGAGGCCGCCGAAAGTGAAAGTGAGCCCGCAAGTCACTGAATAGGCTTCAAACGGCGGCTCATCGATGGTGTTGGCCCAGTTCGATTTCGGAACGGCGAGTCCTTTGGTGCCGCGTCCGTCCTTCACGTTCGGATCGAACGGAACGTCGGTCATGACCGCCTTGTTGTATTCCTTGATGGTCGCCAGCGCCTTTTCGGCGTTCACGTCTTCCATCTTCTGCACCAGTTCTTCCAGCGTATTGGCGCGTATCTTGGTGACCCGCTTGATGCGGTATTCGTCGCGCAGCATCGGGATGATCTTGTTGTCGAACACCTGGTAGCAGAACTGCTTGGGCTGCATCAGGATGACGCGGCCGTTCTTGGCGTAGGTGTAGTTGCGGAAGTCGGAGCCCTCGTCGAGGAAGCGCTCGCCGTTGGCGTTGATCATGATGCCCCACGGATACGAGTGCTTCTGGAAGTTGTCGCCCACCGTCAGATCGCCGGTCTCCGGCGCATTGCGGTCCCAGGCGACCGCATGGCCGCCCGACCAGTTGCCGATCGGCTGAGCGCCGATCGCGAGCGCCATCTTGATGCCGTCGCCGGTGTTGAAACGGGTGCCGCGGATCTTGGCGAGTTCCCAGCCGGGCCCGAGATAGCGCGTGCGCATTTCGGCATCGGCCTGGAAGCCGCCGGAGGCGAGCACCACGCACTTGGCCTTCACTTCGACGGTGTGCCCGTCGTGCTTGACGCGCACGCCCTTGACGCCGTCGTCATCGGCGAGCAGGGCAAACGTGCGGGCGCCATAGGCGATGACGACATTGTTCTTGCGTGCGATCTTGGTCAGCGCGTCCACCAGTCCGGGCCCGCCGCCCACGGCTTCGACCGTGAGGCCGCCCCAGAACTTGAATATGCCGCCGATCTTGTAGGCCTGCCGTCCCCAGATCGGCATGAAGCGGACGCCCTTGTCGCGCATCCACAGCATGGTCGCCTTGCTGCGCTTGATCAGAATTTCGCACAGGTCGGGATCGGTGCGATATTCGGTGATGCGGCCCATGTCGTCGAAAAACTTTTCCTCGGTGTAGGTGCCGAAGTCGGACTTCGAAATCTCCTCGTCGGAGAGATCCGGCATCAGCGCGCGCAGGTCATCGACGCCGTCATAGACGCAGCGGAACGCGCCGGCGGTGAAGCGGCTGTTGCCGCCGGATTCATCTTCCGGCGCGCGCTCCAGCACCAGCACCGACACTCCTTGCTCGGCCGCCGCTAGGGCTGCGCAAAACGCCGCATTGCCGGCGCCGACGACGATCACATCCACGGAAGGGGGTAACGCTGTGCTCATGACGTTTCTTGAACCTCGTTCAGGGGATTGGACTTGCGATTGGGTGCGCGAAATCTAGTAGCGCGAGTTTGCTGGCGCTGGCAACGATGTCGCGGTCGGGATCGCGCGAGACGATCTCCAGCATCGGCCGTGCGCTATAGCCGGCAGCATGCAGCGCACGTGGCACCTCGGCAAATGGCACCGTGCCAAGGCCGACCGGATCGTGACGATAGATCTGCCGGCCGGTATCCGACAGATGCACCAGCGCCAGCCGCGCGCGGCATTGCTTGAGGCCGTCGGCAAAATCCTCGCCGATGAAATGCGCATTGGCGATGTCATAGACAATGCGCACCGCGTCATTACCGTATTGCTTGAGCGCGTCCATCAACTGGCCGATCGCCGGCAGGAACGCGAACGGCATGTTCTCGACCCACAGCGCGGTGCCGGATGCTGCGGCGACCGGGCAGAGCCGGTCGAGCGCCGCAAAGAAATGCCCGATCAGCTCGGCGGCGGGTGCGGGAAACAGCGGGTTGGCTTTGCCGGGACCGATCACGACGCCGCGCGCGCCGAGCTCGCCGGCCAGCCGCACGGTGTCGCTCACCAGGTTGAGCGAGTAGTTGCGCATCTCGGCCGCGGCGCCGGCGACGTTGATGTCGATGTTCGGCATATTGAGCGCGGTGAGTTGCAGGCCGCGCTGCTGCATCATGCGGCGGAGCGCGCTGCGCTGCGCGGCCGTGAGCTCCGCCGGCCACAGATGGCCAGGGTGCACCATCAGCTCGAATTCCTGGAAGCCGAAGTCGGCCAGCCGAGCCAGGCAGGCCTCGGCGCTGTGCGACCGCATATAAGAATAGGTGTTGCACCCAAACATCGACGCGTGGGCGTTTGACTCCCGATTCACGGATGCGCGCCCTTGTGTGTGATCCGGCTAGCGCCGTCGTCTCAGCGGCAATTGCCACTCATAAAGCCGGCTACGCTTGAGTCAATAACTTCCGACATTGTGAGTTGCCCTTTGTCATTCCGGAATAACGGGTGTTATGGTTTCCTCCCTTTAACGAGCATCGGCCGCAAGAGCCCGCGCTATTCCATCCGCGACATGACGGAACAGCGCATGCTGTTGTTCAACTACTAGGCTGTGAGAGGCTATCCCGGTGAGACCGCGAACCAAGGCGAAGGCGAGTGAGAATCCGTCCGCTTCGGCGAAGGTCGCCATCGCCCGGCTGGTGGAACCTTCGCAGCCCGATATCGACGACGATGCCGAGGACCGCCAGCGCGTCGGAGTCCAGTCACTCGGCCGCGCCTTCGCAATCCTCGAAGAAATCGCGCGCCATCGCGAAGGTGTCGGCTTGGCCGACCTAAGCAAGCTGGTCGGCTTGCACAACTCCACGACGTTCCATCTCGCCAAGACGATGGTGTCGCTTGGCTATATCCGCCGGGAAAAGGACTCCAAGCGCTACCGCGTCGGCCGGCCGCTGTTCGCGCTTGCCGCCAGTGCCCTCGACGAGATCGAGATGGTGAACGTCGCGACTCCAGCACTCGAGGACCTGTCGCGGGAAACCGGCGAAAGCAGTCATTTCGCTGTGCGTATGGGTGACGCCGTGGTGGTGATTGCCCGCACCAGCGGACCCGGCGCATTCCACCTGACCGACCGCGTCGGCGTGCTGCGGCCGGCGCACTGCACGGCGCTCGGCAAGGTGATTCTCGCCTCGCTGCGTCAGGATCAATTGGAACGTTTCCTGGCACGCGTCGAGCTGAAGCCATCGACGGCTCATACGATCACCGAGAGTCCCGTGCTGCTGCGCGAGATCGCGGAGATCAGGCGCAGTGGCATCGCGTACGACGATGGCGAGTTCAATCTCGAAGTTCGCTGCGTGGCGGTGCCGGTCAAGGACTTCACCGGCCAGATCATTGGCGCGCTCGGCATCTCCGGCCCAATCTGGCGCCTGTCCAACCAGGTCATGCAAAGCCGGGCGAAAACCGTGCAAGCGGCATCAAATCGCCTGTCCGCCGCATTCGGCTCGGGCGCATGATCCGGCGAAGTGGGCACCGGTTCGCCGACAAGATCATGCGCCAACTTAACAAGTTGGCGCGCGATCGGACGCAAAACCGGTACCCACTTTTGCTGATCGCGCGCAAAAGCCCTTCCAAAATCGCCTTAGGCTAAGCCGACCGTCGCTTTTGGCGTTGACAGCGGCCCACCGCTCCGGAAAGATCGTTCAACAATAAAACAACGTCTCTCACATCATCGCATACGCGGGATCGGCGAGGGACGGCGCTCCACGCGTCCATTCGGGAGGAGACCACCAATGACCAGCTACAATCGAAGAAAGATATTGAAAGCCGGCGCCGCGTTTGCGGGCGCCTCCGCTCTTGGATTTCCGGCGATCAGCTATGGCCAGACCGACAAGATCAAGATCGGCCATCTCACGCCGCTCACCGGCTTCCTCGGCGCGCTCGGCGCCTATGCCCAGTTGGGCATGAGATTGGCCGAGGAAGAAATCAACAAGGCCGGCGGCGTCATGGGCCGCCAGCTTGACGTGATGTCGGAAGACTCGGTCAACCCGGCCACGGCCGCGACCAAGGCGCAACGGATGCTCGAGCAGGACAGCGCGACGGTCCTGATGGGCGAGATCAATTCGGCCTCCGCGGTGACCATCATGCAGGTGGCTGCGCGCAACAAAAAGCTTTTCATGCAAATCGGCGCCCGCTCCGATGCCCTGCGCGGCAAGAATTGCAACCGCTACACCTTCCACGTCGACATCCCGAACACGGTGATGGTCAACGCGGTCGGCAAGGCGCTGTTGCGCGACAACATGGTGAAGGACAAGAAGTTCTTCACACTGACGGCCGACTATATTTTCGGCCACGATCTGCTGAACGCCGCCAAGCGCTTTTTCGCCGCCAACCAGGGCAACCTGATCGGCGACGAATTGATCGCGACCGATGTGACCGACTTCAGCCCCTATCTGCTCAAGATCCGGCAATCCAAGCCGGACGTGGTTTGCTCGAACCTCGCCGGCAATCAGGTCACGAGCTTGATTAAGCAATATGCCGAGTTCGGTCTGCCGTATCCAATCGTCGGCTTCAACCTCAACACCGCGGACGCCTGGGCGGCCGGTGAAGGCAACCTCGCCGGCACTTGGCCGACGGTCTGGTATCACACGCTTGAAGTGCCGGCTTCCAAGACCTTCGTCGACAACTTCACCAAGAAGAACGGCAAGCCGCCGGAGAACCATGCCTGGATCGAATACGTCTCGCTCAAGATGATGGCGCAGGCCATG
>Ga0208587_1001957_pt1 | contig 10714 bp, 9 predicted proteins | sample NGESurdeep092012_7_FD_184472 | JGI IMG/M metagenome (GOLD analysis project Ga0208587, IMG submission 184472) | Arctic peat soil microbial communities from Barrow, Alaska - NGEE Surface sample 210 deep-092012 (SPAdes) | ecosystem: Environmental > Terrestrial > Soil > Wetlands > Peat ...
GAAGCCGGCTCGGAGGTGAAGGATCAGCGGGAACGCGGCGCTGAAGCGCCGCTCTACCCGTGCTCGCTCGACTACAGTAATTCTTAAACTGCTCTAATCGCCTCTATGCCACCCTTGATAATGGGAGTAGTAAGCTCTTTGTATTTCTGTTCTGCCGTGATAGTCGCATGATATTGGTCACGCCACGCCGCAAAGAACGCAGCGAACAGAAACGCGACCATGAAAATGGCGATGTACATGCGCTTAGACATGACTCGCCCAGTAATTTCTTGATAAACGTAGACTCCGACAACGATAGCGCCGCCGAAGCCGCTACCACCGAGCCAAGATTGCCAATGCCAGAACACGGCATTGAGGAACCGCCCTAAATCGTATACGAATTCGATCATAGGGTTGCGCACACCTCCGCATCGTCGAGAAAACCCCGACAACATGGATTTTGCTCGCTTGACAATCTATGTCAAGCCGATAGTCTTGTTCTGAACCTGCACTTACCGCATCGCGTCTTCCACTTCGCTCAACCAGTCAGGGCGCTTCAACACCTCGCGGGGCTTGGGACCGTCCGCCGCACCTACGATTCCGTCCCGCTCCATCAAGTCAATCAGATGCGCGGCGCGTCCGTAACCGATGCGCAGACGGCGCTGTAGCAGGGAAGTAGACGCCTTTCCGTATTCCAGCACGATGCGCACTGCGTCCTGGTAAAGTTCGTCGTTGTCGTCCTCGGCACTGCCGTCAACGCCTGGCCCGGCTCCGCCTTCGCCATCCTCGCGCGGAGCTTGCAGGAAGTGTTCCTGATACTGGGCTTCGCCTTGCGCCCTCCAGAACTCGACGACGGCGGCAATTTCCTTCTCCGTCACGAGGGGGGCGTGCAAGCGATGCACCCGGGCCGATCCATTCGGCAGGTAAAGCATGTCGCCGCAGCCCAGCAGGGCTTCGGCGCCGTTGGCGTCGAGAATGGTGCGCGAGTCGATTTTGGTGGCCACCCGGAATGACATGCGGGCAGGGAAGTTGGCTTTGATCAAACCGGTAATGACGTCCACGGAGGGCCGTTGCGTGGCCAGTATCAGATGGATGCCGACGGCGCGCGCCATCTGTGCCAGGCGGGTGATGGAAGCTTCCACGTTTTGCCCATCGAGCATCATCAGGTCGGCCAACTCATCGATGATGATCACGATGTAAGGCAGCGGACGTGCCTCGCTGCCATCTTCAAACAAGTTGGGAGTGCTGTTGTCGAAGAGCCGGTTGTACTGGTCGATGTTACGCACGCCCTTCGCGGCAAGCACCTTCAGCCGCCGCTCCATTTCGCGGACGGCGTTGCGCAGGGCGTTCGACGCCAGCTTGGGTTCGGTGATGATGGGCGTGTATAGGTGCGGCACGCCCTCATAGTTGCCCAGTTCCAGCCGCTTCGGGTCCACCAGGATGAGGCGCACCTGCTCGGGCGTGGCCTTGTAGAGAATGGACATGATGAACGCGTTGATGGCTACGCTTTTGCCCGAGCCCGTAGAACCCGCGATGAGCAAGTGGGGCATGGTGTTCAGTTCGGCGGTTACGATTCGCCCGTTGATGTCCTTGCCCATCGCCAACGTGATCTTCGACTTCGACCCCAGAAACTCCTGCGCTTCGACTACCTCGCGCAGCCAGATGGTTTCCCGTTCGTGGTTCGGCACCTGGATGCCCACCGTGGATTTCCCCGACATGCGTTCAATCAGAATGCTCTCGGCACGCAGCGCCAGGCAGAGGTCGTCACACAAGCTGGTGATGCGGCTGTATTTGATGCCGGCTTCGGGTTTGAACTCGAACGTAGTGACCACGGGACCGGGATTGATCTGCACCACCTGCCCGCGAACATCGAACTCGCCGCATTTTTCCGCCAGCACCTGGGCCAGGTTTTTCAACTCGAGTTCATTGATTGCGCTGCGCTCATCAGGGCGGTGCAGCAGGGCGGTTGACGGGAGTTTGTAGCTGCCGGCCAGGCGCGGCATGGTGGTCTTGCCGTGGTGTGTGCTATCGGCGCGCAAGGTGACGGCGATGTCCTCAGCGGGAATCGCCCCGGAAGGTTCCTGGTCGTCAGCGTATTGCTGGAGCGCTTCCGGACTCGTGTCGCCGGCAAAAGTGCGCTCGATACCGCTCTTCACTCCGTTTGCCAGACGCACAGGTTGCGGCAGCGGAGGAGCGGTCCCGGGAGTTGAAGCAACTGGAGTCTCGGCATCCGGCACAGCGGCCCGCCTCGGAATCAGTTGGGCCGTCACCACCGGCTTGGCGTTCGCGGCAGCCGCGCGTTTCTTCTCAAGGTCCTTGGCCGCCCTCTTACGGGCGCGTTCGATACGCCAATCGGCAAAGCGGTCGAGCGCCGCATAGGCGAATCCGAATCTCGTCTGTGACCAGATTTGCATGGCTCCAAAGGAAAACGCCGTCGCCATATACAGAGCCACCGCGATCACCGCCAGGCAGACCAGATAGGCGCCGACCAGGTTGAAGTAGTGCAGGAGCGCGTCCGCCACGATACGCCCCAGAAGTCCTTCGGAAGGGATGACTCCTTTCCAGCGAATGCTCCAGGGCAGGAGCCCGATGAACCCAGACAGGAAGGTCACCAACCCGACCGCGCCCAGCGTCTTGGCGTAAGGAGCGCTGATAGGCCGCGAGCGGAACCATCGCAGCGAGTACAGCACCAGAAAAACCGGGACCAGAAATACCGCGACCCCAAAGAGTTGCAGCGCAAGGTCGCTGACGATGGCCCCGACCACCCCGATCCAGTTGTGCGCCGGCCTTGAAGCGGGAGGGGTTGACGCAGTATTCAACGAAGGGTCCAGCGGCGAATACGATACCAGCGCGAGGACAAGGAGGACCGCGAAGACCAACATCAGGAAGCCGATCAGCTCATTGAGCCGCCGGTTGGCCGTCGGAGTAAAAGCGCGCGAGGCGATTGTCATGTGGGCGTTCGGGCGCGCCGCGGAACCACGTCGTCTGCGAGGACTCATGCTGCCTGCTCCGTCCAGCGCAGGCACACATTTACGTCCAATCCGCCGCAAACGAAAAAGCGTGATGCCGGGAATCGACCGATGCGGGCTCCCCAATGAGCGCCCTTCAGGCGATTGGGGTGCAGATACGCCAGAGCCAATTAATTATCCCAGAAAGGTGAGCTACTACGGCGGAAAATTAAGAGAGCAAGGTTGCCGAACTAGTCTCCCCCCATTAACGGACGAGGTGCCCGATCCACCAAAGCACCGCCACGCCCAATACGATGCGGTAAATGGCGAACACCGTGAAACCGCGGGTGCGCACCCAATTCATAAACCACGCCACCACGCCGTAAGCGACGATAAACGAAACCACGAACCCGATGGCAAGCAACACCCAGGAATGCGCGTCGCTGGGCATAGAGCCAATTGCGCTCGGCTCGCCGTGGTGCGGTCGCAGCGACTTGAACAGGTCGTAGCAAGTGGCGACGACCATCGTTGGGATGGACAGAAAGAACGAGAATTCCAGCGCCGAAGGGCGGCTCATCCCGGCCAACTCTCCCGCCGTGATCGTGGACATGGAGCGCGAGGTTCCGGGGAAGACCGCCGAGAAAATCTGGCAGAAGCCGATCCAGACGGCTTGGCCCACCGACATCTGCTCCATGTCTTCGGTGAGTTTGCCGCGCACGAACGCCTGGTGTTTCGAGCGCTCGTACACTGCGTCGACAACCCACATAACAATGCCGCCGATGATCAGGGCCCATGCCATAAGAGGCAGGCTCTCCAGGTGTTTGCCGATGATCTTGGTCAGCAGAAAGGCCGGAATCGCCGTTACCACGAAGGCAATCAGGGTCAGCGTCAGCGGGTGATTGATAACCGTTCGATCGCCGTTTTTCCCATGTGGAAAGTCGTGAACGAACTCGAGGATGCGATTCCAGAAATACAGCGGCAGGCAAAGGATCGCGCCCAACTGGATGACGATGGAGAACATCTTCCAGTAACCATTGCCGAGATTGATTCCGAGGAATGCCTCTGCAATCCGCAGATGTGCCGTCGAGCTGACGGGAAGAAATTCGGTCAGGCCTTCAATAACGCCCAGCAGAACAGACAACAGGTAGTCGTTCAAATCGCCTCCGCGACGGCCAGCCCAGGAGGTGCAAAACCGGCACTTCCTGGGGACCGCATTATTAACGCAGCCTTGCCGCAGCTACTCGACATTGTTCCCGTATGTGGGAATTTTGTTCTGCACCATGTATATCAGACGCTCGGCGCGGTTGGACCAGTCTTCGTCATTGGAGTATTGCGATATTAGCTTCTTGGCGACGTTGATGGCGCGCGCGCTGGAATCATCGGCCTTCTTGGGCTGATTGTCGGTCGTGTAGATCACGACCAGCGCCGCATAACGCCATGCCGCCTTGTAGAGAGCCTCGGCGGCCTTGGGTGACTGGGGACGTTCGTCGGCATACTTCAGATAGATCTCGGCTTCCTTCTCCGGACACTTGGCCAGCGCCTCCCATTCGCCACAGAGCTTGTTGTCGATCAGGTGATAGGCAGCCAGATCGGCCCATTTGGTGCGCGGGAATTTCTTGATGACCTGCTTCATGTGCTCTTCATCGACCGGGGCGCGCAGCCCAGGATCGCGCATTTTTGCAGAGGGAAGGGTGGCTCGGTCTGCCGACTCGATTTGCCAGCGGATGTCGGCGCTACGATAAAGCGATTCGCCGGCCAGCGGGGAAGTCGGGAAATATTCGGCGAGGCGTGCGTAGATTCGCATGGCATCTTGCGCAGCTCCGCGACGGCCGCCGCGGCGGCTGGCCTCCATCTCCGAATCGAAAGCTTCGCCAAACAAAATCTTGTCGCCATCGGGAGTAGCGGTCATGATCACTCCCTTGTCCAGAATCCAGCCGGTGACGTTGCGGTCGTTCTGCACCTCCTCGGCGAACTCGATGGTGGTGCTCACGTCCACCGTGCCCACGACGTGGACCCAGCCCGGCGTGCGCTCGATGACGGCAACTTCACGGCCACGGCTGATGTTCGACAACTTCGCCGAGGAAGTGTCCGGAGAAATGTAGATGATGCCGTCGCGCATCATGATGCCGCGTTCAGTGGCGAACAGCGACGGGGAGAAAAATACAAGGAAACCTAAAACGAAATACCAGCACCGCGAATGTTTGTGAGGCACCTTTTCACTCCTGCATGCCGATTGCTAGACGCTATCTCATAAATCGGGCTTTGAAAGGGCATGGCTTCAGCCATGCCGCAAATGGCCGTTTTCGAAGCGGGCTTTAGGGGGCGCGTGAGAGCGGTGTCGTCCCTGAAGGGACTCGGATCCATTTCCCACTCTACCCAGCACTCCGCCTGCGGCTGCGTGCTGGGCTAAACTATTCCGCGCCTACAGCGCTGGATTTTTCCGCAAGGAAAGTCCATGCGCAAATACCAAGTTTGGTTCTCACACACGCTCTACCCGTATTGGCGGATACACTGATTCCGGAACCATCCTAGTTGCTAACTGCTAACTGCTAACTGCTAACTGCGATCAGCCCTCTTCCATCAGCACCTGGGCCAGCAATTGCGGCTCCACGTTTCCACCGCTGACGACGGCGACAACTTTCTTTGAATCGGGCAGCTCGTGGCCATGGAAGAGCCAGGCCGCAAACGTGACAGCGCCACTGGGCTCGGCCACGATGCGCCCGTTCAGAATGATCCGCCGCATCGCTGTGCGGATTTCATCTTCCGTCACGCTGATTACATCGTCTACGAATTCCCGCATGTGCTCGAAGTTCAGCCGTCCGATCGACTGCGTACGCAGTCCGTCAGCCAGCGTGCTGGAGACGCGCTCCGCCGATAACTCGACAATCTCGCCCTTGCGGAAGCTTTGCTGCGCGTCGTTGGCCAGTTCAGGCTCGACGCCAATCACCTTTGCCCGGGAGCCGCTCAGCTTGAGGGCGGCGGAAACGCCGCTGATCAGTCCACCCCCCCCGACCGGCGCCAGCACGAGATCCACATCGGGGCAGTCTTCCAGGATCTCGAGTCCGACGGTACCTTGTCCGGCGATGATCTGCTCATCATTGTACGGAGGCACGATCATGTAGCCATATTGCCGCGCCAGTTCTTCGGCCTTCTGCAAACGCTTGGCGCTGGCCGGACCGACGGTGACGATCTCCGCTCCCAGCGCGGCGGTGCTGTCCATCTTGATCTTGGGCGCGTTGCGCGGCATTACAATGACCGCCTTCACTCCCAGGGCGCGTGCCGCATAGGCCACTCCCTGCGCGTGATTGCCGCTGGAATAGGAGATCACTCCGTGCTGGCGCTCTTCTTCGCTGAACGAAGCGATTTTGTTATAAGCCCCGCGCAGCTTGAACGAGCCGATGGGCTGAAGACTCTCGGCTTTCAGCCACAACTGCCCGCGCGCTAATTCGTCGGCGGATTTCGCATCGGCAGGCGCGCTCTGCCTGCGGGCAGGCAGAAAGTACGCAATGAGCGGTGTGCGGGCCGCTACGCCGCGCAGTCTCTTCTGCGCGAGTTGGATCTGGTCGAGACTCACCATGGCTGGATCAGTGCACCGTTGTCGCCACGGACGCAAGCCACAGCCCGGCGGGCAGGTGCATCGAATCCTGGCCGTTGCCTGCGATCCGCGCCTCGTGGATCATCAATGCCATCCAGTGTACAAGTGCCAGGCGATCGCGCAACTTGACTTTGGCGGGGAAGTCAACGTGACCAATCGCCGAGCTGATCAGCGCGTCCAGCAAATACTTTTTCGGGACGTCACGTTGCAGCCACAACATTTCAGTCGGCGGGATGATTACGTCGTCGGAGCCGTGTAATAACAGGACGGGGACATGCAGGGACTGGAGGTGACCGGCCGGAGAAGCGGCAGCCAACTCCTCGCGGCGCTTGTCGATTTCAGCCAGAATCGCAGGCGCGAAGCTCTCACGCTGTTTGTGATAGATGCGCTGCATGATCTCCTGATCGTCAGGCGTCATGGTCTTGGTTAGCGCTTCGGAAGCCTTTCCCTGTTCGGAGAGCAGCAACTTGAGGGCCTCGTGTGCCGCCTGGACGTCCTCGGGAGCGAAGAAATCCTGCGGCTCGTCATAGATCACGATCAGCGGACCGTACTCATGTGGCTGCATATACTCGATTGATCCATCGGGACGAACCGCCTCGCCCGTCGCAAAGAAGCGCAGAACATGGGCGAGGTCGTAGTATCCGCCAACCGAAGCCACCCATGCGATCGACGGTGAGAATTGTGGATCGCTGGCGGCCAGCAACGACAAGCCTCCGGAGAAGCTGATCGCCAGTACGCCCACTTTCGGCACGTTGAGCTCCTGGGCGAAGCTGCGCGCGGCGGTGCCGATAAGGTCGGCGGACTCGCGTTCCACGCGATAATCGGCGATACCGGAGACCAACGGCGTCATCACGAAGAAGCCGCTCGACGCCACGGCGCGCGCGGAATTCACCAGCCGAGGGTCGTCGATTCCCATCCGGTGCATACCGTGGACGATGACGATGCCTGGCGCGAAGCCGATGCCGCGCGGCATGTACACATGCACCGGAACCGACTGGCCGCGGAAGTTGAAGGTTGCGTCGCGCACGTCAACCGGATGCACTTCATAGTTGGCCAGCCATCCGGTGGCATTGGGATCGGAAATGCGCTGCAGCAGAGAAGCCGCCTGCAGATAGTCTCGCGCCAGCGGATAGACGGCGACCACAGCGATGGGAAGCAACAGCAGCAACCAGGCGAGGAGGCGTGCCTGGTGCGATGGTTTGCGGGCTTGCCAGGGGACAGTGGTCATTGGGAACCGCGGTGGGTCTCTTAAGGTAAATCGAGGGTGATCTTCAGGGCGGCTTCGATGCTTGTCATGATCGGCTTATCGAAGGCACCAAGTTGCTCTTTCAATCGGGTCTTGCTTATGGCTCGTACCTGCTCGCAGAGGACAATCGAATCCTTTGACAGCCCTCCGGTACCCGCTGAGACCTTAACATGTGAGGGGTATACCTTGGTCTTATTTTCAGCACCCGTGATGGAGCAGACAATTACAATGGGGCTGAATTTGTTAAGAGCGTCCCGGCTGACCACTACCACGGGACGGATTCCCCCCTGCTCGGAGCCCTCCGAGGGTTGGAGGTTCGCCTTGAACACATCACCGCGTAGAGCTTGTGGCATAGGCCGGCTCTCCCTCTAAGTCTTTCTCTTCCAACCTGAGGGCTTCCCAATCGCTATGCTCAAATTCCTCAGCGATTAACTTTGCTTCTTTTTGGTAGGCGGTATCTTCTGCCATGCCTGCGAATGCAGCGTCGATCTGATGACGCCTGTACATCCGCAAATAAGCCTTAATCGCGGCAACGAAAAAATCATTGAGGCTTGCGGAGCCGGATATTCCCTTTTCCTTCTCAACGACGGATCTAACTTGGTCATAAACAGGTCGAGGCAGACGCACCGTTGTGGTTCGAGTCTCCTTTTTCTGCGCCAACGCCATTGTGCCTCCTCCGGGTGTGAAACTCCATCGTGCGCATTATTAACATGCACAATTGTTTGATGTGCAATCAGGTTTAATATCCGCCACCAAATAATAACATCAATATACGGTTCAAAGCAATATTACAGATATGATTGCATAAGTGATTACACTAAATGACATCACCTATACAATCCCCGCGAGATAAGCACGTCAAGATGGAAATAAATGTCTTATAATCTGTGAGTTAGCAGACGCTTACTCCTCATGTGCCACGGCAGTCTTCTATCAGATTTCCAGGATTACCGGCATGATCAGCGGCCGCCGCGAGGTGTTTTTCACGATGAAGCGCTTCAGGTCCTGGCGAATTTTTTCCTTGATCATGCCGTAGTCGCCCTTCTCTTCATCGCTGGACGACTCAAGGGTGTTCATCACCGTCTGCCGCGCCTGATCGAGGAACCCATCCTCGCTGGTGTTGGCGGAGAAGCCGCGCATCACGATTTCGGGTGGAGTCTCGACCTTGCCCGTCAGCTTGTTGATGGCGATGATGGGCAACACGATGCCGTCTTCGCTGAGATGACGGCGATCGCGAATGACCAGATCTTCCACCACATCGCCCATGGAATTGGAATCGATGCAGACGCGGCCCACGGCAATGCGACCGGCCTTGCGCGCTCCCATCTCGTCGAATTCGAGAATGTCACCGCTCTCGATCATCATGACCTTGCCCACCGAGTTGTGCATGGCCCCGGCCATTTCGGCGTGCAACTTAAGCTGGCGATACTCGCCGTGGATGGGAATAAAATATTGCGGCTTTACCAGGTTGATGATGAGCTTCAGCTCTTCCTGGCTGGCGTGCCCGCTGACGTGCACCGGCGGCGAAGAACCATCATCGTAGATGACGTGGGCATCGCGGCGGAATAGATGGTCAACCACACGGAAGATGGCTTTCTCGTTGCCGGGAATGATGCGCGACGAGAGCACCACCGTGTCACCCGGCTGAATGCGGGCGTGCTTGTGATTGTCAACGGCAGCCCGCGACAGGGCCGACATGGGCTCGCCTTGCGTGCCGCTGATGAGCACACAAACTTTCTCCGGCGGGAAATCGCGAATCTGGGCGGGATGAATCAGCAATCCGTCGGGTGCGTCAATGTAGCCGAGGTCCTGCGCGATCTCCGCCGACTCCATCATGGAGCGGCCGACCAAACAAACCTTGCGGCCATTTTCAAAGGCCTGCTCCATGGTCAGCTTGATGCGGTGGATGGAAGACGAGAAACAGGAGATGAACAGGCGCCGTTCGGCGCGCGAGAAAATCTCCTGGAACCGAGCGCGCACCGCACGTTCGCTGGGCGTATAACCGCGGCGCTCCACGTTGGTTGAATCCTGAAAGAGCGCCAGCACTCCTTCCTTGCCGTATTCCGCAAAGGAGTGCAAATCGAAGAGGCGATTGTCCGTGGGTGTGGGATCGACCTTGAAGTCGCCGGTGTGGATCAGGGTGCCGAGCGGCGTATGAATGGCCAGGGCGACGCAGTCGACCAGGCTGTGCGTGACCTGGATGGGGTTGATCGTGAACGGCCCGATCTTAAAGCGCTCTCCAGGCCTGATTTCGTTGAGCACGGCATCATCCAATTGACCATGCTCTTCCAGCTTGCCTTCCACATAGGCCAGGGTGAATTCAGTGCCGTAAACCGGAACGTTGAGCTCCGAGAGGAACCAGGGCAGCGCTCCGATGTGATCTTCATGGCCGTGGGTGAGAACAATCGCGCGTACATGAGCGCGATTCTCGATCAGGTAGCCGATATCGGGGACAACAATGTCCACGCCCAGCAACTCGGCTTCGGGGAACATGAGCCCGGCGTCAATGACGATAATGTCGTCGCCCCAGCGAATCGCCATGCAATTCATGCCGAATTCGCCGAGTCCGCCGAGGGGTACAACCTGGAGTTTTCCTATTGGCATCTGCAACTTTCGATGCTAGCACAGGAGCGCCGGGAAAGTTCCATGGCACGGGCGCTGCGAAGCGTCTCAGTTTGCCCTGTCACAATAGATACTTCGGGTAGAGCGGGCCTTCAGAGTGTGTGTGAGAACCAAACTTGGCGTTTACCAGTGGAATTTTGTTAGCCGAAAATCCAGCGCCGTAGCCGGGGTCCCCAGTTCGCGCCGCTTTTGCGCGAACTGGGGTGGAGGTAGGCGCGAAATAGTTTAGAGCGGTTTCAGAATTGGTGTAGTCCGGCGAGTTCGGATAGAGCGGGGCTTCATCTGGATTATTCATCTGTTTCGGTAGCTTTGAGATCCTCATGA
>Ga0208587_1001959_pt1 | contig 10712 bp, 14 predicted proteins | sample NGESurdeep092012_7_FD_184472 | JGI IMG/M metagenome (GOLD analysis project Ga0208587, IMG submission 184472) | Arctic peat soil microbial communities from Barrow, Alaska - NGEE Surface sample 210 deep-092012 (SPAdes) | ecosystem: Environmental > Terrestrial > Soil > Wetlands > Peat ...
AATGGCCGCTGCGGCCGGCTTCGCGCCGGGCATGGCCGCCGCCCAGAATATCCGCACCGTCCCGCGCAACCGCACCCTGATCGTCGGCGCCTGGGCCGAGGCGCCGACCTGGCCGAACGTCACCATGGCCAACTTCGGCAACATGGCCGGCGGCAACCAGTGCACAGGACCCGGAATCAACAACTGGGACCTTTCCATCACCAAACGGTTCCCGATATTCCGCGAAGGGCGGTTCATCCAGTTCCGCACGGAGATGTTCAACGCCTTCAACCACACCCAGTATTCCGGTGTGAACACCGGCGCCACCTTCAATGCTGCCACCGGCGCTCAGACCAGCGCGACCTACGGCCAGATCAACGGCTCGCGCGCAGGACGCACCATCGCGCTCTCGATGAGGATCAGCTTCTGATTCTTGAGCTGAGCCGAGTTCTATAAGCAGCGGGCGCCGGTGGCCATGCCGCCGGCGCCCGCTGCCGTTTTCCGCCCCACAATCGTTGTCCATCCTGACAGGAGACAGGACACTAACTCACTGCCTTCTGGTGAAACTTCTTGAGCCCCAGATACAACAGCCCGAGATCGATCGCCGCCAGCGCGCCGATCACCACCAGCGTATTCATATGCGGTACCTGCGGGACCAGCGCCCCGCGCAGTCCCTCGCTGGCATACACCAGCGGGTTCACCAGTACTGCCATGTGCAAAATAGGGAACGACTCGAGCGCGCTCCACGGATAGTACGCGCAGCCGAACATCATCATGGGCGCCACCACCAGGCTGAACATCAGGCCGATCTGCGTTTGCCCCACGCTGCAACCCAGCGCCAGCCCTCCCGCCGATGAAAATAGCGCCACCAGCAGCGCCACCAACAGGAACTCGAATGGCTTGCCGAAATCTAGCCGAACCCCCGACCCCATGATCAGCCACGCGGCCGGAATCACCACCAGTCCCGCCACCATCGCCTGAACCATCCCGGCCACGATCTTCTCCACCGCCAGCCAGCCAATTTCGATCGGCGCCAGCAGGCGGTCCTCAATCTCGCGGGTGAATTGAAACTCCGTAATCAGCGGCATGGCCACGGCCTGCACGCCGGCCAGCACCATGCTGATCGCCATCACGCCCGGCAGCAGCATGCTCTTATAGGCGGCGGGCATCATCCCGCTGGTGGTCATCACCTTGCCGAACACGAACGTGAACAATAGCGGTTGCAGCAAATTCTGCAACAGCGTGGGTAGCAGATTGCGGCGCGCCACGTGCCCGTCGCGCGCCAGCAGGGCGTAGAACGTTTTCCAGTTCAATCTCGCAAGCTCCTTCCGGTGTGATGCAGGAACAGCGTCTCCAGGCTGGGCTCGGCAATGTGCACGTCGCGCAGTTCGAAGCCCGCCGCCTGCGCGGTGTTGACGATCGGGCCGATCAACGGGCCGCCCCGGTCGGCGTACACGTCCACAAAAGCCTGGTCCGCCGAGCGCACCTCCGTTACGCCGGGTAACTTCTTCAAATCCACCAGCAGTTCTTCGGTGACGCGGTCGAAGCGCAGGCGCAGCAGGTAGCCGCCGGGGATTGTGGCCTTGAGTTCCGCGGGCGTGCCCTGGGAAATGATGCGGCCGTGATCGATGATCGCCAGGCGGTCGCACAGCGTGTCGGCCTCGTCCATATAATGCGTGGTCAGCACGATCGTTTTGCCGAGGCGGTTATAGTCGCGGACGATCTCCCACAACAGCAGGCGCGTCTGCGGATCGAGGCCGGCGCTGGGCTCATCCAGGAACAGCACTTCGGGATCGTGCATCATGGCGCGCGCGATCGAAAGGCGCTGCATCATGCCGCCGGAAAAGGTGCGCACCATGTGGGTGGCGCGATCCGTCAGCTTGAACTTCTCCAGCAGTTCATCGGCGCGCCGCGCCCGAACGCGCGCGCCCTGGCCGAAGTAGGCCCCGTGAAAGGTCAGGATTTCGCGCGCCGTGAGCGCAAAATCCAGATTGGGACGCTGCGGCACCACCCCGATCAGCCGCTTAGCCTGCACCTGCTGCTGCCACACATCGTATTCGCCGATAAACGCGCGCCCGCTGGTGGGTTGCGTGCGCGTGGTCAGAACTCCGATGGTGGTCGATTTCCCCGCGCCGTTGGGGCCGAGCAGACCGAAAACTTCGCCCGCGCGGATTTCCAAGGAGACCCCGTCGAGCGCCACCAGTTCGAATTTTCTCGGCGACTTCTCCTTGTTGGCGGAGCGCACCGCCGCGAAGGAAAAGCCCGCCCCGCCCCCCGCCATCGGCGGCGGAGCGTCGTAGACCTTACGCAGATTCTCGATGCGTATTCCGATTCCCATGGTGGCCCGGCTACTTGGCGCGCCTGGCCACGAAGTCTTCGCTCGCCACTTCGCCCACCTTGCGATTGAACTTGATTTCGTCGCCGGAGATCTTGCCCTTATATACGATGCGCAGCATCTGGTCCTGGAAGTTTAGATTTTCCACGAAAGAGATCTCGTCTCCTTTCACGGAGCCTTCGGCGATCGGCGTCTCGCCGAATTGCGACTTCGCAGTCCCGGTCAACTTCTCGCCGTCCACTTTGAAATCGTAGGTATAGTTCTGCTCGCCGATCTGGGTGTCGATGGCGGCGGTCCACTTGCCGGCCACGCCGGCGGCGAAAGCGGCCGCGCACACGGCCGCCAGAACGAACAGCGCGCTCACTGCGAATCCGCGGATAGTCATGGCAAACTCCTGTCCCCGTATTATACCGGCGGTGCTAGCCGTAGCGCGGCCAGACCCAGAGGGTACCCCGGCTGCCACGCCGGCGTCCTTGCCGGCGTTCTTCAAAGAATGCCGGTACGAATACCGGCATGGCAGGCGGGACGCCTACGCTACTGAATCAGCTTGTGGTGCAATTCGGCCAGCTTCGCGGCATCGAACTTCACCACCTTCCGGTCGTAGGTCATCAGGCCGTTGATTTCGCCCTCGACATCGCTGGTCTGGGTGTAGATGGCGGCGCCCAGTCCCTGTTTTACCAGGGGCTCGAGCTTTTCGATCAGGCCTTCATAGGCGTTCTGCAGTGCGGCGCGATCCTCAAAGGTCCTGTAGCCCCAGTTGCGTTTGTCCCACCACAAGTGGCCGGCCAGCGGAAGTCCCAGCCCGCCGAACTCGCCCAGCACGCTTACGCGGCCTTTCGTGACGGGGAACATGTCCGGGCCGGGATAGGAGTGCATATCCTTTAGATCGCCCCAGCCGCGATCTTCCCATCCGCTCGGACCATCCACCAGGCGCGTGGGGTCGAGCGCCTTCACCATCTTCAGGACATCGTTGGTCGAGTGCTGGCCCCATCCTTCGTTGAACGGCACCCACACGATCACAGAGGGCGCATTGATCAGGCTGTGGATCACGGACTTCAGTTCGCGCTCCCAGCTTGCGGCGATTTCGGGTGGGAAACGTGCGTCCTCCGCGGCCCCCTTGCGGACACCGCTCGGCGGCGTGCGCGTCATCGCGCTGGGCATGTCCTGCCAGACCAGAAAGCCCAGCTTGTCGCACCAGTAATACCAGCGCGCGGGTTCTACTTTGACGTGTTTGCGCGCCATGTTGAAACCGAGTGTTTTGAGTGTGTCGATATCGGAGCGCAGGGCTTCGTCGGTGGGCGCGGTGTAGAGTCCGTCGGGCCACCATCCCTGATCCAGCGGGCCGATTTGAAACAGCGGCTGGTGGTTGAGGAAGATGCGGTTGGTCCCAGCGGCGTCGGCGCGCGCTTCCACGCTGCGCATGCCGAAATAGCTCTTCACCGAGTCGCCGGATTTCAGCGCGACGTCCAGATCGTAGAGCGTGGGCGAATCGGGCGACCAGAGTTCGGTCTGGCTGAGCGCCAGCTTCACTTCGGCGTTGCTCTGGGCCGTGACGCGGCCCACTACCTTGCCGCGCAGCTTCGCCGTCGCCGTGAAATCCATTGCGTCCGCCGTGGCCACGGTCAGCCGCAATTGGTGCGCGTCGATATCGGGCGTCATCGCGATCTCGCGGATGTGGGCCGCCGGCACAGGTTCCAGCCACACCGTCTGCCAGATGCCGGAAACGGCGGTGTACCAGATGCCGTTGGGATTGAGCACCTGCTTGCCGCGCGGAGCGAGCGCGCTATCGGTGGGGTCCCAGACGGCCACCACCAGTTCCTGCCGGTCGCCCGGTTTCAGCGCGCCGGTAATATCGAACGTGAACGCGTCGTAGCCGCCCTCATGCTGGCCGGCCGCTTGGCCGTTGACGAAGACCTCGGCGCGCCAGTCCACCGCGCCGAAGTGGAGCAGCAGGCGCGTGCCCTTCGCGCGCCGTGCGGTGAAACTGCGGCGATACCACAGGCGCTGGTCGGGCGTCAGCGGGCGCTTAACTCCGGAGAGCGCCGATTCCACGGCAAACGGCACCAGCAGCTTGCCTTCGAACTGCGCGGGACGGTCTTCGCCCTTGGGCCGGATTGCGTAGTCCCAGAGCCCGTTCAGATTGGTCCACTTGGTGCGCACCAATTGCGGTCGCGGATACTCGGGGAGGGCGTGCTCGGCGGTGACCTTGGCGGTCCACGGCGTGGTCAGTGGGTTGTCGGCGGGCTTCCAGTCCGCGGCCAACGAGAGGGCGGAGGCGCACGCCAACAGCGCCGCCAGTTGCATACGCATACCAGAATTGTAGCCGTAGAAGTGGCCGCCCTGGGAATTTAATCCCTGGCTTTGCCGAGCCGGCGAAGTTCTTCTTCGATTTGCCGGTTGACGTTGCCGCCGGAGAACTCGGCCGCCACGCGGATCGCGTTCTTGATGGCATTGGCGTTGGAAGAGCCGTGCCCGATGATGCACCCGCCGCGCACGCCCAGCAACGGCGCGCCGCCGTATTCGGAATGGTCCAGGCGTTTGCGGAAACTGGTGAGCGCGGTCTTGGAAAACGCGTACCCGATCTTGCCGCTGATGGTGGCTTCCAGCGATTCCCGCAGCAGCTTCTTGAACATGTCCACCAGCCCCTCGCTCACCTTGAGCGCCACGTTGCCGGTGAAGCCATCGCACACGATCACGTCCACGTTGCCCGCGTAGACATCGCGTCCTTCCACGTTGCCGATGAAGTTGATGTGCAGGCTCTTCAGCAGGGGCCAGGCGGCGCGCGTGAGGTCGTTGCCCTTGTGCTCTTCTTCCCCGATCGAGAGGATTCCCACCCGCGGATTGGGGCGATGCAGAATGTTGCGCGAGTAGATTTCACCCATGATGGCGAACTGCGCCAGCATTTCCGGGGAGCAATCCACGTTGGCGCCCACGTCCACCAACACTACCGGCGTGCCGAGCATCGTCGGGAAGATGCCGAGCAGCGCCGGACGTTCCACGCCCGGCACTACGCCTTGCACCATTTTGGCGGTGGCCATGATGGCGCCCGTGTTGCCGGCGGACACGAACCCCTGGGCGCACCCATCGCGTACCAGCCGCGAGGCCACGCGCATCGAGCTATCCCGTTTGGACCGTACCGCCTTGGCGGCGCTGTCTTCCATGGTCACGCGTTCGCTGGCATGGACAATCTCGATAGGAAGCTCGCGGTAGCCTTCGTGCTGTTCCAGTTCCCGACGGACCACATCCTGCTGGCCCACCAGGAGGACTTTCACGCCCAAACTCCCGGCGGCTCGAACCGCCCCTTCCACTTCGGCTTTCGGGGCGTGGTCTCCGCCCATTGCATCCAGCGCAATGGTCAGCATGTCGGGGCGGGGTTACTCCGCAACCACTTCGACAACTTCACGACCCTTGTACTGGCCGCATTTCGGACAGATACGGTGGGGAAGTTTGGGCTCGTGGCAGTTGGGGCACTCCGAAAGACCGGATGCCTTCAGGGCATCGTGCGCGCGGCGGGTGCTCGTCCGCTTATGGGAGTGTCTACGTTTGGGATTCGGCATATCTCTACCTCAACAAATTTCGTCCAGATGCTGCCCTTTGCCAGGGCTCCACAATATTCAGAGTTCCAGATTACGAAGCGCGCCCCAGCGATCGTCCACCTCGGGCTTGCAATCGCACGCGGTCTCGTTCCGGTTCTTGCCGCAACCGGGGCAGATCCCTTTACAGGCCTCGCTGCACACCCGCTGCATCGGCAACGCCAACAGGACTTGTTCCCGCAGGATGTCCTCCAGTTCCAAGCCGTCTTCGTAAAATCCAATTTCCGCTTCGCCAGGGTCGATCTTGACCTCTTCCTCTTGCGGAACATCCGAGGCGGGCCGGTAGTACAAATCGAATTCAGCTTCCAGCGGAAAGCGAGTACGCGCCAGACAACGGTCGCACTGCGCCACCATTTCCACGGTGTAACTCCCCCAGACGCGCATTTGCCCGCCTGATTCCGGCAGCAACTCGGCCGAACCAATGGCGTGCAACGGGGAGCCCTGCTCCAGATCTTCACCCACGAACTCGATCTGCCCGGACTCGAAAATCTTGTCGAAGCCGATCTTACGCAGCTCCAACTGTTTGACACTAAGGAACATGAGGAAAACCTGAATTGCCGGGCAGAACCACTACAGTATAGCAGAGCCCAATCGTTGTTCCGCTATTTTGGACGAGGGTTGTCGAGTCGGGCGGGTGAGCCGGTCGAGGAGGCAGGCTGCTCGACCTGACTGGTTCGGCCGGCCGCTAGCGCGCGTTTGACAGACGTACGCCAGAGGCGTAGGATGGAGTCGTGTTCGTGTTTATCGAGTCGGCTGGCTTCGATCGCGTACGAGCCCGCTACCTCGACGACGATGAATACGGTGAGTTGCAGCAGTTCATGATGCAGAACCCGGAAGCGGGAGCGATGGTTCGCGGCTCGGGAGGTGTAAGGAAACTCCGCTGGCGGCGTGAAGGCGCAGGCAAGCGTGGCGGGTTGCGCGTGATCTATTTCGTGCGCTATCAGCCGAATGAGTTCTGGATGCTGGCATTGTATGCCAAGACGAAGCAGGAGAACGCGCCGGCCCATATTCTGAGACGACTGAAGGAGGCGTTCGAAGATGACTAAGAAGCTCACCGGACGTGCGCTGGCCCGATTCGAGGCGGACCGTGACATCTGGCAGGAGGTGTTGGATGGTGTGAGTGAAATCAAGGCTGGCCGTGGCAAACGGACTCCGGTTGAGCCCAGTTCGCCCATCGTGCGCGCGCGCTTGAAATCCGGCCTGACACAGGCGCAGTTCGCCGCCCTGCTCGGCGTCTCGAAGCGCACCCTGGAGCAATGGGAACAAGGACGGCGCGCACCGAGCGGAGCGGCAAAGACGTTGATCAGGGTCGCGGAACTGCATCCCGAAGTGCTCCGTGAGATTGCGGCGTAAAGCGCGGGCGGCCCTACCCCTGCCGCGCCGAATCGATCTCGGCGATCTCCTCCGGCGTCAACTGGAATTCCAGCGCACCCACCACCCCTGCCGTCTGTTCGGCGCTCCGCATGCCGACGATGGCAGCGGCACGGCCGGCCAGAGCGACCCAATCCTGCGAAGTGCGCCCGGCCCTAGCGTATGCTATACATAGTTCGTAGTGGTCGTCTTTACCGAGAGCGCACACAAACACGGCTTTCACGAAGAGGACTTTTATGAAGTGCTGGAAGCAGGCCCTTTGAAACTGCGTTCGCAACGCGGATTGGAAGGCGTCTTCGAGCTTTACGGAAGGACCTTCGCAGGGGAGTATTTGCACATTGCTTACCGCCGCGAAGTGGGCCGGGAGGTCGTGTTTCACATGCGCGCGATGAGTCCCCGGGAAAAGCAAAGGTACAGGAAAAACCGATGAAAGCGCCAAAGGCAAAAAGCGAGGCCGCCAGGATTCGACTGCCGCGAAAGGGCGCCAGTCACGCGGAATTGTCGGATTTCTTCGACCGTCGCGACGGGGTTGACTTGTTGGACCAGGGCATCATGGAGGTCGATCCGGACCATGAGGATCTGGAGCGCATGCTCCTCGAATACTGGAGTCAGCCGAACACCAAGCAGTTGAACATTCGCATCCCGGCGACGGCCAAACGCATGATCGAGAGACTAGCCAAGCGCAAGACCATCGAAGCCTCCACCCTTGTGAGGATGTGGGTGATGGAATGCATGCGCCGGGAAGCGATGCAGCCCTGAAAAGGTTGGCGGCGTTGCTTCGAGTCCGTATCTCGCCGTCTGGCGGCCCTACGCCCGCCGTGCCGCGTCAATCTCCGAAATCTCCTCCGCCGTCAACTGGAATTCCAGCGCGCCCACCACCCCTGCCGTCTGTTCGGCGCTCCGCATGCCGACGATGGCCGCCGTGACCGCCGGATGGCGCAGCGTCCACGCGATGGCCACTTCTCCCGCCGAACGGCCGTGGCGCGCGCCGATTTGCTTCATCCGGTCGGCCAGCGCCAGATTGCGCGTGAGTTGCGGTTCCTGAAAGGCGGGCGCGTGGCGGCGGAAATCGTCCTCCGGCAGAGCCGCCACTCGCTCCCGCGTCATCTTGCCGGTCAGCAACCCGGACTTCATCGGCGAATACACGATCGCGCCGATTCCGTGCTCCTGGCAGTAGGGCAGTAGCGCGTCCTGGGTCTCCGGGGACACGGCGGAATAGGGCGGCTGCAGCGAGGTGATGGGCGCGATCGCGCGGCACCGCTCCAGTTGGCCCACGTTGCAGTTGGAAACGCCCGTCCAGCGGACCTTGCCTTCTTCCTTCAGCCGCGCCAGCGCCTCCCAGCCCTCTGCGAGATCCTCATCCGGCTCCGGCCAGTGGATCTGGTACAGGTCGATGACGTCGACCTTAAGCCGGCGCAGGCTGTCCTCGCACTCGCGGCGGATGGAATCGCGCTTCAACACCTTCTGAATCTCTCGCTTCTCATTCCACGTCCGCTCGCACTTGGTGAACACGTAGGGCTTATTCGAGCGGCCCTCTAGCGCGCGCGCCACCACTTCCTCGGAATGCCCGAGTCCGTAGACCGCGGCCGTGTCGATCCAGTTCACGCCATGATCGAGCGCCGCGTGGATGGCGGAAATCGATTGGTCGTCATCCTGCGGCCCCCACGCGAACGCCCATCCTCCGCCGCCCATCGCCCACGCGCCCACGCCGATCGGGGTCAACTCCATATCGCTGTTGCCGAGCCGTTTCTTCTGCATCTCTTCTACAATAACGGAATTGACCCATCCCGCAGGAACCCGCGCCGTGGTCATCGGGTCCGGACCCAATGGCCTTGCCGCCGCCATCGTGCTGGCGCGTGCCGGACAAGCGGTCACGCTCTACGAAGGCGCCCCAACCATCGGCGGCGGCGCGCGATCGGCCGCATTGACCCTGCCCGGATTTGTCCACGACATCTGCGCCGCCGTGCATCCCCTGGCCGTGTGCTCGCCGTGCTTCGAACAGTTTCCGCTGGCCGCGCACGGCCTCGCGTGGGTGTACCCGGACGTGCCCCTGGCTCACCCCCTGGATGACGGCACCGCGGTACTGCTGGAGCGTTCCATCCGTCGGACGGCCGCCAATCTGGGCCACGACGGCGCAGCCTGGCGAGCGCTCTTCGAGCCGTTCGCCGACGCTTGGCCGCGCCTGCGCCACGACGTGCTGGCGCCGCCCGGCGTGCCGCGCCATCCGCTGCTGCTGGCCAAGTTCGGCATGGCGGCGATTCGCCCGGCGCGCAGCCTGGCGGAAACGCGCTTTCGCGGCGACCGCGCGCGCGCCCTGTTCGCCGGAATTGCCGCGCATTCCACTCTGCCGCTGGAAGCCCCGCTGAGTGCCGCCGTGGGACTGGTGCTGGGAGTCTGCGCGCATACCGCGGGCTGGCCGTTCCCGCGCGGCGGAGCGCAACGCATTTCCGATGCGCTGGCCGGGTGCCTGCGCGCGCTCGGCGGCGAGATTCGAACCGCTTCGCCCGTGACCTCTCTGCCCGATGCGCCCGTGGTGATGTGCGACGTGACCCCGCGCCAGATGCTCGAACTGGCGGGGAAGCGTTTTCCGGCGGCGTTTCGGACGGCACTCGGGCGCTATCGCTACGGTCCCGGCGCATTCAAAGTGGACTGGGCGCTGGATGGCCCCATCCCGTGGCGTGCTCCCGAATGCGCTCGCGCCGGCACCGTGCACCTCGGCGGCACGCTCGACGAGATCGCCCAATGGGAAGCGCGCCACACCGGCCGTCCTTTTGTTCTCCTCGTGCAGCACACCCTTTTCGACCCCACCCGCGCTCCCGATGGAAAGCATACCGCCTGGGCCTACTGCCACGTGCCGAACGGCTCGGCGGCGGACATGACGGACGCCATTGAGGCGCAGGTGGAGCGTTTCGCCCCTGGCTTCCGCCAGCGCATTCTGCGGCGGCACGTTTTCAGCCCCGCCGCCATGGAAAGCCACAATCCCAATTTGGTGGGCGGCGATTTCAATGGCGGGGCGCTCGATATCCGGCAGTTTTTCCTCCGCCCCACACGGCGCCTCTATGGCACGCCGCTCCCCGGCGTGTACTTCTGCGGTTCTTCGACACCGCCCGGCGGCGGAGTTCACGGTATGTGCGGTTTTCACGCGGCTTCAAGGTTTTTGAAAAGCGTCCGATAAGTACATCTATGGATGTAATGAGCGTCGCGCTGGGCGGCATGCGGAATGTGCAAAGCACGTTAGAGAGGACGGCGGAACGCATCGCCGCGGTATCGCCGGAAACCTCGGATTCGGTTGACCTGAGTTCGCAAATGGTGGCGATGCTCGCCGCCCGGAATCAGTTTCAGTCCAACGCGCGCGTGATTCAGACGGCGGATGACATGCAGAAGAAGCTGCTCCATCTTCTGGCGTGAGCAACCAGCAATCCTGCACCTGCCCC
>Ga0208587_1001965_pt1 | contig 10703 bp, 11 predicted proteins | sample NGESurdeep092012_7_FD_184472 | JGI IMG/M metagenome (GOLD analysis project Ga0208587, IMG submission 184472) | Arctic peat soil microbial communities from Barrow, Alaska - NGEE Surface sample 210 deep-092012 (SPAdes) | ecosystem: Environmental > Terrestrial > Soil > Wetlands > Peat ...
CCGGCGCGGGCGGATTATGGCTGGTGCGGATGGCATTCACGCCCATCGACTTCAGGATCTCCAACTGCCGCTCCAGGGCGCGGCGATTGATGGCGGCGCCGAGCGCTCCCAGGTCGTGGTGCATGCAGACGCCGTTGAAGCGGTGCGGACGGCCGTTGAGCAGGAAGCCCTTGTCCTTGCTGTATTCGATGGTGCGGATGCCGAATTCCGTCACGTAACGGTCGGACTGCCGGGCGCCTTCGCGGATAGTGCTGGCGGCGCTGTAGAGGTACGGAGTGTCGAGATCCCAGCGATGCGGGTTGGCGACGTCGATCTTGGTCTCGACGCTCTGCTTGCCGCCAGCGGGGATGGTGACGTCATTGGTGGCGCGCCCGGCCGGCTTGCCCGCGGCGTCGAGGATGGCGGTTTCCAGGGTCAAGCGCGCTTCCGCCGTTCCCTTGTTCTCCACCTCGGTGCGGATGACGACTGTGGCTTTGGCGTCGGTGACGGAAGGCGTGGTGATGTAGGCGCCCCATTGCGCGACGCGAGCCGCCCCCGTGACGTTCAGCCAGACGTTGCGGTAGATGCCGGCGCCGGGATACCAGCGCGAGGATTGATCCTCGGGCGCGAGCCGGACGGCCAGCACGTTCTCCTCGCCGAACTTGATGTAGGGCGTGAGATCGAGGGCGAAGCTCTCGTAACCGTAGGGGCGTCCGCCCACCTTCTGGCCATTGAGCCAGACGGTGGAGTTGGACATGGCGCCATCGAACTGGACGCTGAAGTACTTGCCTTTGGCGCTGGCCGGGATCGTGAAGTGCTTGCGATACCAGGCGACGCCGAAGAAAGGCAGTCCGCCATCGTGGGGATTGAACTTGCGGTCGAACGGACCCTCGATGGCCCAATCGTGGGGCAGGTCGAGCGCGCGCCAGGCGGCGTCGCTAAAAGCGGTCTGCTCCGCGCCGGCGGCTTCGCCTTTGAAAAAGCGCCAGTCTTCGGTGATGCGGATGCGGCGGTCGGCGCCAATCTTGATTTCGGTGGAAGCCGCGGCGGCGAGGCCGGCGAGAGAGAGCAGCAAGGACGTAGCTGCAAGGCAGGAGCGGGAGAAGTTTCGCATAGTCGACTCGAAGGATCAGGTTAGCGCTTTTCGGGTGACTTGGTAGGACAGACGATCGTCTTTTGTCGTCTGTCAACCTGCCGTGCTTTGGCGAGGCATGACAGGCCACAAAAGGCGATGGCATGTCCCACTCCGGGAGAGGAGCCTATTTCACCCGTGCGCGTATCAGCTTATCCAACATTGGGAAATCGCCATCGAGGTGCTTGTTGCCTTCGGCGAAAATGCGGTCCTGCTTGCCTCCGCGCATGCCGCCGCCGGCGTTCTCCCCGTATCCGGCGTAGAGCTGGTCAACCACATCCATGCCTTCCACCACCATGCCGAGCGGCGCGAAGCCATCCTTATCCTGGCTGGTCATATCGGTTTTCGAGATGTAGATCTGGGTGGTGCGTGCATTCGGGCCAGTCATGGCGAAGGCAAAGCGGCCGCGCGTGTTGGATTCGCGCACCGGGTCGTCGGGCAGTGTGGGGGTGCGCCAGACGGCGGCGACGGCGGGATTCCCGGGGATGCCGAACTGCGCGAAGCGCGCGGTCACGCGGTAGAAGCGCGAGTCATCGTAGAAGCCGGCGCGGACCAGGTTGTAGAAGCGGTCCGCGCCGATGGGCGCCGAGTCGCGCTGCACTTCCAGAACGAACGCGCCGCGCGAGGTTTCCACGCGCACGCGGTACTGCGCCGGCGCGTGCTTCCGCCAGAAGCGGGCGTTGGGGTTACGCAACGCCGCGTGACCAGCGGCGCCGGCCAGCGGGAGCAGGGTGAGCAGCGCGAGCAGGAATCGCATCGCTTCCCAGTATGCGATAGGATCGTTGGCATGTCGCGAACTGCCCTTGCCGCGTTCCTCGTATTTCTCGCCGCTCCGCTGGCGGCCGCGGATTACCCCGCGCCCACCGAAGGCGATTACGTAGTCACCGATTTCCAATTCGCCACGGGCGAAACGCTGCCGCGACTGAATCTGCATTACACGACCCTCGGTGCGCCGGTGAAAAACGCGGCCGGCGTGGTGACCAACGCCGTGCTGATCATGCACGGCACCGGCGGCAGCGGACGCGGGTTTCTGTCGCCCACCTTCGCCGGACAACTCTTCGGCGCGGGGCAACTGCTGGACGCCACCCGGTACTTCATCATCCTGCCGGACGATATCGGGCACGGAAAATCCAGCAAGCCGAGCGATGGGCTGCACATGAAGTTCCCGCACTACACCTACACGGATATGGTGCACGGCGAGTACCGGGTGGTGGCCGAAAAGCTCGGGGTGAATCATCTGCGGCTGGTGATGGGGACCTCGATGGGGGCCATGCACACCTGGATGTGGGGCACGATGTACCCGGACTTCATGGACGCGCTGATGCCGCTGGCTTCGGCGCCGGTGGAGATCGGCGGGCGCAATCGCATGCTGCGCAAGATGATCGTGGATTCCATTACGCGGGACCCGAACTGGAACAACGGCGAGTACCAGGGTCCGTTGAGTAACATGGTGGCGGCGAATTTCGCGCTCTTCATGATGACGTCAAGCCCGCTCGAACTGCTCAAGCAAGCACCCACGCGCGAGCAGGCCGACGCCCTGTTCGAACGCCGCTTTTACGCGGGCGCCGCGGCGGACCCCAACGACATGCTGTACCAGTTCGATAGCTCGCGCGACTACAATCCGCAGCCCGATCTGGAGAAGATCCAGGCGCCGCTGTTGGCGGTGAACTCGGCCGACGACCAGGTGAATCCTCCGGAGCTGGGCATTCTGGAACGCGAAATCCAACGCGTGAAGCGCGGGCGCTACATCCTGATTCCCATCGGCGATGATACGCGTGGCCACGGCACGCACTCGATTCCGGCCATCTGGGGGAAGTACCTGGCGGAACTGCTGAAGGAGACGGAAAAGTAAGTGGGGTGTGACTCGGCCTACGCCTGCTGCGCCTCATGACACTCGCCGGCGACCTGAGTGTACATAGCATCCGGCGCCAGATCGATCTCGCCGGGCCACGCGACCGCGCCGTAATCAATAAAAACCCGCTCGAAAAACTGCACATCCCGCAGCGGCGCGAGTGCACCCGTCAGATCTTCCCGCCGCAAGCGCACACGTCCCTGCAGTCCGTCTTTGAATTGGACAAAGAGGCAGTAGTCCGGCTCCGGCTTCACTTCAACTACGTCCCAATACATCGAACTATACTTCGCTCACGCCAGCGGCTCAATCTTCGCCGGGGGTCTATTCTCGCGGCAGAGCCGCCAGCCTTCAAGCAATTCCTCTCTATGTATCATCGCCCATTCCTGGACCAGGTTCAAAGCCCGGCCCGGTAGTTGGCCCTGGATGACCGCCAGAGTGCCGATGTCGATCGTAGCTTCGAACTCACCGTAGCGGGCGTGAAAGTGGGGCGGCGCGTGATCATTGAAGAACATCCGAATCAAAATCCCGTAGAAGGTGCTGATCGTAGGCATCCCGCGAAGGTGATTCTACCACCGCACAGGAACGCGTCCTCCCAAGTCGGCGCGCCGGAGCGTCGGCAGGAGTGCCGACGCGGCACGCAGGAGTGCGTGGGCCACATCCTGCCAGTCAGCGTGCCCGCTCAGTTCTTCATGAAGGTTCGCGGGCCGAGGTCCCATCCCGACAGACGACAAAAGGCGATCGTCCGTCCCACCTCTGAATGGATGCACAGGGCGGAGCCTTATGCCACTATTTTCCAGGTACGCCGAGAATGCCGCGGGTGGCGAAGTCCGTCATGGTGAGCAGCAGCAGAATCGCCAGCCACAGCAGGCCGCCCAACACCACCAACCTGGTTAGCTTCGTACTGTGGCGGAGGTGCATGAAGAATAGCGCCACGAGGAGCATCTTCACACACGCGATGCCAAGCGCGACCACGGTGCTGAACGCTCCGAGATCGACGCGGGAGACCGCGGTGGTCACAGCGGTCGCGACCAGCAGCGCCAGCAGGATCTTTACGTAGGTTCCGACGGAATCGATATGAGTTTGTTCGGGTGGATGGCTCATGACTATTTGGCTCATGACTATTTGGCTCATGACTATTTAACCAGGTGGCGGTCGATCAGGTAGAGCAGCGGGAACAGGAAGATCCAGATGATGTCGACGAAGTGCCAGTAGAGCCCGGCCACGTCAACCGGCGTGTAGTAGGACGCCGAGAACCTGCCCTTACGGGCCTGCACGATCAGGATGAGCAGAATCCCCACGCCGATCACCATGTGCAGCGCGTGCAAACCGGTCATCGCAAAATAGATGGAGAAGAACAACTGGGCGTGGCCCTGGTCGCCGGGCAGAACGCCGTCCAGATGGAACGCCGCCTGGCCCGGAATGTGGTGCTCTTCAAACTTCTGGTTCCACTCGTAGGCCTTCACGCCGAGGAAGATGCCGCCGAACAGGAGGGTGAGGATCAGGAAAATCACGATCGCCTTCCGCTGTCCGAGTTGCCCCGCGCGCACGGCCATCACCATGGTGAAGCTGGAGAGCAGGAGCACGCCGGTATTGAGGGCGCCGATGATCTGATTGAGGCTGCTGGACGCGATCGCAAACACGTCCGGATACCAGCTTCGGTAGATAGTGTAGACGGCGAACATGCCGCCGAAGAACATGATTTCGGTGACCAGGAAGAGCCACATGCCGAGGGTCGCGGCGTCTTTCTGCTGCGCCTCGGTATCGAACTGCACGCGAAGCGCGAGGGTTTCCGTGGGAGCGTGATCAGCCAACTTCGACCTCCTCCGCCATCAGACTGGCGTAGTCGTAAGCTCCGTGCGTGACCACCGGAGTTTCTTCAAAGTTGTGGACCGGCGGCGGCGATGAGGTCTTCCATTCGAGCCCGGTGGCGCCCCAGGGGTTGGCCGGAGCCACCTTGCCGTAGCGCAGGGACCAGATGAAGTAGATCATGGGAATCATGTAGCCGACGGCCAGGACGCTGGCGCCCGCGGTGGAGAGGACGTTGAGTACCTGAAACTCTTCCGGATACGCGTGATAGCGCCGCGGCATCCCGAGGTAGCCCAGGATGAACTGCGGGAAGAAGGTCAGGTTGAAGCCCAGGAAGATGACCAGCGCGGAAAGCTTGGCCCATCCCTCGGGATACATGCGTCCGGTCATCTTGGGCCACCAGAAGTGCATGCCGCCGAGGTAACCCATCAGGGCGCCGCCCACCATGATGTAGTGGAAGTGGGCCACCACGAAGTAGGTATCGGTGACGTGAATGTCGATTCCGAGCGCGGCCACGAACAGGCCGGTCAGGCCGCCGATAGTGAACAGCCCGATGAAGCCGAGGGCATAGAGCATCGGGGTCTGGAAGGATATCGAGCCCTTATACAGGGTCGCAGTCCAATTGAAAACCTTGATGGCCGAAGGAATCGCGACGAAGTAGCTGAGGAAGCTGAACACCATGCCGGCATACAGGCTCTGGCCGCTGACGAAGAGGTGATGGCCCCAGACGAGGAAGCCCAAAACCGCGATGGCCACGCTGGAAAAGGCCACAATGCGATAGCCGAATATGGCCTTACGGGAAAACGTGCTGATGATTTCGCTGACCACGCCCATGGAGGGCAGCACCATGATGTACACGGCCGGGTGCGAGTAGAACCAGAAGAGGTGCTGGAAGAGCACCGGGTCGCCGCCGCGGGCGGGGTCGAAGATGCCGAGATGCAACACGCGCTCCAGGAAGAGCAGCACGATAGTGACGGCCAGAACCGGGGTGCCGAGCACCTGAATCAGGCTGGTGGCGTAGTGCGCCCAGACGAACAGGGGCATGCGAAACCAGGTCATGCCGGGAGCGCGCATGCGGTGGATGGTGACGATGAAGTTCAGACCGGTGAGAATGGACGAGAAGCCCGCGATGAAGATGCCGAGCGCAGTAGCGACGACGTAACCGTTGGAGTACGTGGTGCTGTAAGGCGTGTAGAAGGTCCAGCCCGTATCCACGCCGCCCGCCAGCATGGCGTACAGGCTGAACAGACCGCCGACCACCAGCAGATACCAGCTCAGCAGGTTGAGCTTGGGGAACGCCAGGTCGCGCGCGCCGATCATCATGGGGAGGAAGAAGTTTCCCAGCACGGCTGGAATCGACGGGATCAGGAAAAAGAAGATCATCATCACGCCGTGCATGGTGAACAGCTTGTTATAGGTCTCCGAACTGACCAGATCGCCCTGCGGCGTCAGCAGCTCCACGCGAATCAGCGTGGCGAAGGCGCCGCCGATAAAGAAGAACAGGGTGATGGTGGCGAGGTACAGCAGGCCGATGCGCTTGTGGTCCTTGGTAAGGAGCCAGCTCTTGAGGCCGTAACTGGCGTTTAGGTAATGCTCGCGTTCTTGTGCCGCTGCGGTAATCATAGGGTTCTAACGATTGGCGGGAGTGGAACCCGCGTTACTGGATTTCTTGGGCGCCGGCTTCTGCCCGTTATCCACCGGGCCGGTTCCCGGTTTCGGGCCTAACGATTTGACGTACTCCACCAGTTGCACCAGTTGTTCTTCGGTCACCAGTCCCTGGAAAGTGGGCATCACCGGTTCGAAGCCGGATACGATCTTGGCCTGCGGTTGTAAGATGGACTCGCGGAAGTAAGCCTCGTCGGCCGTTACCGTACCGCCGCCGGCGAGTTGCACCTGCTTGCCGAAAACTCCGACCAGGTTGGGGCCGCGGCCGGAGTTGTCTTCCTTGTGGCAGTTGTTGCAGGCGAGTTGTTCGAAGAGCTTCTTGCCGTTTTCGGCCATCGAGCCTTCGGCGGCGCCGCCGCTGAGCCAGTTCTGGTAAGCCATGGGCTCCATCACGTACACCCAACCGATCATGCCGGAATGGTTGGTGCCGCAGTATTCGGCGCAGAACAGGTGATACTTGCCCGGCTTGGTGGCCGTGAACCAGGTGGTGGAATAGCGGCCGGGCACCACGTCCTGCTTGGTACGGAAGGCCGGGACGAAGAAGCTGTGGATCACGTCCTCGCTGGCCATGGTGAGCCGCACCGGGGTGTTCACCGGGATGTGCAGTTCGTTGATCTCGCGCTGCCCTTCCAGGTGCTCCAGCTTCCACATCCATTGCTTGCCGACCGCGTAGATCTGGATGGCGTTATTCGGCGGCTTGCTGGCGGTGAAGAAAATACTCGCGCCCCAGGTGAACATCACCATGGTGATGCCGAACGGAATCACGCTCCACAGAATTTCCAGCGTATAGCCGGTGTGCTGCACGTGCGGCAGCTCGTTCTCCGAACGGCGGCGGTACTTGATGGCGAAATAGAAGATGGCCCCGAAGATCAGCACCGTGAAGAACACGGTGACCGCGAGCAGAAAGTACAGCAGGTGATCCACTTCGGGAGCCAGTGTGGAGGCCTGTACCGGAAATAATTGAAATTTACCCATCGTGTGCTATCCAACCCGCTTGAGAATACGCCGGTCCCGGCGCACATCGCGGCGCAGAAAGATGAACAGAAACACGCCGCAGACCAGCGTGAAACCTGCGCCGGCGAAGCGCACCAGGTTCATCACCACGGCGCCGTACTTACCCGTAGCCGGCTCATAATGGAAACAGAACAACAGAATCTGATCCACCGCGCTGCCGATCTTGTTTTGCGAGGCTTCCACCAGACCGAGGCGGACATCGCGCGGCGCATATTCCACTCCGTAGAAGTAGCGCGAGAGGCGGCCTTCGGGAGTCAGCACCATGATGCCGCTGGCGTGCGCGAACTGATCCGTCGCGGCATCGTACTTATAGTGGTAACCGATGGCGTCCATCAGCGCCGTGATATTAGCCTGATCGCCGGTCAGCAGGTGCCAGCCGTTGGCCGTGCCCGGCCGGCCGTAGCGGCGCAGGTACATCTGCTTTTTGCCGGCGGCGGTTTCCGGGGTGTCCTTGGGGTCGAAGCTGACGGCGACGATTTCAAAGTCCTTGCCGGGATCGAGCGAGACCGCCTTCAGGCTGCCGGCCAGCCCGTTGAGGATCTGGGTACACAGCATGGGGCAGCGGTAATAGACGGGCACGAGAATCACCGGCTTGCCGCGCTGGAAGAACGAGGAGAGCGGGACGTCGCGTCCGGCTTCATCCTTGAACATGAGGTCGAGCGAGACCTGCTGGTCGAGCCGCTGATCGATGCCGACGCCCTGCAGCGCGCCGGGAAGAGCGGGCTTCAGATTGCTGTCCTGCATCCTGGATTGCTGCGCGGGGCCCAGCAACTGGCCGGGCTGGGCGACGGCGGCGGAGAGCGCGAGCAAGGTCAGGGCGGCGGCGCGAGGAACGCTCCCTAACGGTCGCGGCTCGGATTGGAGTCGCGACATCCCATCGGAGCCGCGACCGTTAGGGAGCGTTTGCGTTCTCATTTTTTGGGTACCTCGCTGCGTGACGGCAGTCCGCGCTTAGCCAGAACTTCGATTGCCCGATCCACCGGAATGCGCACGATGCCCTGCTTCGGGTCCACCCAGGCGTAGCCGTTCAACAGTTTGTCTTCCTCGGCGTGGAGGGCCTTGAGATCCAGAATCTCAGTCTTCTGCAACTGAGGTTCCGGGAAAAGTTTGACCGGTTCCACCGTATTGGCGACGCTGGTTTCCTCGCGCGACTGGAAAAACTTCAACAGCCCGAACAGCAGCAGGAGGGAGACGACGCACACGATGACCAGGCCGATGGCGAATTTGCCGACGGCCCAGACGTTGATGTCCGTGGTTTCGTGTCCGGCGTGGGGGTCCTGGGGATGCTTAATCTCGTCCATGTTCCAAAACCTCCTCCAGGTGCGGGGCATTCTTCGGCATCAGCGGGCGCTTCTCCAATTGCGTGAGGAAGTACGCCAGCCAGAGGCCAACCAGGCCGACGGGGATGGTGAAATCGAGGTAACTGAGGCCGAAGCTCTCCGTGCGGAAGCTGGGCGTGATCAGCCAATAGAGATCGACGAAGCGCATCAGCAGAATGAACAGCGCGATCGAAGCCAACAGTTTGAAATTGCGTTTCAGATCGCGCGAGAGCAGGAGCGCGAAGGGCAGCGCGAAATGGCCGATCACCAGCAGCAGTCCGACGAACTGCCAGCCGTGATTGAGGCGGGTCAGGTACCACGGAATTTCTTCCGGCAGGTTGCCCGCCCAGATGATGAGGAATTGGGAGAACGAAAAGTACGCCCACACCATGATCAGGGCGAGCAGGAACTTGCCGAGATCGTGCAGATGGCGTTGCGTCAGCACTTCCGACATCGGCTTTCGGTAGGACAGCAAGACCATCAAGGTAGTCAGAAACGCCATCGCGGTCAGCGCCTGGCTGACCATGAAGAGCATGCCGAAGATGGTGGAGAACCACTTGGGATCCACCGACAGGACCCAATCGACGGCCATGAAGGTGACGCTGAATCCCCAGAAGAGGAGGCCCGGGCCGGCCATGCGGCTCATCTTGGTGTGGACCGCGTCGTGGCCTTCGAGGTCCTCTTTGAGGGACCAGCGATTGAACCACCAGGCGAGGAACATCCAACCGGCAAAATAGAAGGCGGCGCGCCCCAGGAAGAAGGGCACGTTGAGGTACGGCGCCTTATGTTGGAGCAGCGGATCGGCGGCGACCGTGGCGGCGCGCGCCCACGGATAGAGGTTGTTGATGCCGATCGCGAGGGGGAGGAACATCACCAGGACCAGCGGCAGCGTGCGGGTGGCAGCCTCGCAGGCGCGCCGGATGACCAGGCCCCAGGCGCCGCCGGTGACGTATTGCAGCATGAGCCACGCCAGCGGGCCGATGGTGATGGCGATGATGAAAAGGTACGACCACAGGTAGGAGCGGTAGAACTGGTTCGGTCCGGCGGCGAAGAAGCCGGCGGCGCTCACCGCGGTCCCCACGACGCCCGCGACGAGCGCGCGGGTGCGCCACTGCCGGAGGTCGGTCCGCAGTTGCGGGGTAACGCGGTAATCCACGGCGTTGGCCATCATTTGGCGCCTCCCAGTCGGCCGCGAGCGGCGCCTTCCAGTTGGCCGCGTGCCGCGGCCGGCACGTCGTCGATGGAAGCCTGCTGGCTGAGTTGCAGCGCGCGAATGTAGGCCACGATGGCCCAGCGATCCGGCGGCGGAATCTGAGCTGCATAGTCGGGCATGGCGCCGAATCCGTTGGTGATCACGTCGTAGAGGTATCCGTTGGGCTGCTGTCGCAAGCGGTCGCTGTGATAGGTGGGCGGACGCCGGTAGCCGCGGCGCACGATCATGCCGTTGCCGCTGCCGGTGCGGTCGTGACAGGGCGTGCAGTAGACGTTGTAGCGCTGCTCGCCGCGCAGCATCAGCGCCTTGGTCACCGGCATGGGAAACTCATTCGACGGTTTGCCGTCGGCGCCCTTGCCGGTGTAAAGCAACGTGTCGTCGTTGAGGTGGCCGCGCGCCACCGTGCCTTCGGTGATGGGGCGGGCGGAGCGGCCGTCGGCGAAGAAATCGCTGGGCCGCAGAGGGATGTACTTCGGCTGGTCGTGCATGTCCTGGCGGCAGGCCGATAGCAGGACAAGCGACAGCAGGAGAATCGTGGGGCGGGCAATCTTGCCTGCAGCCGCCTTTTTAGGCGGCTCTTCGTGCCGGTGCGGGAGTCCTCGAGCACGCCAGCGCCGGCTGAAAGCCGGCTGCAGCCAGGATTGGCTGCCCCACAATTTGTGCAGAATCTTCACCGGTATCCAAAGTAAGTGGCATTGTGCTTTAGCTTGCCCGATTACTGAC
>Ga0208587_1001968_pt1 | contig 10693 bp, 8 predicted proteins | sample NGESurdeep092012_7_FD_184472 | JGI IMG/M metagenome (GOLD analysis project Ga0208587, IMG submission 184472) | Arctic peat soil microbial communities from Barrow, Alaska - NGEE Surface sample 210 deep-092012 (SPAdes) | ecosystem: Environmental > Terrestrial > Soil > Wetlands > Peat ...
CGCGCCGGGCGGGTTAGCGCCCGAACGGCCATCGCCGCCAGAAACCGCCGATCCTCCGGGGTGAGGTTGGCACGTCAGGCGGCTCCACCCACCCTTCTCGCCATCCGGCCAAGGCGTCATTAACGGTGGCGCCGCTGCGCTTGAGTACCACGGCGAGGTGGGGTCCAGGTGGGGCCCCAGGTTGGAGCCACCTGGGCTCGGTACAAGTCCCCCGGTTGACCTGGCGACCGAAGCCGAACAGGTCGCCGCCGGTGTTCACCTTGATCCGAAGCAGGGTTTCCAGCGCGCCCGAGCCGCAGTAACTGATGACGCCCACCGGTCCTGAGACAGGCGGGTGGCCAGCTCCTGGCCGAGGCGGGTCTTGCCCTGCCCGCCCGGCCCCAGAACTCCTGACATGGCGAGTTAGATCATGGGGTGTCGGGCTGGCCTTTGACGCTGTAGCCGATGGTCGGGTTGGTGTCGAGGTAGCGGGTTCCGGTCTCGGTGAGCTGCCGGCAGAGGGCGTGGAGGGCACGGCTGCGGCGGGGGGCGGTGGCGGGATCGAGCCGGACGTGCAGGGTGTCCCCGGTGATGTGCAGGTCGCCGGAGAGGGTGAACGCCTCCCGGAGCAGGGCGCGGGCTTCGTCGTCGGCCCGGGGAGTAGTGCGGGCGCAGCATCCGGGCCAGGGTGGACTCGGCGTTGTAGGCGGCCATCGCCGATAGCGTGGGTGAGCAGCTGGCGTTCCTCGTCGAGCAGCCGGGCGTCCGGGCGGACCTGGTGCAGGGGCAGGTGGCTGGGGGTGGCGCGGCTGGTGTCGGTGGCGACGGGTGAGTTCATCGCGGGCGGCGGCGAGCGCCGTGCCGGCGGCCGGGTCGACGGTGGCGGTGGCACCGCTGCCGGGCCGGCGGGCGCGGCCGGCGGCGTCGTCGATCGCCTCGGACAGCGCGGCGTCCTGCTCGTTGCCGGCGGCGATTTCGCCGGCGGCGCGCGCGAGCTGCTGGGCTACGCCGAGCTTGTCGCGGCCGCTGATCCAGCAGCTGCCGAGCGCGCCCGCGAGCAGGCGGGAGCAGCGCGGGCGCGGCTGAACTGATCGCGTTGCCGGACCAGGCCGGGACGCCGCCGAGTGGGCGAACGCGTCGTACGGTCCTACCGTTGGCACATGTGTCGAAGCATCAAGACGTTGCGGCCCCCGTACACCGACGAGGCCTCGCCAGCTGACGTCCATGCGGCCGCATTGCAGTACGTCCGCAAGGTCGTCGGGATGCGGCAGCCATCGACGCGCAACCAGGCCGCGTTCGAGACGGCGGTGGCAGCGGTGGCGGCGACGACGCAGGATCTCCTTCGCGATGTGGTCGTCCGGCCGGCTGCCGCCACCCCTTCCCGCCCGGCGCGCCGGGATTGAGGAGTTCGTAACACAGCCGTCCCGACTGGCTTACCACATGGAAACGCGGCGCGGTAATGCTAGTCGAGCCCGATCACCTATGCCCGAAGGGCTCATCCCATGGCATCAGCCTGGGTCTTGCTGCAGACCGACGATGGCCGCGCCGACGAGGTGGCGACTTCGGTACGCCAAGTCGAAGATGTGATCTACGCCGCTGTCGTGCAGGGGGCCTACGACGTCGTCGTCGCCGTGGCCGACGACCCCGAGCGGTACGACGGTGGAGCTCGCCGGGTCGCGACCCTGGCCCAGCGGCTGGCGCCGGTACGGCGAGCGGTCGTCTGCCAGGCGGTTCGACATCCAATGGACCATTCGATAGACCACTCAATGGACCACTCAATGGACGCAGCGGATCGCCAGCCCGTCCTCGCACCTTGACCACGGCAGCGGTGGACAGGCGGTAGGGCCATCAATCGCAGTTACGCCCGGGCGGACGCCGGAACGCGCGGCGGTGAATCGTCCCGGGATGCATCGTCCCGGGATGCACTGAGCGTTGCCGTCGCCGACGACCCGGGTGAGGCCACCAACCTGGGCGCAGAGGAGGAGTTCCACGTCGTCGACCTGGCGACCCGGGAGCTGGTGGCCCGGGGTCCACACCTGCTGCACCAGCTGCCGGCCGAGGGGTTCTGCGCCGAGCTGCACCGCAGCGTCGTGGAGAGCAACACCCCGGTCTGCGGCGGCCTCGCCGAGCTGCGCAGCGCGCTGGTCCGATCCCGGCAGGTGCTCGCCACCGTCGCCCAGGCCGAGGGCCTCGGGGTGGTGGCAGCGGGCACCGTCCCGCTGGTCGACCCGCTGCGGCTGGCGATCACGTCCTCGTCCCGGTACGAGCGGATGCTGGAGGACTACCAGCTGTTGGTGCGCGAGCAGCTGATCTGCGGCGCTCAGGTGCACGTCCAGCTCTCTGATCGCGACGTCGCGGTTGCGGTGGCCCAGCGGCTGTCGGTGTACTTGCCCGTGCTGTTGGCCCTGTCGGCCAGTTCGCCGTTCTGGATGGCGGAGGACAGCGGCTACGCGAGCATGCGGTCGCTGGTCTGGCAGCGGTGGCCGACGGCCGGGCTCGGGGGCGAGGTCTCCTCGGCGGCCGAGCATGACGCCCTGGTGGCCGACCTGGTGACGTCGGGGACGATCAGTGACGCGGGGATGGTGTACTTCGACATCCGCCCGTCAGTCCGGGTGCCCACCCTGGAACTGCGGGTCACCGACTCCTGTCCCGACGTCGACACGGTCATCTTGATCGCCGGACTGTTCCGCGCCCTGGTCCGCCGGGGGCGCGACGACGTGCTTGCCGGTGTCCCGGCGATCCGGCGGCCGGCCCCGCTGCTGCGGGCGGCGATGTGGCGCGCGGCCCGTTCGGGGCTGGAGGGCGAGCTGCTCGACCTACCCCGCTCGCCCCGGCCCGTGCCGGCGGCCACCGCCGTGCGCAGCCTGCTCGACGAGATCCGGCCTTACCTCGCCGCGATCGGCGACTGGGACGAGGCCAGCACCCTGGCGGAGGGCGCGCTGGCGCGCGGCAGCTCGGCCGCCGAGCAGCGCCGGGCCTACCAGCGCCGCGGTCGCCTCGCCGACGTCGTCGACCTGCTGCTGGAACGCACCCGCGCCGGCGGAACGCCGCCGGTGGCGGTGGGCACCGCGGCGGCCGCTTCGACGCCGTACCCGCTGCGGCAGGCCTATGCCGCGGCTGGCGACGAGGTCCTCCGCTCGGCCGGGCCGGCGGCGGCGTACGACGAGGTGCTCACCGTCCTGGACCGCCTCGGCGCCGGCACGCTGCGCCACCGCGAGATCGTGCGCGACGAGGAGCAGCGCTCGCACGGGGTGACGTTCGGCGTTCCCGGTGAGGCCAGCACCCGGCTGTTCCCGGTCGACCTGCTGCCCCGGATCGTCTCGGCCGTCGACTGGTCGGCCCTGCGGGCAGGCGTGCAGCAGCGGGCCCGTGCCCTGGACGCGTTCCTGCACGATGTCTACGCCGACCGGGAGGTGGTGGCCGACGGCGTCGTGCCGGCGTGGGTCATCGAGGGAGCACCTGGACTGCGGCCCAGCGGCGTGCTGATGCACCGGCAGACAGTCCGCGCCCACGTCTGCGGCATGGACCTCGTGCGCGACGGGTCCGGTCGGTGGTTCGTGCTGGAGGACAACGTCCGGGTGCCCTCCGGCCTCGGCTACGCGGTCCAGAACCGCCGGCTGACCAGCGCCGTGATGCCCGATCTGCCTCGCCCCGGCGGCCTGCTCGACGTCGAGGCGGCGCCCGGCATGTTGCGCGATGCGCTGGTGGCCAGCGCACCGCCGGCCGCGGCTGACTCCCCGCGCGTCGTCCTGCTCAGTGAGGGAGCGACCGGGCCGGCGTGGTTCGAGCACAGGATGCTGGGCGAGGAGATGGGGGTCTCCGTCGCCGCCAGCAATGACCTGCTGGTCGAGGACGACCGGGTCTTCCTGGTCCGCCAGGGCGCGCGGCTCCGGGTCGACGTGGTGTACCTGCGCATTGACGAGGACGCCCTCGTGCACGCCTCGGGGGCGGACGGCCGACCGCTGGGGGCGCGGGTGCTGCGCGCGGTGGATGCCGGCGCGGTCACATTGGCGAACGCGCCCGGCAACGGGGTCGGCGACGACAAGGCGATCTACTCGTTCGTGCCGCGGCTGGTGGAGTACTACCTCGGCGAGCAACCGCTGCTCGCCACCGTGCCGACGTACCTGTGCGGTGTCCCGGACCAGCTGGCGATGGTGCTGGGGCGGCTGCCGGAGCTGGTCTGCAAGCCGGTCGACGGGTACGGCGGCGAAGGCGTGCTGATCGGCCCGCTGGCCTCAGCGGAGGACCTGGCGGCGACCCGGCGGCAGATCTTGGCGGCGCCGCATCGCTGGATCGCCCAGGAGACGGTGGACCTGTCCACCCACCCGTCCTTCGACGGGGAGCGCCTGGTGCCGCGCCATGTCGACCTGCGGGCGTTCGTGTTCCTTTCTGACGAACCGAGGGTGGCCCCCGCCGCGCTCACCCGAGTCGCCCCACCGGGCAGCATGGTCGTCAATTCCTCCCGCGGCGGCGGTTCCAAGGACACCTGGCTGCTCGGCCCCCAATCGTCCAGCGAGCGCACTGACGACAAAGCCGACAAGGGAGGCGACTATGTGCGGCTTGGCCGGTGAGCTGCGCCTCGACGGCCGGCCGGCCGACGAGGCGGCGGTCGCCCGGATGTCGCCCTGCCTGCGACCGCGGGGACCCGACAGCGAGGGCACCTGGACCGACGGCCGACTCGCGCTGCTGCACCACCGGCTGAAGATCATCGACCTGTCGGTGGCCGGCGCGCAACCGATGATCGACGACGAGCTGGGCCTGGTGCTGGTCTTCAACGGCTGCATCTACAACCACCAGCAGCTGCGGGCCGAGCTGGCGGGTGTCGGCTACCAGTTCCGGTCCCGGTCCGACACCGAGGTGATCCTTAAGGCCTATCACCGCTGGGGGCCCCGGTGCGTGCAGCGCTTCGCCGGGATGTTCGCCTTCGCGGTCTACGAGCGCGACAGCGGCCGGTTGGTGCTCGCCCGCGACCGGCTCGGCATCAAGCCGCTGTACGTCGCCGAGCTCCCCGGTGCGTTACGGTTCGCCTCCACCCTGCCCGCCCTGGTGGCGGCGGGCGACGTCGATACCACTGTCGACCCGGTCGCCCTGCACCACTACATGTCCTGGCACTCGGTGGTGCCGCCGCCGCGGACCATCCTGACCGGGGTCCGCAAGCTGCCGCCGGCCACCGTGCGCACCATCTCCCCGGACGGCGGCAGCCGGGACCTGTGCTACTGGAACCCGCCGTACACCCGACCGACCGGTCGGGTGCGCTCGGCGCAGGACTGGCAGGACGAGATCCTCGCGGCGTTGCGGACCGCCGTCGAGCGGCGGATGGTGGCCGACGTACCGGTTGGGGTCCTGCTCTCCGGCGGCCTGGACTCGAGCCTGATCGTCGCTCTACTGGCGGAGTCCGGGAATTCCGACCTGTCCACCTTCAGCATCGGCTTCGCCGCCGCCGGTGGGGAGCGCGGGGACGAATTCGAGTACTCCGACCTGGTGGTCGATCGCTTCGCCACCAAACACCACCGGATCTGGATCGACGACAGCCGGCTGGTGCCGGCCATCGACGCCACGGTGGCGGCGATGAGCGAGCCCATGGTCAGCCACGACTGCGTCGCCTTCTACCTGCTGTCGGAGGAGGTCTCCCGCGAGGTCAAGGTCGTGCAGTCCGGCCAGGGGGCCGACGAGGTCTTCGCCGGCTACGACTGGTACCCGCCGCTGGCGGACGTGCCGCGCACCGAGGCGGCCTGGGCCTACTCCCGGGCCTTTGTCGACCGGTCGGCCGCGGTGATGGCCGACCTGGTCTCGCCGCGGTGGCTGGCCGACGGCGACCCGAGCGCGGGCTACCTGCGGGGACACTTCGCCGCCCCGGGGGCCGAGACGACGCTGGACGCGGCGTTGCGACTGGACTCGCGCGTCATGCTGGTGGACGACCCGGTCAAGCGGGTGGACAACATGACCATGGCGTGGGGACTGGAAGCCCGGGTGCCCTTCCTCGACCACGAGCTGGTGGAGATCGCGGCCCGCTGTCCCCCGGAGCTCAAACTGGCGGCCGGCGGCAAGGGGGTGCTGAAGGCGGCAAGTCGCGGCATCGTCCCGGATGCCGTCATCGACCGGCCGAAGGGCTACTTCCCGGTGCCCGGTGTCCGGCACTTGCACGGCCCGATGCTCGAGCGGGTGCGGGACGCACTGACTTCCGCGCCGGCGCGGGATCGCGGGCTCTTCCGCCCCGAGGCGGTTGAGGCGCTGCTGGCCGACCCGAACACCAAACGCACCACCCTGGGCAGTAACGTCACCTGGCAGCTCGGCCTGCTTGAGATGTGGTTGCAGCGGATGGGGGTGTAGTGCCCGCGGAGCAGACGAGCGCGGCGGCCGACCACCAGCACGTCGGTGACCACCAGCACGTCGAGGCCGTCCCCGAGGACGTCTACGCCAGCTGGTCGGCGGCCCCCTCCCCGCACGGGCACCACATGGCCTTTGTCTCCGACCGCGGGGGCGAGCCGGCGGTCTGGATCCAGGGGCCGGAGCCGGCGCACTGGACGCCGCTGCGCACGGCGCTTCGCCGGGTGGTGACGGTCAGCTGGTCGCCGGACGGGGCCTGGCTTGCTTGCGTCACCACCGCCGCCACGGCATCGCGGCACGAGGTGTGGCTGGTGCGTCCGGACGGCTCGGACCTGCACCTGGCCGCCGGGGCCGGCGGCGCGACGGCCGTGATCGGCGCCGGCCCATGGCACGGCTGGTCGGCCGACGGTCGACTGCTGGTGACCGAGGCCGACGGCTCGTCGTACGACGGGTTCTCGACCGCCCTGCTGGTCACCCCGCTGACGGGTGCGCGCCAGACCCTGGCTGCCGGACCGCTGTTCACCCTGCTCGACATCAGCCGCGACGGCCGCTGGGTGCTGCTGCGCCGTGGCCCGCGCGGCGTCCGGTCGCTGGTGGTGGTGGACGTGGACACCGGCGTCGAGACAGCAGTGAGCGCCGGCACCGGCCCCGGCTGCACGGACAAGGGCTGCCTGTCCGCGGACGGGGCCGTGGTTTACGCCCGCACGGACGTGGGCCGCGAGCTGGCCGCCCTGGTCGCCGTCCGGGTCGAGGGCACGGCGCCGCCCACCTTGCTGGCCGAGCGCGACCAAGCCGAGCTCCAAGACGTCGTCCTCGCCGCCGACGGCCGGCGGGCCATCCTGGCGTGGAACGTGCTCGGTGGCCGCAGCGCGTTAAGCCTGCTCGACCTGACCACCGGGACCGACCGCCCGGTCGAGCCGCTCCCCCGCGACGTGGTCGACGAGTGCCGGTTCTTCCCGACCGGCTCGCGGCTGGCGCTCACCGCCGAGAGCTGGTACGACCCGCGCGGCGTCTGGTCGATCGAGCTCGCCAGCTGCGCCGCCACCCCGCTGAGCAGCACGGGTAGCCACACCCTGGCCAGCTCGCGCGGGGCCAGCACTCCGAGCGTGAACGCAGACGAGCTGACCAGTCCGGAGCTGCGCCGGCTGCGCTCGGTCGATGGGCTCGAGCTGACCGGCTGGCTGTACCGCCCGCAGGGACCAGGGCCGTGGCCGACCATGATTCACCTACACGGCGGGCCGGAGGCGCAGGAGCGACCGGTGTACAACTCGCTGTTCCAGTCGCTGGTCGCCGCCGGCGTCGCGGTGTTCGCCCCGAACGTCCGCGGGTCGTCCGGATTCGGCCGCTCGTTGGGCAGCGCCGACGACCGGGCCGGCCGCTACGGTGCCATCGCCGACGTCGCCGCCTGCGCCGCGCACCTGGTGGACACCGGCGTAGCCGAACCGCATCGCCTCGGCTGCATGGGCCGGTCCTACGGCGGCTATCTGACCCTGGCCGCGTTGGTGACCTACCCGGAGCTGTTCGCGGTTGGAGTCGACGTCTGCGGCATGGCGGACTTCCAGACCTTCTACGCCCACACCGAGCCGTGGATCGCGGCCGCGGCGGTCAGCAAGTACGGCGATCCCCGGCGCGATGCCGCGCTGCTGCGCGATCTCTCCCCCATCCACCGGATCGACCGTCTGACCGCTCCGCTGCTGGTGGTCCACGGCGGAGCGGATACCAACGTCCCGGTGGAAGAGGCCGAGCAGGTCGTCGCCGCGCTGGCCGCGCGCGGCGTCGAGCACGAGTATCTGCTCTTTCCCGACGAGGGTCACGAGCTGTTGGCCACCCCGAACCGGGTGACGTTCGTGCAGGCAACGGTGGCCTGGGTACGCCGACACCTGCGAATCCCGGAGGTCTACGACGCCGTGCCGGTAGCCGGGTAGCCGGATAGCCGGGTAGCCCGGCCTACGATTCCCGCAGCCGGCGGAGGTGCAGGTGCGGCAGTGCGGCCAGTGCTCTATCTCGACGTCGACGGCGTCCTCAACGTGCTGCGCGAGCGCAGTCCGCACTGGGCTGACCTGACGGGCCACGATGTCGCGCTGGCGGGCCGGACCTACCGGCTCTACCTGTCCCGCACGATGGGCGAGACGCTGGCCGCGTTGCCGGTGGATATCCGCTGGGCGACAACCTGGGCCGAAGCCGCGGACCACTTCATCGCCCCCTTGGTCGGCTTGGCCGCCGGCCTGCCGGTCGCCTGCCGGCCAGTGGCCAGTGACTCGCGGTACAAGTCGGCGGCGATCCGCCGGCAGGTCGCGGCCGAGCGGCGCCCGTTCGTGTGGGTGGACGATGAGGCCATCGCCGAGGACGACTTCGCCTGGGCGGAGCGGCTCGCCGTACCGAGCTTGTTCGTCCGGCCCGACCCGACCGAGGGGCTGACGCCGGAGCAGCTGACCACCATCGAGGAGTTCGTAACGTCCTTCGCCGACGGCTGAGGGGTCAGGAGCGTCCGCCAGCGCGCAGCGGGATGGGCTCCGGTGCGGCGGTGATTCGGCTGCGGATGCTGCCGAGCTGGCCAACTGCCAGCTCCACCTCATCACCGGGGCGCAGCCACGGATATCGCTGCTCGCCGTGCACAGCCGACAGCTCGAGGATGCAGCCGGTCCCCACGGTGCCGCTGCCGATGACGTCGCCGGGGAGCAGTCGGGTGCCGCGGGAGGCATAAGCCAGCAGCTGACCGAACGACCAGTACAGGTCGGCCAGGTTGCCTGCGCTGTAGGGCCGGCCGTTGACCGAGGCGGTCATCCGTAGGTCGAAAGCCGTACCCTGACGTAACGGCGCGAGCTCGTCCGAAGTGACCAGCACCGGGCCGAAGCTGGTGGCCCCATCCTTGCCCTTGACCGGCCCCAACCGCTGGCGCATCTCTCGCGCCTGCAGGTCGCGGGCGCTCCAGTCGCACAGCAGGAGATAGCCGCTGATGTGTTCCTCGGCGGTGTCCGGATGCAGATCGGCACCGCCGCGGCCGATCACCGCGGCCACCTCGAGCTCGTAGTCGAACTGCTGCGACCCCGGCGAGATGGGGATGTCGTCGTTCGGGCCGCGTACCGCCGCCGGGTTGGTGAAGTAGAAGACCGGCAGCTCGTACCAGTCCGGGTCCATCGCCTGGCCGTGCGCCTGGCGGGCCGTGCGGACATGGGCCTCAAAGGCCATGAAGTCGCGGATCGACGGCGGCAGCGGAATCGGCGCCCGCAGCCGGACCTCGGCCTGCGCGACCACCTCGGCCGGATCGTTGACCGCCTGCTGGGCCGCCGTGGCCAGCCGCTCCCCGTCGTCGCCGAGCAGGTCGAGCAGCCGAACCGGCTCGCGCAGCCCGTGGACCAGCCCGTCGCGGACCACCCCGACGCGCTCGCTGCCGTCGGCCGGGGAGACGTAGGTAGCCCAGCGCATAGCCACTCGCTCCTCACTGGATGCCGGACGGAGTCGGGACGGCGAACACGTGTTGCTCGAAGGCGTGCGCGCCCGCAGCAGCGTCGATTCCGCGCCGAGTCGGCCGACGAGCATCATGCCCAGCGGCAACCCGGCGGACATCGCGCACGGCACGTTGATGGCTGGATGGCGGGTAACATCCTACGGCGCCGTGTTCGCGATCATCTCCAGTCCCCGGCCAACCCGGTCCGCTGTCGTGGCGTCCGGACCAGGCAGCAGGGTTGCCTTCATCGGCAGCGTCGGCAGCACCAGCAGGTCGGCGTCGGCGAGCGCCGAGTCGTAGGCGGCGGCGAGCTCCCGGCTGAGGTTGCGCGCGCGGGAGTAGTGCCGACCGTACGCGCTGTCCGCCAGCCACTGGCCGGCCAGCACGGTCAGCTTGACCGTCTCGGACAGCTCATCGCCCCGGGCGCGGCGCCCCGCGGAAGGCGGTCAGCAAGCCGGTGGTGTAGCGGCCCTTCCAGTTGGTGCCCATCCCTTCACCGGCCACCATCAGCGCGGTGGCGCCCTCGATGGCAATCGCGTTCCACAGGTGCAGACCGTCGCGGTGCCAGGGAATCGACACCTCGCTCACCTGTGCGCCCAGTGTCTCGTAGGCCCGAGCCGCCGTGCGTACCGCTGCGTCGACGTCCGGCTCGCTCAGCCCCGGTACGTCGAACCCCTCCCGAACCAGGGCAAGGTGCAGACCACGCACGTCACCGGTCAACGCAGCCAGGTAGTCCGCCGACTCTGCCGCAGTTCCGCCCTGCCGTGGGTCTGCACCATCAGGTCCAGCGATGGCCTGGAGCAGCGGGGCTGAAGCAGCAATGGAACGGCCAGTGGCGGTTAGGGGTGGAGAACCGCCTGGTTAGCGGCTCTCCGCTGGTCAGGGGGCCTTGGCCAGGACGGTTTCGGCGGTGGCGACCTTGAGGTAGAGCCGGGGTGA
>Ga0208587_1001971_pt1 | contig 10679 bp, 8 predicted proteins | sample NGESurdeep092012_7_FD_184472 | JGI IMG/M metagenome (GOLD analysis project Ga0208587, IMG submission 184472) | Arctic peat soil microbial communities from Barrow, Alaska - NGEE Surface sample 210 deep-092012 (SPAdes) | ecosystem: Environmental > Terrestrial > Soil > Wetlands > Peat ...
TCCCCTTCGCGCACCACGATGTCGGTAATCAGCACGTCTCCGATGCGGCGAATGCCGTCGATGCGATTGAGTTGGGCGCGCAGCGTGCGCGACACGGCAGGCCCGGTGTTGAGAAAATCGACGTAGACGCAGCGCGCTCTATCGTGCCCCGGCGCGAGCGCCTGCTTGAGATGGCCGTTCTCGCGCGCCCAGCCGATTTTCCAGGCGTCGAGCTCGCGAATGCGCAGCGGCGCGTTTTCGCACAGCAACTGCGCCAGCGCGGGATCGCACAAGCCGCGGCCGGCCTTCAGCGTGTCGGCCAGGTGATACTCCCAGTGATCAGGGCATTGTTCGCCCAGGGCGACGGCAACCGTCATCTGCGCCATCACCGTCGCCCCCCCGCGGCCGATGAGGCTGCGATCGATCAGATGAACCCGGCAGCCGTCGCGCGCAGCGGCGATTGCGGCATAGATGCCGGCCCCGCCCGCGCCTATGACCAGCACATCGCTTTCAAGTCGGATCATTGCGTGAACTTATCCTGAGAAAACAGCGGCTGCAATACCGGTGCACTCAATTTTGATGGTTGCCGCGCACTCTACCCCGATCCGCGTGCCGAGACAATGCAGGCCAGGCACTCCAATCTGACAATTCCTGACTCGTTGCTTGCTTGACCAGGCATACTAATTGATGCAGTATTATTCGCGTTGAAACCAGTAGCAGAGTCGCAGCCCGGGCTGCAATCGCAACGAATAACCCCAAACAGTAACGAGGAGAAGAAATCATGCGTGGTCTCAGGAAACTGGCGACGGCAGTTGTCGCAGCATTCGCGGTAGCACCGATCTCTGTTTTGGCGCAGGAACCAGCCGCGGTGAAGATCGGGGTAATCACCTTCCTCTCCGGCCCGGCAGCTTCGCCGTTCGGCGTGCCGGCACGAAACGCGGCCGAGCTGGTGACCGAGCTGCTGAACGCAGGCAAGGCGCCCGCGCCTTACGCCACCAAGGGCTTCGGCGGCGCGCAGATTCAGACCGTGATCATCGACGAGGCGGGCAGCAGCACCACGCAGGTCACCGAGTACCGCAATCTGGTACAGCGCCATAACGTCGATGTGGTGATCGGCTATGTCTCCAGCGGCAATTGCATCGCGGTTGCGCCCGTGGCCGAGGAACTGAAGAAGCTGACCAATTTCTTCGATTGCGGCACGCCGCGCATATTCGAGGACGCGAGCTACAAGTACGTCTTCCGCACTTCGCCGACCGCGACCATGGACAGCGTAGGCGCGGCGCTTTACGTCAAAGATGCCAAGCCGAAAATGAAATCGATTGCAGGCCTGAACCAGAACTACGCCTGGGGACAGGATTCCTGGGGGGATTTCGAGGCGTCGATGAAACAACTGTTGCCTGCGGTCGAAGTCAAAACCTCGCAGATGCCCAAGCTGTTCGCGGGGCAGTACAACGCCGAGATCTCGACCCTGCTCGGCGCCAAAGCGGACGTGATCCATTCCAGCTTCTACGACGGCGACCTCGAAGCCTTGCTGCTGCAGGCGGCGCCGCGCGGGCTGTTTAAGAAGAGCACGGGGATACTGACCGCGGGCGAGACCGCCATGTGGAAGCTCGCGGCGCAGATCCCCGACGGCACCGTACTTGGGGCACGCGGCCCGTTCGGCCCCTACGCACCGAAGAGCGAGTTGAATACTTGGTACGACAAGGAGTTTCGCGATCGTTACCAGGTGCCGCCGACTTATCCTTCCTATCAGATGACGCAGGCGATTCTGGGCGTCAAGCTCGCATGGGAGAAGGCGCAGGCTGCCAATGGCGGTAAGCGCCCGAGCACCGAACAGGTGGCGGCTGCGCTGGAAAACCTGACCTTCGAAGGCCCCGGAGGCACGGTGAAGATGGCCATAGGCAAAGGTCACCAGGCGATCATGGAAACCGTGTACGGCATGTCCAAGGTCGTCGGCGGCAAAATGACGGTCACCAACATCAAGCGCTATCCGGCCGAGAAGGTCAATCCGCCCGAGGGCGTGAAGAGCGCCGACTGGATCAAGGGCGGCTTCAAGAACTAGACTGAAGCGCGAACGGCTGTCCGCAGCGGGCAGCCGTTTTCCTTAGGTTTTTCCCCCTTGGAACAAATCCTGACCGTCATTGTCGACGGCATCATCTATTCGGCCTGGCTGTTCGTCGCGGCCATCGGTCTGACGCTGATCTACGGCGTGATGAAAATCGTCAACCTCACGCATGGCAGCTTCTACGCGCTCGGCGCCTACGCGGCGGCCTCGTTTACCGGCGCATGGATCGCGCGGGGCTATCCGCCGATGCTGTCCTATGTGGTGCTTCTCGCCTCGGCGGTGATCATCACGCTGGTGTTCGCCCCGCTGATCGAGCGTGGCATCCTGCGCTTCATGTACGCGAAGGACGAGGTGGTGATCCTGCTCATCACCTATGCGCTGTTCCTGATTCTCGAGGACGTAATCAAACTGATCTGGGGCGTCGATCCATATTTCATCGCCGAGCCCTACGCGCTGCTGGGCAGCTTCGAGTTCGGCGAGATGACCTATCCGACCTATAACTTGATCCTGGTCGGCATCGCGGTCATCTCGGGTGCCGGACTTACTCTGCTGCTGCGGGGGACGCGCGTCGGCAAACTGCTGCGCACGGTCATCCACGATCCCGAGGTGAGCCGCGCGATGGGGATCAACGTCGACCGGTATTATCTGGTGACGTTCACCTTCGGCTCGATGCTCGCCGCGGTGGGCGGCGCCTTCACCGCGCCCACGGTTTCGGTGGTGCCGGGGATCGGCGTCGAGATCATTGTGCTGTCGTTTGCGGTCATCGTGATCGGGGGCATGGGCAGCCTGCCGGGCGCCGCGCTGGGCGCCGTCATCGTCGGGCTGGTGCGCTCGGCCGCGATCCACTATGCGCCCGCGGTCGAGCTGTTCGTGATCTACTTCGTCATGGCCCTGGTGCTCGCGTTCCGGCCGCGCGGGCTGTTCAGCCTCGCCGAGCCGAGAAAAATATGAAAGGCGACCGCACGCTGCTGATCCTCGGCATCGTCCTGCTCGCCTTGGTCCTGGCCGGCCCGGTGCTGCCGCAGTGGGCGATGTTCCTGGCCACCATCGCGATCGCCAAAGGCCTGGTGGCGCTGGGCCTGCTGCTGCAGCTGCGGGCCGGACTGGTGTCGTTTGGACAGGCGCTCTACTACTGCATCGGCGCCTACACCGCCGGCACGCTCGGCCGCTACTTCGGCATCAGCGACATGCTGCTGCAGATGATTTGCGGCGCAGCGGTCGCCGCCTTCATCGCCTTCATCCTGGGTTTTCTGCTCGCGCGTTATCGCGGTATTTTCTACGGCCTGCTGAGCCTGGCGCTGTCGATGATCCTCTACGGGCTGCTGGTCAAGAGCGAAGCACTCGGCTCGACCGACGGCATCAACATCCTGCCCTCAACGGTGTTCGGCGTCCGGCCTGATCAGGCGTCGGTGCGCTACGTCGTGCTCGTCGCGGGCTGCGCTGTCGCTTTCCTCGCGACCCTGCTGGTCAACCGCTATCTCACAACGCCGCTCGGGCAGCTGGCTGCGGCCATCAAGGACAACGAGATCCGGGTGGAGTACATGGGGGCCTCGGTGCGCGAGGCGATCCACGTCAAGTACGTGATCGCCGCCGCGCTCTCCGGCATAGGCGGCGCGCTGGCGGCCACCACGGTCGGGCACATCGATCCGGACATGGCGTACTGGACCACCTCGGGCGAGTTCCTATTCATCACCATCCTTGCCGGCACGGGGAGCGTGGTCGCGCCTTTCCTCGGCGCCGCGATCTTCGGCATCATCCACACGGTCGCGTACGACCTTTCGCCCAACACCTGGCAGATGACCCTGGGCATCGCGCTGCTTCTGGTGATCGTGTTCCTGCCCGAGGGGCTCTGGTCGCTGTTCAACCGGCGCAAGGCGGCGTGAGATGGCGGTGGTACTCGACGCCCGGGACCTGAACAAGCGCTTCGGCGCCGTGACCGCGGCGATGAACGTCAATGCCGCGATCGAGCAGGACTCGGTGGTCGGCCTGATCGGCACCAACGGCGCCGGCAAGACCACGTTCATCAACATGATCACGGGCTATATCAAACCCGATACCGGCAGCATCCATTATCAGGGGCGCGACATCACCGCGCTGTCGCCGCGCGAGGTCACGCGCATCGGCATCTGCCGCTCGTTTCAAATCCCGCAGCTCTACAGCTCGCTCAGCGTGTTCGAGAACATGATGGTGGGTCTGGGCGTGGTATTGCGCAACGCGGGGCTGGGCGGATTCTTCTCGCGCGGCCGGCCCAACGTCCCCGGGCACGATGCGCCTGCCGAGGCAGTGGCCGAGCGCATCCTCGTGCGCTTCGGGCTCGCCGATTATCGCAACAAGAATGCCCAGGTGCTGCCGGGTGGGGTGCGCAAGCTGCTCGACATCGCCCTCACCATGGTCGCGAAGCCCGCGATCCTGCTGCTCGACGAGCCCACCAGCGGTGTTTCGGCGGAGGAAAAGTTCGGCATGATGGAGATGGTGCTGGCGGCGGTCAAAGCGGAGGGGGCGACCGTGCTGTTCGTGGAGCACGACATGGAAGTGGTGAGCCGCTTCGCGCAGCGCGTGCTTGCCTTCTATGACGGCCGCATCATCGCGGATGCGCCGCCCGAGATTGCGCTGCGCGATCCCGAGGTGAAACGCTACGTGGTTGGCGGCGAGCTGCGCCGGATGGACGAGCAGCAGGGCGCGGCAAATGCTTAGCGTCGCCAAGCTCAACGTCGCGATCCAGTCGGTGCAGATCCTGCGCAACGTGTCGCTGGAGCTGCCCACCGGCAGCATGACCGGCCTGATCGGGCGCAACGGCGCCGGCAAGACGACGCTGATGAAAAGCATCATGGGGCTGCTCAAGGTATCGAGCGGCTCGATCGCATTCGACAGCACTGACCTGGTTGCGGCGAAGACCCACGCGCGCACCCGGCTCGGTATCGGCTACATGCCGGAAGATCGCCGCCTGATCCCGGATCTCACGGCGGAGGAGAACGTGCTGGTGCCGGCGTGGGCGGCGCATGTTGCGGATGCCGAGGCGCGGCTGGAAAAAGTCTACGGGCTGATTCCCGAACTGCGCGAATTCGCGCCGCGCAAGGGCTCGCAGCTTTCCGGCGGCCAGCAAAAACTGGTGGCGCTCGGGCGCGCGCTGATGTGCGGAACCAAGCTGCTGCTGCTCGATGAGCCGTTCGAAGGCGTGGCGCCGGCGCTCGCGCACCGGCTGGTGGAAGTGGTCGTGGACCTGAAGCGGGAGGGCATGTCGGTCATTCTTTCCGAGTCCGATCTGCAGCACTCCGAGCGCATGGTCGACCGGATCATCGTCATCGACCGTGGCGCCATCATCTCGATAGAGTGAGCGGGGGCCGGCCGCTCCCGCTCTGCGGGCATCGGGCCAGCGCAAGCTCACTTTGGTTCGCCGCTGCGCTCAGGATGATAGGATAGAGCCGACACGCGCTGGATTTCAACACCCAGTTTAACTAACGGAAAGGCAAATCTCATGCTGCACGTCAGGGACATACTCCTCAACGGCGAGCCTTACACACCGGGATTGTCGAGCGAGCACGTTGCGAGGACCTATGGAATCGGCATCGACTCCGTGGCAAAGCTCGGGTCTGCGGAAAACCCCTTCGGAGCGTCGCCGAAGGCCGCGGCGGCCGTGTCCGCCGCGATGAATCTGCTGAGCCTTTACCCCGACTGGACCTCGGAAAAGCTGCGACACAAGATAGGCGAGAAGTTCGGCTTCGCGCCGGAGCAGGTCGTGTGCGGGGCCGGCGAAACCGAACTCATCGCCTGCATCATCCGCGCATTCTCGGAGGCGGGCGAGCGCATATTGATGTATGAGCCGTGCTTTCCGGTCTACCACCTGTACGCGATCAACGAAGGCCGGGTGCCGGTCTATGTGCCGATGGGAAGCGGCTTCGAATTTCAGATCGACGCGTATATCGCCGCAATGAAGTCGAATGATGTACGCATCGCGTTTCTGACCAATCCGCACAGCCCCACGGGCCGGCTGATGGACGCAGCGGACATCGAGAGGATTTGCGCCGCGGCAGGCGACACGCTGGTGGTGCTCGACGAAGCCTATATACATTTCACCGAGACGCCCGGCGGGCTCGAACTGCTGCGCAAGTTCGGCAATCTGATCGTGCTGCGCACGTTCTCCAAGGCCTACGGGCTGGCCGGGCTGAGGCTCGGGTTTGGCGTCGCCGCGCCCGATGTGATCAGGGCCCTGTGGAACCTCAAGCCGACCTGGAATGTCGGGCACCTTCAGGTGGCCGGCGGGATCGCGGCCCTGGACGATGACGAGCATGCGCGCCGCACGGTTTCGATGATCGTCGAGATGCGCGCCTATGTCGCCGAGCGCATGTCCGCGCTGCGCGCCTTCCGCATGGTGCCCGGATCGCGTGCGAATTTCTTCCTCGCGGAGAGCCTCGACGCGGGGCTGGACTCGACGCGCGTGTTCGAGCAACTGCTGAGGCGCGGCGTGATCGTGAAGGACTGTTCATTGTCGTTTCGCGGCCTGGGCCGGCGGTTCCTGCGCGTCGACGTGAGCCTGAAGCGTTACATGGACCAGTTTGTCGACGGACTCGAGGACATAGAGCAGAACGCGAGACGTTCGGCGTGACGTTCCGTGTAAGGTCCGCGCTCAAGCCATGATTGCGCCCGGCGCCGGCCGCCGAACGAAGGAGTTCTGGATCGGCATCGATGTCGGCGGCACCTTTACCGACGCCGTGATCATCGATGCGCAGGGGCGTTGCGCGGATGCGTTCAAGGTGCTTTCGACGCCCGATGATCCGGCGCGGGCCGTGCTCGCGGCACTCGAGCGGATTGCGCAGTTCGTCGACCTGCGCCGGGCCGCCGTGTGCCACGGCACCACCGTCGGCACCAATGCCCTGATCGAGCGCAAGGGGCGGCGCACCGCGCTGGTGACGACAGCCGGGTTTGCCGACGTCATCGAACTGCGGCGGCAGGCGCGCTCCGAACTGTACAGCTTCGATCAAAAAATATCCGAGCCGCTGGTTCCGTCGGCGGATCGGTTCGAGATCGCGGAGCGGCTTGCGTTCGACGGTTCGGTGGTCACGCCGATCGGGGATCTGCGGCCGCTGGCGGACCGGTTGGCGGCCGAGGGCTTCGAGTCCGTGGCGATCTGCCTGTTCAATGCTTACGCGTCGGGTGCACACGAGATCGCCGTGGAGACCGCGCTGCGCGCCGCGCTGCCTGGCGCATTCATCAGCACATCATCCGACGTCGCGCCGGAAATCCGAGAATACGAGAGGTCGAGCACGACGGTGGTCAATGCGTACATCGGACCAACCGTCGGCGACTATGTGAAGCGGCTTGCGCAAGGCGCCGCGTCGATGGGGATCGAGGCGCTCTATGTCGTTAAATCAAGCGGCGGGCTCACTTCGCCGGAGAACGCGGTCAAGTATCCCGTGCATCTGGTGGAGTCCGGACCCGCAGCCGGAATCATAGCCGCGGCGCAGTTCGGGTCCGCGCTCGGGCGCATGGAAGTCCTGGCTTTCGACATGGGAGGCACCACCGCGAAGGCCGGCGTCATCTTGCGCGGCGAGCCGAGGATCGCGAGCGAGTTCTCCGCCGATGCCCTGGCCGAGGGGCGGCAGGTCGGCGGCTATCCGATCCTGAGCTCGGTAGTGGACGTGCTCGAGATTGGCGCCGGAGGCGGCAGCATCGCTGCGATCGACGAAGCGGGCGTGCTGAAAGTGGGGCCCCGCAGCGCGGGCGCGCGGCCCGGCCCTGCCTGCTACGGCCTCGGCGGCGAACTCCCGACCGTTACCGATGCGCACGCCGTCATCGGCACCTTGCGCGCCGACGGACTGACCGCATCTGGCATCGTCCTGCGCTGCGATCTTGCCGAGCGGGCGATAGCCAAGCATATCGCGGCACCGAAAGGCTGGACGCTCGCGCGCTCGGCCCACGCGATCATCGATATTGCGGTTGCCAATATGGCAGCGATGGTGCGGGTGGCCACTGTGCGCCGCGGCCTCGATCCGCGCGATTTTTGCCTGGTGCCTTCCGGCGGCGCGGGCCCGCTGCACGCGGTGGCGATTGCCCGCGAGGTGGGCATTCCGGAGATTGCGATCCCGGCGATACCGGGCATGTTCAGTGCCCTTGGCGCCACATTGTCCAGGGTCCGGCACGACGTCAGCCGCTCGATCATGAGGCTCGCCAGGGAGCTCGACGCAGACGTGCTCGGGCGCGCATTCGTTCCGCTGCTGCAAAAGATCAGACAGCTGTTTGCAATGGAATCCGTCGCGCCGCAGGAGATTCGCCTCGCGCGGCACGCAGACGTGCGCTTTCGCGGCCAGTTGTTCGAACTGAAAGTGCCGTTGGGCTCGATAGACGAAGCCGTGCCCGACGGTGCCTGGATCGACCAGGAGTTTCGCCGGATCTACCGCGCCGAGTACGGCTTCGATCTGCCCGACGGTGAACCCGAAGTCGTCAACCTTCGCGTTGTCGGCCTGGGCGTCCCCTTCGTCGGGCGCTACAGCGGCCGCGTCAAGGACCATGCGCAGCGCTCGGCGAGCCCGATTCGAAGTCATATGCCTATACTCAACCGTGATGGCAGCATTCGCGATGTGCCCGCGCTCGATCTGGCGCAGGCCGGGCAGGCGCTGGAAATCGACGGTCCGGGCGTATTGCTGAGCGCGGGGGCGACGATCTGGCTGCCCGAAGGGGCGCGCGCGCGCATCGCCGATGATGGCAGCGTGCTGATTTCCGTCGCCTGACTCCCGGAGGCAAGATCATGTCTGGCAACTCTTTGCTGCAATCGGATCCGGTGACCTTCGAGGTCGTGCGTAATAGCCTTTACGCGATCTGCGAAGAGATGAAATCGGTGCTGATTCGCACGTCTTTCTCGCCGCTGCTCAGCCTGTCTGCGGATCTGTCATGCGCGATTCTCGACCTGGACGGGGGCGTCGCGGCGCAGGGAAACGATATTCCGGTGCACCTGGGCGCCATGCCTTTCACCGGACGCGCAGCGCTGGACGCGTTTGCGCCCGCGAGTTGGAGGGAAGGCGACTCGGTTTTGTTGAACGACCCTTATCTCGGAGGCACGCACCTGCCCGACATGTCGCTGGTATCTCCCGTGTTCTGCGCCGGCAAGCTGACCGCGTTCGTGGCTACGCGGGTGCACTGGCCCGATGTAGGAGGCATCGCCGCGGGAAGTTCCTCGATTTGCGACGAGATCATCAAGGAGGGCCTGCGCATACCGCCGGTGAAAATCATCGACTGCGGCAAGGTGCGCGAGGATCTGCTGCAATTGATCCTGGCCAACGTGCGCATCCCGAAAGACCGGCTGGGGGATTTTCGCGCCCAGCAGGCTGCTAATCTGCGCGGCGTTTCCCGTCTCGCCGAAGTGGCCGGGACCTATGGCCAAAGCCTGTTGTCGGCAGTGCTCAAGGACTCGCAGGCTTATAGTCATCTGAAAGTCAGGAAGCGGCTCGAGGAGCTCGATGATTGCGACGTCAATTGGAGCGAGAGCCTGGATGGCGACGGATACGAGCCCGAAGGCACGGGGCGGCTGAAGATCGTCGCCCGGGTAATCAAGCAAGGCTGCAACTTCACCGTGGACTTCACCGGATCGTCGCCCGCGGCGCGCGGACCGGTGAATGCGCCGCTCCCGGTGACCGCTTCCGCGGTGTATTACACGCTGCTCGGATTTGTCGGGGGCGGCATACCGCCGAACTCGGGCGCCTACTCGGTGGCGACGGTCATCGCGCCGGAGGGCTCGATCGTCAACGCGCGTTATCCCTCGCCTGTGGTCGCGGCCAATACCGAAACTTCGAATCGCATTGTCGATATCCTGCTGGCCGCGCTCGGGCAGGCGTATCCAACCCGCGTGCCGGCCGGCAGCTACGGCTCGGCCTGCGTCTACACCCTGGGCGGCTTCGATACCGCGCGCAAGCGTTCATTCGTGCATTACGAAACCATCGGCGGCGGCATGGGCGCGAGGGAGGGTCACCACGGGCTGCACGGCATCCGCGTGCACATGGGCAACACCATGAATTTGCCGATGGAGGCGCTTGAAGCCTCGATGCCGCTGCGCTTTGTCGAGTATCGTATCGCCCGCGAAACCGGCGGAGCGGGCCGCTGGCAGGGGGGAGGGGGGTGCTCCAAGGTGATCGAGATGCTTGAAGACGGCATGACCCTGTCGGTGCTGGGCGAGCGCACCGTGAGCGCGGCGCATGGCATCAACGGCGGCGATAGCGGGGGTTGCGCGCAGTTCTCGATCGTGGAGGCCTCAGGCGTGCGGCGCGTGCTGTCCTCCAAGAGCGGACCGCATTCGATCAATTCAGGCGATCGCATCGTGCTTCGCACCGCCGGAGGCGGAGGATGGGGCGGGAAGCCCGCGTGAGCATTTTTGGGAGCAAATCCATGTTGCAAGCCAGTCGTGACGCAAAGGCAAGGCCGTTTCGCATCGGCCTGGCGGTTCCATCGTCCAATACGGTAATGGAGGTGGACCTGCACCGTTCCTTGCCCGGGGATCTGTGCACCGTGCATACGGCGCGCATGTACCTGGTGGCGACGACGCGCGAAGCGGAGATCAAGATGATCGAGGAGCACGCTCCGAAGGCGGCGGCAGACGTCGGCACGGCGGAACCCGATCTGCTGGTGTTTGGCTGCACTTCCGCAGGAT
>Ga0208587_1001972_pt1 | contig 10677 bp, 9 predicted proteins | sample NGESurdeep092012_7_FD_184472 | JGI IMG/M metagenome (GOLD analysis project Ga0208587, IMG submission 184472) | Arctic peat soil microbial communities from Barrow, Alaska - NGEE Surface sample 210 deep-092012 (SPAdes) | ecosystem: Environmental > Terrestrial > Soil > Wetlands > Peat ...
CCATGTCCAGAGTTCTGGACCCGGACGTTGACGGCGTCCTGCACTCCGCGTGCAACTAGCCAGGGTCAATACAGGTCACTCACCGCTACACTCGATCTCGCTCTTGTGGCCACCACCGCCCATCAGCCGTCACGGCGATATCCGACCCGGAACGGGCTCGGCGGACCGAGGACAGCGTCGCTCAGGGCACACTGGGCCACGAGAAACGACGACGGCACGAGGCGACTGGCTTCCGAGGCGGAGGATGCCTCGCCAACTCCGCGAAGATCGCCGTCGGTCCAGCCCGCCTATCCGAGCAAGGTGCTCGATACATCCCTACCGCCGTCTGCTCGGCCCTTGCTGGGCCTGCCCGGGGGTGACGTCCAGACGGTCGACCGCACCTCAGAGGGAAGGCCTTCAGCGTTGGCTGCTGAAGGCGGCGTCGAAGGATTGGGTGGAGGGCGTGAAGTTGTATTTGCGTAGCGCGGCGAGGGCTTCGGGTGCGCCCTCCAGGCGATCCATGCCGGCGTCCTCCCACTCGATGGAGATTGGCCCTTCGTAGCCGATAGCGGTCAGAGCGCGAAAGCTGGACTCCCAGGGAACATCGCCCCGTCCGGCGGAGACGAAGTCCCAGCCACGACGTGGATCCCCCCATGGCAAGTGGGAACCGAGGACGGTGTTGCGGCCGGTCTGGACGACTTTGGTGTCTTTACAGTCCACGTGGTAGATCCGGTCCTTGAAGTCCCAGATGAAAGAGACGGGGTCGATGCCCTGCCACATGAAGTGGCTGGGGTCCCAGTTCAGGCCGAAGGCTTGGCGGTGGCCGATTGCTTCCAGAGTCCGGACGGTGGTCCAGTAGTCATAGGCGATTTCGGAGGGATGGACTTCGTGGGCAAAGACGACACCGCATTCGTCGAAGACGTCCAAAATGGGATTCCATCGGTCCGCGAAGTCCTGGTAGCCGGCGTCGATGACGGACTGCGCGACGGGCGGGAACATTGCGACGTACTGCCAGATAGAAGAGCCGGTGAAGCCGACGACGACCTTCACGCCGAGTTTCTTGGCGAGCCGGGCGGTGAGTTTCATTTCCTCTGCAGCGCGCTGTCGTACGCCTTCGGGGTCTCCATCGCCCCAGACTTTGGGTCCGACAATAGCTTGGTGTCGGAAGTCGATGGGGTTATCGCATACAGCCTGGCCCTTGAGGTGGTTGGAGATGGCCCAGACCTTGAGGTTGTACCTCTCCAGTACGGCTAACTTCCCGGCGATGTAGTCATCATCGTCCCAGCGCCAGGCATCGAGGTGGTCCCCGGAGACGGCGATCTCCAGGCCGTCGTAGCCCCAGCCGGAGGCTAGGCGCGCGACTTCCTCAAAGGGCAGGTCGGCCCACTGGCCGGTGAAGAGGGTGTATGGACGGGGCATGGTCAAACTCCTTGACGACAGTGGGTGTGCTGGCATGTCTGTGTGAGAACGGTCAAACGTGAGGGAACGTCAGCATTGACGACGCGGACCTCGGTGGAAGCGCTCGCCGCTCACGGATCATTTGTCGACCGTCCCGAGGTCGGCCCTTTGATGGGCGTGGTCGTTTTCCGCTTTAACGGTTGCAGCCAGGGCGACGATGATGCCTTTCTTGGCGGCGCTCGCTTCCACGGCGGCGAGTACACGCTGGACCTGTAGCCCCTCTTCGAAGGACGGGGTGGGCTCGGTGCCGCTTTCGATCGCCGCCAGGAAGTCTCGAATCTGATGGGTGAAGCTGTGTTCCCAGCCGATCACGTGGCCCTGTGGCCACCACGCGGCCAGGTAGGGATGCTCGGGTTCGGTGACCAGGATGCGGGTGAAGCCCTGTTGGCGGATGTCCGCGCTGCCGTCGAAGAACTGCAGCTCGTTGATCTTCTCCAAGTCGAAGGCGAGACTTCCTTCGCTGCCGAAAACCTCCATGCGCAGGGAGTTCTTTCGGCCAAGGGCAACGCGGGAGACTTCGACACTGGCCACAGCTCCGCCGGCCAGAGAAAGCATGGCCCAAGCAGCATCGTCGACAGTGACTGGTTCGGGTCCGTGCGGCCCCGGACGAGATGGGATGTATGTGTGCAACCGTCCGGAGACGTCGGTGACTGTGTCGTCGAGCAGGTACTGGACCTGATCGATGACATGTGCGGCGATGTCCCCCAACGCACCGGAACCTGCGGTTTCCTTGCGCAATCGCCACGACATGGCTGATCGGGCATCTGCCAGCCAGTCCTGCAGATAGGAGGCCCGGACCTGGCGGACCTCGCCGACTTTGCCTTCGGTGATCAATTCCCGGGCCAGCGCCAGCGCCGGAACACGCCGGTAGTTGAAGCCGACCATGGAATGTGCACCGCCGGCACGGGCCAACTGTGCGGCGGTAACCATGCCTTCGGCTTCCGCCGCGTTGTTGGCCAGCGGCTTTTCCACTAGTACGTGTTTACCGGCGTTCAGGGCTGTGACCGCGATTTCCGCATGCAGCCAGCCTGGCGCGCAGATATCGACAATGTCGATATCTGCGCGCTGGACGACCCCCTTCCAGTCCGTCGACGATTCCGCCCAGCCATACCGGCGTGCGGCGTGGGCTACCTGCTCCGCGTCGCGGCCCACCAGGACCTTTTGTTCGAAGGCCGGCACTTCGAAGTAGCTGGCGACGTTCCGCCAGGCATTCGAGTGGGCCTTGCCCATAAAGCCATACCCTATGGCGGCGACACCGAGCGGCCGCTTGTTCTTTTGGTCTGGTGGCATGGCTTGCCTCTCAGAGGGTTCTCGCCGTCGGATCCCAATCCTCTGGCAGTGGCTCCGCGGAACTGGCGGTGCTGGACAGGGACACGAATTCTCCGCTCTCGATGGATTCGGAAATGGACACCATGGCGTCCACCACGTGATAGGCCATGGAACCCTGGGCGCGGTGCGGGCGGCCGGCACGGATGGCGCGCGCCATCTCCAGAACGCCGGTGCCGCGGGTGCTCGTCGCGCCGACGGCATGAATTGTCTCGGGTTCGGCGTCTCGGCGGGTAATCACGCTGTCGCCGTCGAACCTGTTCGGGTCAGGCAATGCCAGGGTCGCCTCGGTGCCGGTGACCTCAACGAGGCCGGCGCGCTTGAGCGGAGAGTCGAAACTGAAGATGCTCTGCGCGGACTCACCGCCGGCGAACTGCGCGATGGCACTGACATGCGATGGGACTGTGACCTCGAAGACCTCTCCCACCTTGGGGCCGGAAGCAATGACCCGGGTCGCCCGCGACTTCGAACCGAATGCGGCGACCTTGGTAATTGCACCGAATGTCTGGACCAGAGCCGTGAGGTAGTAGGGCCCGATGTCGAAGAGCGGACCGGCTCCTTCCTGGAAGAGAAACGCCGGATTTGGGTGCCATGACTCAGGCCCGGGAGACTGCACCAGCGTCAGCGCAGTCAGGGGCACGCCGATGTCACCGCGGGCGATGATACGCAGCGCGGTCTGCAGACCGGCACCCAATAAAGTGTCAGGGGCGCAACCCAGCCGCAGTCCCGCGGCATCGGCCGCTTTGAGCAATTCCTGCCCGCTCTCGCGGTCCAAGGAGAAGGGTTTTTCGCTCCAGACGTGCATGCCCGCGTTGATGGCAGCCGTGGCGACCTCAACGTGAGCGGCGGGAAGCGTCAGGTTCACGATGATTTCAACATCCGGATGCTTCAGGGCCGCTTCGGGGCCGCCGAAGGATTCAATTCCGTATTCAGCGGCTCGATCGGCAGCTACCTCCTCGCGGATGTCCGCCACAGCGTGCACCTTCACGTCCGGGAACATGCTGAGGCTGTCCAGATATTGTTTGCTGATCACGCCGGCGCCGATGATACCAATGCCGACTGGCCCGGTTCGGGTGTTGGATTGCGGGCTCATGCGTTGTTTCCTGCCTTCACTTAGTTAATGTTCTCTGCTTCCGCCGCAAGTGACGACGGGGTCATCCGGTTGGCGCGTGCCGACTTTAACTGAGGTTCTGCGTTGCCATGTGATCTTGTCCCGTCGTCATTGCCGAGATCGGCCCTCACATAATGCTCTCCTGACCTCAACCGATTCTCCACGACCGCTAACCAAAGGTTGACATCTGAGCCGGCCGTTCTAATCTACACGCGGCTATTTGTGCACCGTAAACAGGTTGTTCGACGCTCGGTGCAGCGTAGTGCTCGGACTCCGTATCGGAACTTATGCGAGGTTCTCTCTGACCAGGTAGGCAAAACTGTCGGCTACCGCCTGGAAGCGGTCGCCGCGTGAGTCATCAAGTTCGATGACGCGTAGCGCCGTGGGGGCGGCATTGATGATGTCGGCTATCGGCAACGTCCCGCTTCCGACGGCGACCTGATCCTTGTTGTCCTTGGTCGCCGGGCCATCCTTCAAATGTAAGGCGGTCACCCGCTTTCCGAGACGGCCAAGAAGCTTGATGGGGTCCTGGCCGCCGACGGCCGCCCAGTAGGTGTCAAGTTCCAAGACGATCTGCTCGTCGAGCAGTGAACTGAAGAGTTCGAGCGCCGGCGTCCCATCGATGACACTTTCCAGTTCCATCGCGTGGTTGTGGTATCCGATCGCGAGGCCGTATTCGCCCGCCACCTTCGCAGCGTGATTGAAGTCTGCCGCGATCCCCGCGATATCCTCGACGGTTTGCCAGCGCACCTCATTCACATGGGGATCGATCACGGTGCGGATGCCGAGCTGGCGGGCAGCCTCGAAGATGGGTGCGGGATCCTTGCCGATGAACCGCATGTGCGCCGTCGGGGCGCAGAGACCAGCGGCGGTAAGCGCAGGCCCAAGGCCCATGAAGGCGGTGAAGTTATAGGGCTCGACATTAGTGAACCCGATCTCGGCGATCCGGCGTAACGTTCCCAGTAGATCATCCTGAAGTTCTTCACGGACACTATAGAGCTGAACGGACAGTTTTGACTGAGCCATGATTCTCCTTGTTGAGTACACCCACGACGTTTTTGCCATCGCGAAACCGGTGCTTTCTGAATGTGGCCACGAACCCGGGGGGCGAAGCGATCTTCTAGACGAAGTCGTCCGGATGAGGTCCGAACCGCGTCCCATCGTCCATTGACAAGATTCTGTGGAGCTCTGAGCCACTCAGGGTTAGCTTGGTGGACGCGAGGTTTTCGACGATGCGCGCTGGCGTTACCGACTTTGGAATGACAATGTTCCCAATCGCCAGGTGCCAAGCTAGGGTCACCTGCGCTGGTGTGGCTTTGTGGTCTCGCGCGATAGCAGCTAGCAGCGGGTGCACCAGTAGGTCGCCCTTGCCGGACGCGAGCGGCGACCACGCTTGGGTCACGATGCCGAGTTCTGTGTGAATCTCTCGTCGCGTCATCTGCTGCAGAAGAGGATGAAGTTCGATTTGGTTGATTGCCGGGACGACTCCGGTTTCTGCGATGATTCGCTTCAGGTGATGTGGCTCGAAGTTAGAGACGCCGATAGAGGTCACTCTTCCCTCGTCCCTGAGACGGATCAAGGCACGCCAGCTGTCGACATACTTGTCTCGGGCTGGACTCGGCCAGTGGATCAAATAGAGATCCAGCGTATCGACACCAAGCTTGTCTATGGACGCGTCGAAGGCGCGAAGCGTTTCGTCGAAACCTTGATCATCATTCTTCAGCTTTGTTGTCAGATAGAAGTCCTTCCGATCGTGTTGAGCAACTGCCTTCCCCACGGCGCGCTCGTTCTCGTATCCGGCCGCCGAGTCAATGAGAACGTACCCCTCGTCGTGAGCGCACAGCACGGCCGCTTCAGCCTCGTCCTCAGTCATCTGAAAGACGCCCAGGCCCAGCTGGGGAATCGTCGTGCCATCGTTCAACGGGATTGTGGCAACGTTACTGCTCATGTCATTCTCCTGATCTGTGCCTCGAGCATGGTGAGATTACAGGTGCTGAGCGGACGCGGGCGGCGACCACGCCCAGCGTCACTTCTGCTGGTGTGCTCACCGGTACCGCGCGAGGCTTCTGGGTCTCGAATGTGCCAGGCGCGCCGTAGAGGACGGCTGTCATGCTCTCCTGCTATCCATTTCATAGTGACCACCCGGTTTCGACCAGGCTCGACGAAACGCGGCCCGCGAACATATGTCGTTGACCGAGTCCGCCCAGGTTCGGCCCGACAAGAGGTTCGTCGACACCTTGCCTGAGTTGGAGGCCTCCACTGGGTCCAACCGGGTGAACCATGTCTTCGCTCAACGATGGTCGCTGTGACTGTAGCGAAGAAGGTCCCAGTCTGCGCTCTTCTGGGTAGATCTGGAGCGGGCGAGAGCTAGTCATACGGAAACCGGCCGGTCCGCAGCGGCAGCACCACCCAGCACACCTGCCAGCCACTTGCCGCTGAGTTTCACCGTCCGGGCCTGGGTTTCGTAGTCCACGTAGACGATTCCGAAACGTCGCGTGTAGCCCCAGGCCCACTCGTAGTTGTCCATCAGACTCCACGCGAAGTAGCCCTTCAGCGGTAACCCCTGGCGCACCGCGTCGGCGCAGACGCGCAGGTGCTTCTCGATGTAGTCACGGCGTTCCTCGTCCAGGATCTGGCCGTCTTCTCGGACCTCGTCCTCGTAGGCAGCACCATTTTCTGTGACGTAGAGCGGCAGCTCGGGTCGTCGTTCGTTCGCCATCGCCAGCACATCGAGCAGACCGTCCGGATGGACGTCCCAGCCCATCTGCGTGCGCGGGGCGCCCGTATCGACCATCCGCACGAACTCGCTACCGGGGTTCGCACTCGCCTCCCCCGCCGTCACCTCCCCCGCCTCAGCCGTGTGCCGGCTGTAGTAGTTGATGCCTAGGAAGTCGATGCCAACAGCGATCTCAGCCGCATCGCTAGCGGGATTGGCCGCGAACCACTCTTGCTCGCCGAGGTCGTAGAGAACATCCGCCGGGTACCCACCGCGTAGGACCGGGTCAAGGAAGAAGCGGTTCTGCAAACCGTCCACACGGCGTGCCGCATCCTTGTCCTGGTCACTGCCGGACGCCGCTTTCACCGAGTACAGGTTCAGCGTGATACCGATGGTGGCGTCCGCTCGCACCGCCCGGATCGCGGACACGGCTCGTCCATGACCAAGCAGCAGGTGGTGAGCGGCATGTGAGGCCCGGGTGCCCACTTGCTTACCGGGTGCGTGTATGCCCGAGGCGTAGCCGAGGAAGGCGGAGCACCACGGCTCGTTGAGGGTAATCCAGTTGGTCACCAGGTCACCTAGTCCGGCCGCGACGACACGTGCGTACTGCGCGAAGAGGTCAGCGGTCTGCCTGTTCAGCCACCCACCCTTTTCTTCCAAGGCACTGGGCAGGTCCCAGTGGTAGAGCGTGGCGTAGGGAGTGATCCCGTGCTCGATCAGCGCCTTTGCGAGACGACGGTAGAACGCGATGCCCTCCGGGTTCGCCGGCCCAACCCCATCCGGCTGGATTCGCGACCATGAGATAGAGAACCGGTAGGCGGTCACGCCCAGGTCCGCCATGATCTGCACGTCTTCGAGGTAGCGGTGGTAATGGTCGTCGGCAAACTCCCCAGTCATTTGGTCCGCAATTGCTCCCGGAGTCGCGGCGAAGTCGTCCCAGATGCTCGGGCCGCGGCCGCCTTCGCTGGCTGCGCCTTCGACCTGGTAGGCCGCAGTAGCCGCCCCGAAGACGAAGTCGATCGAGATGAACCGGTGGCGGACACCGCGCCTCTTACGCGGGTCCGTGACGGCGCCCAACGCTTCCAGCAACCCCTGCGGCGACATCGCCGCCATAGCCGCGAGACGTCCGGGGTGGCCAATGGCAGAGGAGATCAGCGAAGATACACAAGCGGACACGGCGACGGCTCCGGGGATCGTTACGGATGTAGAGAACCGTTGATGATCACCGGCCGCGCCGTGTCCGTGTTGCTTCTACACCACTACCGGCGTGTCGTCGTGCGACGCGCCGTCAACCACGACTTTGCCGGAGCCCTGGGCCGCCCACCGAACCAGTATCAGCGCGATCGGCAGCGAGTACATGTCAACTCCATTCTCATTGTGTGCCTGTGCCGGTACAGCACGTTGTTTGCCCGAACCGGTCAAGAAGGTTCTTTAGTTGACCCTGAGATGCGGAGCGCGGAACGTCCGACGTCAGGGATGGCGTTGAGCCTCAGCCTGAGTGCGGCAGCTCTACATCTGGGTGAAGGCGGCCTTGGCCGGGTCGGGGCCGATCCGGGCGCTGGAGTCCAGCGCGGTGATCGCGTCCATCTCGTCGCGACTGATGGTGATTTCGGCAGCGGCGAGGTTCTCGTGCATGCGGTGCAGGCGCATGGTTTTAGGGATCACGATGTTGCCGACGCCGAGGTGCCAGGCGAGCACAATCTGGGCAGGAGTGACCGCATGCTTGGTTGCCAGCGCGGTCACCGCCGCGACGTTCAGATCAGCACCGCGACCCAGTGGGCTGTATGCCTCGACCGCGATCCCATGGGCGCGACACCCTGCGGACAGGGCGGCCTGTTGGAAGGTCGGGTGGAGCTCGATCTGATTCACGGCAGGCACCACTGTCGTCTCCGCCCGCAAGGTGTCCAGATGGTCCTGCAGGAAGTTGGACACCCCAATGGCCCGGACACCGCCGCCGGCATAGATCTTCTCCAGGGCCCGCCAGGCCTCGACGAACAGCCCCTGGGACGGGACCGGCCAGTGGATGAGGTACAGGTCAATCACATCAAGGCCGAGCGCCCGCCGGCTGGCTTCGAAAGCCTCCGCCGCGGTGCCCTGCTCCCCATTGCGTAGCTTGGTGGTGACGAAGAGGTATTCGCGGGGGATACCCGAGGCGGCAATCGCGGCTCCCACACCTGCCTCGTTGCCGTAGCCGGCGGCCGTGTCGATGTGCCGGTAGCCGGCTTCCAGCGCGTCTTCCACCACGGCCTGTGTCTGCTCCGGGGGGACCTGGAAGACGCCGAAGCCCAGCTGGGGAACGTTGACCCCGTTGTTCAACCTCAGGTAAGGAACCATGGCCATGCCAACTCCGTCTGCTTGGTGGAAAGGGACATTTCCAGCGTAGGCGCGGCGGAGGCTAGTTGTGGTTCCCCACCGGTTCCTGCTCTTCCTAGGACCAGCAGACCTACCTTGGGCGTAGAACCCGGGTGTGGTGGCGGGCCAGAATAGAGCCATGGGTCAGAGCGCAGAGTTCGGGCAGTTCCTGCGGGTCATGCGCGCCAGGATGAGCCCCGAAGCCGTGGGGCTGGCGACAACCTCGACAGCACGCCGTGTGGCCGGGCTGCGCCGCGAGGAGGTTGCCCAGCTTGCGGGAGTCAGCACCGACTACTACACACGCCTGGAACAAGGGCGCCAGATCCGGCCCTCCCGCGGCGTCGTGGACGCCGTCGCCCGCGCGCTACAGCTGGACCCCACCCAGCGCGCGCACATGTTGGATCTGTTGCACAACTGCCCACCATCGTCCAAGTCACCGGCCCCGGTACAACGGGTCCGCGCCGGCCTATGGCAGCTGCTGGACGCCATCGGCGACACCCCAGCCCTGGTACTGGGACGGCGGACCGACGTGCTGTCAAGCAACCGCATGGCGAATCTGCTCTTCACAGACTTCTCTGACCTGCCGGTGCGTGAGCGCAACCTGAGCCGCTGGATCATCCTGGAACCCGACGCCAGGGAGCTCTTCGTGGACTGGAAGGCCGTCGCCGCCGAAACAGTGGCGGCGCTGCGAGTGGATGTCGGGCGCCATCCGGCCGATCCACAGGCCAATCAGCTGGTCGGCGAGCTAGCAGTCACCAGTGAACAGTTCCGGCAATGGTGGGCCGGCCACCACGTGACGACTCGGTCCGCCGGGAGGGTGCGCCTGCACCACCGGACGGTCGGCGACCTTGAGCTGGACTTCGAAACCCTGGCCCTGCCCGACGATGGGGACCAGAGCCTGCGGATCTACTCCACCAAACCAGGGTCCCCGTCCCACGATGCGCTGCGGCTCTTGAGCAGCTGGGCCCACAGCGAGTCCAACAGAGACAACCCACTGTCGGCCAGTCCGCTGTCGGCGGACCCGGACGTCCAGGCGTCACCGACGGGCAGGGACCGCAACCACAACCCCTAGCAGTAACCAACTAATGCGTTGAAGAGGACTTCTCACATGAAGTACACCCATCTTGGCCGTTCCGGCCTGTCTGTTTCTCGTCTGTGCCTGGGCACGATGAACTTCGGCCCCCAGACCGATGAGCCGGCCGCCCACTTGATCATGGACTCCGCCCAGGAGGCGGGGATCAATTTCTTTGACACGGCCAACGTGTACGGCGGCACCGAGCACCGTGGCTGGACTGAGGAGATCCTCGGCCGCTGGTTCGCCCAGGGCGGGCAGCGACGGGAGAAGACGGTGCTGGCCACCAAGCTCTACGGTGGCATGACGGACCGGCCCAATGACGGCAAGCTCTCGGCACTCAACATCCGCCGGGCACTGGACGCCAGCCTCAAACGCCTCCGGACCGACCACGTCGACCTCTACCAGTTCCACCACGTCGACCGGGATACCCCGTGGGATGAGATCTGGCAGGCCATAGAGGTGGCCGTCCAGCAGGGCAAGATCCTGTATTCGGGCAGCAGCAACTTCGCCGGCTGGCACATCGCGGCGGCACAGGCCGCCGCCGCGGCACGTCACTACCCCGGCCTGGTCAGTGAGCAGTCCATCTACAACCTGCTGACCCGCTCCGTTGAGCTGGAGGTCATCCCGGCGGCGCAGGAGTTTGGCCTGGGCATCCTGCCG
>Ga0208587_1001981_pt1 | contig 10658 bp, 6 predicted proteins | sample NGESurdeep092012_7_FD_184472 | JGI IMG/M metagenome (GOLD analysis project Ga0208587, IMG submission 184472) | Arctic peat soil microbial communities from Barrow, Alaska - NGEE Surface sample 210 deep-092012 (SPAdes) | ecosystem: Environmental > Terrestrial > Soil > Wetlands > Peat ...
CGTCGCCGCCGGCTGCGCCCGGAACGTGATCTCCGGACCGAAGAGGTACACGGTCCCCTGACCGTACTTGGCCTCCGCCATCACCACCCCGCCGTCGAGGTAGTTCTGCCCCCACGCCCACCCGCTGCGCAGCGGTGTGGCGTTCTCGAACCACGCGACCGGCTTCACGCCCTTCAGCTCCGCATCCGGCCCGAGCCGCATCACCGGGCTGTTGTCGAAGAACACGATGCCGTGCGAGTCCTGCCCGCGCGTCGCGTCGAGCGTGGTGTCGTACGCCACCTCCAGCAGCGAGCCGGGCACGTAGTACTTCTCGGCGGGCAGCGGCGAGCCCGCCGTGCCCGTCGGCGTGCGCTCGACGAGGTGGTTCGTGACCGGCAACGCGAGTTGCTGCGCGATGTTGATCGACGACGGTCCGATCGCGACGATGCGCCCGCCCTGCTGCAGGAACTCCTTCAGCTTCGGGAGCGTGCGATCCACCGACACGTTGCCGATCCACGAGCGGAACTCCGCGGGAATCGCGGTCGTGTCTTGCACGCCACCGCGGCCGCCACCTCCGCCGCCACGACCGCCGCGCCCGACGCCGGTTCCCGGAATCGAACTCTCGGGGAAGATCAGCACGTCGAACTTCGAGCGCAGGTTGCCCGCATCGAGTTCCTGCGGATACACCACGCGGAACGGCAGCTCGTACTGCTCCATCAGCCAGCGCATCTGCCCGCTCGGCATCGAGCCGCCGAAGCGATCCCACAGTCCGATGCGAAGCGGCGGCAATTTCTCACCGGCAGACGCGAGATCGCCGGACGACTCGAACGCGACGCCGAGGTCCCGTGCGGACTTCTGCGCGACCGGCGTGCTCTTCGCGTTCGCCGGAACGTAGATGGTGCCGGCGGGATATGACTTGCCGCCGATCGTCGCCGAGTGCTGCAGGCGGTATACGTCGGCGCCCGCCGCCCACAGACGGCTCAGGGCGTGGTACGAATCATTCACCTTTGGTGAGAGCGTCCAGCCTGCGCCCGTCGTCGCGACGGTCGTCGGCGTCGGCTTGATGCGATCCTTGAGCGGATCGAGCTTCACGAACGGGCCGTCGAATGCGTCGAGAACGCGGTCGAATTTCACGCCCATCTGCAGCGCGAGCGTCCACCCCGCGTTGTCGTACGGACGGGTCGGCGGCGCGCCGGGGTACTTGAAGTCGTTCGGATGGTCCTGCGGCTCGAACATGTCGAGCACGTCCGGACGGAACGCCTGCGCCGACCTCACCACGTATGATCCCGCCGGATAGGTCTTTCCGCCCACCGTGAACTGCGCGCTTGCACGGTGCACGATGAGGCCGACCTTCTGCAGCGCCACGAGGAACTTCTCGGCGGTGAGGAAGTCCGGCTGGTTCGCCGAGATGATGTAGCCGCGAGGCATGCGCATCTCGGGCTTCCTGAACTCCGCGTACAGCGCCGCCGGCGCGCTGCCGCCGCCGAACTGCGCGGCGACGTCGGGGTTCACATCGCCGGCTGCGCCGGCCGGCGCACCGCCGCCGCGACCGCCACGCCCGCCCCCCGCCGCGCCGCCGGCCGCGGCCGCCTTCGCCTCGACGTCAGCGAGCACCTTCGGTGTCACGATCCAGTTGTCCTCGCTGCCCCACTGGATCTCGTCGTGACCCATCTTCCAGGTGTTGAACAGCATCGTCTCCCGGTTCCGCTGCAGCAGGTCGAGGAGCGCGCGGTTCGCGGTGACCGAATAGTCGATGGATTGCCGGAAATGCCACTCCTGGAGCGGCTGCAGCGGCAGGACCTCGTCGGCGAACCGCAGCAGGCGTGCGGGCACGAACGGGATCGTCATCGGCGTCGGGTTGCCGATCGATTCCGTGAGGATGCCGATCATGTTATGGAAGTACGCCTCGGTGCGGAGACCGCCGTTCCACCACGTGGAGTACGACGAGAGCGAGCGATCCACGACGCCGGGCTTGTTCTCGCGCACCATGCGGTCCTTGATCGCGGCGCCCACCATGTCGAGCCCGGTGATCATACCGGGGTGGAAGAAGTAGTTCGCCGGGTCGCGGAACGGCGGCGCGAACATCACGGCGCCGGCCGGACCCGTCTGGTGATGGTTGTAGACGATCTGCGGATACCATTCGAGGTACATCCGCTTGTTCATGTTCGTCGTCTCGTCCTGGTTGGACATGTAGAAGTCGCGATTGTCGTCGTGCCCGATGTATTTCTGATAGAGGCGCGGGACATTCATGTTCTTCTTCTTCGGATCTGGCTCCTGGTTGTACCAGTTCGCGATCAGCTCCATGCCGTCCGGATTCGCGTGCACGAACACGATGATCACGTCCTTCAGGATCCGCAGCGTCTCTTCATCGTTCATCGTGAGGAACTGGTAGTTCGTCTCTATGAGCTGGTTCGCGCCGAGCACTTCGGTGGCGTGGAGACCGCCGTCGATCCACATCACCGCCTTGCCTTCCTTGGCGAGCGCGTGGGCTTCGGCGTCGCTGACCTCGGCGTACGCAAGCTTCTTCGCGATGTCCTTGTAGTGCGCGAGATTCTTTATGTTCTCGGGGCTCGAGACCACCATGCTGAGCTGAGGCCGTCCTTCGGCGCTCGTGCCGATCGTGTCGAGGTGCGCTCGGGGCGACTGTTTGGCGATCTTCTGCCAGTAGGCGAGGAATTGCGTGTAGGTGGGAAGCCAGTAGTCGTCACCGATATTGTGGCCGAAGAACTCCTTCGGTGTCGTGACCTGGGCGCTTGCGATCGCAGGTGCAATCGCGGCGGCCAGCAGGGCGAGAACGAGCGCCATTGCCGGAGCGCGGCGGAGTGGATTTGAACGCATGATGGGGGCTCCAAGAGGATACTTTTCTACGCCGGCGACACGGCCAACGTTGATATAATGGTATCGACTGAACTGTATCAACTGAACGCTGTCACCTGACCGCTACCGGCTGACAGCTTTCAGGCAACGACCGCATTACCGAACCTGCGCACAACCCGCACTCGAGGCGCGCGTGAGACTCACACGGCTCTTCTCGCTGCTTTCGCTCGCCGCCACGCCGGCACTCGCGCAGATCACACAGGCCGAATACGCCGCACGCCGCACCGCGCTTTCGACCGAACTGCCCGGCGACGGCATCGTCGTCGTGACGGGGGCTCCGGAACCGAAACACGACTACGACGTCTTCACGCAGGACTATACGTTCAACTACCTGACCGGATTCCTCGAACCCGACGCCGCGCTGGTGATCGTGCACAAGGGTGGGAACGACCGCGCGTTGCTGTTCGTTCAGCCAAAGGATCCCTCGCAGGAGGTCTGGACGGGAAAACGGCTCGGCGTGGCCGGCGTCGGAGACAAGCTCGGCCTCGAGGGACGCGACGCGACGACGCTGCACAAGGTGATCGATTCGCTGAAAGCGGCCAACACCGGCCTGAGAGTCCTGGATGCGACGACGGTCCCGCCTACGGCTCCATCGTCGGCTCGGGCCCGAACTCCACCACCCTGCACTACAACGCGAACGACCGCTTCATGCAGTCGGGTGACGTGCTCAACATGGACATGGCCGCGAGTTACGGGGGTTATTCCGCGGATCTCACGCGCACGGTGCCGGTGAACGGCAGGTATTCGCCGGAGCAGCGCGAGATCTATCAGATCGTGTACGACGCGCAGCAGGCCGGCGAGCGGCAGGTGAAGGCCGGCGCGCCCGTCAAGGCGTCGAGCGATTCGGCGACGGCCGTGATCACGGCGGGGCTCGCGCGGCTCGGACTGATCGAGTCGGCCGACGCGAAGATCGCGCCGGCGGTGCGGAAGTACGCGAACATCGGCGTGCGGATCGAGGACGACTACATCGTCACGGCGGCCGGATTCGACCGGATCACGTCGGGCGCGCCACGCGAGATGGACGAGATCGAGCGGGAGATGGCGGTGCGCGCGCCGCTTGCCGGGCGCGACTCTGCGTTGATCGAGGCGCACAAGAGGATCAGGCCGTAGAAACTGAACGACGTCAGGGCCTCGCCCCTGCCGTTACTCCCTTGAGAATTCCCTCGCGAATTCGTTTCGCTTTGTCCGATGCACCGGGATCGGGCTCCAGCTTCCGGTCGATCAGCAGCGCGAACTTCACGAGCGGGTGGATCGTCATCGCCGCGCCGTCGCGAATGAGCCTGATCTCGATGGGCGCGCTTTCGCGCAGGGCGAACTTCTGGCGCCACCCCTCCCACGCCGGGTTGGTGGTCGCAATGCCGTCGATCGACGTGACGACGTCGCCCGGCTTGATGCCCGCGGTCGCCGCCATGCTTCCCGGCTCGATGAGCACCACGAGAAGCCCCGCGCTGTCCTTCTGGAAGCTCACGCCCATGCGCGGCTGGTGCAGCGTGTCGGTGTGGAGCCGCCAGCCGGCCCTGGCGAGCCATTGGTCCCACGGATAGCGCTCGCGTCCGTCGACGTACTTATCGTTGAATTCCGCCACGTTCGCGCCCTTCGCCGCTCGCGAGACGGCGCCCCACCACTCGGCCGGCGTGAAGCCCTTGCCGGTCTTGTAATCGGCGGCGTACAGCGAGCGCATGACGCCGTCGAGGCTGGCGGCGTTGTCGGTCGCGTCGCGGATCATGATGTCGAGCGCGAGGCCCGCGAGCGATCCCTTGTCGTAATAGATGTCCTGCGTGCCGTCGGTCATGTGGATCCACGCCTGGAGCGACGCGTCGGTGAGCGCGATCGGCACGGTCTTGTCGGCATGGTCCATCTTGGTCTCGGTCTTTCCGAGAAATCCCGTCGCGTTGATGACGCCGCCGCGCACGAGCGCGAGATCCGCGTAATAGTCCGTGATTCCCTCGCTCACCCAGAGCCACGCGGTCGGCTGCATCATCTCGTAGCGGTACGGCCACATGTCGAGCGGCCGCAGGCGCTTCACGTTCCACGAGTGGAAGATTTCGTGCGCATACACCGAGGGCACGAACTCCTCGTCGACGTAGCCGGCGCCGATCACGCCGACGTTCGAGTTCTCGTGCTCGAGCGCGCTCATGCCCGGTGAGGACGAGTCGGCGATCTGCATGATGTCGTATCGCGACCATGGCCGGTCGGCGAACACCGACACCTCGGTCGGAATCGCGCGCGCCATCTGCTCCAACAGTCTGGTGCGCTGCGCCGGCTTCACCGAGCCGGAGGGATACGAGGAGAAGCGCATCCACACACCGGCGACTTGCGCGCTGTCGATGTCGAATTTCCCGACGAAGAACGGATGGTCGACGAGCTCGTGGTAGCTCGGCGCGCTCCACGCACGCGCGCCGGTCTGGGTCATGCCGGTGATCACGCGCCAGGAATCTTCCGTCTGCACGGTGACGGTCGCGGGAAAGTCGAGCGCGCGTCCCTCGGGATACAGGAAAAGGTTCGTCCCGTTGAAGAGCAGGAAATCCTCACGTGCCCAGCTCTGCGCATTGTCGAGGGTGTCCGCCTTGTAATGGAATTCCACGGTGACGGGCCCGCCGTAGTCGGTGACGATGCGCCAGGTGTTCGGCGTGGACTTGTCCCACGTGAGCGGCTTGCCGCGCGAGGTCGCGCCGAACCGCGAGACGTTGCGGGCAAACCAACTGACCTCGTAGTTGCCCGGTGTCCAGATCGGGAGCGAGAGGAGCACGGGCTCCTTGCCGGTCGCGGTGAACGACATCGAGACGTCGACGCCGCGCTCGATGCCCTGGAGGGCCTTGAAGGTGACGGCGTAGCGGACGTCGGAGATCGCCGCGGAGCGCGGGGCGGCGGGGCGGGACTGGGCGCCCACGAGGAGCGGAACGAGCGCGATGGCGGCAAACCGCAGGTAGACAGTCATTGGTCGTTGGTTATTGGTAGTTGGCTTAACTAACCACCTCAGGCACCTGTTCGCATATTCAGGGCATGAGCCCACCTCATCAACCCTACGTCGCCGCCGAGAAATCTCTCACCGAGATGACCGTCGGCGCAGTCGTCCTCGGGTGCATCCTCGGCCTGGTCTTCGCGGCGTCGAGCGTGTACCTCGCCCTGAAGGTCGGACTCACCGTCAGCGCCTCGATCCCCATCGCGGTGCTCTCGATCACGATCTTCCGCTCCATCACGCGCGCGATGGGAAACACCGAGCCGCAGATCCTGCGCAACAATATCGTGCAGACGACCGGCTCGGCCGGCGAATCGGTTGCCGCCGGCGTCGTCTTCACGCTCCCGGCGCTCCTGCTGCTCGGCTACGCGTTGCCGTGGTCCAAGGTCGCTGCCATTTCCATCGTCGGCGGGCTTCTCGGCGTGCTGCTGATGATCCCGCTGCGGCGGTCGCTGATCGTGAAGGAGCACGCCACGCTGAAGTACCCCGAGGGCACGGCGTGCGCCGAGGTGCTCATCGTCGGCGAGGAACGCGGCGTGCAGGCGCGCACGGTGTTCCTGGGCTTTGGGCTCGGCGCGCTCTACAAGTTCCTGAACGGCGGCATGCACCTGTGGGCCGAGGTGCCCGCGAAAATTTTCCAGCGCATGCTGCCCGCGGGAAAGACGGAGCTGATCGGAGAATTTCGGGCCGAGGTCAGCCCCGAACTCACGGGCGTCGGTTACATCATCGGACCGAAGGTCGGCGGATATCTGTTCGCGGGCGGCGTGCTCTCGTTCTTCGTGCTCATCCCCGCGATCAAGCTGTTCGGCGCGGGGCTCACCGCGCCCATCTTTCCCGCGACGGTCCTGATCAACACGATGTCGCCGATGCAGGTCCGCGCGAACTACGTCTTTTATATCGGGGCGGGCGCGGTCACCGCGGCGGGACTCATCTCGCTCGCTCGCGCGATGCCGATGATCTGGCAGGCGATGATCGCGGGCTTCGGCGACATTCGCGGAGCCAAGGGCGCCGCGTCGGTCAAGCGGACCGAGCGCGAGATTCCGATGATCTATGTCGTCGGAGGAATCGTCGCGCTCATGATCGCGATGGTGACGCTGCCGCAGATCGGCATCAACGTTCCCGGCGCGATCCTCGCGGTGATCTTTGCCTTCCTGTTCGTGTCGGTGTCGAGCCGCATCTGCGGCCAAATTGGCGCGTCGTCCAATCCGATTTCCGGCATGACGGTCGCGGCGGTCCTGATGACGTCGCTGATTTTTCTGGCCGTCGGCTGGACGGGGATCGAGCATCGCGTGCTCGCGCTCTCGATCGGCGGCGTGGTCTGCATCGCGGCGGCGGTGGGCGCGGCGACGTCGCAGGATTTGAAGACCGGCTACCTCGTCGGCGCGACACCCATGCGCCAACAGGTCGCCCTGCTCTTCGGCGTGACGACGTCCGCCATCATGATCGGCGGCATGATCGCCTTCCTGAACAACGCGAAGACCACCATCGTCGTGCGCGACTATCCCGGCGTGCAGGTCGCGAATTTCGAGAGCGAACCGATGACGATCGCCGGCACCTCATACAAGGTCGGCCATCTGTTCGAGCGCACGGGCGACGCGCCGGCCGGCCGGTACCTCGTGAGCGATGCGGGACGAATCGCGTACTTCGTGGATCCCGGCATCGGCGGACGCGAGGAGACGGACTACAGCGGCCGTCACGTCCAGAAACTCGACTCGCCGAAGGCGCAGATCATGGCGCTGGTCGTCGATGGAATACTCACACAGAAGCTGCCGTGGGGCCTGATACTCATCGGCGCGTTCATCGCGGTGGTGATGGAGATACTCGGACTTCCGTCGCTCGCCGTCGCGGTGGGTACGTATCTCCCAATTTCCACCTCGGCGACGATCTTCATGGGCGGCATCGTACGCTGGCTCGTGGAGCGCCGCTCCGCCGCGTCCAGCAAGAAGGCCGACACCGGCGACTCGGGACCGGGCGTGCTCTTCTCGTCCGGACTCATCGCGGGCGGCGCGATTCTCGGCGTGGGCATCGCCGCGTTGCAGGCGCTCCGCAAGGACGACTTCATCAACATCACGCACTGGATGGGCGACGGCGTGACGTCGGTCACGGAGAATGCGATCGTCGCGATCGCCATGTATGTGCTCCTCTTGGCCGTGCCACTCTATCGCGTCGCCAGACGCCCCTCATCAACCAACCTGTGACCTCTCCTACGACACGAGTCCGCCAGGCGCAGTCGCGCCGAGTCCACCTGGTCCTGCGCGACGGCACAATGATCGAAGGCCACATCCTCATCGGCGAGGATCAGGCGCTCGTTCCGTACCTCAACGGCCGCCGCGGCGGCTGGATGAACGTCACGCGGGCGCACCGCCCGAAGCTCAACGAGGCGCCCGGGCACGTCATCGTGCAGTCCGAACACATCATCATGGCGACGGCCCCGGACCACGATTTGCAGATCGCGACCGCGCCGACTTCGGGCGTCGAGGAGCGCAGCGTGGAAGCCACCCTCCTCGGCGGCAGGATCGTGCACGGATTCGTGAGCGCGGCCGCACGGCAGCGCCTCAGCGACTACATCGGCTCGCAGACCGGAAAGTTCATATGTCTTCAGCGTGCGTCGCTCGTCCCCGAGGGCCGCGTGCTCGGCGACGTCGCGCTGCACATGGGCGCGATCGAGATCCTGAAAGACCTGCGCGACACCGCGCCGATCGACGAGGGCCACTCGGCGAGCGAGCCCTCGTCGTAGCCGCAGTTTGCTGCCGTCCGCCCTCTGACGTCCCAACCGTCGTCCGCCGTCTGCCTTCTGCCATCCAATCAAATGCGATTCACCAGGACTCTCGCTGCGTTCGCCCTCGCAGCATTCGCCGCGACCACCTCGGCGCGCGCCGCGTTCGCGCAGCTCCATCCCGTCGAACAGGGAAACAAGGGCCCGGTGATCCTGTACGAGATCTCGTTTCCGAATATCGTGCACCACGAAGCCGAGGTGACGGCGGTGTTCACTTCGGTGCCGCCCGGCACGCTGCACACGCGCATGGCGCGCAGCTCGACGGGCCGTTACGCGCTGCACGAGTTCGCGAAGAACGTCTATGCCCTGAAGGCCGTGGACTCGAAGGGACGCCAACTCGTGGTGACGCGGCCGGACCCGTACGGCTGGGACGTGGCCGGACACGACGGCACCGTGACCGTCACGTACACGCTGTTCGCCGACCGCGCGGACGGCACGTATCCCGGATTCGACGCGGTGCAGGCGCACATCCAGCCTCAGGGAACGTTCCTTTACGCGCGCGGACTCGAGCAGCGTCCGGTGAGCGTCACCATTCATCGGCCCAATCCGGCATGGACGATCGCGACGCAGCTCGTGCCGTCGTCGAACCCGGAGACGTTCACGGCGCCGGGCATGCAGTATCTGTTCGACAGTCCCACGCACGTCGGCGCGATCCAATGGCGCGAGTGGACCGAGACGAGCGGCGGGAAGACGCTGACGTTCCGCGCGGCGGTGGACGATCCCGCGCCCGCGGCGACCATCGATGAATACGCAGCCGGCGCGCAGAAGATCGCGCGCGAAGCCGCCGCCGTGTTCGGCGAATTCCCGGCGTTCGACTTCGGCACGTACACGTTCGTCGCATGCTATCGCCCGAGCTGCAACGGCGACGGCATGGAGCATCGCAATTCGACGAGCGTGACGGGCGGCGCGAGCATGGGCGCGAGCGCGCTGCGCGAGCTCGGCACGGTGGCGCACGAGTTCTTCCACGCGTGGAACGTCAAGCGCATCCGGCCGGCGACGCTCGAGCCGTTCGACTACGATCGCGCGAATCTCTCCGGCGAGCTGTGGATCGCGGAGGGCTTCACGCAGTACTACGGCCCGCTGCTCGAGGCGCGCTCGGGCGTGACGCAGAGCAGCGCGTTCGTGCGCAGTCTCAGCGGAACCGTGAACGCCGTCACCAACGCGCCGGGGCGCCGATACTTCGGGCCGATCGGCATGAGCCAGCAGGCGCCGTTCACCGATGCCGCCGTCTCGATCGATCCGCAGAATCGCGGAAACATCTTCATCTCGTATTACACGTACGGTGCCGGGATCGCGCTCGCGATCGATCTGTCGCTGCGGTCGCGCGGCGGCAGGACGCTCGACGATTTCATGCGCACCATGTGGAAGAATCACGGCAAGCCGGAGATTCCGTACACGCTCGACGACGCGAGGCGCTCGCTCGTGACCGCGTCGGGTGACTCCGCGTGGGCGTGGGATTTCTGGAAGCGCTACATCGCCGGGCACGAGCTGCCGGACTACCCGAAGCTGCTCGAGAACGCCGGCATCCTCGTTCGCAGAGCGCAGTCCGGCGCGCCCTGGATCGGCGATTTTCAGGTCAGGCCGGCGCTCCCCAATCAGGGTTCCCCGACGCTCACGATCAATTCCAATCCGCTCGTCGGGTCCCCGATCTACGACGCGGGCCTCGAGCGCGGCGACCGGATCATCGCGGTGGATGGCAAGGCCGTGAGCGCGGAGACGGAATTCCGCGCCGCCATTTCATCGCACAAGCCGGGCGACAAGGTGAACATCGGGTTTGAGAGCCGCGCGGGCCGGCGTGAGGCGCTCGTGACGGTCGCGGAGAATCCTGCGCTTCAGGTGGTCACGTTCGAGGAGGCGGGGATGAATCCCACCGACCAGCAGCTCGCGTTCCGCGCGAAGTGGCTGAGCACGCGGCAACAGTAAGAAGGGCAACGAGCGACGGGTGAGAGGCGACTTGGTGAAGAGCAACGAGTGAGGGGCGACGAGCACGACGTTGTCCTCACTCCTCACAGCTCGCCCTTCGCCAGATCGCCCCTCACACGTCGCTCGTTCCTGTTCATAGTTTGC
>Ga0208587_1001982_pt1 | contig 10658 bp, 9 predicted proteins | sample NGESurdeep092012_7_FD_184472 | JGI IMG/M metagenome (GOLD analysis project Ga0208587, IMG submission 184472) | Arctic peat soil microbial communities from Barrow, Alaska - NGEE Surface sample 210 deep-092012 (SPAdes) | ecosystem: Environmental > Terrestrial > Soil > Wetlands > Peat ...
TTCGTCTTCCAGCAGGGTGCGCTGTACCGCGTAATCTGCCTCGCTCAACTTGCCGGCCTTGTGCTCGAAGCTAAGGTCGCGCAGATTCTCGTAGGTCGCCTCTTTGCGTTCCAGTAAATACATCTGGCGGGTCTTTTCTTCGCTGGCTTCCACATCCCCCGGCTGATAGAAAACGTAGAAGAACAGGAGCGCCGCAAACAGCGCACAGCCAAACATTACAAACGCAGTTTCCTGTCCGGAAGCGGCAAAAACAATCAATGCATACATCAGAAATCGGTCTCCTGACGGGCCTTCTTGCGAAGGTCGTCGAGTTGGGCGGCATCGAGATTGGGAGGCGGCACCGGATGCGCGACGGCACGCGACTTCCACATCCGCACCAGCAATATGGTAAGCGCCAATGCGCCGGCAAAAACCGCGAACGGCATGATCCACGCCACGCGGTTGAAGCCCGTCGTAGTAGGCGCCGCCAGCACGGTATTGCCGTACTTCTGCACGAAACTCTGCAGGACGAGGGAATCGCTGTCACCACGTTCGATGCCGGCAGTCAGCTCATTACGCATGCGCTCGGAGTAGGTGCAGCCAACATGGTTGCACTCCAGCAAAACCTGACTGCAGCCGCACATGCACATCAGGCCGTGTCCCAATTTGTTGAAACGAGCATCATCGCCCGCGCCCAGGAAGGCGATGGCCAGCAGAGCAACCAGGAGAATCTGGGCGAGGCGAAGTTTCGAGTTTCGAGTTTCAAGTTTCAAGTTTAAGTACCAGCGTTCTTGTTTGAAGGGGCGCGCCTTCAGGCGCGCCGAGAGCTCTTCTATCTTTTGTCATCCCGAGCCAAGCGAGGACTCAGTCCGAGTCGGGGATCGATTTTACGCGACCGCGTGATACTGCGGCACCCCAACCTCCAGCCATTCCACGATGCAGGACAGCACCCCATGCTCCGGATCCTCCTCGGCAAAATCCACGCTGGTCGTTGTGGACTCGGGAATGGGATCACCATCGCCGGCCAAAGCTTCGAGATGGAACTCGACGGCCTCCCGCATTACTTGCCGCATCTGTTCCAACGTCGCTGCTGTCGACACGACCCCGGGCACGTCCGGCAGGAAGCCACTTAGGTTGTTAGCACCGACCTCGTAGACAACTAGAAATTTCTTCTTCATTGCCAAACCCAGACCCTTCATTCTTTTTTCAGCCCCGCTTGTTTCAACACACTCGACAAAGTCTTCGGGTGCACATCATCCGAGGGGGCGCCCGCTATTGTCACTTTCCCGGCCTTTAAATGGTGCTTGTATTGACGATGGCTTCCTCGCTGCGCGACTTGGCGCCAGCCGTAGTCTTCGATCCGCCTGATGAGATCGCGAACCTTCATTATTTTCGGGCCATCTCAGTCTCCGCTCACTTCCACCACCCGACCTCGCGCCGCCTCTGCGTCCGCACGCTCTTTCTCTTTCACCGTGACTTTTGCCGGCTTCATGTTAGGCAGCAACGCGATTAACGTCCCAATGATCACGATAATCACCCCCGACCAGATCCACATCACCAGCGGATTCACGTGCGCCTTGATGATCGGCTTGCCCGTGTCCTGATTGCGCCCGGTGTAGACCAAATACAAATCTCCGCTTGGTCGCGAGCGGTTGGCCACGATGGTTGAGGTCTGCTCGCTCGCCTTATAGAAGCGGCGCTCGGGATACATGGTGTCAATCTTCTTGCCGTGCCGGTAAACGTCAATCACCGCCCACTCACTGCTGTAGTTCGGCTTGTCGTCCTGCGTGTAGGAGTCGCACACCAGGGTGAAGGAGCCGATCTGCATCTTGTCGCCGAAGCCCATCTCCTGTTCTTTGTCCAAATTGAAGGGCAAACCGGCGAAGCCGATCATGATGACGATGAAGCCGAAGTGCACGAGGTAGCCACCGTAACGGCGCGTGTTGCGACGGGTGATGGTCACCATGCCTTCGAGAATGTTCTTTCCCGACTGCCGTGCGATGACGCGACCGCCGCGCCAGAACTCACCTACTACCGTCGCCGCTACCAGTACCGACAACGAGATCGTCATCAGCGAATAGAAGTACGACACGTCCTCCCAGGGACGCATGCCGCCGATCACGAGCACGATAGCGGTCAGCACCGCGAGAACTGCAGGCCACAGAAAGTTACGCTTCAGGCTGTCGAGGGAGGTCTTGCGCCAGGCCAGCAGCGGTCCCACTGCGGTGAGGAAGATCAGGAACAGCCCAATCGGAACGTTGACGCGGTTGAAGAACGGCGGCCCAACCGTGACCTTCGATCCCGTCACCCACTCCGACAGCACCGGGAAGAGCGTGCCCCACAACACCGCGAAGCACGCCACCAGCAACACCAGATTGTTGAACAGGAAACTTGACTCGCGCGAGACCAGCGACTCCAGCCGGTGCTCGCTCTTCAGCGTCTCGCGGTTGCGCACGAAGAAGAACACGCAGGTGGCGAACGTCAGTGCCAGGAACCATACAAACCAGACACCGATGCCTGATTGTGCGAAGGCGTGAACCGAACTCACCACGCCGCTGCGTGTGAGGAACGTTCCAAAGATGGCCAGCAGAAACGTGGTGAAGATGAGCCACATGTTCCACATCTTCATCATGCCGCGCTTCTCCTGCATCATGACCGAATGCAGGAAAGCGGTCATGGTAAGGAACGGCAGGATCGATGCGTTCTCCACTGGGTCCCATCCCCAGTAGCCGCCCCAGCCCAGCACGGCATATGCCCAGTGCGCGCCGAGGAAGATTCCGCAAGTGAGGAACAGCCACGCCACCATGGTCCAGCGGCGGGTAATGTGAATCCATTTCTCGCCGGGATACTTCATGATGAGCGCGCCGAGCGCAAAGGCGAACGGCACGGTCACGCCGACATAACCGAGATAGAGCATCGGGGGATGGATGACCATCTCGGGATACTGCAGCAGCGGATTGAGGCCGTTGCCGTCGGCGGGAATCTGTCCGCTAACCAGGCCGAACGGATGCGCCGCAAAGTTTACCAGCAGGAGGAAGAACACCTGAACCGCGGCGATGATTGCCGAGGCATGCGCCGTCAGTTGCGGATCGACTTTGTAGCGCAACCGCAGCACCAGCGCGTAGGTTGACAGCAGCCACGCCCAGAACAGCAGCGAACCTTCCTGCCCCGACCACAGCGCGGCGAACTTGTAAGCGACGGGCAGGTCCCGATTGCTGTGGTGAAGGATGTAAGCGACGGAAAAGTCGTTCCCGAGGGCGGCTATCACCAGCGCCACGGCGGCTACCGTGACCGCCGCCCAGCAGGCGATGCCGGCACGGCGCGCGGTCTCGCCGAGGCGGTCGTCCTTGCGATAAAGCGCGAGCGAGCCCGCGATGAACGAATAGGCCGCCAGCGCCAGGGCCAGCAGAAGCGCAAAACTTCCAATTTGAGGCATGAAGATCGATTACCTGTATTATTTCCTGCCGGATGAATCCGGTGGACAACGCCATCCTTAAGCGAATGTTCTCATTTTACTCGCAATCGCAAGGCCAGAGGCGAATCGGCACCGTGAGGAATACAACTTTGCGGGAGTGCACAACGAATGCAGGCCCGCGCAATGCGCGTAGTGGCGCACTACTGCGACGACGGTTCCTTGATGTTTGACAGACTTCGCCAGGGTGAGCTCCCGAATTCAACCGGAAACTCCCCGAATCGGGTTGGTGGAGTCCCCACCGGGTCAAAACAACCCACCCCAGGCCGCTCGCGCTTGCCGTTTCTTCGCTGCCCTACGGACCGCCTGCTTGCTTCCCGCCTGCTGGCGTCCCTCCGCTGCTTTGGTCCTCGCCGCCTTCTTCGCCGATTCGCCGGCCTGGGTGCTCGGCGCTTTTCCCTCGCGTGCATCTTCGCGGGCCCGCTCCAATATTTCTTTCTCCGGCATCGATTTTCCTCCTCGTACCTTCAACAGAGATGCAGAATCCGGCCTGCGGGATGGACTACACTAACCCTTGCGCGCAGCCCGCGCTGACATGCCTGCAGCCGTAGCTCAATCCGTCCTGGCAACCCCCGCCACGCGATCGCACAAATACCGGCCGGTGCTTTTTGCGGCGGCGCTCTTGCTTGCGGTGACCGTCATCGTGTACAGCGCTGCGTGGATGTACTACATTCGGCGGCCTATTCAAGTCGAAATCGGGATTGACACACGGCCCACTCCGTCGGGACTCGAACTCAAGAACATATACAGGGATAGCCCGGCGGAGAAAGCCGGGCTCAAGTTGAAAGATCAAATTCGAGCCATCAATGGACAGGCAGCCACCACCGTCCAAGGCAACGACTCCGACGTTCGGGTGCGGACATGGCAGAGAGCGCTCCCTGGCGATTCCGTACTATTGACCATCCAGCGGCCAGGGAACCCGCAACCGCTGCTGATTCGAGTGGCGTTCCGCGCCGTGCGCGGCACCGGCGATAGGGTGACTGTCGTACACACGGTGGCCGAGCAGATTCGAGCTTCGTATCCCGTGTTGTTCCTCGTCGTCGGTATGGTGGTTCTCTTTCTTCGGGTGGAGGACCGTAACGCCTGGCTGCTAGCGCTCGTGTTTACCGCCTTCATCGCCGTTTCACCCAAGCCGGAAGCCTTTGCTGGCGCCCCTGACATTCTTCGGCAATTCCTCTACGCCTACCGGACTGTCTTCAGCAGCCTGCTGGCGCCGCTCTTCTACTTCTTCTTCGCGGTCTTTCCCACGCGCTCTCCGGTGGATCGGAAAGCTCCATGGCTGAAGTGGGTGCTGCTGGTGGTCCTGGCCTGCCTCGACCTGGGAGGAATGCGTAGCGGCGAGCTCGAAGCGATGCCTCCGGTTCTCGCCTTGTTGGGGATGCCAGTGGTGGACAGCGTAAGAACGGTAGTCGGCTACGGAAGCGTCTTCTTGGGTGTGGCCTCACTTCTGTTGAACGTGTTCAGCGTTTCCAGCGTAGAAGACCGGCGGAAACTTAAGGTGATTCTCTGGGGAACGATCATTGGAGTTACTCCTGCCGTACTGATCGGACTGGTTACGCAACTGGCAAGGATCCAAGAACCCTTTTGGGTAGAATTCGCTAAGGTGATCCTGCTTTTCTTGTTTCCTCTCTCCTTCGCCTACGCGGTGGTGAAGCATCGGGTGATGGAGATTCCGGTTCTGCTCAAGAGGAGCGCCCGATATTTCGTGGTGGAGCGCGGATTTGTTTTTCTGATTCTGGCGGTTTCAGTGGGGGCGACCTTCTGGTTGGCACAGGCGTTCTCCCGGCTTTTCTCCGCCGGGTCAAAAGCCGCCATTCCGGTGGGCGCAACCTTCGGCGTGCTGCTGATCTCCGGCGCGACCCAAGTGCATCGGCGGGTGCGAACCCGGCTGGACCGCGCCTTCTTCCGCAGCTCGTACGACGCACAACAGATTCTGGAGAACCTGGCCGCGAAGACCCTTACCGTCAGTAGCCGCGAAGGATTGGCTGCACTGTTGCATGATCAAATTCAAGATGCGCTGCATCCGGCCTCGATGTATGTGTTCCTCGAGGCCGGCAACGGACAATTGCAGGCATACGCTGGGAATCCTCCAGCGGAGGCGATGACACTCTCCGCCAGCGCAGCCGGGATTGCCGAACTGGCAGACCGTAGCGAGCCATTGGAGCTCCTTCCTGAAGCCATGCATGGAACACAATTGCAGCCTCTGCAACCGGAGTGCCTGGTACCGATTCGCGGCTCCAGCGAAGGCCAGTTGCAAGGAGTGGCCGTGCTGGGTCCGCGGCTTTCGGAAGAGCCGTATTCCACGAGCGACAAACGTCTGCTGGCTTCGGTGGCCAGCCAGGCTGGTATCGCCATGCGAAGCATTACCTTGGCCGAGAAGATGGCGGCGACGATGGAGGTGGAGCGTCGCAGCGAGCAAGAAATGCAGATCGCGCGCCAGGTACAGAGCCGGCTTCTGCCGCAGCAGGCGCCATCGCTTAAGACGCTGGACTGCGCCGGCAAGTGCATCCAGACGCGCGCCGTGGGAGGCGACTACTACGACTTTCTCGATCTCGGCTCGGGCCGCCTCGGCCTGGTGCTGGCCGACATCTCGGGGAAAGGAATGTCGGCTGCATTGCTGATGGCCAATCTCCAGGCCAATCTGCGCGGCCAATATGCACTGGCTCTGGAAGACATTCCCCGCCTGATGCGTTCCGTGAACCACTTGTTCTACAAGAACACCGAGAACAACAACTACGCCACAACGTTTTTTGCCGTCTACGACGACGAGACGCGACGCTTGCGTTATGTCAATTGCGGGCACAATCCTCCGCTGCTTGCAAGAGCCAACGGAAGCGTCGAGCGGCTCGAAGCGACAGCGACCGTCCTGGGGATGTTCGAGGAGTGGGACTGTTCGGTGGTCGAACTTGAACTAGCAGTGGGCGATGTTTTAGTGATTTATACCGACGGGGTTTCAGAAGCTTCACCGAACGAACAAGACGAGTTCGGGGAACAACGTCTCATCGACGCCACGCGCGAAGGTCGGGAGCGGTCCGCCGACGAAATTCTCGAAGCCATCATCAGCGAGGTGCAGGAGTTCAGCCAAGGCGAGCAGGCGGATGATATGACGCTGATCGTGGCGCGGGGCCGGTAGCGGGAGGAAAGACAGCCTTAAATGCCGCAGCCTAATGTCTGACCATGAGGCCGTTAAACATGAACCGTCAAGATCCCGAAGAGGAACGGCGGCGAATCACCGAGCTTTACGCCGGGATGGCAGATGGCGAGTTGGAGGCCATTACCGCGGATTCCGCCGAATTGACCGATGTGGCGCGTCAAGCTTTAACGGATGAGCTTGCTCGCAGGCGCCCCGGAGAAGCTGCCGTGGTGGACACAGGCGTCGGTGCGGAACCTGATTCCGTTGAATTAGCTGACGTGGTTAGCATTCGCCAGTTCCGAGATCTGCCCGAAGCCCTACTCGCCAAAGGCGCGTTGGACTCGGCAGAAATCGAATCCTTCCTGGTCGACGACAACATGATTCGGATGGACTGGTTTTATTCGAACCTGGTCGGTGGCATTAAGCTGTGCGTTAAGCAGGAAGACGCTGAGGCGGCGCTGGATCTGTTAGAGCAATCCATTCCCGAAGAGTTCGAGGTCGAAGGCGTCGGACCGTACGAGCAGCCGCGCTGTCCGAAATGTCAGTCGCTGGATATCGCTTTTGAGGACTTGAATCAGCCTGTCGCCTGGGTCAGCGCGTATGCTCTGGGGTTTCCGATCGCTCTTCGCCGCGAAAGATGGGTGTGCCATTCCTGCGGAGAGCGGTGGCGTCAACCGGAAAACACCCAAGATGCGACCTAAAGCAATTCCAGAGCTCGGGTAACCGGTGTTGGGTGGGCACGTTTTTTTAGGCTGGGTGCCCCACCCAAGCTCCCTTTGCTTGGGCGGGAGTTCTGTACGTGTCATGTAGCCGATCCATGAGCCAGCGATCCGGTTTCCTCATCCTCCTTTTGGAAGTTGCGAAGTTAAACGAGAAATCCCCATCCAAGCAAAACCGGCTTGGATGGGGCACCTCAGGATCCATTACATGCCTAGCACTAGGCACTATCCACCAGCCACTGCTTTCTCACATTTGCGCCGGCAGACCTGCGTTGGAAACCCAGCGAGTCACTGGCTTGGTCGTTGCCTTGGGGAGAATGTCGAGGTAAATCACGGCATACCGAAAAGCGATTACGCCAGCGGCGATGACCAGGACGCTCGACGCCAACTCCGTCCACTTGGGCACGTAGTGCGTTCCCATGGCTGACTGTAAGGAGTTGATCGAGACGTTCAGCCGGTCAACCATGAATCCGGCGACCACGATGGCAGAGGTCCAGTACAGACGCTCGGGATTCGAACGCACACTCTGAAAGCTCAGGAGGAAGATGGGGATCGCCAGGAACAGCGCCACCTCGAGCCAGAAGTATCCGGCTTCGCTGGTGCGCTGGAAGGCATAGCCCAGCGCCTGGTTCGAAACCAGGTCGAGGAGTTTGAAGAAGGCATACACGATCAGCAACAGTTGGATCATCCGGCCGCAATCGCTGAGAATGCTGAAATCAATCCGCACGTTCAGCGAACGCATGCACAGGTAGATGGCCATCACGGTCAGCGCCAGCCCCGCGGGAATGGCGGAAAGATAAAACAACGAGTGCATGTACTGCGAATACCACAGGGGATGAATCCTGCCGCGCGCGATGAGATAGAGACCGCCCAAGTAAGATTGGTGCATCGAGGACAGCAGCACGCCAGCCAACACGACAGCGATCAGGATCTTGTGGTGATAGCGCAATATCGTCTCGCGGAATGCCGTCCACGGCAGCTTTTCGATCACCGCCGGAGCGAACTCGAAGGTCAGCACCGTCATGTAGGTCATGATGCAGACACACACATCGAACAGGACGGAGCGGTGGTTCCACATCACGATGGGGTGCCAGAAGCGCCACGGCAAACCGATCTCGTACAGATATCCGACCATGACGGTCATGTAGCCGAGGAATGAAATCAGAATCGAGGCGCGCAAGATGGGCCGGTAGCGCTCCATGCCCAGCAAGTAAACAGCGGCGCTAATGCCGAATCCGGCGGCGGAAAGTCCGATGCCGCAGAGCGTACCCAGACCAACCCACAATCCCCAGGGCATCTGGTCGCTTAAATTGGTGCTGGCCCGGAATCCCTCGAAAAACCGAACGTACGTCGCATACAGACCGGTAGTAAGTATGATGGCTACAATGACGCGCCATAAAGTTATTTCCGATTTGATTCGCGCAATCATGGCTAGCTCCTTTCCCCTTTGATGCTGTCGATGGTGGCTTTCTCTTCGGCTTCAGCGACCGCAACTTCGCGGCGCCGCTGTGTGACCCAATACAAGGCCGACAGAATGGTGCCGCCCATGATCACAACTTTGGGTGAGTCGCCCAGCGCGCTGGCGGTGAGTGTTGGCATGGGCTGATTGCCCGTGGGTGCCGGCTTGAATCCCAGCTTCTCGAACGGAACGTCGAAGACGAACAGAACGCTTCCTCCACCGAGTTCTTCGAGACCGTAGATCCGCGGAACGTACGACGAGTCGCCGCGAATGCGGCTCCAGGCTTCGGCGATCAAGTCATCGCGATCGCCAAAGATGGTCGCTTGCACCGGGCAAGCTTCCGCGCAGGCCGTGGATTTGCCAGCCTTGATGCGGTCCGAGCACATATCGCACTTCTTGACGAAGGGCGCGAGCTTGGTCCACTGGTAGCGCGGCACCTGGTAGGGGCACGCTAGCATGCAATAACGGCAGCCGATGCATTTGTCGGCGTTGTACACCACCGCACCGAGCGGACTTTTGCCGATGGCGCCGACGGGGCACACCGAGGCGCAGGCGGGGTCGTCGCAGTGCATACAGACTTTGCGCACGAACTTGCCGCCGCGCGTCTCGACCACGGTGAAGGCGGTGTCGGAGAGGGTTGGTTCAGGGTCTGGGCTGAATCCGTGGAGCTGTTTGCAGGCGGTCTCGCAGCTCAGGCATCCGATGCAGCGCTTGATATCGATGAGCATTGCTTTTTGTTTTGCCATGGGTTCTCCGTTGTTCTATTTCAATCAGCGCTACGTCAGGAAGAATTCTTTCGCCAATTGTTGCTGCGTACTGGCATCCACCTGAAAGAGCAGGCCCTTGATCGGCAGGCCGCCGTCTTGTGCCAGGGCGGGATTGAGTTGTTGCAACATTGCACCGACACGCGCCATGCTGTTCTGCATCCATGCCGGAACGATCGGCCCGCGCAGCAGGTTCTTCACGTTGGTGGAAAGCTCGGGTGCCTTGACCACACACAGCCAGCCATTCTTGTAAGGGTCATCCACGATGAGGTTGGGGTTCTTCAAAACTTCGTGATTGACCGAGATCAGCACGCCTTCGACGGGCGACAGAAGATCGATGCTCTGCCCTTCGCGAGTCACTGTGCACAGCTTCTGACCCTGGCGCACCCAGCGGTTTAGATCGGCGATTTCGATGGAGTCGATCTCGCCGAACAGATTACTGGCGAAAGCATCGATACCGACGCGACCGTTCTGCCGGCCTTCGTCCATCACCCAGGTGTGGCCAGGATGGAAGGCATAATCTTCGGGAACATCGAAGCCGGCGCGCTTCAACATCACGGGCGCATTCAGCTTCTTCGCCGGTGCCACTTGCAGCGTTGCCCCCGCCTCTTGCGGACGACGGAAATACATGACGGCAAGAATCAGAAGGAACGTAAGCAGGACGAATAAGATCGACATAAAGCCTCCTTACCTGCCCCGCCGGATGTTACCGAGCTGCATGGTTTGGCGGAGCGGAGCACGAGCCGCTCGGTCCCACTTGGTCAGTTTCGACGAAATATGGCAGACCGTCACGGCATCGTGCTCCACCATCGCTAATGCACGTGCGATGCAAATTGATTCCCGAAAAGGGCCGCGGTGGCAAAGGAGTTAGCGGCTTGGTGCCAATTGCGGAACGTTCAACCCCTGCGTTATGCAGGGGTAGCGTCGCATTTTGCAGTAGTGCAAAGGCTGCTGATGCAGTTCCGGAGTGGCTGTAGCTTGGGTCCAGCGGGCCTTCACCCGGATTTCTCACTCTTTGAAGGGGCACGGCTTCAGCCGTGCCGTAACCTGCTGTCATTATGCGTTGGCTTTAGCCACTGAGGGACTTCGGTGTTGAGGCGAAGGGCGACTTCCCTCAGGGGCTGAAGCCCAA